>Ga0181559_10002176_pt1 | contig 19368 bp, 17 predicted proteins | sample 011ome_21_FD_133752 | JGI IMG/M metagenome (GOLD analysis project Ga0181559, IMG submission 133752) | Coastal salt marsh microbial communities from the Groves Creek Marsh, Skidaway Island, Georgia - 011508AT metaG (megahit assembly) | ecosystem: Environmental > Aquatic > Marine > Intertidal...
GATCAGGATATCGCCGCTCCATAACAAGATATATGCGTCCACCAGCCCAATCGCCAATAACCAAGCCTGGCGGCGATAATGCAACCCAGCGCTTTTCGCACCTGCACCGGTTGTAAACAGGACAACGCCTGCGCCAAATAGAAGCGAAAACAGTCCACGCATGGCGCCTTCGGCCAGTAGGTCAATGCTGGCCCAAACCAATGGATCAAAAGGGTGGGTGAACCCGGCCAGAGGATTAGAATAGGCGCTGGATATCATCCCAAATCCGACAATGTTCAGCAGTAAGATGCCCAGCAGGGCAAACCCTCGTAAGACGTCTAACGACTCTATACGCTGAGCATCACCAACGGGGATCGGACCGTCAATCATCTGCGTCGCCATTGCCTCAAGTGGACTTAACCGCCTTCGATACGGGCCATAAAGAACACTTCTGAATGGGGTGCAACGGGTTCCAAAAACGCATCTTGATAAATTTGGCCATCGATCGCGACCGCGCTGCTCGCCAGAAGGTCGGCAAGTTGGGGCCATCGATCAATGAGTTCAGCAGACAATGCGCGATAGGTATCCGCTGTGCTGTTTATTTCACGCACGCCACCCGTGGCCGTCAAGAATCCATCTGGAAAGACAACTTTAGCCACAGCGGGATCTGCTCACCTTCACCCTCATGGTGGTCTGGTCCGACTCAGGATGCAGCCCAATGCGCAGCCTCGATACCGCCCCTGAATGGCCAAGGGTGCGAAGCACCCTTTTTCCATGTTGAGCTTGATCCAACTACGAATCCAATGCTTGAACAATATTTGGCGGCGATAGCGGCAAATCGGTAATACGTTTACCACAGGCGCGTGAAACCGCGTTCGACGTTGCGGCCAGCGGCGCGACAATCGGTGTTTCACCGACCCCCCGAACACCATAAGGATGGCTTGGATTCGGGACTTCGACGATATGTGTGTCGATCATCGGCAAGTCAGAGGCCACCGGAATTCGATAATCAAGGAAGCCCGCATTTTCCATCACACCGTTGTCGTCAAAAATATATTCTTCGTTGAGTGCCCAACCGATCCCCTGCACCGCTCCACCTTGCATTTGCCCTTCGACATAAGACGGGTGGATCGCCGTACCGGCATCCTGAATAGCGGTGAAGCTCAGCACCTCAACCTTACCGGTATCCGGGTCAACTTTAATATCGGTCAGATTCACCGAAAAGCCAGCTCCGGCACCCTGCGCATTTACCGATGCTCGGCCTTGGATGGGGCCACCCGTTTTAGCGGCGTTCGCCGCCACATCAGCCAGTGTCAACGGTGTCACGTCGGCGTTTACACCCGGCGCCGGAATAACCTGACCGTTCTCCCAGGCAACTTGATCTTCGTCAACGCCCCAGGTCATTGCTGCGCGCTTTTTGCACTCTCCGATCACGTCTTCACAGGCTTGAATGACGGCCATACCGGTCGCAAACGTAGTGCGGGAGCCGCCCGTCACATTACAAAACCCCGTGCTTTCGGTGTCACCTACTTGGGCACGAACATCGTCGTATTCAACGCCTAAGGTTTCAGCCGCCATAATGCACATAGACGCTCGCGAACCACCGATATCGGGACTACCTTCAACCACCATCACAGTACCGTCCTCATTCACGTTGATCTCCGCGGAAGACTGCATACCAATATTGAACCAAAAACCCGCGGCTACGCCACGACCTGCGCCTTCTGGTACGGGCTTGGTGTAATTCGGGTGATTTTTCGCAGCCTCTAGGCAGGCCTTAAAACCGATGACTGGAAACTTGGGACCATACGGTGCCTGGGTGCCTTCGTCCGCGGCGTTGAGCATCCGCAGATCAATCGGATCCATGTTCAGCTGCAACGCGGCTTCGTCTAGCGCACATTCCATGGCGTGCATCGCTTGGGGCGCACCAGGCGCCCGATAAGCCGCCACCTTGGGCTTGTTCACCAGCACGTCAAACCCTTCGACTGCAAAGTTATCGATTTCATAAGGCGCAAAAATGGTCATGATCCCAGGCATAATCGGCGCGCCGGCAAACGCGCCAGCTTCAAATGCAATCCAGGCATCCGCCGCGGTAATTTTGCCAAACTTATCAACCCCAAGCTTGATGCGCGCAACCGTACCTGAGGTGGGGCCCGTGGCACGAAACACTTCTTCCCGTGACATCGTCATCTTCACCGGGCGTCCTGCTTTCTCTGACAGCAATACCGCGAGGGGTTCTAAATAGACCACCGTCTTGCCGCCAAATCCGCCGCCAATTTCACTGGCAATGAATTTGAGATCGGACATCTCTTTACCGAGAATTTTCGTTGTCATGCTGCGGAACTCAAAATGACCCTGCGTACAACACCACACTGATCCGCGACCTTTCTCATCGATGTTAGCGACACAGGCATGAGGTTCGATATAGCCTTGATGCGCCATCGGGATTTTGTATTCTCGCTCAATAATCACATCCGCAGCGGCGAAGCCTTGTTCCAGATCGCCGCGCTCGAGTTTACCCACATTGGCAATGTTGCTCGGGTTTTCCGGTTTTTCGGGCAGATTGGTGTAGTTGTCTTCATCCACCAGCAGCGCGCCATCAGCCATCGCTGCCACCACATCGAGCACCGGACTTAAGACTTCATATTCTACTTTTATCGCGGCCAGCGCCTGTTCTGCCAAAGCCGGCGACGAAGCCGCCACCGCAGCGACCGCATGACCGTGATACAGAACTTTATCCCGCGCCATGATGTTTTTGGCCACATCACCCACGGAGCCACCCCCTTCACCACCGATCTCGCCACCTCCTTCGATGGCCGGAAAATCTGCGCCACTGATCGCCGCGAATACACCGTCTATCGCCAGTGCATCGGTTAAATCAATCCGTTTGATACGCGCATGGGCATGCGGGCTACGCAAAACCTTGCCATGGATCATATTGGGCAAAATCAGATCCGCACCGAAGCGAGCGCGCCCGGTTACTTTATCAACCCCGTCCGGTCGAATCGGACGGGTACCAATTTGCTTGTAATCAACGGCTTCGGCCATGAATGATCCTTAATAGTTTGTCGCTTTAGAAACTCTACACTGTCTTGGCGTTTGTGGGAATAATTGTGATCACTACACCCACCACAGCGTTGATCATCCCCAGCTTTGCGGAGCGGGACTCCTGACCTCCTGCCCAGTCTTTCACAGCGCACGGGCCCAGCCAGCGCTGGGCCCGTGCGAGGCTAGCCCCAGCCCATGCCTAATCCTATACACGCCATGGCCAGCACCGATATGAGAACAAAGGTCCCCTGAGCACCGATCAAACGCGGGTAATTCGCGCCTTCGTAGCGCGCTAGACCCCAGGCATGTAAGGCGCGCAGGACCAGCAGACTGCTCCCGGCCAAATGCACAAAAATCCCCGGCGCACCACCGGTTTCAACCAGATACAGCAGCAGCAGCGCCAGAGGCACATTCTCCACAAAGTTGGCCTGCACCCGCTCGGCTGCAGGCGGTTGCCAAGCAGGTAGCTCTCGACCGCGTAATCGGGCATACAAAACATGATTCGCAAGCAGCACACTCAGCAGCCCTGCTCCACCCGCATAGATCAACGTGACGGGGATCATAGCCAGACCTGCCACAACACAATCAAAACGCCACCCAGCACTAGAAAGATGCCAATCCATGCATACTGGTCCAACCAAAATAGCTGAAATGCCTGGGGCGTCCCCTTTTCCACGACTGGTTTTTCTTTTCTAAAAACGCTGGGCGTGGGCGCTACCCAAACCACCTGCAAGCCATGCCAAATACACCCGGCGGCTAACGCAACCCAAAAAAATTGCAGATCCATGCTTCCTCCCAATCGATCATTGAATACTGTTAGCATAACCCAAGCCTATCCTGAGATATCTACGTCTATGCTGATCAATGTTAAACCCCACGGCCATCATCGGAACACCAATGCCTGGGTCACTCTATGGGCTTTGGCCTTCACCTTATGCTCCAGCGCTGCACTGTCCGCAACACCGACGACCTCAGCAACCGCAGACCCTTTAGCTGCTCACAGGAGCGACGCCGAACCCATCGCCGCCAGTAATGGGGAAGCCGAGTTTGAAACGGCCTGCGCAATGTGTCACGAGGGCGCCGTGCCCAAAGCGCCGCACCGAGATATGATCGCGTTGATGACCCCTGAGGCTGTAGTCAACGCACTCACAGACGGCATCATGCAAAACGAGGCCGCCAGTTTGAGCAGGGCCCAGCGCATCGCCGTGGCAGAATATCTAACGGGGCAATCCATCGGGGCTGAAGTCGCGGACATCCCAAATTGCGAGGACGGCCAGCACTTTAATCCACTCGCACCTGCGTTAGCCTCAAATTGGGGGTTGGGTAATGCCAACTTAAGAGACATCCCAGCCGACAAGGCAGGCCTCACGCGGGCCGAATTTGCAACCTTAAAACCGTTGTGGGCGGTGCGTTTTCCCGGCGCGAATCGCGCTCGATCACAACCTACTTTTGCCGGAGGTTTGATTTTTGTCGGCAGCCATAACGGCCAGGTGTACGCGCTTGATGAAACAACCGGCTGCCAGGTCTGGTCTTATCAGGCCGCAGGTGAAGTGCGTACGGGGATCACCATCAGCCCCTGGGGGCAGGAAGACCCGGCGCCGCAATTATTTTTTGGTGATGTGCTAGGCAACGCCTATGCCCTCGATGCCGCCAGTGGCAGACAAATGTGGCGCGTACGCAGCGATGCTCATCCGAACGCGACGATTACTGGCACCCCCTCTTTGTCTGGCAACACCCTCTACGTCCCCGTTTCTTCGTTAGAAGTCAGTCTGGCCATCGATCCGGACTATGCATGTTGCACCTTTCGCGGTTCAGTACTCGCCCTTGATGTTGCAACCGGCGAACAGCAATGGCGTACCCATACCATCACCGAACCGCCCAAGGTGGTGAAACAAACCACTGTCGGCACAAATGTCATTGGCCCCTCCGGTGCAACCGTATGGAATAGCCCCAGCATTGACCTACAGCGGCGCCAGCTCTATATCGGCACGGGAGAGAACATGTCTTCTCCAGCGACCGGCACGTCGGACGCCCTGATCGCGATGGATCTCGACACAGGACAGATTAACTGGATTTTCCAAGCGACCGCCAATGATGCCTGGAATGTCGCCTGCGATTCAGCAACACCGGCCAATTGTCCGGATGAAGATGGACCAGACTTCGACTTCGGGGCCGCTACGTTGATGGCCACGGGGAGTGAAATAGGCGACGTTTTGATCGGTGGACAGAAGTCCGGCGTTGTCCACGCAGTTAACCCAGACAATGGTCAGTTGCTGTGGCAAACCAGAGTCGGCAGAGGCGGCATCCAAGGCGGGGTGCACTTCGGCATGGCTGCTGCAGGAGACCGCCTGTTTGTGCCAATCAGCGATATGGAGGACGGCAGAACTTACCCGAATCCGGAACGGCCGGGTATGCACGCGCTCGATATTAACACCGGTAAAATTTTATGGTCCGCGATCGACCCGGACAATTGTCGCGATCGTGAGTATTGCCATAGGGGCATATCCCAAGTACCGACTGTGATTGATGATTTAGTCTTAGCCGGCGGCATGGACGGCACTGTGCGCGCCTATGCAGCAGAAAGTGGTGATGTGGTCTGGCACCTAGACAGTACCGAAAGTTTTGACACGGTGCTGGGACTGAGCACCCGTGGTGGGTCGTTTGGCGGCGCCGCTGGCCCAATCGCCTTCAATGGCAAGTTGGTCCTCAGTTCTGGCTATGGCATCTACGGCCATATGGCCGGGAATCTGCTGCTGGTGCTGGCACCCGCAACGGCACCTCAGGATCCTTAGACCGACTTCGGCACAGACAACCCGCTTTCGACACGGCGCGCGCTCAAAGTAGTTGAATTAAGGATCGAGATACTCAAAGATCTCAGCGCTGGAAGTGACTGAGGTCCTGTGTGGAAGCCCAACAAAAATGAACACCGAAGACAACCAAGATGCCCTAACCCGCCTGCAGGTGCTTGAGGACATCGAATCAATTCGTAAACTGAAAGCAGCCTACTGCGCAGCCTGTGACGACGACCACAACCCGACGACTCTGGGTACCCTATTTACGCAAGATGCCGTCTGGGAGGCGTCGACCATGGGTCGCGCGGAGGGTCGTGCGGCCATCCAAAAGCTGCTGGGAGATCTGGGCAAAAGCGGGGTGATCCGCAATTCTGCGCACAACGTCTTCAATCCAGTTATCGAAGTGGCGGGAGATCGTGCCTCAGGTCATTGGCGTCTGCTGATGCTGTATACCGGGAAGCATCCAAACGGAGATCTTCATCATTCTCGAATCATCGGCTGGTACCGCGATACCTACGTCAAAATTGACGGTCGCTGGCAGTTCAACAGTTTGTATTGTGAGGTCGAAGAAGCGGCCGCATACGCGCTCGCGCCCACGGACGTATGAATGGCCAATCAGGCGTAGTCACCAAAAAGTAAAGGGCAGTTGAACACCCTTTCATACACTGATCACGGAGTAATTTTTATGAGCAACGACATTCAGGCCATCCAGCATCTGGCACAAGTTTACGCTGACGGCGTTATGCAGCGCGATGCCGAAATCTGGGGCAACACGTTCACTGAGGAGGGTGAGTGGCATCTATCTCCGACGATGGATCCCGTCAAGGGCCGAGAAAATCTGAAGGCCTTCTGGAGCAATGTCATGAGCGGATACCCTAACGTTTTACACTGGGTGCAACCCGGCATGATCCAACTTAACGGTGACGAGGCTACGGCGCGATTCTACGTGCAGGAAAATATCAAAGACAGCCAGGGCAACAGCTTTAGAGTTGCCGGCGTCTACAATGATCAACTACGCAAAGAGCATGGTGAGTGGCGTTTTTCTGTCAGGCGCTTCAACACGCTCTACCGTGGCCCAGTGGATATGAGCGGAGACTGGACAGGCTATCCCCAGTAAACGAGTTACCGACAGTTCGTATACATGCGTCACAACAGGCCCCAAACAAGTCACGGCATTGAGTGCCCATACACACAGAAACCAGACCATCGATCAGGGCGGTTACCTGCGTGCGCAGGGAACAGGTTCGTTGGCCCAAGTGTTGCACTATGGAACCCTTGTACGTTCCCTTCACTGATCCAACCCGGGGCGAAGCGCCGTGCCATATTTTGATTGGGTCGTCACGGAGCCTTTTAAAGGTTGGCGCTTTGGCGTCACCCATGATCTGGTGCTGGATGAAGGAAAACCTTATCTCGAGCGCTGGATCATCTGGCTGGGGGTTACCCTGCGTGTGCACAAATTTCACAGAGGTGACGATGACCGAGCCTTTCACGATCACCCGTGGTGGTTCGTGACAATACCCTTGCGCACCTACTTCGAGCACGTGCCCGATGATGGCCTGCGTCCAGTGACATCATGGCGCCCTCATTTTCGCCCAGCTGACTACCGGCATATTGTGCAGTTGGCTGACGGAAAACCCGTATGGACATTGATTATTACCGGCACAAAATCCAACGAGTGGGGCTTTTGGGACCAAAATCAATTCATTCACCACGAGCAATGGCTAGCAAACAGGAGATAAGCATGAGCACTGATTTTGACCCGCATTCCAGTTGGTTACCCCTACGTGAGCGAGCAGCTACCACCGAAAATCCTCGTCATCGCCGTTTGTTGGAGGAAGTTGCGAACCACATGGAGGCAGAAATACAGGGGCAACTTGAGCCGCTGATGGCGACCTTAACAGACCAGCCGGTCTATCACTTTTGGCGAGTCGGACCAGAAAACATGATGCTCAGTGGGTACGACGCCGTATCATCCTTTTATCAGGCAATGTTCGCTAATGGCGGAGAACAGTTCCAGGTCGTGATTGAGCGTATTTGCGTAGATGACCATGCAGTCATCACTGAGGGCCAGGTTCGACAGGTCTATAAAGCTTCAGACCTGATCGCCATGGGTGTGACAGAAATCAACAACCGCGCTATTGACGATCATCAGCTGTGGCTGAGCAATGCCCAACTCATTACGGTCTGGCCCGCGGACCCAAAAGCCAAATTGATTGGCGAGGATATTTACTTTGGTGCAGACCCCATGACCACGCTTACCCCCATCAACGAAGAGGATCTACCTAGTTACTACCGCCTCTGATTAGCATCAATTTCAGCGCGAACGAAGTACTTACAGCCGCAACCACCCAAGGAGGGGGCCTATGTCTGAAGAGCCTGCACCGGCTAATCCACGCACCGTTCTTAACGGTGTGCGGGAATTCATGCGCCTGGAGTCAGCCAGTGGATTGCTCCTCATCGTCGCCACCGCTCTGGCCATGGTCATCGCGAACTCCCCGCTCTCTTTTTTGTACGACGCCTTTCTAGATACCCCTGTCGCCATTCAGATTGGCGCTCTGATGATCAACAAGCCGCTGTTACTGTGGGTCAATGACGGACTGATGGCGGTCTTTTTCTTTTTGATCGGGCTCGAGATCAAACGGGAAGTACTTGAGGGCGAGTTATCATCATTTGATCAGGTGGTGCTGCCGGCTATGGGTGCCATCGGTGGGATGCTGGTACCGGCAGGCATCTATGTCGCCATGAATTGGCAAGACAGTGTTGCACTTGATGGCTGGGCGGTACCCGTGGCGACCGACATCGCCTTTGCCCTGGCCATTCTGGGCGTCTTCGGTGCACGCGTACCTACGAGCCTGAAAGTGTTTCTCTTAACCTTGGCGATTTTTGATGACCTTGCTGCCATCGTCATTATCGCAATATTCTACTCCGGGGACCTGTCCATCAATGCACTCCTGATAAGCCTGGCTGCACTGAGTATCGCGGGCGCCATGAAGTGGCGAGGCGTGACGCGAGCGAGTAGCTATATTTTCATCGGTCTGATTTTGTGGATCGCGGTGCTCAAATCGGGCGTACACGCCACATTGGCCGGCGTGCTCATAGCGTTGTTCATCCCCATGCGGGATCCCGCCGGACATTCCCCTTTACGCGCCCTGGAGGATGATTTACACACGCCGGTAGCATTTGCCATTTTACCGTTGTTCGCTTTCGCCAACGCCGGCCTGTCGCTCAACGGGCTCTCTCTGGCCGACACCATTCATCCGGTGACCCTCGGCGTTACCCTGGGCTTACTGTTGGGGAAACCCGCAGGCATCCTTTTGTTTGTTGCTTTGGCCACCACCACTCGATTGGCCAAACTACCTCGCGACGTCACCTGGCTGCACATCAGCGGTGTCGCCTGCGCCTGCGGTATCGGCTTCACTATGAGCCTCTTTATTGCCAGTCTGGCCTTTGAACACGACAGCAATACCAATTTTATAGGCGACCGGCTGGGCATTCTCATGGGGTCGGGACTGTCAGCCATGGCTGCCTATCTGATCCTGCAGTTCAGCCTGCCAAAGCGTTCTCCATCTGGCGAACCCTGATCCGGTGAATCCGCAGCCTCGGATCAGGCTATCGCGGGCTGCGGGCTCGAATTAATCAGTTACGGGGCCCTGTCGCTCAGGGCAAAGGGTGCTGCTGATGGAAACTATGCGCTTGCTCGTACGCGTAACCGGCGCGACACAAAGTGGATTCTGCGAGCGGCGCACCAATCAACTGCAGGCTAAGCGGGATACCTTCTGGTGAAAAACCACAGGGCAGAGACAAAGTGGGGTAACCGTTGAAATCCCAGATCGTAATGAAACGACCGCTGCGCCCGAAAAAGGCCATGGGCACTCCAGCCGCCGTACCGCGACCGGGATCAACCCCACCGTAAGCGTCCTCAGGATTGTAACGAAATGACTCTGCAGCCAGAGTGGGGCTAACCAGCACGTCCATATCCTGAAAAATTTGACTCATACGTCCAGCGGCTCGCTTGCGCGCAAACTGCGCTTTTGCAATCTCCACCGAGGTCGCTGCGCGGCCACTCATTAGAAATTCACGAAAGTACGCACCATATTCACGACTCAAGGCAGGAAACGTCGACTCATGAACCGCAGCGGCCTCTACCGAGGCTAACAGGTTCCAGGCCGCGGCTTCTTCGGGCGCTAACTCAGGTACGGTCATGGTCACAATTTCTGCGCCCATCTCTGCTAATGTCGCGATGGCGCCCCTGACTGCCGCAGCCACATAGGGTTCCACACCCGCGGTCGCATATTGCTCATCCCAGCCTATCCTGAGTCCCGCAACACCTCGCTCCATTTCCATTTCATAGCTTGGGACCGCATCTGGCAACGAGGTTGGATCCTCCGGGTCGTAACCAGCAATCACCTCCAGCATGCGTGCGGCATCGCGCACACTCCTGGTCATGGGCCCTATGTGGTCCAATGTCGGTGCAAGATCCAAAACATCATGTCGACTCACCCGCCCCCAGGTTGGTTTTAACCCGACAATACCATTCGCTGCAGAGGGAAAGCGGATGGAGCCTCCTGTATCGGTACCTAAGGCTGCAAAACACAGTCCTGCGGCGGTCGCGACACCGGATCCGCCAGAAGAAACACCGGGCCAACGATCCCCTGCTCCCCACGGATTACGCGGCACCTCAAAATCCCGGTGATAACCCACCATGGCACCTTCAGTCGTTGCGAGTTTACCAATCGTAATGGCACCCGCGGCTTCTAAACGTGCCACGACCGTCGCCGTAGAATCAGAAACCGACTGTTTGCGGAAGCTGTGGCCCGCTGTCGTCACCGTACCCTGCATGTGGCACAGGTCTTTTACTGCGATTGGCACGCCATGTAACGCTCCAAGCGAGCGACCCTGATCCCGCCGAGCGTCTGCCGCCGCGGCCTGCTCCAGCGCCCGCTCTTCCAGAACGGTGATGAATGCATGCAGCGTAGGTTCCAGCTGATCAATCCGGGTTAACAACGCCTGGGTGACCTGTATGGACGTCAATTGGCCGGCCGCAATCTGTGCAGCGACGTCAGTTAGGGTTTGATAATGCAGGTCATCAATCATAGGTGCGCTCCCAGTTGGGGGTAAATTCAAGGATGAAGGCCGAGCGTGTTGACCACCCGCGCATCCGGCACCCCATATCCCGAGTGCAGTCACTGCCAATCCGCTGGCGCCCATTCGCAGTGCTACCCGTCGGCTAGCGCCTGTTTGTGTTGCGCGCATCACAGCCCCATCCTGAGTTTTACCCCAGTATACTCCGTCATCATCACTGCGCGAACCACGATAAAGTCGGCAAATATCCTCCACTACGAGACCAAGTCGCAGGGTGTCCACCGGGGTTCATGCATCGACCTTGCGCTGCGCTAGCGCATTAGCAACAATCACCGTCAGGGTTAACCCTAGTCCCAGGACTCGACCCCAAGTAGATGGATAGAGCAACAATGGCACCGCGATTGCAGCCACTATGATCTGGGGTAAAGAGACTCTGACCAAGAGGTGGCGCTCAACAACCACCGCGATATTCACAATCAGAGCGAGACACGCTACAGACGCCCAGGCCACGTCTAGCCAGCTCCGCTCACCCGTCAGCAACAACGGCGAGTAGGCCATCATCAAAGGTATAACAAACAGCCCTGACGACAATTTAAACGCCGCAAATGCCGACCGCATCGGGGGGGCCCCGGCTACACCAGCGCCTGCAAATGCGGCCAAAGCGATCGGCGGAGTCACGTTGGAAGTCTGAGCCAGCCAGAAAATCATCATGTGAGCGGTGATCAGCGCCAGACCTAATTCTTGCAAAGCAGGTCCGGTCATCACCGCCAGCACAATATACGCAGCGGTTGCTGGCAAGCCCATGCCCAGAACCAGCGCCGCCATGGCCACCAGTAACAATGCCAGCCATAACTGACCATTACTCAGTCCCACCACAGACTCGGTAAACTGCAGGCCAACACCGGTCTGCCCAATAGTACCCACAACGATCCCGGCGACAGCACAGGCTATCGAGATGGGCACCGCCAACATTGCACCCTGATGTAACGCCGCAAAAATGATCGACAGCTTTACTCGGGTATGACGCCGCAATACGCTGGCCACCACTACCGCAGCACAACCCGCTACCCCAACCAGCACCGGGGAATAGTTATTCAGCAATAGCGCGGTAATGATGGCCAGGGGCAACATAAAGTGCATACCCTCGCGAAACACTTGCCAGGCGCCGCTCGCCTTCTTTAGACCGGTAAAGCCGGCCCTCACCGCCATGATGTGCACGTAGAGTAAAACTGAAGTGAAATACAACAGTGCGGGCAACAAAGACATCCACACAATATCGCCGTAGGGCGTTTTGGTAAATTCAGCCATCACAAAGGCACCAGCCCCCATGATCGGAGGCATAATCTGGCCACCCGTAGAGGCGGCAGCTTCAATGCCCGCCGCCTGATGAGGTTTGTACCCTAATTGCTTCATCATGGGGATGGTGAGTGCACCCGTTGTCACCGTGTTCGCTATAGCGCTGCCAGAAATCGAACCCATCGCTGCGGATGCGAGCACACTTGCTTTAGCCGGTCCTCCTCGAAACCGGCCGGCCGCGGCAAACGATAAATCGATCAAAAATTTACCGGCCCCGGTGGTCTGCAGGAAGGCCCCAAACAAAACAAAGCTAAACACCGCCCCTGCGGCGATACCCAAAGGCGCTCCATATAACCCTGCACCGGTATAAATCTGAAAGCGCACGATGCGCTCGAAACTGAACCCCCTCGTGGCCAACACATCCGGTAGATAATTACCGAACGCGCCATAAATCAAAAACGCCAGTCCAATCAGGGTCATGACCACACCGACCGAACGGCGAGCCATTTCCAGGGTTGCCGTCAGTAACACCAAGCCCGCAAAAAAATCTGCACTACCCAAACCATTGAGTAGGTGATCCAGCCCCTGGTAATCAAAGTTAAGCACCCTCGACGACGCCCACATCACCAACCCCATCAAAACGAGATCTAGACTTCTCAGCCAACGCCCGCCACGCAGGGGATAGACGAGGAATCCAATCACTAATATCCAGGCCAGATGCGTGGGTCGGAAATATGTGGCGGGCAGTAAACCGAAAATATGATCCAACGGCACGACTCCAGGCGGAAAAAATCCTACCAGAGGCTGCCACAACTGAAACACGGAGAGTCCGGCTGCCAACAGTAACGCCACACGACCCACAGCGGACCGCTGTTGATCCTGCTCGCTATGACCGGGTGGTGGCGGTGGCAACTCAGACATCTGGATCCAAGCACGTCAGCGGTAATCGGCGCTCCTGCACGTGCTGTCTAAACAGGGCCGTTCCGGGATGCAAAGGCACCGCAGCAATTTTATCCAGGTTCTCGACCGTCATGTCTTCCGCCACCGGAGACACTTTAAGCAGCGCTTGTTTATGCTGAAACAAGGTACACGCTAACTCGTAAGCCAATTTCTTCGACATCGATTCATGCACCACCACGGCGCTCCAAATGCCAAGCGCCCGAACACTGACGTCGACACCGTTGTAGGTGCCTGCGGGAATTTCATATCCACTGTAGGCGGGAAAACGGGTCTGTAATCTCTCTATCTCCGTTTCGCTCAATGCGATGAGGCGCAAGTCCCGGGTTGCTGCTAATTCAGTGACCGCAGCGATCCCGAGACCACCAACCACAAACCCCGCATCAATGGTGCCATCTTTTAGCGCTGTCGTGGTTTGACCAAAACTGAGATAGGCGGGAGACAATGCATCCAAATCTATACCCAGACCGATAAGCACGTTTTGCGCCGCTACCGATGTCCCTGAGCCAGCCGCTCCTAACGCGACACGCTTGCCGCGTAGATCAGCCACCTGGGTGAGCCCACTGTCGGCGAGCGTCAGTAGATGAACAATATTGGGGTAAGCGTTCAGTAAAACACGCAACGGCAAAGGCTCTTCAAAACGGCCTGCACCCTGATAGGCCGCGGTCACCACATCAGCCATAGCGATACCAAATTCACTTTCGTGCCGAGCGACTTGAATGACATTCGTCACTGAGCCCCCGGTCACTTCAGCCTTCACATTGACATGCGGCACCTGCTTCGACCACACCGAGGCCATTGCCCCTCCGAATGGGTAATACAAACCGGCAGGCCCACCGGTGGCGATCGCAAATGTGCCGGTTGACGGTGACCGTTCACCGCACCCGGCCAGTATCAACACCAAAGGCATGATCCAGTAACAAGCACAATCCCTAAACATTCATGCCTTCCGTCTTTCCTTGTTTGTGTTGGGGATCCTGTGAGACTCAGTCATCGCGCAGCCGTCGCCCCCTCATCCGTTTCTGCGTCTACACGTTCTAACGCCGTTGCATAGGCCCGACGACCGGCCTGTAGAAACGCACCACCAATACACCCAAAAATCAGTGAAACAACAATGATCGAGTAGCGCACGCCATCCACCTGGGGGAACACCACTTCGTTGAAGTAACCCGCAATGGGAGGCCCCAACAGGTTACCCAATGCACCAACAAATAGATAAATGGCCGCGACCTGTGCGTGAATGGCCGAAGGCGCAATCACAGGCAGTGAACCATTGGCCAAGCCAAAAGGGGCATTTACCAAAATCATGGCCGGAATATAGGCCACAAAAGCCCAGGTCGCCGAGGGCATAAACTGGATGGCGATGATGCAAGGCACCGCCAGACAGCCGGCAATCATGCCCGCGACAATGTTGCCATCTTTATGCCCACGCTGATTAAGATAACGCGCCAGAAAGGCCGCAGCCACTGGGCCTATTGGACCCGTTATCAAAAAAATCCAGCCAAAAATCTGCGATGCCTGGGCAGCAGGCATGCCATGCACCCGCACAAAATAGGAGACTGACCAAAACACAAATGCAAACCCTAACAGGGCAAACGCAACGAAGCCGAGATGATGACAAACAACTAAACGCCGATTCACCCGATAAAACTCTTTCAGTATCGGCAATGTTGACTCTGAACTGGCGGGGACACGGCGCTTGGGCTCCTTAAGAAACAGAAATAGAAAGGCGAGCAACAAGCCTGGCGTGCCCACATAAACAAAAGTCTGTTGCCAGGGACTCAATTGACCAAATCCAGGTATCACCAAAGGGTCGGCCTGCTCAACCACGCCTAAGACCACGCCGCCAATGAGAAAAGCAAGCCCCGAACCCATCACCGCAGCAGTTTGAAAGACCGACATGGCCATGGGAATTTGCCCACGTGGGAAAAGATCACCGACCATTGATACCGTCGCCGGGGACAATGAAGCCTCGCCAACGCCAACCCCAATGCGAGCTAAAAAATCTGCCAAAAATTTCGGGAAAGCCCACACGCGATGGTCATGACCGACCAAAAAAATATGCCCGCGGCGATGATGTGTTTACGCGACTTGGAGTCCGCCATTAACGCAATAGGCCATGCCGCAATGGCATAGAACACCGCAAACACCCCATATAACCAACCAATTTGGCTATCGCTGATGCCTAAATCTGCCTTCATCGGCTCAACGACAATGGCCACCACCTGACGATCAACAAAGCTGACTATAGAGGCCAGCATCAGTAGGGCTAAAACCAGCCAGGCCGCAATCGGCGCACGTTGGGCGATCATTGGATTGACCACTGGCGCACCGGCCTCCGGTTTTTGCACCGCATATTACGTCTCGTATCTCTCACGCGTTCGGAGTATCTTTTTAAGCACACAAATCAACAGCCATATATTGGGAACCATCTCACTATGATAACTGATCTCACTCAAACTAAATTGCTCGTCGTGGCTTTACTGATACTGTCGGGATACAGCACACAGGCTTGGGCAGTTGGTGAACCCGCCTCCATGTCCCGCGCCGCCTTCGACCAGATGATGCAGGACATCTCCAACTGGGGCCGATGGGGTGAGGAGGATGAACTCGGGACACTGAACTTGATCACACCAGCCGTGCGTAAACGTGCTGCCGCACTCGTCCAAGAGGGCGTCACGGTATCCCTGTCGCTTGAATTGAACAAGGTCGCTGATCCGCTCAATGCCAACCCGTTTCGTCACGAATTAGAACGTGCAGAGTTCGCAGGTCACCAGGTCGCTGGTGATCATTACAGTGTCGAATATCACGGCTTTGCTCATTCGCACATGGACGGCCTACCCCACTTTGCACACAAAGGCTTCTTTTATAACGGGGTAGCCTACGAATCAGCCAAACCCGAGGGTGCCGAAAGACTGGGTATTCACAATGCGGGCGTCCATGGCGTGTTCACCCGTGGCGTGCTGATCGATATGCCGCGTCATCTGGGCGTCGAGTTTTTGGACCCGGGAAGCGCAATCACCGTGGCTGATCTAGAGTCTTGGGAGCAGGCCAACGGTGTCACCATTGGCAGCGGCGATGTATTACTCCTACGTACTGGGCGCTGGGCAAAAGTTAAAAAGGACGGCCAATGGAATTTCCTGGAAAAAGCCGCTGGCGCACACGCTTCGGTTGCGGCCTGGCTAAAGGCCAGAGATGTCGCCGTGATAGGCTGCGATGGCGTCTCCGATGTCATGCCTTCCGGTGTAGAGGGTCTAGTGAATCCCCTGCATGAACTCGTCTTGGTCGGCTTAGGCATGCCTATTCTTGACAATCTGGACCTCGAAGCCCTCGCGGAGGCGGCGGCGGCTCGTAAACGACAGACCTTTTTGTTTGTCGGCGCTCCATTACGTGTACCCGGGGGTACGGGTTCTCCAATGAATCCACTGGCCGTATTCTGACCGTCGGTCCTACCCGACGGTTTATTTCATCAGAAAAGGTTTAAGACAAGGCGTTGCGCGGTAAGAGCGGGGATTTTTGCCTCACGGTTCAACCTCACCCCCGCCGCCACTTCAGTCGACTGAGTCAACAGATTCGACGCCCAGGACGACTGGGACGACTGGGACGACTGGGACGACTAGAAAGAAGCATAGCCTCCATCTACTAAAAACGTCTCTGCAGTGTGGTAACTGCTGGCGGTGCTCATAATGTAGATAGCAATGGCTGAAAAATCATCGGGTACCCCCCAGCGTCGCGCCGGAATACGCTTAGACACGTTGTCCACAAATTTGGGGTTAGCAAACGTGTTTTCGGTCATTTCTGTTTCAATCCACCCAGGCAAAAGTGTGTGCGCCGTCACGCCGTAACGTGCGTACTCAACCGCCAGTGCTTTGATCATGGAGATCATGCCCCCTTTTGCAGCCGCGTAGTGCTCTCCTCGGGCTTGTCCGGAAATGGCTGCAAGACTCGCAGTCGCAACCAGCCGACCGAAGGCATCCCCCTGTTCAGCGCGCTGTCGCATATGTTTTGTCGCCGCCCGGAAGGTATAGAACACGCCGGTTTGGTTGACGCCAATAATGTCATCCCATTCTTCAATGGTCATATCATCAAACCCAGTACCACGACCGCCAACGCCCGCATTAGCAAAACAGCCGTCGACCCGACCATGATCTTTGAGCACTTGCGCAAAGGCGTCGCCGACCGCTTGTTCATTCGACACATCACAGACCTGGGCCGTGATTTTCGGACCGTAGTCGAGCAGGGCTTCTCTGGCTCGAGCATTCTTGTCTGGGTTGGTCCCCCACAAACAAACTTCGGCCCCGGCCGCTGCCAATCCGCGCGCCATCCCTAAACCAATGCCACCGTTTCCCCCGGTAATCAACGCAACGCGACCACTGAGATCAAATGGTTTAAAACTCATACCCCGCCCTTCCTGTTGTTTTCTTCGCCTTAATCTTAACCCAACAGGCCGCGCGTGAGTCTATTCAAATGAGACGGTCACGCGGTTGTTAAGTTGGGCCGCCGCATTCCAGCTCCGCGCGGTACCGGTCGCGGGATAAGCCACCAGAGGATCAGATTCTGCCAACGTCAATGCCACCAAGTTTACCCCTGGCGCGGCCTCATCCAGAACCGACATCAACCCGCCAAATCTGGGCGATAGCCGATTGACCACATCTGAGTCATTCTCCAGCACATGCCCCAGGTAAGTGCAGTCATTCAGCGGCAATTCATCAGGGGCTAATTGGTAGTTACCTGTGGCATCTATCACCAAACAAAAGTTGCCCAGATGACTGGTCAACGTGAGGGTTCCCGCGAATCCGGCACGTTGAATCGCAGGCCATAGATCTTCTACGCGTTGGGCAAGTTCAGAACTGAAAGCTGGCGCATACATCGCCGTATCTGTGCCTGCACTCAGTGCCCGACTAAAACCAATGAGCGCGGCTTCTAACGCCCTGGCAGCCCGCACCTTAGAGCGCTCGAGCGACGCATTGAGACCCTCAGTTTGAGACTGCGTTTGCGTTTGCGCGCTTTGTATCTGTTTAAGTTGCAGCTGCAGCAGGTCACGCTGTTGTTTGAATTGCCAAGCCAGCAAGGCGCTGACAAGTGCAGCCACCACGGCAAACCCCAATACCCAGCTCCGACCGCGTTTTGCCTTACTCACCCCTTCGCCAGAACGCAAAGCCTGTGGCTCAGCCTGCGCGGCGGATTGACTCTGTGCGTCTAAAATCTCTCGAGCTACCTGTCGTGCGAGGTCTTGCTGACTGCGCAAAATATCAGCCCGCAAGGTCATGTGTTGCTGCTCGAGGGTTCGCGTAACGATGGCCTGTACAGACATCTTTAAGGCCTGGCTTTCCAGCGCGCGGTCCAACTCTTCAACTGCTTCCGTTAATTCTGAATCATCCGTCGACCCGGCTGATGGCCACTCGTTTGCCACCGATTCTGACGGCTCAAGTGCTGACGATTTCTTGGGCATTTCTCCAGCAGTCGCGGCGAATGCATCACTCGGTATGATGTTCAACCTCACCAACATTTCAGACAGGAGGTGTGGTTGGGCGTTCTTCGGCAACACTCCGACCGCACCTAAAGCACGTGCCTGTCCAACGTACACCCCACCTTCCTTTGCGGTGTACATCATCACCGGAATCGTCGCTGTCCGAGGGTTTGTTTTTATGGCTGAGACGGTTTCCAGACCATCCATGCCCGGCATGGTATGGTCCATGAAAATCACATCCACCCGCTCTCGCTTCAGCAGATCAATGGCACTCTCGCCCGAATCCGCCTCCAAGACTTGGAGTGCGTGATTTTCGAGCAACTTTTTTAAGGCCGCTCGCGCGGATCGAGAGTCATCGACTACGAGTGCGCATTTTGACGTCATTGACAATCCCTGTGAGCCCAGTCGCGGGCATTAGTGGGATATTAGCAACTAATGATCGCGGTAAACGCCTATCTTGGGCAAAAAACAAAACCACCTAGACCTATAGGCAGACCCGTAGACTAGCCCATCGTTCTTTTTGTGTTGCGATTGCCCAGCCTATTGCGTTTGCCCAGCACGCTCGGCGCGCGGTGCACGCCAAGGGATTAACGCCCAAGCCCGCTCATGTCCGTAATAAATAAAGAATTTCAAGACGAACTCAATGCTGCCAATCGCGACTGCAGTGTCCAGACGACCGGTGATCACCCAGGCAATCACTGAGGTTGTCAACGTCGCTACAATGCGCCACGAGAAGGCTTTAGC
>Ga0181559_10002185_pt1 | contig 19329 bp, 18 predicted proteins | sample 011ome_21_FD_133752 | JGI IMG/M metagenome (GOLD analysis project Ga0181559, IMG submission 133752) | Coastal salt marsh microbial communities from the Groves Creek Marsh, Skidaway Island, Georgia - 011508AT metaG (megahit assembly) | ecosystem: Environmental > Aquatic > Marine > Intertidal...
ATATGGAGGATGACATGAAACATCTTGCGCTTGCCACGGGACTTTTTGCAGCCAGCCCAGCTATGGCTGCAGATATGCCCATATTAACAGTCTATACCTATGACAGCTTCGTCAGCGACTGGGGCCCCGGCCCCGCCGTTGAGGCCGCGTTCGAGCAAACATGCGGATGCGATTTGCAATTTGTGGGCGCGGGCGACGGTGCCGCCCTTTTGGCACGCCTGCGCCTTGAGGCAGGCCGCAGCCCCGCCGATGTGGTGCTGGGGCTGGATACCAACCTGATGGCCGCCGCCACCGAAACCGGCCTGTTTGCCCCACATGGCCTTCAGCCCGATCTATCGCTGCCCATTGCTTGGGACGACGCGGTATTTTTGCCCTTTGACTGGGGCTATTTTGCCTTTGTCAAAAATGCCGATCTGCCTGCGCCCAGCAATTTCCGCGACTTGGCTAAAAGCGATCTGAAAATCATCATCCAAGATCCGCGCTCGTCTACGCCGGGGCTGGGGCTGGTGGTGTGGGTGAAGACCGCTTATGGCGATCAGGCCGCTGAAATTTGGCAGGCTTTGGCCGACAATATCGTTAGTGTCACGCCCGGCTGGTCCGAGGCCTATGGCCTGTTTCTAGAGGGCGAGGCCGATATGGTGCTGTCCTACACCACCTCGCCCGCCTATCATCTGATCGCGGAATCCGACGCCAGCAAAGCCGCCGCCGCCTTTGACGAAGGCCATTACATGCAGGTGGAAGTGGCCGCCAAATTGTCAGGCAGCGACCAGCCCGAATTGGCCGATCAGTTCATGCGCTTCATGCTGACGGATGCCTTTCAATCGATCATCCCAACCACCAATTGGATGTATCCGGCCAAAACCCCCAGCACCGGCTTGCCTGCCGGGTTTGAAACGCTGATCACCCCCGCCAAATCGTTACTGCTGTCGCCCCAACAGGCCGGTGCCCTGCGCGACGCCGCCATCAGCGAATGGCGCAACGCCTTGGCCCGCTAGGCCCGCCCGGTGCCAACGGTGCGCAGCTTGCCCGAATGGCCCGGCTGGGTGGCCGGGCTGTTTTTGGCGGTTTTTTTGACCCTGCCCATGGCGGCTGTGCTGTGGCACGCCGGTGGCGGCAGCGCCCCCCAACCCGCCGATTGGGCGGCGCTGCGCTTTACGGTATTGCAGGCGCTGATCTCAGCTGGGGTATCGGTGGCTTTGGCCATACCGGTGGCGCGGGCGCTGTCGCGCCGCCAGTTTCGTGGGCGCGCCCTGTTGCTGGGGCTGATGGGCGCGCCATTTATTTTGCCCGTGATCGTGGCCATTTTGGGCCTGATAGCGGTTTTTGGCCGGGCGGGATGGCTAAACCAGATATTGGCCACACTATCCCTGCCGCAGCTGCAAATTTATGGCCTGCATGGTGTGGTCTTGGCGCATGTGTTTTTTAACCTGCCCCTTGCCACAAGAATGATATTGCAGGGCTGGCAGGCCGTTCCCGCCGAGCGGTTTCGCCTTGCGGCCAGTTTGGGAATGGGGCGCAGCATGGTGTTTCGCATCATCGAATGGCCCATGCTACGCGGTGTGGCGCCCGGCGCCTTTGCGGTGATTTTCGCCATCTGCCTGTCCAGTTTCGCGGTGGCGCTGGTGCTGGGTGGGGGGCCGCGTGCCACCACGCTAGAGCTGGCCATCTACCAAGCCTTCCGTTTTGATTTCGATTTGGGCCGCGCGGCCATGCTGGCGGGTATCCAACTGGCGCTGGTGGCGCTGGCCACGGCCTTGGCGCTGCGCTTTGGTGGCGTGGTGCATGGGCTGGCCGGTGGCCAAGGCCGCCCCCCGTTGCGCCCCGAGGCGGCCCAGCCGCTGCTGCGCCTGTGGGACGGGGCGCTGATCGGGCTGGTGGCGGCCTTTTTGTTGGCGCCATTGATCGCGGTGGTACTGCGCGGTGCCCCGGCCCTGCTGGCGCTGCCATGGCCGGTTTGGAAGGCGGCGCTGGTGTCGCTGAGTGTGGCGCTGGCGGCAACGGGTCTTTGCATGGGCTTGGCCTGCGCCTTGGCGATCACGGCGCTGCGGCGCACCGGGCTTGAGTTGCTGGCCATCGGCGGGCTGGCGCTGTCGCCGCTGGTTGTGGGCACCGGGGTGTTCTTGCTGGTCAATCCATGGGCCAATCCCACCGCGCTGGCCTTGCCCGTCACCGTGGTGGTGAACGCCGTTATGGCCTTGCCCTTTGCCTTGCGGTTGATCTTGCCACGCCTGCGCCAAATCGAGGCCAGCCAAGGCCGCTTGGCCGACAGTTTGGGCCTGCAGGGGGTGGCACGCCTGCGGTGGTTGCTGTGGCCACAGCTTAAACCGGCGCTTGGGTTTGCCGCGGGGTTGGCAGCGGCGCTGTCGATGGGTGATCTGGGGGTGATCGCCTTGTTTTCAGATCCCCAGCATGCCACCTTGCCCTTGCAGGTGCTGCGCCTGATGGGCGCCTACCGGACCGAGGCCGCCGCTGGGGCCGGGCTGTTGCTGTTGATGTGCAGTTTTGGCCTGTTTTGGCTGTTTGATCGCGGGGGGCGCCATGCTGCAGCTTGATCAAGTGCGCATCACTTTGGGTGATTTCACCCTGAGCGCAGATTTCCCGCTGCAAAGCGGTGAAAAACTGGCGTTGATCGGGCCCAGCGGGGCGGGAAAATCTACGCTGCTGGCCGCAATTGCGGGGTTTCAGCCGCTGACATCAGGGCGCATCTTATGGCGCGATCAGCCCCTGCACAGCCAGCCACCCGCCGCGCGGCCTGTCTCGATCTTGTTTCAAGACAACAACCTTTTTGGCCACCTCACCCTGGCGCAAAACCTTGGGCTGGGGCTACGCCCCACGCTGCGCCACAGCGCCGCCGAGCAACAGCAGATCGACGCTGCCCTGAAACGTGTTGGGCTGGCGGGCATGGGCGCGCGCCGCCCGGCAGATCTGTCGGGTGGGCAGCAAAGCCGGGCCGCCTTGGCGCGGGTGCTGTTGCAACGCCGCCCCGTGCTGCTGCTGGACGAGCCATTTGCGGCACTTGGCCCCGCCCTGCGGGCCGATATGCTGGATTTGGTGGCCGAGCTGACAACCGAGGCCGCAATCACCCTGATCATGGTCACCCATGCCCCCGAAGACGCCCGCCGCCTGTGCCCCCTATGCACGTTGGTGGCCGAGGGGCAGGCCCAGCCCCCCGTGGGAACAGGGGCGTTGTTTGACACACCGCCCGCCGCCCTGCGCGCCTATTTGGGCAGCCCCCCCGCCCCTTAGGCCGGTTTGCCCGCAGGCACCAAACCTTGGGCCACCCATGTATCGAAGATTTCTAACACTTTTTCGCAAAACTCTGGGTCGTTGATATGGCAATCCAAAGCATGCAGCGTGGTGGTGGCGGGTATGGCGGCCTGCATCGCGGCGTTAAAAGCGGCCAAGCCTTCGGCATCATGCAGGGGGCCATCGGGGCGGTCCCATTCGTTGCCGCCCTGCAAGGGCAAGACAAAGGCCGAAGGCCCGGTGGCCTGCGCCAGTTTTGCGCCCAAAATCTGGGCAATTTCCACCCTTTCTGCAGGCTCTAGCACCACCGATGTCAGCAGGCGGTTATGGGCATGGGTGGGGCGGCCCTGCAGACGCGGCGGCATGGGCTGCCAGCCGATCAAATCGACCAGATCGTAGCAGGCCGAAGAAACGATTTGCGCAGTGCCGCGCCGCCCGGCGTTGGTGGCACGGTCGGCCCCGGCAGATATGCCCGACCCCATGTGATGGTTCACCACTTCTTGGGTGGCAAAATCCATCACGCAAGCAAAGGCGCCTTGCGAGGCCAAGCTTTCAAAGGCCCGCCCCCCCATGCCGGTTGCGTGAAACACCGCCACCTCGTAGCCGCGCTTTTCCAATTCAGGCTTAAGCGTGACCATATAATGCAAAATTGTTTTGCCAAAACTGGTCATGCCAATCAGCGGGCGGTCGGCGCGCGGCGGCTCGGCGGCGCGGGCGGCACCCAGCACGGCACCCGCGGCCTGTGACAGCGATGATTTGCACACCGAATTCAGGCCATAAAGCCCACCCGCCCATAAGATCATTTGGATATCGGCCGCCAGCCGCTCGGGGGGGAGCATGGCCGAAAAGCTGACCGTCGAGACCACGTATTTTGGCACCCCCAAGGGCAGGGCCGCGCAGACATCCAGCGCCAGATCTGTGCCCATGGTGCCCCCCAAGGCGATGACCCCGTCAACAGCCCCCGCCCGGTATAGGCGCAGTGCCTCGGCTGCGGCGCCGCGCGCCATGATTTGCATCGCGGAGTTTTCATCGCCGCACGTCATGGCGGCCTCGATGCTGCTGCCGCCAGCCTGCGCCACCTGTGCCTTGGTGATATCAACCGGCGATACGGGGTTGCCCAAGACGCTGACATCCATCCGCAACACCCCGCCACCTTGGGCCGTGATGCCGCCCGCAAGATACGACAATTCGTCGTCTTTGGTGTCATAGGTGCCGATTACCAAGATGGTTTTATCTGCGCTCATGCGGATCCTCCATTTAAAAACTCTTCAGCAAAAAACTGGGCAGTGGCGATGGCACGCTGGCTGCGTTCGGCCGCCCCCGGTTCGCCGATACGCGTAATGACCCAACCCACATAGGTCAGCGCGCGCAACACCAGCATAAGCTGCAACATGTCATGGGCCACAGCGCGCCGCTGCGCATAGCCTTGCAACAGCGCATCGCGGATCTGGGGGTAATCGGGCGCATCGATCTGGCGCATCAAAAACGTGGCCAATTCGAAATCGCGAAAGCCCCAGCCGCCATCGTCAAAATCGATCAGGTAAATTTGCCCGCCATCCACCAAGATATTTTCGGTGATGGCGTCAGCATGGATCAACCCATAATCCATATCGCCCGCGCATTGCGCCAAGATCTGGCTGGCCTTATCGCGGACATCTCGCAGCAGCTGGCGCTGTGGCCCGGTTAAATCGGGGTGCGCCCAATAGCGCCCCCAAAGCGGGCTGTCCCCCACCAAACCCGCCCCATCCCATGCCGGGCGCTGAAACCCCGCAGGCGGCACCCATGCATCAGATATGTCGTGTAACTGCGCCAGCAAGCTGCCCAATTGACGGGCAAATCCGCAGCGGTCTGTCACCGCATCCAGTTGGCCTTGGGCCCCCAGCATTTGGCCCGGCAACCATGTCAGCAAATCATATTGCACGCCATCGACGGTTTCCACGAAATTCCCCCGCCCCGAGCGTTTGGGCTGCGGCACCGCCACGCCATTTGCGGCCAAATGCGCCATCCAATCCAGTTCCGACAAAAGCTGGGCATCGTTGCGATAGCCTTGGCGATGTTGGCGCAGGGCAAAACAGCCCTCGGGGGTATTGGCGCGAAACACGATATTTTCGCGCCGCGCAGCCAGGGTAATTTGGGCCGGATCCAACTGCCACAGGGCGGCAGCCCGCAGGGGCAAGGGCGCGCTCATGAGCGGATAGCGCCAGTGGGGACAGCGCCAGTGGGGGCAGTGCCGGTGCTGGCGGGCAGGTCTGGGGGCGGGGTTTGGGCCAAAACCGCATCCAGTGCCGCGATCATTTGATCGACATTGTCGCGCGAAAACACCATGGGCGGGCGCATTTTCAGCACATTGTAATGCTTGCCCAGAAAATTCAGCAGCACCCCATGGCGGCGCATGCCATTGGCCACCGCTTTGGTATAGGCCGTGGCGGGGGTTTTGCTGGCCCTGTCGGCCACCAGTTCCACCCCGAAAAACAGCCCCGAGCCGCGCACATCGCCAATGCTGTCGTGGCGGGCGGCCAATTCCTGCAGGCAGGATTTGGCATAGGCGCCAACCGCCTGTGCATTGGCTTGCAGCCCCTCGTCTTGGACCACCTGCAACGTGGCCATGGCCGCCGCACAAGACACCGGGTTGCCGCCAAATGTGTTGAAATAGCGAAAGTTTTCGCGAAACGCATACATGGTATCGCGCGGCGCCACCACCGCGGCCACTGGGTGGCCATTGGCCATGGGTTTGCCGATGGTCACAATATCCGGGGTAAAGCCCATTTTCTCGTGCCCCCAGAAATGGCTGCCCAAGCGGCCAAAGCCCGGCTGCACCTCGTCGGCGATGATCACACCGCCCGCGCGGCGCACGACCTCGATTGTGGGGTCCAACCAGCCTGCGGGCAAATCGGGAAAGCCTTCGTTGGCAAAGAATGGGCACAAAATCAGCGCCGAAAATCCGTATGGCGTGGTTTCTAGATGGGCAATCTGCTGGGCCACCGCCGCGGCAAAGGCCTGCGCATGGGGCAGGCCCGGCTGCCCACCCAGCGGGCGGTAACTGTCGGGGGCGGGCACAAAGGCCACGCTATCCCAATAGCCACCCGGCGGCGGGTTCGAGCGCGACAGCTGGTGCACGGCGGTGGTATTGCCGTGATAGGTGTGATCGGTGGCGATTACCCCGGTTTTGCCCGTCAGGGCCTGCGCCATGCGCAAGGCCACGTCATTGGCCTCGGACCCGGTGCAGCACATCAGCGCGGTATCGAATGTGGGGCCAAAGGTGGCGGTCAGCGCCTCGACATAATCCAAAATGCCTTCATGCAAATAGCGGGTATGGGTGTTCAAGGTTGCGGCCTGCCCCGCAATGGCCTGCACCACCTTGGGGTGGCAATGGCCCACATGCGGCACGTTGTTGTAGCAATCTAGATACTTGCGCCCCTCGGCATCCCATAGCCACACGCCCTGCCCCCGCACCAAATGCACAGGATCTTCGTAGAAGGTCGACATATTTGGCCCCAAAAGACGGGCACGGCGGGCTTCAAGCGTTTCGGTCATAGCTGGATCCAGGCAGTTTTAAGATCGACGTATTTATCAAAAGCATGCAGCGATTTGTCGTGCCCGTTCCCCGATTGCTTGGTGCCACCTAGGGGCACGGTATTATCGCTGCCGCCATATGTGTTCACATGTATCACACCCGCCTTGATGCCCGCCACCATGCGATGCGCGCGCGACAGGTTCGATGTCCAGACACCTGCGGCCAGCCCGTAATCTGTGGCATTGGCCAGCGCTAGCGCTTCGGCCTCGGTGTCAAAGGGGGTAACGGCCAGCACCGGGCCGAACACCTCTTCGCGAAACACCCGGTCTTGGGGGCCAACGCCGGTTAAAATGGTGGGCTGCATGTAATAGCCGCCGGTGTCTTGCAAAATCTGCTGCCCCCCCAGCGCCACATCGATGCCATTGGCGCGGGCCTCGGCCACAAAGGCCAAATTGCCCTGCAGCTGGCGCGCCGAATTGATCGCTCCCACCTGCGTGCCGGGGGCCAATGGATCGCCCACACGCAGGGTGCGCGCGGCTTGGGCCAACATATCAACGAATTGGTCGTGCACGCCACGCTGCACCAACAGCCGCGATCCGGCCACGCATACCTGCCCAGAGTTGCGGAAAATACCCATGGCGCTGACCTGCGCCGCCTGCGCCAGATCGGCGGCATCATCGAACACGATATTGGGCGATTTGCCCCCCAGTTCCAGATACACGCGCTTTAGATTAGACCGCGCCGCATATTCCAGCAGCCGCCGCCCCACGCCGCCCGAGCCGGTAAAAACCAGCACATCCACATCATGGTTCAGCGCCAGCGCCTCGCCCGTGATCTGGCCGGGGCCCGTGACCACGTTGAACACCCCATCTGGCAGGCCGCAGTCTTGGCAAATTTCCGCCAGCCGCAGCAAGGCAAGCGAGGCGGTTTCGGCCGGTTTCAGCACCACGGAATTGCCTGCCGCCAAAGCCGGGGCAATTTTCCACGCGCCAATCATCAGCGGAAAGTTCCACGGCACAATGGCGCCCACCACGCCCACGGGCTGGCGGTGCACCAGCCCCAAAACATCGGGGGCGGTGGGGGCGATTTCGCCATAGATTTTATCCAACGCCTCGGCGTAATAGCGAAAACTGCCCGCAGCCGAACCCGGCTCGGCCTTGAGCGCCATGGCCAGTTCGGTGCCATTGTCGCGCACACCCAAAACCGCCAGTTCCAAGGCCTCGGCCTGAATGCGATCGGCGATTTTCAGCAGCACCGCCTTGCGTTGGGCCGGGGCCATGCCCGCCCAGCGCCCATCCTCGAACGCCCGGCGCGCGGCGGCACAGGCCCGCGCCACATCGCCCGCCTCGGCGGTTTCCAGCGTGGTTAGTTTTTGTCCGTCGATGGGCGAGATAACATCGAGCGGCGCGCCCGCACCTGTTTGCCACGTTCCGTCAATAAAAAGTTTCTGCGCCGAGATAGATGCGCCTCGAAGCGCGTCGATGCGTGTTTGATCGCCCATTTTTCTTCCCTAAGCTCCTTACGATCCAGCCAGACACGGCGGAAATGCAGCGCCAAAACGCCCAAAATCATGACAAATAGAATAAAGGCGATGGGCCGGTCGATGAAATCCAGCGGGCTTTTTACCCGTGCCATGCCAGCGCGCAGCTTCACCTCCATGATCCCGCCCAAGACCATGCCCAAAATAATGGGCACAGATGGCAGCGACAGGCGTTTCAAGACAAAGCCGATCAATCCGAAAACCGCCGCAATGATACAATCTGTCACCGAATTGCGCAGGCTGTAGACGCCAACAAAACTTAGGGTCAAAATGCACACGCCCAAGAACCTGTTGGGCAATTTCACCACTTTGATCAGATGGTTGGTGGCAAAGAGCAAGAAAAGCAAAACCAACACATTCAGCAGCAGCAGCGACAGATAAAGCGCCACAACGAACGGCATGTCGTTTTGAAACAGCTGCGGCCCCGGCACGACGTTATGCACGTAAAAGACCGACAGCATCATCGCGGTCAGCGCCTCGCCGGGTATGCCCAACGCCAGCAAAGGCACCATAGCGGCGGCAGGCACCGCGTTGTTCGAGGTTTCCGCCGCAATCAGCCCCTCGGACGAGCCATGGCCAAAATCCTCGGGGCGCTTCGAGGTTTTTTGCGCGTATGTATAGGATAGAAACTGCGCGGTGAATTCACCCACACCGGGGATCATGCCCATCAGCACGCCAAAGCTGGCCGATACGGTGGCCACACGCGGGTGGCGGCCCAATTCGCGCAGGCCCTGAAACAGGCCGCCTTTCAGCTTGGTGATGCGGTTTTTTTCGTCTTCGCCCTGCAACAGATAGAAGGCTTGGCTCAGCGCAAATAGCCCCAGCACCACAACGATCAGGTTGATGCCCGAGGACAAAAACGCCTGATCAAACGTGTAACGCTTGGTGTATTTTACCGCCTCCATTCCGATGGAGTTGATGAAAATCCCAAAACAGGCCAAGGCCGCCGCGATCAAGGTTTGGCGGCGATGCGCCGTTACCACCAAAATAATGCCCAAAAGGGCGGCCAAGAATATCTCGCGGCTGCCAAACATCGGGGCGATACGGGCCAAGACCGGGGCAAACAGGATCAGGCATAAAACCGAAAAGACACCGCCAAAGAACGAGGCAGAATACGCCAAGCTTAGCGCCCGGCGGGCCTCGCCGCGGCTGGTCATCGGAAAGCCATCGTAGGTGGTCAACGCGTTTACGGCGGTGCCGGGCGTGTTGATCAAAATCGCAGGGATCGCACCGCCATACATCGAACTGCCATAAATCCCCAACAGCACAGTCAGCCCAACAATCGGGTCCATGTTAAAGGTGGCTGGCAGCAAAATGGCAATCGCCACCGCAGGGCCAACGCCGGGGATCGCGCCAATCAGCACCCCCCCAACCGAGCCAGTCAGCAGTGCCAAAATCACATCCCATCGCATCAAGATTTCGATGCTGGCTAGAAAAACGTCCATATTGGCCCCTAGAAATTCAGGATGAAAAAGCTGCGCAATCCACCGGGCAGGTATTCGTACACCGCCGCACCTGGGATTTTGACCTGCAAAACAGCCTTAAACAAAACCACAACCACCACCCCAAAACCCACGCCAGCCCAAAGGATCGGCGCCCGGCGATACCCCATGCGCCACAGCATCAGCGGCACAAAGGCCATTGTTACCGGCAAATAGCCAAGGCGCGGAACCAGCAAGACATAGGCGATGAACCACAGCGCATATTCCAGGGGCTGGGCCCAAATCCGTGCCTCATTCATGTCGCTGCGCTGCGGGCGGCGGCGCGGCAGGCGCCACAGGTGCAAGCCCCCAAACAGCACCATCCCCCCCAGCCCAATGGCGGGCCAGAACCGCGGCTGGGCAAAAAATGCCGTTTTCTTAACCCATTTTGTTTCTTGGCCTATCTGCGACAACAGGAATGCCGAAAAGCCCAAGAAGGCGAGTGCGAAAATACTTTGGCCGCTGATGCGGCCAACGAATTTGCGCTGTTCAGGCGTGCTCATCTACCAAAGGCCCCGTACCCAAAAAAATTGGGCCGAGGCGCGTGCCCCGGCCCAGCCGAATTAATTCAGCATGGCACCAATGCGGGCCACGGTTTCGATGTCTTTGGCCACGCGTGCCGCGCTGTCCTCGGCGCCCTGCCAATAGACCAGCGCGCCGGTTTCTTTGGCAATCGCCTGCGCCCGGTCGCTGGTGACGGTTTTTTGCGCCACTTTGATGATCTTGTCGCGCACGTCTTGCGGGGTTTCCTTGGTGACAAACAGGCCATTCCACAGCGCGATATCAAGGTTGGGATCTACCTCGCCTGCGGTGGGGGCATCGGGCACCAGCGAAATACGCTCGTCGGTGATCGAGACCAGCACCTTGACCTGATCAAGGCAGGGCAGGATCAGCTGCAGGGTTGTGTTGATCACATCCGCATCGCCCGAGGCCAGCGTATTGCAATCCAGCGCGTCAAAGGCGGCATCGCTGCCCCATTCAAAGCCTTTGGAAACCGCCAAGGCCTTGGTCACTTGGGTGGGGGTCAGCGGGTCGCCGAAATGGCCCAAGGCCACAGCGTTGTCTTTGGCATAGGCGGCCAGCTCGTCCATGTTGGAATAGGGCGCATCACCCTTTGTGGCGATGACGAAAGGATAGGTCAGGAAAATACCCAGCGGGTCAAAGCGCGCGGGCGTCAGCTCGTCGATGCCAATCTGATGGCCCACTACCGGCACACCGATTACGAACGAGCCGATGGTGTAGCCATCCGCCGGGGCCTGTGCCACCTCGATCGCACCGGGGAAGGGGCCGCCGCCGCCGCCGGGTTTGTTTACCACCGCCGCAGATACGCCGTATTCAGCCTGAAAATCCTCGGCGATCATCCGGGTCAGCACATCTTCCAAATCACCCGGGGGCCAAGGCACGATAAAGCTGACCGGCTTCTCGGGATATTCTGCCACAGCTGCACCGCCCATGGCCGCCATAGCCACGGCCAGCGCACCGCCCAAAAGCGTATTGAATTTCATTTTCTGTCTCCCTGTTGACGTCTTATCGATTGGTATTGAGTTGGTTCATTATTTGAACCGATGGTTCTAAATCAGATTGACAGATGGCATCTATTTCTGTCAACACGTTTGAAAGCCAACCCGTAAATTTGCTGCAAAGCCCCCCGCGCTGCGCCGCTGACCGCCACAGAATAGGGCCCCCAAAGACGATGGGAACCACAACTAAAGCATTGCAGTTGCTGACATTTTTCAGCCGTGCACAGCCTTTAATCGGCCTTAGCGACATGGCGCGCCTATCGGGTATGAACAAGGCCACAGTGCACCGGATGCTGGGGGAATTACAGGCCGCGGGATTCGTCGAACAGGTGGGCACGGGGCGGCATTATCGGCTGGGCCCGGTCTATATGCGGCTGGCGGCCTTGCGCGAACATGCCGTGCCCCTGCGCGATGTCGTGGGCGCTGTGCTGCAAAGCCTGTGCGATGAAACCCAAGAAACCGCGCATTTCTCGCTGCTGCAGGGCACACAATTGGTGGCCACAGCCCATGCCTATAGCCCCCATCACGGCACCCGCGTTACCATGGAAGACGCGCAAATCCTCACGCTGCATGGCACCTCGTCGGGCTTGGCGGTGCTGGCCTATGCACGCGCCGATTTTGTGCACGCCGTGCTAGAGGCCCCGCTGCCCGCACGCACCCAGCACACCATTACCAACCCCAAAGAACTGCGCGCCAAACTGGCGCAAGTGCACCAAAATGGCATCGCAGAATCGATCAGCGGTTTCGAAGAAGACGTGCATTCCCATGCCGCACCAATCTTTGACGCCCACGGCCAGCCCTTTGGCGCCATTGCGGTGGCCGCCCCCGTGGCCCGCATGGACCAGCGCTTACGCCAAAACGTGCGCCGCGCCACATTAGCGGCCGGTATGCACCTCACACGCCTGTTGGGCGGCTTTCCCCCCGACACATACCCAACACCCCTAAACCCCACGGAGATACACGGATGAAAGACGGCAACTTCCTGAAAGAGCATAACGCCCGCTCCATGTGGCACCCCATGGCCCACCCCGCCGACAGCATGGCCAACCCCCCCACGATCATCACCAGCGCCAAGGGCGTGCGCATCACCGATGTGGATGGCCACGAGGTGGTAGACGCCGTAGGCGGCCTATGGAACGTGAATTTGGGCTTTTCCTGCCAGCCGGTGAAAGATGCAATTTCCGCCCAGCTGGATGTGCTGCCCTATTACTCGACCTTCCGCGGCACCAGCAATGACGCGGTGATCGAACTGTCCGAGGCGCTGCGCGACTTCTTTGCCCCCGATGGGCTGGTGCGCGCCTTTTACACATCGGGTGGGTCGGATTCGGTGGAAACCGCGCTGCGCCTTGCCCGGCAGTACCACAAAATCCGCGGCGAGGCGGCGCGGGTCAAGTTTTTAAGCCTGAAAAAAGGCTATCACGGCACCCATTTCGGCGGCGCCAGCGTCAATGGGAATGCCAATTTCCGCACCCAATATGAGCCGCTGTTGCCGGGCTGTCACCATATCCCCGCGCCCTATACCTATCGCAACCCGTTCAACGAAACCGATCCCGCAAAGCTGGCCGCGCTGTGCCTATCGGCGTTGGAAGACGAGATCGCCTTTCAGGGTGCGGGCACCATTGCCGCAATGATCATGGAGCCGATTTTGGGCGCAGGCGGCGTGATACCGCCCCATGAAAGCTTTATGCCCGGCGTGCGCGCGATATGTGATCGCCACGGCATTTTGTTGATCGCCGACGAGGTGATCACCGCCTTTGGCCGCACCGGCAGCTGGACCGGCAGCCGCCACTGGGGCGTGCAACCCGATTTGATGTGCACCGCCAAGGCCATTACCAACGGCTATTTCCCGTTTGGTGCGGTGATGATTTCGGGCGCGGTGGCCGAAGTGTTTGAAAATGATCGCAGCGGCGCCGCAGCGATTGGCCATGGCTATACCTATTCGGGCCATCCCGTGGGCGCCGCCGCTGCAATTGCCTGCCTGGCCGAAACCCTGCGGCTGAACGTGCCCGAAAACGCCGCCGCCCGCGGGGCCCAGCTGTTTGCCGGGCTGCAGAAATTGCAGGAAAAATACACCGTCATTGGCGATGTGCGGGGCGGCCATGGGCTGATGTGCGCTCTAGAGCTGGTGAGCGAGCGCACCAGCAAAGCGCCCATCGACAAAGCCGTGATTGGACGCGTGCAAGAGGTGGCCTACCAAGCGGGCGCGATGGTGCGGGTCTCGGGGCCCAATATCATCATGTCGCCGCCCTTGGTGCTGACGGCTGAGGATGTGCAGGTGATCTTGGGCGCCCTAGACGCCGGGCTGGCCACAACCTAGGCCCCCTCTGGCCTTGGACGGGGTGAGGGGGGCCCGCGTTACGCGCTGCCGCCCTCACCGGGCACTTTTAAAACCAACCCATCCAGCGCAGGATCAGCAATGATCTGGCACGACAGGCGGGAGTGCGCGGTGCGCGGGGCCTCGACCGCATCGAGCATGGCGTCTTCGAAATCTTCCATCGCGGGCAAAGCGGCCGCGCTTTGGACATAGACATGGCAGGTGGCGCAGCTGAGGTTTCCGCCGCATTCCCCCAAAACCCCGGGCACGTTGTGAAAGACGGCTGCCTCCATCAGGTTGGTGCCAGCGGCAATGGTGGCGCTGATTTCGCGGCCATCGTGCAAGATCCATGTGACATTCATTGGGCTATCCTTTCGCAACGCGGCGCAGGTGGCAGCGGGCCTGCCTGCGGCGCGAGTATTTTTGGCAAGATGAAGGGGCGGGGCTTAGATAAACCAGACGTAGAAATCGCGCAGCTGATCGCCTTCGAGATCTTTGGTTTTCTTCACCTCTTTTTCCTTCATGAAGGTGTGGTTGTCGCACAAATCCTGGCCAACCGCCTGTTGCAACGCGGTATCGGCACGCAGATCTGCGATGGCCTCTTTCAGGCTGGTGGCGGCGCTGTCTTTGGCATCCCATTTCTCGAACCCATCGCCGGTTTCGATGGGGCCCAGCGCATAGGCGTTTTGCACGCCCAGACGCGCGGCCTGCAAGACCGCTGCGACCGCGATATAGGGGTTCGACGAGGCATCGGCCATGCGATGTTCAAGCCGCGCCTTGGCGCCACCTTCGGTGGAGATGCGGTTGGTGACATTGCGGTGATCGCCCCCCCAGTTGCACAAGAACCCAGACAGCGAGCCGGGTTGAAGGCGCTGATAGCTATTGGCAGTGGGCGCCACCAGCCCTGCAAGACCCCGATGGTGGTGCATAAGGCCCGCGATGCAGCCACGGGCCAGATCGTTCATGTGATCGGGGCCACCCTTTGGCCCAGAGGACAGCGCATTGGCGCCTTGCGCATCGGTAAAGGAGAAATTGATATGCATGCCCGAGCCGCCCGCCTGGGCGATGGGCTTTGGCAAGAAGGTAAGGACAACGCCGTGTTCCAACGCGATTTCCCGCGCCATGAGGCGGAACAGCACAATGGAATCCACAGCCGCAAGCGCATCGTCGAAGGTGAGGGTATATTCGAATTGCGGGCTGTCATATTCGGTGGTGATCATATCGAGGGAGAAGCCCAGCTCGCAGGCTTTTTCCCAGATGGCATCGTTAAACCGCAGCGGGTCTGAGAAGGGGCCAGTGCCATAGACATGGGCGCCCGGTGTGTCATAGGGGGTCAGGCGGCCATTTTCATCGGCCACAAGGGCAAATGCCTCGAGTTCGATGCCCACCTTGGGCGACAGGCCCATGGCCTGCCAATCGGCCACGGCACGTTTGAGCGCGCCACGCCCGCACAGTGGCAGGGGCTGACCTTCGGTATCGTAGAGATCGCCGATCACAATCTTGGTGTTGCGATCCCAGCTGTCGCGGATGTTTTCGGCTTTCCAGTGCAGTTCCATATCGGGCAGGCCCTGCATCATCATCGCGCCGGGTGCGTCCAGCAGGTCTTTGTCGTAATGCACGCCGAAATTGGACCGGCAAAACCGGGTGCTGGCATCGGTTATTTTCGAGGCGGGCAGGTATTTACCCCGCAAGATGGACAAATGATCGCAAAACAGCGCGCGCAGGCGTTGGGGCATGGGGTTTCTCCTGTTGGGCGGCCAAGATCTGCTGTCTTGGTCCGGGGATAGGCCGCTTAGGCCAGTGTGACACGGACGGGCAAGGATTTCAGCCCACCCACAAAATTCGAGCGCAAAAACTGGTAGGGGCCTGCCGGTTCGATCGCGGTGATACGGCGCGCCAGTTCTTGGAACAGCACCCGCACCTCGAGCCGGGCCAGCCACATGCCAAGGCACACATGCGGGCCACCTTGACCAAAAGACAAATGGCGATTGGGGGTGCGCGCCAGATCGACTTGGAAGGGGGTTTCGAAAACGGTTTCATCGCGATTGGCCGAAGAAAACCAGAAAAGCACCTTGTCGCCTGCGCGGATGGTGCGGCCATGGGCGGTGTAATCTTGGGTGGCGGTGCGGCGGAAATATAGCGCCGGCGTGGCCCAGCGAATGATTTCATCGGGTGCGGTTTCCCAAATGTCGCCCTGTTGCATCTGCTGCAACAGCCCCGGCTGATGGGCCAGCGCCTGAATGCCCGCGGCGATGGAATAGCGCGTGGTGTCATTGCCAGCGGCCACCAAGAGGCAGAAGAAATTGCGAAACTCTTCGTCGCTGATGCGGCTGCCATCTTTGCTGGGTTCGCGGATCAGGTGCAGCACGCCCGAGGTATCGCCGGCGGCTTCTTTCTGCGCCATCAGGTCTTTGGCGTATTGATACAGCTCGGCCCCTGCGGGCGAGTTGAAGGGCATCATGCGAAATTCATCGGTGGTCATGCGATCCAGCACATGATCGGTGAAATCCGGGTCGGTGTTGGCGATCAGCGCGTCGCCCTTTTCCACCAGCCAAGGCAAATCAGCATCGGGGGTGCCGATGATGCGGCCCAGCATGCGCATGGGCAATTGCCGGGCGATGGTGCGGGTGGCGTCGAATTCTTGCGCTTGCAGGGCCTCGTCCAGAATTTCGGTGCACAGGCTGCGGATTTCTGCCTCGAACTGGTCAATCACACCTTTGGAGAAGGCGCGCGCCACTTTGATGCGGGTTTGCATATGTTCGGGCGGGTCGGTTTCCTGAAAGGTGCGGCGGGCCAGATATTCCTCGTAGGTTTGGTCTTCCATGCGAATACCGCGCGCCGATGAAAACACCGCGTGATTGCGGTTCATCTCGGTGATGTCGGCATGGCGGGTGATAGACCAAAACCCCTGCCCATCGGCGTAGTCGGTCCAATGCACCGGGTCTTCGCGGCGCAGCCGGGCGAATGTGTTATGCGGGGCGCCCGCCACGAAAGTGTCATGGCTGGTTAGATCGGCGTAGCCATCATCATTTGGAACCCAGACAGTCATACTCTACCCTTTTCTTAACTTGTTTTGTATATTATACGCAGTTATAAATATGTAAAGGAAAATAGCATGCGCTTGGCAATCTTGATGGCAAATACGGATGTGTCCGACTTCGCGCGCGCGCATCCTGATGATGGACAAAAATTTTCTAGCCTGATTGCCAGCGTGCGCCCGGCATGGGACTGCACGGTGTTTTTGGTGCGCGAGGGCGAATTTCCCGAAAGTTTAGAGGGGTTTGATGGGGTTATCGTTACCGGCAGCCCTGCCTCGGTGCATGATGGGCACGCGTGGATTGCCACGCTGGAAACGCTGCTGCGCGATATTGTTGCGCAAAAGCGCCCGCTGTTTGGGGCCTGTTTCGGCCACCAGCTGATTGCACAGGCGCTGGGGGGCACGATTGGGCCAAACCCGGGCGGCTGGGTGCTGGGGCGGGAATGCACCCAAGTCACGGCGCGGCGCCCCTATATGGCGACACTGCCAGAGGCGCTGAACCTATACGCCGCGCATGTCGAGCAGGTTATCACGCCCCCCCCGGGGATAGAGGTTTTGTGCGCCAATGCGGCCTGCCCGATTGGCGGGTTTGCCGTTGGGCGCCATGTTTATACCACACAGTATCACCCAGAAATGCAGCCCGCCTTTATTGCAGCCCTTACCCAGCATCTGGCCAGCATGCTGCCAAGCGAGGTGATCGAACAGGCGCGCGCCTCGTTGCACCAGCAGGCAGACACGCTGGCCTTTGCCGAAAGCATTGCTGCGTTTTTTGAGCAGGCGCGTTAGTCGAGCACGGCCAACAGATCCATGGCGGTGAGCTGGTCGAACTGAACATGCGCAGCCATGGCCCGTTCGGCGCCATCGGCATCGCGGGCCAAGATCAGCGCGGTAATCTGGCGATGTTCACGCGCCGAGCTGCCAATAACACCCTTGTAATGATAGCGCGCGCGATAATAGGCCATCAATTTGCGCGCGTTGGTTTTGATCATGTCCAGCAAATAGGGGTTGCACGCAGCATCAGCGACCGCTGCGTGATAGGCCATGTTCAGTTGATAATAGGCATCGGGCCGGGCATCGCCATGGGTGGCTGCGTGGGCCTCGCAGGCGGCGGTTGCGGCCTCGATACGGGCGGCATGCCCTGCCGACAGACGCCGCGCCGCCAGCCCGGCCGCTTGGCCCTCGAGTTTGGCGTGCACCTCGAGAATGGCCAGAAACTGCGCCAGCGAGGGGCGGAACACCACAGCCCCCTTGCGCGGCAAGCGTTGGATAAGCCCCGCGGCCTCTAATTGGATAAATGCCTCGCGCACGGGCGTGCGCGAGACGCCATGCGCCTCGATCAGCGCGCTTTCCTCGATCAGCTTACCCGGTGTGAGGCTGCCATCCTCGATGGCACCAAGGATGGCTGCGATGATGATATCCGTCTGCCCTGCCAAATCGTCACCTGCCGCCGCTTGGGGAAATGTTGCATTTGAGTATATTTTAGCAAGATGAAATTATGCAATGCCAGATAGGGTCAGCCGCGTCTAGCCACGGCCTTGCCACAGGGCCACGGTTTCGCGGGCGGTGCGGGCCAGCATGACCACATCGATGCCCACCGCCAGAAATTGCGCCCCCCAGCTGGCGTAGGTTTGGGCGGTTTCATCATCTACGGCCAAGATGCCCGCAGCCTTTGGGCTGGCGGCGATCGTGGCCAAGGCCTGTTGGATGGCGGCGGCCACGGGCGCGGCTGCAGAGTTTCCGGGATAGCCCAGATCGGCGGCCAAATCGGCGGGGCCGATGAACACCCCATCAACCCCCTCGACCGCCAAAATCGCCTCGAGGTTTTCCAGCCCAGCGCGGGTTTCCACCTGCACCAGCAGGCACATTTGGTCGTTGGCGGTGGTCACATAATCGGGGATGGCCGAAAATTCAGACGCGCGCGCCAAGGCCGCCCCTGCCCCGCGCACACCCTGTGGCGGATAGCGCATGGCGCGCACCAGATCTTGGGCTTGTGCGGCGCTTTCGACCATGGGGATGAGCAAGGTTTGCGCCCCGGCATCGAGCACCTGTTTGATCGCCCAGGTTTCCCCCATGGGCAGGCGCACCACCGGGTGGCTATGCGCGCCCTTCATGGCCACGAGCTGTGCCATGATGGTGCGCAGGTCGTTTGGGGCGTGTTCGCCATCGATCACCAGCCAATCGAACCCCGCGCTGGCCAGCACCTCGGTTGGATAGGGGTCGGCAAACCCAGCCCAGCAGCCGATCAACCGTTGACCTTGGGCAAGGCGGTGCTTGAAACTGTTTACTGGCGCAGGCATGGCTTATCCCTTTCGGATTTTATCGGCGATTTCGGTGATCACGTCATAGGCGGTGTTGATATCGGCCTGGGTGCAATCGAATTGGCCGGCTTGGAAGCGGATAACAAAGCGGTCGTCAACACGGGTTTGGGTTAGGTAGATGCGGCCATCGTTGTTGATCTGGGTGATCAGGTCAAGCGTGGCTGCCTCGGGGTTGGCGCCAGCGGGGCAGAAGCGGAAGGTAAAAAGCGACAATATCGGCTGGGTGACAAGCTCGATATCGGGCACGGCCTGCAACCGCTGGGCCAAAGACTGGGCCCATGCCACGTGGTTGCGGATCATTTGGCGCAGCCCCTCTAACCCATAGGCGCGCAGCAAAAACCACAATTTCAACGCCCGAA
>Ga0181559_10002187_pt1 | contig 19317 bp, 16 predicted proteins | sample 011ome_21_FD_133752 | JGI IMG/M metagenome (GOLD analysis project Ga0181559, IMG submission 133752) | Coastal salt marsh microbial communities from the Groves Creek Marsh, Skidaway Island, Georgia - 011508AT metaG (megahit assembly) | ecosystem: Environmental > Aquatic > Marine > Intertidal...
CAGAACTTACAACAACCAATGACTTTTTATTTTTTTTTAAAAGATCTAACAAGTTGTAAATTTTAGTTAAAAAACTTATGTCATTTAAATTATCTAGATTTATTATGATATTAAAATTAAAATCATTAACCAATAATTTTTCTAAAAGTTGATTTAATTCACTACTAGTTTTAGGATTAAAGTATTTTATGGAGTCCATATTTATTTAAGCTTAGAAGCTAACAAATACATTACAGCCATTCTTATGGCTACACCGTTTTCAACTTGATCCAAAATAATAGCTTGTTCTGAATCAGCAACTTCACTGGTTATTTCAACTCCTCTGTTAATTGGACCAGGATGCATAACAATAATTTCTTTTTCTAGTGAATCTAAAATATTTTTGGTTAAACCATATTGCTGAACGTATTCTCTTATTGATGGAAAGTAAGTTTCTGACATTCTTTCGTTTTGTATCCTAAGCATGTTAACAGCATCTGTATCATTCAAAGCTTTTTTAAAATTAGTTTCAACTTTAACATCTAATGAGGAAATATCATTTGGAATTAATGATTTAGGCCCACACACAGTAATATTTGCACCTAATTTTTGGTAGGCAAAAATATTTGATAAAGCTACTCTTGAATGCATAATATCACCGACAATCAAAATATTCTTATTTTTTAAGTCACCAATCTTTTCTTGTAAGGAGTAAGCATCTAATAATGCTTGGGTTGGATGCTCATGAGTTCCATCTCCAGCATTTATAATACATGAATCCACATTTTTTGATAAAAAAACACTAGCTCCTGGACTAGGATGACGCATAACTATCATATCAACTTTCATGGATAAAATATTATTAACGGTATCTATTAAAGTTTCTCCTTTAGAAATTGAAGATCCTGAAGATGAAAAATTGACAACATCAGCAGAAAGTCTTTTTTGTGCTAATTCAAATGAAAGCTTTGTTCTTGTACTATTCTCAAAAAATAAATTAGCTATTGTCACATCTCTTAATGATGGAACTTTTTTTATTTTTCTGTTTATAACTTCTTTAAAGTTATCAGCAGTTTTAAAAATTAATTTTAAATCATCAGTATTTAAATACTTTATACCTAATAAATTATTTACACTTAATTCACTCATTATTACTAGTTAAATAAACAGAATCATTATTTTCCTCCCAATTAACAACCACTTTCTCATTTAATCTAGAATCAACCTGAAGACCACAATAATCTGGTTGGATAGGTAATTCTCTAGAAAATCTTCTATCGATTAATGTAAGTAATTTTACTGCTTTTGGACGTCCAAAAGATTGTATTGCATTTAATGCAGCTCTTATACTTCTTCCAGTAAACAGCACATCATCAACTAATACAACTATTTTATTTTCAATAGAAAATTCTAAACTTGTTGAACTTGCTTTCAAAACTTTCTCTGTTCTTCTAAAATCGTCTCTAAAAAAAGTGATATCTAAAAAACCTAATTTTAAACTATTCTGTGGATCGAAACTATCAATAAGTTTACTAATTTTTTTTGATAAGTAAGCTCCTCTTGGTTGAATTCCGATTAAAACTGTTTCTTCAAATGAATTATGGTCTTCTATTAACTGAAAAGATAATCTATTGAGTATAGTTTCTATTTCATTAGATCCTAGAATTTTCTTTGGCTTCATAACACCTAAATTCGAGCCAAAATTAGTGTTTTTTTTTGTTATAAATGATTTATTAAAACAGATTCAGAAAAAATTAAGATAAAACTATGTCATTTTTACCTTCTCAGCAATCCTTCTATAAGTTCCGTCTTCAAGCTTTGATCTTATCTTGGAAAATGCTAACAAAGTTTCATTTACATCATCAATGTTGTGAGAAGATGTAGGAATTAGTCTAAGTAAAATAAAACCTTTTGGAATTACAGGATAAACAACAATACTGCAAAAAATATGATATTTTTCCCTTAGTTCTTTAACCATTACAAAGGCTTCGTGTATGTCACCTTTCAAAAATACAGGAGTTACACAACTCTGGGTGGTCCCTAAATCAAAATTTTGTTTTTTTAAGCCTGATTGTAGTGCATTAACATTATCCCAAAGCTTAGTCCTTAGTTCTGGTTTAGTTTTTAACATTTCTAATCTTTTAAGCGCACCTGCCACTAGCTGCATCTGTAAAGATTTAGCAAAAACTTGAGACCTCATGTTATACTTCAAAAAGTCAATTATCATAGCATCTGATGCAATAAAAGCACCTGTGCTTGCCATTGATTTTGCAAATGTTGCAAAATAAACATCAATATTATCTTGAACACCCTGCTCTTCCCCTGCACCAGCACCTGTATTTCCTAAAGTTCCAAATCCATGTGCATCATCAACAAGTAATCTAAAATTATATTTGCTTTTAAGTTCAGTTATTTCTTTAATTTTTCCTTGCTCACCTCTCATTCCAAAAACTCCTTCAGAAATAACTAAAATACCACCACCTGTTTTTTCAGCAATTTTAGTAGCTCTTTCTAAGTTAATTTGAAGACTATTAATATCATTATGCTGAAAAGTAAATCTTTTACCAACATGTAATCTTACTCCATCAACAATACAGGCATGACAGTCTATATCATAAACAATAACATCATTTTTAGAAACCAAAGAGTCTATTGTAGATAATATTCCTTGGTATCCAAAATTTAAAACGTAAGCTTTTTCTTTTGAAACAAAGTCAGCTAATTCAGTTTCTAGTTGTTCATGTAATTCAGTATGACCAGACATCAATCTTGCTCCCATTGGATATGCTGAGCCATACATTTTGGCTGCCTCTGCATCGAATTCTCTAATTTCAGGATGATTAGCTAGACCTAAGTAATCATTTACACTCCAAGTTATTACTTTTTTACCTTTGAAGCTCATTCTGTTACTGATTGGACCCTCTAGTTTTGGAAAGGCAAAATAACCCTCGGCAACCTCAGCATATTTTCCAAGGGGGCCTTTGTTAGATTTTATTTTATCAAATAAATCGTTCATTGATTGGAAATTGTTGATACAAAAATAATACTTATTTTATGTATTCAATAGGTTTTTCTTGATGAGTTTTTTGAGAATCGAAAAAACCTTGATCAGACATCCACTTATCACTATAAATTTTACTCATGTAACGTGAGCCGTGGTCACAAAAAATCATTACAACCTTACTGTCTTTGTCAAAAATATTTCTTTTTGATAATTGTTTTACAGCTTGCATAGCCGCTCCAGACGTATATCCAACAAACATTCCTTCCTTCAATGCTATTTCTCTTGATGTATGAGCACTGTTTTCATCGTTTACTTTTTCAAAATAATCAATAATATCAAAATCTGTGGCGGTTGGTATTAAATTTTTACCAAGGCCTTCAATTCTGTAGGGATATATTTCATCTTCATCAAACTCTTTTGTTTCATGATATTTTTTTAGAACAGAACCGTAAGCATCAACACCAATAATTTTAATGTTTGAATTTTTTGATTTTAAAAACTGGCCAATACCAGAAATAGTACCTCCAGTTCCACTACTTGCAACTAAATGGGTAATTTTGCCATTAGTTTGATTCCAAATTTCAGGTCCTGTAGTATTATAATGAGCTTCGGTGTTAAGTTTATTGAAATATTGATTGATGTAGAATGATCCTTTAATTTCTTCGTGAAGTCTCTTGGCTACTTGATAATAAGATCTATCATCATCTGCACTAACATGAGCTGGACAAACATATACTTTTGCACCCATTGACTTTAACATGTCAATCTTGTCTGAAGAAGATTTTGAAGAAACAGCTAGAATACAATTGTAACCTTTAATCATACTAACCATTGACAAACTAAAACCTGTATTTCCAGATGTAGTTTCAATAATTGTTGCTCCAGGTTTTATCAGACCTTTTTTTTCAGCAGATTCTAAAATGTGTAGAGCTATTCTATCTTTGTTTGAATGTCCTGGATTAAAGGCCTCAAGTTTTGCAAAAAACTCTCCAGGAATTTCTTTGGTAATGTTATTAAGTCTAACTAGTGGAGTGTTACCAATTAAGTCTAATATATTATTGTAGGCTTTAATTTTTTTACTCATAATGTGCGGTTAGCATCATTTTGCAGGGCAAATTACTTAAAAAAACAGTTTAGAACCAAATAATTTTATCATTTATAAATATTTTCAAGATCCAGTAAAAAAGCATATTCTTTAGCCAAATCTTTGATTGCTTCGAATCTTCCAGAGGAACCTCCATGTCCAGTGTCCATATTGGTATGAAGAAATAACTTATTATTATCAGTTTTATAATCTCTTAATTTTGCCACCCACTTAGCTGGCTCCCAATATTGAACTTGTGAATCATGCAAACCAGTTGTCACAAGCAAGTTTGGGTAGTTAATTTTTGAAACATTATCATATGGAGAGTAAGAGAGTATATATCTATAAAACTCTTCTTTATTTGGATTACCCCATTCATCGTATTCACTGGTAGTCAAAGGAATTTTATCATCCAACATAGTTGTAACAACATCTACAAAAGGGACAGCGGCTATTGCCCCATTGAAAAGATGTGGTGATATGTTAATAACTGCACCAACAAGAAGTCCTCCTGCTGATCCCCCGTAAGCATACAAATGATTTTTTGAAGTATATTTTTTTTTAATTAAAAACTTTGCAGATTCTATAAAATCATTGAAAGTATTTTTTTTTGTGAGTAATTTTCCATTTTCGTACCAGGATCTCCCTAAGTATTCACTTCCTCTAACATGTGCTATAGCAAAAATAAAACCTCTATCTAACAAGCTTAATCTACTAATTGAAAAGGTTGGATCAATAGTATTACCATAAGAACCATAACCATATAAAAGCAATGGATTATTTCCATTTTTTTTTATATTTTTTTTATAGATAATTGATATTGGTATTTTTACTTTGTCTATTGACAAAGCCCATTTTCTTTCTGTTTTATAATCATCAATATTAAAATTATCATCTAAAACCTGATTTCTTTTCAATATTTTTTTTTCTTTCGAAACCATATCAAAATCAACAATTGAATGTGGCTCGTTTAGTGAGGTATAAGCATATCTAACTTTTTTTGAACTAAAATCTAAATTTCCAGTGGTGTAACAACAAAAAGTTTCACTATTAAAATCAATATAATAATTAATGGAATCATCCCAACTTTTTATCTTGATTCTATTAAGTCCATTATATCTCTCACTAATTACTAAAAAATCTTCAAAAATATCAATTCCTTCAATTAGAACATCATATCTATGATCAATTACATTTTCCCAATTATTTTGGGATGTATTATTGATTTTTGTTTTTACTAACTTGTAATTAAATGAATTGTCTTTATTAGTAATTATAAAAAAATAATCTTTATAGTGAGCCACACTATACTCTAATCCTCTTTTCCTTTTGTTAAATAACTTAAATTTTCCATTTGGTTTGCTGGATGGTAAATATTGATATTCTGTTGTTAATGTACTTGATGAGGAAATAAAAATAAATTTATTTGATTTTGATTTTGAAACATTTACATAAAAAGTATCATCTTTTTCAAAATAAATAAGCTCATCTTCCTCAATATTCTTTCCTAATTTATGTTTTAAAATTTTATCATTTCTTAGAGTTTGTAAATCTCTTTTAGTGTAGAAAAGTGTAATATTATCATCTGCCCATGCAAAACTTCCAGAGCAATTAAAAATTTCATCTTTTAATATCTTTCCAGTACCTAAGTTTTTAAATTTTATTGTATATAATCTTCTGGAAACTGTATCTACACTGAATGCAACTATTTTATTATCTGGACTAATTTTAAAGTTTGATAAATTAAAATATTCATAATTTTTGGCCAATTCATTACAATCAAAAATGACTTCTTCTTTTGAATTTAATGAATCTTTGTATCTAGTATAAATAGGATAATTTAAATTCTCTTTATACTTTGTAACATACCAGTATCCATTCAAAAAGTATGGAACTGACTCATCATCTTCTTTTATTTTATTTTTAATCTCTTCAAATAACTCATTTTGAAATTTCTTGGTATTTGAAGTTTCTTTATTATAATACTCATTTTCAAGATTCAAATAATCAATAACTTCTTGATTCTCTTTATGTCTAAGCCAATAATAATTATCAATCCTAGTATGATCAAATTTTTTAAATAATTTTGGTTCTTTGCGAGCTTTAGGTGGACTGAACTTTCTTTTCAAAAATATTTTTTATTTAATATTATTAAAATTTCAAATTGATTAAAATATCAAGAAACTTATCATGCATTTCATTAGTGTAATCCTTGTGTGTAACCAATCTTAATTTATTATCACCCATTGAAATGAGTTTTACATCATTTTTTAACATATTATCTATAAATAAATTAGGATTGATAAATTTTTTGAGCTGAAAAATAAGAATATTTGTTTCAACTGGCTCGACTTTACTTACAAAGTTCAGTTTTTTTAAAACACTTTCTATCTCTTTGGCTCTTAAATGATCTTCTTTTAGTCTTTTTATGTTATATTTTAATGCATAAATTCCGCAAGAGGCTAAATAACCTGCCTGTCTCATACCTCCACCCAAAACTTTTCTTATTCTAATTGCATGATTAATAAATTCCTTTGAGCCTATCAAAACTGAACCAACAGGACAACCTAAGCCTTTACTTAAACAAACAGATATTGAATCGAATATTTTACCAAAATCAGTTGCTTTAGTATTTGTTTGTACAAGTGCATTCCAGAGTCTAGCACCATCTAAATGAAAAAGTAAATTATTTTGAATACATGTGTTTTTAATTTTTTTCAATTCATCGATATTCCAACATGCACCTCCTCCTTTGTTTGTGGTGTTTTCAACACAAACAAGAGAAGTTCTTGGGCTATGATAAAAATCTGGTGGATTAATTGAACTAATAACTTGTTCATTCAAAAACATTCCTCTGTCTCCATCAATCAATTTACATGAAACACCACTATTAAAACTAACCCCACCACCTTCGTAATTGTATACGTGAGCATATTTATCACAAATTAATTGATCTCCAGGTTGAGTATGTATTTTTATTGCTGTTTGATTAGCCATGGTTCCAGATGGAAAAAAAAGAGCAGAGTCCATTCCAAACATTTTAGCTACATAATTTTCTAATTCATTTACAGTGGGATCTTCTTTAAAAACATCATCACCAACTTTAGACTGTAACATAAAATCTAGCATGTTTTTACATGGTTTAGTTACAGTATCACTAATTAAATTTATTTCCATATTAAAAGTAATTACAAGATTCTGATCCTATAGGAGATCCATCTGGAATTTTTTTAGAAATTTTACCCTTATAACTTTCTGGATTAATTTTAAAATCTTTAATTATAAATTGATAATCTTCATAATGTACTTTTGAACTTTTAAAGTAGTTATTACTTATCAAATTTATATATTTATTTGCAGTATTCTGCACTTGTACAAATGCATTTTTATCAATTGTAATTTTTAATAAATATGTAAGAATGTTTGTATTGATAATATGTTGAATTTCATTTAAGTATTCATCCTTGTGATTTTTTCCAAACGTAGAAGATAATATATCATCAAAAAGTTTATTTAAGTTAAAACGAGATGAATTAATAGAACTTTGAACTTTAATTCTATTTAACCTCTCAGAATTTAAAAGTAAATTAATTGAAAATTCACTAGCTGTTTGTGCAGCACTAAAGGGATCAAAAGAAACACCTGTTCTTCCTTTGAAAGATTCTCTGTTACTAGGATATCCATAAGCTCTGGGTGGAAATAGATTCAAAATATTTTTGGGTATAGTGAGATGTTTTGCATCCAATGATTTTAAAACTGATTGTAATGCATCATTTTGAATTTTGTATTCCAGATCTTTTACAATCAATTGACCATCTCCTCTTGTTGAGTAATTATAATCCATTCCTCCTATTAATTTAATAACAGCCTCAGTTTGATAACGATGCATGAAATACAAGGGGACAAAAAGATCCTCAAGTTTTGAAAAAGGTTCTCCTTTTTTAATATTATATTCTGAAAAATTTGAAATTGCTTTTTCTCTAATTTTAAATATATCATTTAGGTTTTGTGTAACATTTTTTCCATTATCCCAAAGATGAGCATTAACATGTGAACCTGAACTAGATCTAGCATCACTATCAGTTATAAATCTTAAGCCTTTTTTGTATGCGTTTTCTAAAATATTATCAAGAAATGGTTTTTCATTTTGATTATTAATTTCAGAGTAACTGTAAGCAACACTGACCTTATCCCAATCACCTATTCCAACAGAATAAGAATTCGAGAAATCGATACCATCTTTGTTAATTGCTAAAAGAGGGTGTGGATAATCCATTACTGAGGCTCTATTATTTGAACTAGAAGCAAAATTATGAGCAAATCCAAGAGTGTGACCGACCTCATGGGCACTTAATTGTCTAATTCTTGCCAAAGCCAGTTCTAACATTGGCTGATCATTATCATTATCAAACTCATAGGGTCTATTCATCAAAGATTGGGCAATTAGAAAATCTTGTCTTATTCGCAAGCTTCCCAAGCTAACATGCCCTTTAATTATTTCTCCAGTTCTGGGATCTACCACACTTGCACCATAGCTCCATCCACGAGTTGAACGATGAACCCATTGAATCATATTGTATCTACAGTCCATTGGATCAGCTCCCTCAGGTAATACTTTAACTTGAAAAGCATTTTTAAAACCAATTTCTTCAAAAGCATCATTCCACCACAGAGCTCCTTCAATCAAAGCTGATTTTACAGGTTCAGGTGTTCCCGGATCTAAATAATATACTATTGGTTCTTCAGGATCACTGTATTCCGAATTAACGTTCTTTTTTTTCAAACGATGTCTAATAATTTTTCTTTTGATGATTGGTTTTTCAATTTCAGTTGCGTAGTCCATATAAGATGTCATAATTGCACCGCTTCTTGGATCAAATTCCCTTGTTGAGTAATTGTCATCTGGAAGTTCAATAAATGAATGGTGTTGAATTAGACTTATCAATTTAGAATCTGGTGAAACACTCGGAATTAGATAGCTGTTAGGTTTACCTTTATAAGTCAACAAAGCCTCAAACTCTACATTTTTGGGAAACGCTTTAGTGTTGGTTAATTCTATTGAACTTTTAGATAAATCAATTTTATAATTTCCTTGTTTAAGATTATTTAATCTGTCTGAAACACCATGAGCATCTTGCATCAAAAAAGGAGTTAGGTCAATTTTATATGAACCAGAATCAGAATCAATTATTTCAAATCCATATATAACTGAAAAGGCAAACGCTTCTTTAACACTTTTCTTTTCTAAAATATTGTCTGTATATGCTCTATATTTTTGATTAGGTTGAATTAATAAAAGTTTATTGCCATATTTTTTAAATCTAACAATTTTTTGATCACCTAATTGTCCACGGTCCAAACCAATGTCATTTGATCCTAAGCCAGTTGTCAAAGAATGTATATATAAGAAATCATAATTCAATTTGTCAACTTCAAGGAAAATTTTATTTGATTTTTCCTCATATTTAAAATCAAAAAATCCATTAAATTCAATGTCGTTATTAAGATTTTCCTGAGAATTTAAAAAAAACATCGAGAAACAATAAAAAATAATTAAATGTATACTTTTCATAAAAAATGATTTTATCTAATATAAAATTTATTGATTGAATTATGTTTATATAAAATGTATTTTTGAGTTTCAAAAAATCATTAATTAATGATAACTATTGACCAAATTAAAAATCTCCTTAAACGAACTAATGCGTTAAGGAGTTATCTTTGACATCGATTCAAAAGAAATAGAAATCTCAAACAAAGAAGAAATTACATTTGATCCCAATTTTTGGAGTGATTCGAAAAATGCCCAAAGAATTATGAAAGAGCTTCAAACTCTAAAACAATGGGTTAATGACTACAAAAAAGCTAAAACTCTAAGTGAAGATTTAGAAGTTATATATGATTATTATAAAGAAGGAGAAATTGAAGAAAAAGAACTTAAAATAGCATTCAAATCTTGTGTAGAGCATATTGAAAATATAGAATTTAAAAATATGCTTTCCAGCGAAGGTGATGAAATGAGCGCAGTTATACAAATTACTGCCGGAGCAGGTGGAACAGAGAGCTGCGATTGGGCCCAAATGCTTATGAGAATGTATTTAATGTGGGCAGAAAAAAATAAATTCAAAATCAAAGAATTAGATCTACAACAAGGAGATGTTGCAGGAATAAAATCAGTAACACTTGAAATTGAAGGAGATTATGGATTTGGTTGGTTAAAAGGTGAAAACGGAGTTCATAGATTAGTAAGAATTTCTCCATTTGACAGTAATGCAAAAAGACACACATCATTTGCATCAGTATATGTTTATCCTCTTGTTGATGATAGTATAGAAATAAATATTAACCCGGCAGAAATTAGCTGGGAAACAATGAGATCTAGTGGAGCTGGCGGTCAAAATGTAAACAAGGTTGAGACTGCTGTTAGATTAAGACACGCTCCATCAGGAATTGTAATAGAAAATTCTGAAACTAGATCGCAATTAGAAAATAAAGCTAAAGCTATGCAGTTGTTAAAATCTCAACTTTATGAAATTGAGCTTAAAGAAAGGTTAAAAGAAAGAGAAGAAATTGAATCAAACAAAATGAAAATAGAATGGGGGTCACAAATTAGAAATTATGTTTTACATCCGTATAAACTTATAAAAGATGTTAGAACAAATCACGAAACTAATGATGTAGATAGTGTTTTAAATGGTGATATTAATCCTTTTCTAAAATCTTTTCTAATGTCAAACCAATTATGAAAAAACCTTTGCTATTGCACAATCCGAGGTGCAGAAAATCAAGAGAAGCTATAGAGTTTTTAAATTCAAATAAAATTGACTTTAAAACTTTATTGTACATGAAGGATGGGTTGGATAAGTATACAATTGAAAAAATAATTCAAAAGTTAAAAATTAATCCACTTGAACTAATCCGAACTCAGGAAAAAATTTGGAAGGAAAATTACAGATCTAGAACTCTAAATCAGGATGATGTTTTAAATATACTTGTAGAATACCCAAATTTGATAAAAAGACCAATATTTATAACAAAAACAGAGGCAATAATAGCTATTCCAGCTGATGAAATTTTAAAAATTTATTAATTAAACCTTTTTTTAATATTAATGTCATAAGTAAGAAGATTTTAATGGCAAGATCTTTGATTAATCTTAATTATGAAAAAAATATTAATTATTGCAGCTGTATTCTTTAGCGCCTTTATTCAATCTCAAGACAACAATCTTAAAATTTCTGGAACAGTAAACGATCTCGAGACTAACACACCACTTGAGTATGCAACCATCAGTTTAATTGATTCGAACAATGGAAATCTTATTAATGGAGTTATTACTGATGACAAGGGCTATTTTGTTATTGAAACTTCTAGAGGTTTATATGATGTAAAAATAGAATACATTTCATTTCAAACTAAAACAATTGAAAACTTAAATGTTTCTAGCTCTACAGATTTAGGTATTGTTAATCTAAAAATCAATGAAAATATATTAAATGAAGTTGAAGTAATTGGAGAGAAAACTGAGATTGAAATAAAATTAGATAAAACAGTTTACAACATTGGTAAAGATTTAACTCTAAAGGGAAGTAGTGTGAGTGATGTTCTTGATAACCTACCATCACTGGAAGTTGATATTGACGGAAACGTATCGTTAAGAGGAAATCAGAGTGTTAGAATTTTGATAAATGGAAAACCTTCTGGATTAGTTGGGATTAGTACTAATGATGCATTAAAACAATTTCCCTCTGAAAGTGTTGAAAAAGTAGAAGTTATAACATCACCATCAGCTAGATACAATGCTGAAGGAACAGCAGGAATAATTAATATTGTTCTAAGAAAAAATAAATTAGCTGGTTTAAATGGATCAGCAAGTTTAAATCTTGGCGATCCCAAAAGGTTAGGATTATCATCTAATTTAAATTTTAGAACAAAAAAAATTAATTTGTTCACTAACATAGGAGACAATTCAACAAATTATAAAAATGGTTTCACTAATGAAACAGAGTATTTTAATAGAAATTCAACTAGTGATTTTTTAAATGAAGTAGGTGATAGAAAATCTGAAAGAAACTCAAATTATTTTAATGGTGGGATTGAGTATTTTTTTAACGAAAAGACAAGCATTGTAGCTTCTTTTGTCAATAACAAACGTGACGGTTCAACAAATACAATAAATAGTATAAGTCAAGACTTTAATCAAATAAAAAGTTTATCAGAAAGAATTGAAAATGAAGATGAGGTTGATGATACAAATGAATTTTCTTTGAATTTTACAAAAGAATTCAAAAGAGAAGGTCACAAAATAACTTTTGATTATCAAAAAGAAAATTCAAAAGAAATAGAATCATCTTTTATTTCTAATAAGCAAATTAATCCTGAATTAATAACATATCCATCCGAAAAAATCGTTACCAATGAAAGTCAAAACAGTGAACTTTTCAAACTTGACTATGTCCTACCATTTGAGAATGATGCAATATTCGAAGCGGGTTTTAGAATAAACAATCAAAACCAAAATATTGATTATTTAGTTGAAGAACAAAATCAGAATGGTGAATATAGTTCAAATGAAAATTTGAGCAATACTCTTCTTTACAATGAAAAAGTAAATGCTTTTTATACGCAATATGGAAACAAAAAAAATAAGTTTTCATTCCTGTTAGGACTGAGATATGAGGAATCCATTACAAATGTTGAACAATTGGTTAACGGAGAAGAATCAAATAAAAATTATAAAGATTTATTTCCAACTTTGAATTTAGCCTACGAATTAAAAGAAAATGAAACTATCACTTTTGGATACAACAGAAGAATAAGAAGAGCCAGATCTTATTTTATAAATCCCTTCCCATCAAGATCTAGTATAACAAATATATTTCAAGGTAATCCGAATATAGATCCAACTTATTCTAATGGAATTGATTTAGGATATTTAAAAAGATACAATAAAACAACTTTAAACGGCTCACTCTACTTGAGAAAATCAACTGGAGAATTTACCTTTATTACTGAAAATACAGGTGACTATGTTTTAGTTAATAATGCTGAAGTTCCTGTTATTAGAAGAACTCCAATTAATTTAGCTAGTAATACCCAAATTGGAGTTGAATTTAGTCTTAACTATAATCAATCTAAGTCCTGGAGAATTAGAGGAAATGTCAATTTTTTTGAATCTAATTTAAAAGGAAAATATAATGACATTGTTTACGACTCAAAAAATATATCTTGGTCTGGTGGTTTAAACAATTATTTAAATATTTTCTCTGGAATCGATTGGCAAACTAGTGTTAGATACCGAGCTCCTCAGAAAACTGCAGTTTCAAAAAGAAGATCCACAATATATTCAAACACTGCATTTAGTAGAGATTTATTAAAAGATAAAGTAACTATGACATTTAAAATTAATGATATCTTCGAAACACAAAAATGGAGAATAGAGTCTTTTAATGAAAATTACAAAAGCTACAGTGAAAGTAGCTGGAGAGGTGGAAGAAGTTTTGAACTAAACCTAATTTACAGATTTAACCAAAAGAAAAATGATAGAAGAAGAACTCCAAGTTATAACGATTATGAGGGAGGAGATTTTGGGGGAGCTTAATTTTATTTTTTTATTTTGTCTCTGATCTCTTTAAGTCTTTCAATCAAAGCTCCACTAACCCAATAAGGTATAATAAAGGTTAACAACAATATCATCAACCAAAAACCCATGGTTAGAATTGTTAAAAAAAGAATAAAACCTAAATACTGATCAAATTCAAACATAATTCAAAAATTGAATTACAAATATAATTCAAAGAAGTGATCTTGAAAAATTTTTGTTAACAAATGCTAATAAAAATTTATGTTAACCAGAATTACTAAATTTGTATAATAAAATTTGATATGGAATTTAGAATTGAGAAAGATACTATTGGAGAAGTTAAGGTTTCAAAAGGTTCTCTTTGGGGTCCACAAACCCAACGTTCAATAAATAATTTTAAAATTGGCCCCAAATCCTCAATGCCAATTGAGGTTATTCATGCTTTTGCAGTTCTAAAAAAAGCTGCTGCTCATGCAAATTTTGATTTGGGCGTATTGAGTAAACAAAAAATGAATTTGATTAGTCAGGTTTGTGATGAAATCATTGAAAATAAACACAATGATCAATTTCCTCTGGTTATATGGCAAACAGGTTCAGGAACTCAAACTAATATGAATGTTAATGAAGTAATTTCCAATAGAGCACATATAATTGAAGGAAAAAAAATAGGAAAAGAAGATAAAACCTTAGCTCCTAATGATGATGTTAACATGTCTCAATCATCTAATGACACATTTCCAACAGCAATGCATATTGCTACCTACAAAAAACTTATAGAAAATGCTATTCCAAATCTTGAAAATTTTAAAGAATCTCTACTAAAAAAATCTAAAGAATTTAAAGATGTTATTAAAATAGGTAGGACACATCTTATGGATGCAACTCCTATTACACTTGGTCAAGAATTTTCGGGATATTATTCTCAGATTGACCATGGTTTAAAATCATTAAAAAACTCTTTGGATCATTTATCAGAGCTTGCTTTGGGAGCTACAGCAGTTGGAACTGGTTTAAATTCTCCAAATGGATATGATGTTTTAGTTGCAAAATACATTTCAAAATTCACAAAAATTAATTTTGTAACAGCTCCCAATAAATTTGAGTCAATAGCAAGTCACGATGCAATGGTAGAGACTCACGGAGCTCTAAAACTTATAGCAAATTCTTTAAATAAGATCGCAAATGATATTAGAATGATGGCAAGTGGTCCTAGGTCGGGAATCGGTGAAATAATAATTCCTTCAAATGAACCTGGAAGTTCAATTATGCCAGGTAAAGTCAATCCAACACAATGTGAAGCACTTTCTATGGTTTGTGCCCAAGTAATGGGTAATGATGTTACAGTTACAGTAAGCGGAATGCAAGGTCATTATGAACTTAATGTATTTAAACCTGTAATAGTATCAAATGTTCTAGAATCAATTACACTTATTTCAGATAGCGTTAAAAGTTTTAATGAAAACTGTTTAATGGGAATTAAGCCTAATAAAAAGAAAATTAAAGAATTATTAAATAATTCTTTGATGCTAGTGACTGCGCTCAATAGCAAGATTGGATATTACAAATCTGCAGAAATTGCGAATTTAGCACATGAAAAAGGTATAACATTAAAAGAAGCAGCTGTTAAACTAAATTATGCTAGTTCAGAGGAGTTTGATAAATGGGTTGATCCTAAAAAAATGATTGGCAATTAAACTCTTCCCTTCAGAGCCGTAAATGCCCATCCGACACAAATAAATCCAATTCCAACAAAACTAAATCCGATGGCATAATCAGTATATTTAAGTACACCAAGCAGGATAATAATTATTCCAATAATTGTTAAAATTAAAGAAGCTATGCTAAATATTCCGTTTTTATTTAAAGGCATAATTGATTTTCAATATTAAGACAATTATTAGTTATTATTGTTAAAAAAAACATAAAATTAATTAACTTTTCCAGTGAGTTTGTCTTTCCAGCTACCCCATTTATATTTCCTTGAAAAATATAAGAGTAAAATTGGATAAACAACAATCATAGTAAAGAAAGATTGATTGATAAGATCAGGTTCACCAATATATTTAAATATAGACGTTGTTTGAAAAACAGTCCAATCAGCAGTCACAATTAATGCAATTAGTAAATTATTTCCAGCGTGAAAACCTAAAGCAAGCTCTATACCTTCGTCCATTAAAGTTATTATTCCAAGAAATAAACCAGTAGCAACGTAATGTACCAATAATACTGACCCAAGCTTCATAATTTCAGGATTATAAAAATGTAAAAATCCAAAAGACAAAGAAGTCAAAATTAGAGGAAGGAATTTATTATTAAATAAAACACCTAAACCCTGCATTAAATAGCCCCTGAATACATATTCTTCAAGACTAGTTTGAATTGGAATAAATATAATAGCTATTAAAACTAAAATTAAAAAATCATTTAAATTAAACTGTAAAACATATTCTTCTGGACTTATAAAAAAAGAAATAGTTGTACTTAAAATAATAAAAGTGGAAATAGCAGAAAATGATGTTAAAATTCTTTTATAATCAATTGATTTTCGTGATGTAGTTACTGATAAAAAAGATTGATTATGTAAAAACTTAATAACAAATAAAAATCCAATAAAACCAACAAAAAAAGAAAGTAGAGTATATAAAAATGTAAGATTACTATTTTCTAATATTGTCATCATATTTGAAGGATCTAATTTTGCAGCCCCTTCAACTCCAACTTTATTAAAAATTGCTACAATAAAGGGAATCGCCCCAATTTGAGTAAAAAAGAATATCACAAAGATTCCTAATGCATACCTGAATATACTATTCTTAATATTAAGAGCATTTTTTATAAACATATTTAATTATTTTTATTTAAGACCATGGTAGATAGCTTACAGTGAGAAACTAAATTGTTATTATCATCAGTAATTTTTATCTCCCAAAGTTGCGTTGATCTCCCCTTGTGAATTGGTGTGGCCTTTGCGTATACATATCCTTCTTTAACACTTTTTAAATGATTTGCAGAAATAATAATTCCTCTTATGGTTTGATTCATATAATCAACTGACATATAAGATACTGCACTACCAACTGATTCTGCAAGTGCAACAGTAGCACCACCATGTAAAACACCATCAGGCTGATAAACTTTGGAGTTGACTGGCATTTTAGCAACCAAAAAATCTTTACCAATATCAACAAACTCAATATCTAAAGTTTCCATTAAGGTTTTTTTATTAGCTGAGTTGATTTTTTCTAATATATTTTTTTTATCCATAACTCATAAATATAAAAAAAAAAGTACTAGAGTACTAATGCGTTTTATTTATTTAAAAATCCCTTAGTTTATTTGACTTCTTCAAAATCTACATCCTGAACATCATCAGAATTGTCTTTGGATTTTTGACTTGCTTCAGTTTCTGCTGATCCACCAGCTGCTCCACTTGCTTGTTGAGCTTCTGCTTGAGCTTTATAAAGTTCTTCTGATGCATTTTTCCATGCTTCATTGATTCCATCTAAAGCAGTTTTGATAGCTTCAATATCTTTACCTTCATGAGCTTTTTTCAGAACACCAAGTGCATCTTCAATAGCTTTTTTCTTATCATCTGATATTTTGTCTCCATATTCCTTAAGTTGACTTTCCGTTTGAAAAATCATAGCATCAGCGCTATTTAATGTATCTACTTCTTCTTTCGCTTTTTTATCTGATTCAGCGTTTGCTTCAGCCTCTTTTTTCATTTTTTCAATTTCTTCTTCAGAAAGTCCAGAAGAAGCTTCAATTCTAATATCTTGAGTCTTTCCAGTTGCCTTATCAGCTGCTGTGACATGTATTAAACCGTTAGCATCTATATCAAAAGTCACTTCAATTTGAGGAGTTCCTCTTGGAGCAGGTGGAATTCCGTCGAGATGAAATCTTCCAATTGTATTATTATCCTTAGCCATTGGTCTTTCACCTTGTAAAACATGAATTTCAACAGATGGTTGATTGTCGGCTGCCGTTGAAAAAACTTGAGATTTTTTTGTAGGAATAGTTGTGTTTGCATCAATTAATTTAGTCATGACACTACCCATAGTTTCAATTCCTAATGATAACGGAGTAACATCCAAAAGCAAAACATCTTTTACATCTCCAGTCAAAACACCACCTTGTATAGCAGCTCCAATCGCTACTACTTCATCAGGATTAACACCTTTTGAAGGTTTTTTTCCAAAAAACTTTTCGACTTTATCTTGAATGATAGGAATTCTTGTTGAACCACCAACTAGAATAACTTCATCAATTTCTTTTATACTTAATCCAGCATCATCAATTGCCTTTTTGACTGGCTCCATAGATCTTTTTACTAAATCACTAGTTAATTGTTCGAACTTTGATCTAGTTAAGGTCAAAACAAGATGCTTTGGACCTGAAGCAGTTGCTGTTATGTATGGTAAATTAATTTCTGTCTGTGTAGAGGAAGAAAGTTCGATTTTAGCCTTCTCAGCTGCTTCTTTTAGTCTCTGAAGAGCCATTGGGTCTTTTCTTAAATCTATATCTTCTTTCTTTTTAAAATCATCAGCTAAAAAACCTATAATTTCTTCATCAAAATCATCACCCCCAAGTCTTGTATCACCATTAGTTGATAAAACTTCAAAAACACCATCACCAAGCTCTAAGATGGAAATATCAAATGTTCCTCCACCTAAATCATAAACAGCAATTTTTTGATCTTTTCCAGACTTATCAAGACCGTAGGCAAGTGCAGCAGCAGTTGGTTCATTAATTATTCTTTGAACTTTAAGACCTGAAATCTCTCCTGCCTCTTTAGTTGCTTGTCTTTGAGCATCGTTAAAATACGCAGGGACAGTAATAACCGCTTCACTTACAGTTGTACCCAAATAATCCTCAGCAGTTTTTTTCATTTTTTGAAGTACCATTGCAGACAATTCTTGAGGAGTATATAACCTTCCATCTATGTCGACACGAGCAGTATCATTATCACCTTTAACTACCTTGTAAGCAGATCTTTCTGCATCTTTTTTAGATTCACTGAATTTATTTCCCATGAATCTTTTTACAGATGCAATAGTTTTTGTTGGATTTGTAACTGCTTGTCTTTTAGCTGGATCACCTACTTTTATCTCGCCGCCCTCAACAAAAGCAATAACAGAAGGGGTTGTTCTTTTACCCTCAGCGTTTGGAATTACAACAGGTTCATTACCTTCCATAACAGAAACACATGAATTTGTTGTTCCTAAATCAATACCAATTATTTTACTCATTATTTTTATTTTATAATTATTTATGTTTTTTCAATGATTATGCCAATCTTACACATATGACAGTGTGTCAGTATATTAGTTTGAAAATAAATTTACATTTGTAAAAAAATAACATAATGTCAAATAAAGAATATAAAAGGATTACAACTCATACGTTGAAGGAAATGAAAACTCGTCAAGAGAAAATTTCAATGTTAACTGGATACGACTATTCGATGGCTAAAATTATAGATAACTCTGGAATAGACATTATTCTTGTTGGTGATTCAGCATCAAATGTTATGGCTGGACATGAAACCACTTTACCTATAACTTTAGATCAAATAATATATCATGCATCTTCAGTTGTTAGGGGTGTTGAAAGGGCATTAGTCGTTGTGGATCTGCCATTTGGGAGCTATCAATCAAATTCCGGAGA
>Ga0181559_10002188_pt1 | contig 19316 bp, 13 predicted proteins | sample 011ome_21_FD_133752 | JGI IMG/M metagenome (GOLD analysis project Ga0181559, IMG submission 133752) | Coastal salt marsh microbial communities from the Groves Creek Marsh, Skidaway Island, Georgia - 011508AT metaG (megahit assembly) | ecosystem: Environmental > Aquatic > Marine > Intertidal...
GTTTCGACGCGTCGTTCTTCCGTCGCGCGCTTCACGCGAACGACACGTACTACCTACGCGCGAAAAGCGTACCCACGCACCCACACGCGCCCGTCTCGCCCGTCGCGTCACCTTCGCTCGGCGCTGAGCGTGTCGTAGACGGCGTAGGAGATGGAGCTCGCCGGGAGCACCTTGGCCAGCGACGGCGCGATCCCGCGGTAGAGCCCCCTGAGACCCTCTCGCCGCACGACATCCACCAGGCAGTCGCTCGCCGTTTTGTACGCCGGGAACCCGGGCATGCCCCCGGTCTGCATGCGCGTGCGGATCACGTTGAGCGGGTACGTCGCCAGCATCGCCGTCGTGCTGCTCGCCATGCCGCACCCGAGGAGCTCGGGGATGCCGGGCTCGGCGCCGGCGGCTTGGTACCGCCGCGCGACGTACTCGCGCAGCGAGGAGTTGGCCATCAGGTCGATCCCCGCGTAAGGGACGATGCCCACCAGCGAGGGCGTGAGCCCGCGGAACAGCCCGCGCGCGCCGCTCTCCGCGAGCACGCTTCGAAACGTACCAGAGATGGTGGTGGGCGCCGCGCGCGGATGCTCCACGCTGCTGCTGAGCGCCATGCGCGTCTTGACGATCTCCAGCGGGTAGATGGCCGCCTGCGCGGCGGCGCCGGCGACGCCGCCGGCCACGAACCGCTCGCCGGTGGTGGCGTTTCCCGGGTCCACGGCCACCACCTGCTTCAGCGCATCGAACGCCGCGAACTTCACGGCGGTCTCGGGCACCACTTTCAGCACGTTGGCGCCGTTGCCGCGCCAGAACGCGCGCGCGCCGCCTTCGCGGTACACGGCGCGCGCCGCCTCGCGAAGCGTCGGCGCGCGCTTGCCCGGGGCCCGCGGCGTTCCTTTCTTCCTTCCTTCCTTCGGTCTTTGGTTTTCGGTTTTCGGTTCGGAGGAGCTCGACGCGGCCGCGTGCGACGCGGCTCTGTCGGTCGTGGACGTCTCGTGGACGTCGCCGTATACGTCCTTGGCGAGGCCCTTGGGCAGGCGCCCGGTCTGCATTATGGTCTTGAGCCGGTCGACGGGCGCCGTCGCGGTGCGGCTGACGGCGCCGGCGACCCCCCCGCTGAGCAGCTTCGCGACCAGCTCCTTGGTGAACGTGGTCTCGTCCAGGTCGCGCGGCACGGTGTACTCGGACTCGGCATCGTCCACGAACGCCCGGCGCACGAACGCGTCGAACGCCGCCGCCGCGTTGGCGCCGCGCGGGAGCAGCGTCAGCACGCGTTCGAACTCGCGTCGCGTCAATACGCCGTCGCCGTTTTCGTCGACGCTCTCGAACGCCACGCGGAGCTGGTCGTCGCTGATTTTCAAGCCCGCGCGCTCGACGCCCCGCCGCAGCTCGTCCGAGGACACGCGCCCGTCCGAGTCGCGGTCGAAGTTTTTGAACACCTCCGCGATCTGCGCGCGCCGCGAGACGCAGAAGCGCTCGAACTCGGCGCGGGACACGCGGGAGTCCTTGTCCGCGTCCAGCTCGTTGAACACCGCGGAGAGCTGCGCGCTGGAGACCGCGATGCCGCGCCGGCGCAGGCCCTCGCGGACCTCCTGCGCGCGGGAGAGAGGGAGGAACGACGGGCCGCGAGGGTCGGGTCAGGGAGGCGCGGTGGCGCGGACGCACGCGAGCGGACGTCGCGCCGCCCGGTTCGCGCATCGCGCCGAGTTTCGTTCGTTCGTCCGAGGCGGTGAAACGCCCGCGAACGACGGGCGGGTCCCGCGGGCGTGCGCGGGTCGGGGGAGGGCGCACCGCGAAGCTCAGCGACCCATCCCGGTCGGTGTCGAACGTGTCGAAGTCGTTCATGCTGCGCGACTCCCCGCGCCCGCGGCGCCGGCGGGAGTGCCCACGCGCGAAGAAGGGCAGAACCGAGAAATAAAAAGAAGCGCGCCCGGAGTTTGTTAAAATTACACGCATCCAGCTGGATCTGACTAAAAGCGCATATGTGGACCCATAGGCTAGCGTTCGGCGGTTCGCGCCGGTTCGTCCGCCCGAACGAGCGGCCGAGGTGCGTGCTTTCCGAAAAGGAAAGAGAAAGCTCGTCGATCCGAAACCGTGTCGACACTTCCACCGCCGCGTCAGCGCGCGGGGTCGTCGACGGGGCTCTCCGGGCGTCGCGAGCATGAAGGAGTGGCGCTCGTTCTCGCGGTTTCCGTGCACCGCAGACGCGTACTACGCGCTGATGCTTGACGGCGCGTTCCAGCAGAAGCTGCACATGACCGCCATGAAGATGGGGTGCTATGACGTCACCGACGACGCGCAGCCGGACGGGACGATCAAGCGCATCGTGTTCAGCGAGCCGAGGCTGAACCTGCCCGCGGTGCTGGAGCGCGTGATGAAGAAGGCGCAGGCGTACCACGAGCACGCGGTGTTTAACCCCCCCGGCTTGGAACGGCGCGTGCGGGTGGTGCCGTGCATCGGCGGGGACAGGATGGACTTTTCCTTCCACGAGTGGGTCCGCGACGACGACGACGGCGTCGGCGGCTGCGTGGTGGAGTCCGCGATTTCGGTGCACGTCAAGGGCGGCTGGCTGGCGCGGATCCTGGAGCGCTTCATCAAGAGCACGTCGCGCGTCAAGATCGCCGAGCGGGACGCGCACATGAACGACTACTTCCGCGCGAGGGGGGCGGCGACGTTCGACGGCGTCGGCGAGCGCGCGACGGCGGAGCCGGAGCCGGACGGAGACGCGACGACGGTGACGGTGACGTTTGAGCTCCCCGCAGTGAAGGGAACGAAAGGCGACACCTCCGCGCGTCACTCCGCGCCCGCCGCGCGACTTTCCCGCGAAGAATCGCTCGCGCGCCTGTGCTCGCACCCGCTGCCCCCGGAACCGCGGAGGTCGTTCGCGCGCCGGGTCGCGCGAAGCTCGTTCAAGTGGTGATAGGAGATAGATAGACGATAATAGAGTCTTCGATAGCCGCGCGGTGTCGCGTTACATTATACGACACGATACTCGCGCGATGTTCGCGCGCTTCGTTCTTACCCCCTTCTCCCTACGTCCGCGTCCTCTTCTCCACGGCGCTCATCCAGCGCACGTACGCGCTCTCCACGACGTTCACCAGCGGGTTGATTTTTTCCAGCAGGTTCGCCGCCGGCGGGCCGACCACGCCGTCGCGCCCGAAGTGCTGCGCCACGGACAAGCCGCTGAGGCAGTAGCAGGTGTGGTAGTGGTCGCGGCCCTTGCCCGGCTTGTCCTGCAGGCCGCCGTTCGGGAGCTGGCAGCACAGCAGGAGCCACCCCTGCAGCGCGCGCGCGTTGAACGCGACCCCGAGGCCGGCGTCGCTCTCGAACGACGCCGAGGGCGACGTCGGGAACAGCGCGCACGCCGGCGCGCCGGCGTCGGCGGCGTCGAGCTTACGTTTCGAATCCGAATCCGAACGCGTCGGCGCGTTCGGAGAGTCCCCAACCTCGCGCGTCTCGCCGTCTTTCCCTCGCTCGCGTGCGCTGAGCAGCAACCCTAACAGCGGAAACGCGCCTCCCTGCCAGAACGAGTAACACCCATCCACCAGCTTGTTGGTCCGCCCCGCGAACCCGCCCTCCACGGCGCCTTGTCTGTGCGCCAGCCACCGCGTGAGTTTTTTTAGATCCAGCGCGTCGCGCGCGCCGCAGAGCGTCGCCGCGGCGAGCCCGCAGAAGGCGTAGCCCCCGTGCGCCTCCGCGCCGGGCTCGCCCGCGATGCCGCCCTCGTGCGTCTGGCACCGGCGCACGAACCCGGCCACGCCCGCGCGCAGCGCGCTCATGTCCTCGACGCCGCACAGGTGCGCGACGGCGAGCGCGGCGAAGCAGCCGCGCGCGTCCGTCTCGCCGCCGTCGTGCATGCGGAACCCGCCGTTCGTTTCGTCTTTGCACCGCATGAGGAACGCGCGCATGGCGGTCGCGTCCACCACCGCGGCGGCGGCGTCCGTGGCGATGGTCGCGAGGCAACACACCGCCGCGTACGTCGGCGCGAGGTGCGCCATCTGGCCCGGGCCGCCGCCGAACCCGCCGTCCGCGCGCTGGCACAGCGCCAAAAACGCGACGACGTCGTCCGCGACGTCCGCGGGCAGGGCCTCGCCGAGCAGCGCCAGCGCGTGCGTGATCCAGTAGCACAGCCAGCACCGCGACGCGTCGAGCACGACGAAGCCCGCGCTGAGCCGCCGCAGGGATTTCAGCAGGTACGCGACGTGCTCTTCGCGCTGCAGCACCGCGACGGAGGTTTCCCAGTCGCCGGGAGATTCGGCGTCCGCGGGATCGGCGAGGCCGGCAGACACCGCCCGCGAGTAAATGCTCCGCGCGGTGAGCTCGAGCTCCCACTGCGCGGTGGAGGTCTCGGTGGGGAAACCGAAACCCTCCATGCCGAAGCCGTCCATCGCGGACCGGGGCGTGCGGCGGACACTGCTTGAGCGGAGACGGAACTCGATCGAGGTTGAAATATATTGTGTCGACTTCACCGGCTTTTTACCAGTCGAGCCGATCTCACGCGACGCGCTACCACTCGCGGCGACGCCGCGCGGTGACCTCGCGCGATGCCGCGTGAGGTCAAAGCGTTGAAGTGGCTCGTCGTCGACCTTCTCGCCGCGCACGTCGATGAGCTCATCGAGCTCGCCGGTGAGGCGCTTCGCGCGCTGCCTCCCGACGCCAGGCACGCGCTTCTCGCCGTGGCGAGGCGGAAGGGTTGCCTGGACGACGCCGCGCTCGACGCGCTCGTGGACGAGACGGCGACCGCGCTGGACGTCTCCGGGTGCGGCGACGCGGTGACGGACACCGGCGTGCGCGCGCTCGCCGCGCGCGGCGCGCTGCGAAGCGTCGTCGCCGCCGACATCACCTCGTGTCGAGGCATCACCGCGGACGGGATACGCGAGCTCGTCTCGGGCGCTCCGAACCTCGAAGTGCTGAGGTGCGGCGGGGACCCCGCGTGCGACGCCGCGTGTCGCGACGCCATCGCGCCCGCGCGTCCGGGCGGCGGCGTCCTGCCTCGTCTGCTGGACTCGCGGCGGCGCAGCCTCGAGTCGTGGGAAGCGCTGGGCGAGGACGACGACGTTTTAGATTTTAGAAAACCGGACTCGGTCGGCGTCTCCGCTTTCGGCGAAGGCGCGCGCGCGCTTCGCTGGCTCGTCTGGCCCGACGTCGACCGCGTCAGCCGAGGCCGGGTCGCGCGGCGGTGTCCCCGCGTGCGCGTGATCGCGCCGTCGCCCGAGGCGGCGGACGCCGCGAACGAGGCGGCGCGCGACGTGCGCTTCGTGGCGGTCGCCGGCGAGGGCTGGATCGGCTGGGGCGAAAAGAGCGAAAAGAGCGGCGCGCGCGGCGAGGAGGACGACGCGAACCGACGAAAACTACTCTCCACGAAAACTACAGGCGGCGGTTCGAACGACAACGACGGTCTCGTGTTGGTCGCCGTATCAGGCATGTCAGACGATGCCCGCGTCCCGGGAGGAACAGGTTCTCATCAGACGTTTCGAACGTCTGAGAACCCGTACTGGTGGTACCGGCGGCGAGACGGCGACTCGGACCGCCCCCCTTTAGCGGCGGACCCGACGCGCGCGCTGGACCATCGCGCCGTCCGGCTCGTGCGGCGGGACGCGTACGGCGGCATACCCGAGGGACGGGAGGGGACGCGAGGGATCACCCGGAGCGCTCGCGTCGGGGCTCCGGCGGGCGTCGCGCGCGGCGCGCTGCGCTGGCGCCTGAACTTCGCGGAGGACGCGGAGGGCGCCGAGTCGGTGGCGTCCCGGTTCGCGCGCGCGTGCCGCGAGGTGGCATCGGAGCGGGCGGCGCGCCGCGAGAAGAACTACAAGAAGCAGCGCAACAGGCAGCGCAACAAGCTGGGAAGCGCGGAGCGGCACATCTGGAACGCCATGAACGACATGGCGCTGGTGGACGGGAACGGGTATAGATAGCTACGTAGTTATGAAGATATGTAACCTTTTGCGTCGCGGGAAAAGCGTCATCAGTCGAACCCCGCGAGCGCTTTTTTGCACCACTCCACGCTGATGAACCGCACCATGTTGAGCGGCACCTGCCTCGCGGTCGTGGGGATGAGCCCCTTGTACACCGCGCCTATCCCCTCGTGGCGCACGGTCTTCGCGATGCAGTCCAGCGTGCCGGAGTACGGCAGCGCGCCCGTGTTCGGGTCGGGCTTCATGGACATGAGGCGCGACTTGGCCAGGTCGATGGGGTTGGAGGTGAGCGCGGCGACGATGCCCGCGAAGAAAGAGGCGCCCGTCTGCACCGCCAGGCCGTCGCTCAGGCCGCTCTCGCGCAGAATCACGGACTTGCTCTTGTCGTACACCGCCATCTGCGACGCGGTGACGATCATCGCGCGGTTCACCGTCGGCCCGCACCCGCGCCACAGCGCCAACACCCCCTCCTCGCGCACGACGCGGCTCAGCGCGTCGAAGCCGCCGCGGTAGTTCCGCCGCAGCTCTTTCGGCAAGCGCCCGTCCGCCTGCATGCGCACCATCGCCAAGTCCGCGGGGTTCCCCACCGCCGCGCCGATCGCGCCCGCGCCCAGCCCGCACAGCGTCATCTTCCAGAACGGAAGCGAGCCGTCGGGGTCCTTGGGCATCGCCGTCTTGAGCAGGTCGTACGCGCCGAACTTGGTGCCGATGAAGCTCGCCTGCCGCATCAGGCTCGCGCCCAAACCGCGGTACAACCCGAGCGCGCCCTCGTGCTGGATCACGTTGTACCCCGTCTTGAGCATACCGGGAGGAGCGCTGGGCTTGGCGGCGCCCGACGCCGCCTGGAACCCGTCCTGCGCGCCGTACAGCTGCATGCGCACCTTCACCAGGTCGATCGGGTGCGTGACCGCGCCGGAGAGCATCGCGCCGGTGCTCCCGGCGACGAAGCCCTTCCAGGGCGCCTGCTTCTTCGGAGCCTGAGCCGCCGCCATCGCGTGTGACCCCTAAATCGACCCCTAAATCGACACCGCTCGAGCCGAGCACCTGCGCGCCGCGGACTCTGGCGAGTCGAGCGGCGTCGGCGTCGTTCGACGAAAAGCGCACGAAAAGGAAACTACAGGCTCTCCTTCGCCGAGAGATTATGTAGTGCGCAAAGAGTCGGAAAAAAGTGCTCGGTGCAGTTCGAAGCGACTGCGTAAATCACGGATTTACGGCAGTCGGTGATTTATTACGCTGTCGCTCTCGAACTCGTCCGGGACAATTTCGCCCACAATCGTTCACTCCCAGGCGCGAGATGGACGCGGACGTCGCGCACCTCGAGCGGGCGCTCGAGGCGGTCAAGTCGCGCTCGACGCGCGCGTTGGCCAATGAGGAGTCTTACCTGGCGCGCATCAAGGAGCTCGAGCGCATGAACCGCGCGCTCGTCACGCAGGTGGCGTCCCTCGGCGGGGAGTCGGGCGGGCGATTCTCGCCCGGCATCAGTAACAACGACGGCGGCGGAGTCGAGGCGACGTACAGCTTCGCGGCCACGGAGCCGTACGGCTCGTCCTCGCGGGAGGGCTCGCCGCGACGCATGAGCCGCTCGTCGAGCTACAAGACGCAGCGCACGAAGAGCAACCGGCTGAGCGTCGAGCGCGTCGACGTCGACGTCGCGGGCGTCGCGCGGTCGAACGAGAACGCGTCGTCGCCGTCCCTTCTGGGGGAGAGGGCTGAAGACCAAAGCGCATCCGCGAACGGCTCGGATGGCTCGGACGGTTCCGGCGTCCCCGGGGGCGTCACCGCGATCGCCGCCGAGCTGGCGGCCACGCGGCTCGGTGAGACCGACCGCGAGCCGTCCGAGCCCTCTTCCTCGTCGGCGGACGCCGGGCTCCCAAACCGAGCGCGCCTCGTGTTTTCCCGCGACGACTCCGACGCCAGCTTCGACGCGCGGGAGACGCTCGGCGCGAACTTCTCCGGCGAGAACGGCGAGAACGGCAAAGCCCCGTTCCAGCTTCTGCTGTGCAACGACGACGGGTGCGAGGTGCGCGAGCCACGCGACCGCGCGATCCGGCACAGGCAGCACGGCGTGCCGCACTCGCAGTTCGCCTGGATCGAACCGCCGCGGAACGCGCTGGTGGTGAAGAAACCCAACGACAAAAACACGACGACGGCGCTCGTGCGCGTGGCGGACATGCTCCTGAAAAAGAACGTGACGCCCTGGGTGGAGCCCGCGGTGCACTGGGAAACCTCCGTGGGCCAAACCTGGAGTCTGGACGACGATCCGGCGCTGGAGAAGATCATCGACTTCATCGTGTGCCTCGGCGGCGACGGCACCATCCTGTGGGTCTCGAACCTGTTCCCGAAAGCCGTCCCGCCGGTGATCTCCTTCGCCATGGGCAGCCTCGGGTTCCTCACCGCGTTCGAGGAGGAGTCGATCCCGCGCGCCGTCGGCGACGTCGTGCGCGGGGACTTCTTCTTCACCCCCCGGAGCCGGCTCGCCGCGCACGTCGTGGACGCGCACGGCGTCGAGGAGAAGCTGCGGTACGTCTGCCTCAACGAGGTGGTGATTGACCGCGGCGCGAGCGCCGCGCTGGTGGACCTCGACGTGAACATCGACGGGTCGCCGATGACCAAAGTCTTGGCGGACGGCGTGATGATCAGCACGCCCACGGGCTCGACCGCGTACTCGCTCGCCGCGGGCGGCTCGATGGTCCACCCCGGGGTCTCGGGCGTTCTGTTCGTGCCCATCTGCCCGCACACGCTCTCGTTCCGGCCGCTGGTGCTTCCGGACACGAGCGTGCTCACCGTGCGCGTCCCGGAGTCGGCGCGCGTCGAGCCGGTGGCGAGCTTCGACGGCAAGAGGCAGCGCACGCTGCGCCGGGGCGAGAGCCTGGTGATCGCGGGGTGGCGGTACCCCGTGCCCGCGATATGCAAGTCCGGCGAGACGGGCGACTGGTTCAGGGCGGTCAAGGACTCCCTGCTGTGGAACGTGCGCGGCGCGGCGCAGAAGCCGGAGAGACACGTCCGCGCGTGATGACGGATCGTCGTTAATACAAAGTACGTTCGTCGTTCCGCCTCGCCGCCGCGAGCGCTTCCCTCCTGATCCGTACCGCCGCGAGGCGCTCCTCGGTGGCCTCCACCGCCTCCGCATCGTGCGCCGCGGCGGCGGTCGCGTCAAAGCCAAAGCCGCGGCCAAACTCCGAACGCCGCGTTCCGGGAAGCTCCGGGACCATTCGAGGCGGGAGGTAGTTCGACATCGGCACGGGGTTCGCGCGGAAGGGACGCGGCCGCGCGGGCTCGGGGGACGCCGCGCGGCGTCGTGGCATCGCCAAGACGTCGTACGGGTCCGGCTCGGCGTTCTTCCCGCGAGCCGCGTTTTTCTTCGCCTTGTTGGTCGTCTTGGTCGTCGTTCTCTTCGCCTTGTTGGCTTTCGCCTTCGGCGCCTTCGTCTTCTGACGCCTTTGCTCGGCTCCGGGCTTCCCTCTGGGCTTCCCCGAAGAAGGAAAACGCCTCGCGAGCGGCGCGAACGCGTCGCGCGCGAGCCCGGGCTCGCCGATCGAAACCCCGAGTCCACCGGCGTCCAGGCGCGCCGCCATCGCCGCGAGCCGAGCGCGGACGGGCGTCTCTGTCTCTTCAGGGTTTAGGGTCCCGCGAGAGACGCGCGGCGCGCCGAAGGCGAACGCGTCTTCGTCTTCGTCTTCGTTTTCGTCCCGAAAGAAATCGCCGATAGGTCCGCCCCGGAGAAGGTCTGTCAGGTCTGTCGCCGCATGCATGGGGGTCGGTCTCTCCTGCGGTCGCGCAGACGTCTCGCGCGTCTTCGCGACGCGCGTCTTCGCCACCGCCTCGGCCGCCGCGACGGCGCCCGCGTCGCGGTCGAAGAAGGAAAACGAACCGCGAACCGCGAGACGTTCTCCGCTCGGCGCGCTGAAGGCGAACGCGTCTTCGCCGTTCGTCAAAGGACTTTTTTTCGTCAAAGGACCGCGCGAAAACTGCGATGACTCTGTTTGCTGTTTGCGCGCCGCGCGCCGCGCCTTGGCCGAGCGGAGGCTCTCCTCGATCTCGGCGAGCGTCTCGGCGGCGTCGCCGGTGGCCGCCACCACGCAGTCCAGCGCGGCGCGCGCGGACGCCGAGGTCGCCGCCGGCGACAACGCCGCCGTCGCCGACGCCGCCTGATCGTCCATGCGCCGCGAGAGCGTCGCCAGCGTCTCCATCACCTCCGCCAGCGGGCGCTCCGCGCCCGCGGAGCTCGCGGAGCCCGCGGACCGAGGGGAGAACGCGTCGCTCACCGCCGCCGCGGTGCGCGGCGTGCTCTGGAACTGCGACGCGAGCATCGCCGCCGCGCCCGCCGCGCGCCAGCGCGTCTCGGGGTCGTCGAGGGAAAGGTCCAGCGGGTTCTTTTGTTTTTCTTCCGCTTTTCCTTCTTCGGCTTTTCCTTCGTCGGCGGCGTCCGTCGCGGAGCTTCGCGGCGCCGCGGCGCTTCGACTCGCGGCGGCGATTTCGGCGTCGCGCGCGCGCGCCTCCAGGGCCTCGAGTTTCCCAGCCGTCTCCCGCTCGGACGCCGCCTTTTCCTCCTCCGTCTCCACGAGTCGGGCCATCAGCGCGTTCTCGCGGTCCGCCGCGCGCTTCCGACGCGACGCCACCGCCGCCTCCGCCTCGTCGACGCGGCTCTGCAGCGACGCCAGGCGCGCATCCTTCACGTCGCGCTCGATTCCCCACTTCTCGCGCTCCTCCCGCCAAGCCGCCTCCGCGGCCGCGCGTAGTCTCGAGGCTTCCGCAGCCTCCGCGCGCGCCGTCTCCGCGACGGCCGCCGCGGCCGCCGCGCGGTCAGCCTGCGAGTCCGCGGCGCCGCGCGCGCGCGCCGCGAGGAGCTCCATGGCTTCCCTCTGGCGATGCGCGTCGGCCGCCTCCGCCCGCGCGGCCTCGACGGCGGCGTGGGCGTCTCGAAGGCTCGAGGCGTGCTTCGCGTCGAGCGCGCGACTGGCCTCGTCGCGCGCGCGAGAAGCCTCGAGCGCGTTCGACGCGTCGAGCTCGACCGCCGCGCGGAGCCGGGCCAGCTCAGCCTCGAGATTGTCTATGTGCGCGTCGCGCTCGCGCAACAAACGCAGGTTGAAGTGGAAGTCCTCCCGCAGGGCCTCGAACGCACTTTCGTCGCCGCGCTCCCGCTCGGGCGCGACGTCCCCGCCGGGATCCGCGCCGTGCGCCTCGGGCGGCTCGGCGTCCCCCATCGGCCTCGACGCCGCGGACGAGTGAAGTTGTTGCTTTTCAAAGTCTTTAGAAAAGTGGGCACACTTCGCATAGGTCTCGTGGGGCACAACGCGTTCCGGCGGAATTCGTAGACTAATACCACATACAGTACGACTTTTTCGTCGTTCTACAATCGTGATACGCCAAAGTGTGGCTCTAAAAACAACAAAAAGATGCACAGCTGGTGGTCCAAGACTGCCCACCGCACATCCGCGCGCGCGTTCCCACCGCGCACGCACATCCGCGTGTACGCCGCAAGCGCATTCGCTCGACCGCCACCGCTCGCCCGACCCCTCCCCCAACGGACGGCCGTTCGACGCCCCGCTCATCGCCGATCGTTTTCGCAGCGACAGCTCGGACGCCGCTATGGTGTTCGGCATCGGACGCGGCGGGCGCGACGGCGCCGCGCTCGCGGCCGCGCCCGCGGCGGCCGGCGCGGCTCCTCCGGCCGGCCCCGAGACGCCGATCGCGAAGGCCCAGGGCAGGCCGGCCCTGGCGCCCGTGCGCGTCCGCCCCCTGTCCGACCCCGGCAGCAGCCCGCCCACGCCGGACAAGGCGTTGGCCGCCGCGCGGAGCCTCGTGGTGTCCTCCCCGAACGCGCTCGCCGCCGACTCCGGCCGCCTCGCGTCGATGGCGACACGCCTGCGCGCGCAGCTGGTGGAGTTCGCGGACGGGCTCGCGAAGCAGGACGCGCTTCTGTCCGCGGGCCAGGACGAGTGCGCGAGGCTGCACGGCGAGCAGACGGACGTGAACGCGCGCTTCGGCGCGTCGGTGGTGGCGATGGTTTCTGAGCAAAAGCATCTCCGCGATGCCGCGGCGAGCCGCATCGAGACGCAGCGCTCGACGCTCATCGCCGTGAACGCCGAGCGGGACGAACTGAGGGCGGACAGAGACGCGCTGACCGATCGCGTCGCCGAGGCGGAGACGGTGATCGTCGCGAAAGACGCGGCCATAGAGGCGCGCTCAGCCGCCAACGCGGCGCTCGAGACTGAGCTCAAGTCCAAGGACGCGCAGCTGTCGCAGACGGAGCGAGAGCTCGAGGCGCTTCACGAGGAGAACGCGCGGCTGGCGGCCGAGCTGGAGGAGCGCGAGGCTGCGGTAGGCGAGGCTGAGGGCCGCCGCGGCGTGGTCGCCGAACGCAACGACGAGCTCACGCGGCGCCTCGAGGCGGCTGAGGCGGCGCGCCTCGCCGCCGAGGAGGCCACCGCTTCGCTGGCGCAGGCCAACGCGTTGCTCGAGAATGAGATCGAAAACGGCGAGGTTGCGGTGGCGGCGCTGCAGGCGGAGCAGGAGAGCGCGTTCGCCAGCCTGTCCCTCGACCGCGAGGCTCTGCTCTCGAAGAACAGGATGCTCGCCGTGCAGATGGAGGAGTCCAGGCGTCGGCTGGAAGCGACGCGCGCGGAGGCGGAGGCGATCATCGCCGAGGAGCAGGACCGCAACGACGCGCTCGAGCGGAAGCACGAGGCGACGCTCGCGGAGTTACAGAAGGTCGGAGGCGACGCCGCGCTCCGCCCGATGCTCATCGAGGCGCAGCAGCAGCTCTCGCGCGAGCGAGAGCGGCTCGCCGCGCTGCGCAGGGAGAAGGAGGCGCTGGAAGAGGCGCGCGTCACTTCGGAAGCCGCCGAGCGCGAGCGCGCCGGAAAGCTGGAGCTGCTGAACCGCTCGCTCGCCGATTTCGAGAAGCATCGCGACCGGAGCGCGGCGGAGCTCGGGCCCGGGTTCCAGGGTCTGGATTCCGGCGAGACCGAGTCGGTGGACGGGTCGCGGACGGGCGACGGGTATAGCGACCTCGCGTCCACGACGTCGGAGGCGCACGACCCGAGCGACGTCGACGGGAAGCGCGCGGCGGCGCGCCGGGCGAAGGCGGCGCAGAACAAACAAAAGTTTGAGGCGCTCAAGGCGCAGCGCGACCAGTACAAACGGGGCTTGCGGAGCGCGCGCGACGAGGTGGAGCGCATGCGCGCGGAAATGCAGACCGTGGAGGCGCTCAAGGAACAGGTTCAGGCGTTGCAGGAGAACATGTTCGTGTGAGAATGACGCGTGCTCTCAACACGAAAGTATAAGACTTCGAACCGACTTCGAACGTCTCGTCTCGATATGACATATTTTGAGCCGCTAAAACACGAACCCGAACCCTATGATCTCCGCAGCCTCCACGAGCCTGTCCCAGGCGCCGCCGCCGTAGTGCTCCGCCGCGCCCATCGCGTCCACCCAGAGCTTAGCGAAGACGTCCTCGAAGGGCGCGGCGCCGACGCAAAACGGCGCCGCCGCGGCGACGGCGAAGAAGAAGCCCGCGCGGCCGGCGGGCCCGGCGGCGTCCAGCGCGGCGCGGACCCACCGCGCGCGCCACGTGCACACCGCCACGAACCCGACGTACGAGCGCCACAGCTTGAGCCACAGCGCGCCGTCGCCTCCCAGCGCGTCCACGGCGGTGCGCCCCAGGTGCCCGCACCCGAACCCGAGCAGCGCCAGCAGCACCGTCGCCGGCGCCGCCTGGAACCGCGTCACCACGTTGTACTGGAGCAGCTTCCAGCCGACGAGCGCGAACACGAGCCCGCCCCAGGCGGCGCCCACCAGGCTCTTCGCCACGCACCACGCGTACTCCGCGGGGCCGGGGCCTCCCGTCCCGGAGGCGTACGACCACAGCGTGCGGCTCAGCGAGAACCGCGTCCGGGAGGCGGACGCCTCCGCCGCCGCCGCGCTCGCCGCGTCGCCCGAGGCGCGGAACCACCCGGGCGGCGCGGGGCAGACGCTCACCGTCGCCGAGAGCGCGGCGACGGCGCGTCGCCACCCTCCGGCGAGCGTGGCGGCGAACACCACGGCGAGCCCCGCGTAGAAGGCGTCCGCGATGAACGCGAGCGTCTCCGCGTGCTGTTTCTCCTCCAGCGCCGTCGCGCGGTCCTTCATGTCCCCCTCCAGCTTCTCGGCGGCGAGCGAGTTGGCCTCGTGGTGCAGCTGGTTCTTCTCGGAGAGCACGTTCAGGTTGAGCCGCTGCGTCTCGAGCGCGCGCTGGTTCAGAGAAAGGTGCTTCTCCGCGATGTCGTTCGCGCGCTCCGAGGAGAGTACCTCGCGGTACCGCACCGCCAGGTCCAGAACCTTGAGCTGCTTGTCGTCCGCCGCCGACGCCGCGGCGAGCACGGCGTCCGGCGACAGCGCCGCCAGCGGCGACGCGCGCGCGCCCGGCGCGTCGGGGACAGCCACGCCCCACTCGCGACCGTCTTCGTTCGCGACGGGTTCGTTCGAGCCCTTCGTCTCCACGACGACGACCGTTTTCGTGGCGCTCTTCACCGCGAACGCCTCGGTGAACGACCCGATGGGGTCGGCGAAGCCGGAGAACCACCCGCCCGAGGTTCCGTTCGACGTCGCCGACGTCGCCGACGTCGCCGACGTCGCGTTCGCGTTCGCCGACGTCGCGGAAACTTCCGTCCACGAAACGTCGACGCTTTCGGCGTTCTTCTTCGGTTTAGGGTCCTCCGCCGCGTTCGCCTTCACAGGCGGCGGTTTCTTCTCGACAACGAACGACGTCCCGTTCGTTCGCGCCGTCTCCTCCGCGAACGCCTTCTCGGCGGCGTCCTCGAACGTCGCGCGGAACGCGTCCGCCGCCGAGTCGCCGGCTTCGAGGTACGCCGTCAAGGCGGAGGCCATATCTCCCGCGGCGGCGCGCGCGTCTGGCGCGGAGACGCTCACGCCGGCGTCGGCGCCGTCCCTTCTCATTTTAGAAGCGAGATTCGCGAGGCAAACGCCCATCGCGGCACCGAGACGCACGCCCGAAGGCGTCGTCTCGTCGTCGTCGCCGCCGTCGTCGCCGCCCGTTTCCTTCTCGCGTGTCTCGCGACGCGCGCCTCCCGCGCCCACGGCGGCGTCGAGGAGCTCGACGACGCCTTCCACGAGCCGTGCGACCGTATCCAGCGCCTTGAACGAAGCCGTGGGCTTGGTTTTGTCCGTGTCCGCCGCGGTGGCCGCCGCGCGCGCCCGCCGCGCGAGCGCGCGGATCGCGAAAAGCGCGGTCCACGCCAGCACGACGAAGATGGCCCCCGCGATGCCTACCGCGAGGAGCAGGGTGACGAGCGTGGGCAGGGGCATATCGTGACTCCCCGCGTTCGTGCCGATGGTTCCCGAGCCGCCCGCGGCGACGCACGTCCCCACCGATGGCGACCACCGCGCGCCCGCGGGACATCCCCCCACGGGGATCTCCCGCCGGGGAAACGCGTTGGTGAGTTCCTCCGCGCGGTACCGCCGCGCCTCCGCGCGCGCCGCCTCGCGGGCCGCCTCGTCCGCCTCGGCGCTTTCGAACCCCCGAGGGCTCGGCGACGACGACACCATAGCGCGATACGACGACGGTGGTCGGGGACCCCGCCGCCGCGCGTTTGGCTATGCCGAGGGCTCGTGCCGGATTCACTACTAGCTACCGCAACGCGTTTCCCGAATGTACGCGCGCTCATATTTCGCGCCGAACCGGCGGCAGACTGGAGAAAACAAGCGAGACTGATGCGCATACGAAAGTACCTTTCATGTAGGTTATGGGTGAAATGGCGAAACGAGCGGAAGCCACGTATCCAATCGCGTTTTGAGGCCGCTCGTGGTTTGGCTCCGCCGTATCGCCCCGCCATCGCGGCGCTCCCAGGCCACAACACCCCGCGTCGCAAGATGGCTTCTACCGTCGCTTCCCTCCGCGTCGTCGCTCCTGCGTCGGTCGCGTCCAAGCGTGGCGTCACGCTCCGCGCGCGCGCGCCCGGTACGTCCCCCGCGGTCGCGACTCCCCGCGCCTCCGCTCGTGTGGATAGGAAGGAGCCCACGCGAGATGCCGAGGCGCGCCGTGACGTCGACGGCTACTCGGCCACGAGTCGCCGCGCGCGTCCGTCGGCATCGGCTCACGCATCCGACGCGCATATCTCCGCTCGCGCTTCGCACGCGCACGCGCGTCTCCTCGCGCCCTGGCTGACCGCATCTCTCCCCGCTCTCGCTCCGTTCGTGCGCATCCCCGTCTCCGCCACCCCTCGCAGCCACGGCTCCCCGCGCCGCGCCCGGCCGCATGATGGCCATCTCCACGGAGACCGAGGCGGAGGCTGAGGTTTCCAAGGCGCTCAAGGAGGGCGGCGTCACGGTGGAGTACCAGCGCAAGAAGGCGAAGGAGATGGTGAAGTTCTTCAAGCAGCAGCAGTACAACCAGGCGGTGGAGGATTCGCAGGTGTTTGGAATGACCCCGAAAAACGAAATCAACAACGGCCGGTGGACCATGTTCGGCCTTCTGGTGGGGATGATGACCGAGTACGCCACCGGCGTGGACTTCATCGACCAGATCAAGCTCACCATCTCGGTGATGGGCATCGCCGACGTGTACGATTAGATCGCGCGCCGCTCGAGCGAAAGCGCGCGTAGTACGTAGGGGTGTTTTCTGGTGAAGAAAATGGTTGACGCGAGCAAACGACGCGCGTCGGAGAGCGCGAGGATATGTCTTTTACGCCCATCACCGTAACAACGCGCGACACGCGAACAGGCATCACTTCTGCATGTATCCGACCCCGGTCTCGAGGCACGACATCCCGTTCTTCTCGAGCACGGCGCCGGAGCCGGTCCACCACTCCTTGAACGCCTTGAACGGCGCGCTCTGCTGGTGGGGATCCTCCAGCTCTTTCCGGGAAGGGTACCGCTCGACGATCATGAACTCGTCCGCGGCTTGGTCCGAGGCGCACAGCTCGTCTGCGAGGGGTTCACGACAGGGGACGAAGGAAGCGCGCGTGACGGGACGTCAGTGGAAAGAGAAGCGCCGTGCGAGTCGAGCCGGGGAAGACGGGAAAACGTCTAACACGTGTCGATGGAGACGCACAGCTCAGCGTGAGCGGCTCGTTGTCCTTGACGTGCTTCGCGAGGACGCTGAAGCGCCGCTTGAACTCGTCCACCATGTCCGCCTTGATCTTGACGCGAATGTAAAGGCAGAAGATGTCCATGACGCCCCCCGGGTCCGACGCGCGAGTGCTCTGAGGGCGCGTAATCGATGCGACTTTACGTACGAGTGCCGGAGTGCGAAAAGTTCGTCTTGAGAGCGCGAAAACGGCACCACCGGCGGAAGGTTCGAAAAACACGCGGCAGTTCGAGCCGCGCGTGGCACGCGAACGCACGGTCCCCAGGGCGTCGGGATGAGCGCCACCTCGACGTCTTCGGACTCGCGCGAGGTGCGCGGGTCCGACGACGACGATACCCCCCGCGGCGCGACGCGCGAGAGGGCGACGCTTCGAGATGTTGACCGAGCGATTGAAGAGCTTCGAAAACGCAGAAGCCAGGCGCGCGCGGCGAGGCAGCGCGTGCAGAGTTCGCCCGCCTCCGGGTCGACGCGGGCTGCGCCTGAGGAAATCGACGAGGAGCTCGCCGCGATGGACGCGGAGGTGGCGGCGGCGATGACCCAGCTCGAGTCGGACCAGGGGAGAGGAGAGGAGGCTTCGCTCGAGGCGGACGTTCAAAAGGAGAACGCGGAGCGCGCGATGGGGCCCCAGACGACCGAAAACGCGAAAACCGAAAAAAACGCCAACTCGTTACAGTCGTCGCCGGCCCGGGTTCGACCCCCACGCGCTCGGCGCGCCGCCGCGCGCAGCGTCGGGCCCGCGCTCGGCAGCGGCGTTTTCGGCGCGCGCGAGGCGTCCGCGGCGGAGGCCCAGGCGGAGGCGGCGGCGGCGAAGGCCGAGGCTCGCGCGAGCCTCGGGAGAGCTTTCGGCGCCGACGCCGACGCGACGGCGGCGGTGACTTCGTGGACCCGGGACGTGGACGCCGCGCTCTCGAAGCTCGACGCGTGCGATGAGGTGGTGCGCGCGAAGCGCGCGTACTTCAAGGAAAGGCGCGAGCGGAATGAGAAGTAGCGCGCATGGAGACCTGTTTAAGGATCGTATAGGGACACGCAGTAGCTCGTACGTGCCGGTATCCGGCGCGCGTCGCGACGTCGTTTTTCGACGTCCATAAAGGCGAGGATGAAATCTCCGTAATAAGCGCCCGAAAGACGCCTCGGGGAGGTCGCCCGAGTTTTGACCCGCGGTGTCGCGCGCCGTGGCGCGCGCGGCGTCGCGCACTCCGACGCACACGTCACCATGCGCCCTCCCGCGCGTCGCGCTCGATGGGCGGGGGCGCGGATACGCGCGATCGTGTCGTCCGCGCTGCTGCTGGTTCTCCCCGCGCGCGCCCTCGCGAAAGACCGGACGCTGTGCTTTCGTCTCCCTCCGCCCTCCTCCCTGACGGCGGCTCCCCGCGATCCCGACGCGGACCCGGACCCCGCGCGCGCGTACCTCGGCATGAAGGCAGAGCGGTGCGTGCCTCGCGCGGAGCGCGACCTGCGCGCCGCGGCAGTCAGAGCTCGTCTCCCCGAGGACGACCCGGCGCTTCGTTGCGTGGACGCGCACGAGAGCTTTCTGTGCGCCGCGGACCTCGCCGCCCCGGACGACCCGTTCTCGTGCGAGACCCTGGACGGCGCCGAAGTCTACCGCCGAAACGAAACCACCATGCACACGTGCGTGTGGCCCGTGTGTGAGGCGCTGTGCGTCCAGCACCCCGCGCCCGGCTCGAGCCGAGCCGTCCGCCGGCGCGGGGCGCCGAGGAACGCGAACGCGGTGGCCGAAAACAAACCACCGTCCTCCGAGCGCAGACACCCAAACGTCTGCGCTCGGTGCGGACGCGCGTGCGCGGCGTCGCCGCCGAGCGGCGATACGCCCGGGGGGCGATACTGCGCGGCGCTCGACGCGCAGCGCCGAGACGCGAGCGCGCGGTACGGAAACGCCTGGGGCTGTCCCGGCTGCGACGGCGGAACGTCCTTCGGCGGATCCTCCTTCGAATTCCTCGCGGCGGCGACGACGCCGCACGCCGGAAAGCAGATTTCGCAGATTTCAGCCGCCGCCGCCGCGCTGGGGTCTGCGTCGGCCACGGCGGCGAGCGGTGCGGCGGCCGCGTCGGCGGCGACCGCGGCGACCGCGGCGACCGCGGCGAGCACGGCTTTGGTGAGCAACTTTCTTTTCGTGTCGGCGCGCGTCGCGTTGCTCAACATGCTGTTCTGGGCCGCGGTCGACCGGCTGTACGTGGTCGCGCGTCCCGGCGAACCGATCCCGGGGTACGTCTACGGCGTCCCCGGCGGCGAAGGTCCGAAGCTTCCCGGGAAAACGCCGGTCGTCTCGCCGCCGCCGCCGCCGCCGCCGCTCGTTCTCGGAAACGCAGGCA
>Ga0181559_10002192_pt1 | contig 19306 bp, 9 predicted proteins | sample 011ome_21_FD_133752 | JGI IMG/M metagenome (GOLD analysis project Ga0181559, IMG submission 133752) | Coastal salt marsh microbial communities from the Groves Creek Marsh, Skidaway Island, Georgia - 011508AT metaG (megahit assembly) | ecosystem: Environmental > Aquatic > Marine > Intertidal zone...
GACCCGCGATGCTCCCGGGAGTCGCGCGTCTGAAGGAGTAAGCGAGACGGTCGCCCCTCCCCACGCCGAGGCGCTCGATGCCGCTCCAGGCCTGCCTCTCGACTACGCGCAGTCGGATTATCTCGAGGGGCAGCGAGGCCTGACTGATAACTTCAGGGACATGATGACGTGCAAACTACACCCTGGCGTCATCAATGCACCTTTGGTATCGGGATGGTTCAGAGACTTGCTGAGAGACGGATGTCTGAGCACGCTGCAAAGCCTGGACCGGACAGGCCGCCTTGAGATGAAGAAGTGGCCTGCAGAAGATTTCAATGAAATGTTGGCCATGGTGGCTGTCGACGGCAACGTCGAGATGCTGGACTGGTTTCTCGCGCGGGCTCTAGAAGTGCACGGCAAAACCTCCAAAGACAATGTGCTCGGCTTCCCGATGAATGACAGGCAATTGTATAGGAGCGCGCTCGAGGGTGGGAGCCTCGGCGTGGTCAAGTGGATACGCGCGCGCGGCTGCCCGCACTACGCGAAAACGTTAACGTTAGCCGTGTGGCACGGACACGCGGACATCACGCGCTGGTTGCACGCGGACGGTTGCCCTATGGACTTTTATGCGACCGCGTACGCGGCTATGGATGGCAAAATCGAGTATCTCAAGTGGTTGCGCGAGAGAGGGTGCGAGTGGAACGCCAGCGCGTGCGCGCTGGCGGCGGCAAGCGGGAATCTCGAAACGTTGAAGTATTTGCGCGCCAACGGGTGCCCTTGGAACCTGGCGACTGCGCTCTTCGCGCAACGTCAAGCTTGTTTCGCGGACCCTAAAGAGCACCGCGCCCCCCCGGCAGCTTGGGGCGACGTGGCGGCTTGGGCAGCAAACAATGGATTACCCGGGCATAGATTTTATTCTGAAACAGCCTTCAACCCCCGAGCAAACTTCATCGGGCTGAAGTCGTGGCATGGTAGTCTTATTGGGAACGAGTGGGTATGTGGAGGACCCACCGTTGGAGGACCCACCTGGCCCGGCTGCCCCGAGGGCGGATATGCGACCCTCCTGGATCGTAAAATATCCATATGGCAGGATAGAGGGGCTGATATCGACGCGCTCATCATGTTTGCCTTACGCGAAGAGTTCGACGTCGGGTGGCGCCCACCAAAAAGCCAAAAATAGGGCCAAAAAATAGTGGGGGATGGCTGCGCGAAGAAGAAAAGATGGAGAGGGACCGACACAGCCTACGTACGAGTTATCTAGCCACGTTGCTGTGTTCCGCGCGATCATCGAGCGACCCGCGCGCGTCTCGAAAACGTCATCCGTCCGTCCGTCTGTCTTTACAAAGAAGAACGCGCCTCTCTCGCGAGACTCGGCGTTTCGCTTCGCTCCCCGTCGCGCGACGCCGCTTCGTCATTTGGCGTCGAACCAGGTTTTGGCGTAGTCGCCGTCCACGTTCAAGTCGACGTCGCACAGGTTCTCGTGGTCGTTGAACGGCTTCTCCATGTGCAGCTTGACCAGCGCCAGCGCCTCGTCCTTGTGCTCCTCCGGCCCCTCCAGGATCACCTCGTCGTGGATCTGCATCAGCATCCGGTACCCGAGCTCGCGCAGGCGCGGACACCGGTGGATCTGGATCATCGCCAGCATGGCGATGTCCGCCGCGCCGCCCTGGATGGGCGTGTTGATGGATGCGCGCAGCGCGTGTTGGCGCCGCGCTTCGTCCGAGGAGGACGCCTCGGGAAGGTTCCTGTGCCTCCCCAGAAGCGTGCTCACCTTGCCCTTCTCCGCGGCTTTGCGGTGCTGCACCTCCTGCCACGCGCGCACCTCCGGCCGGTCGCTGTACCACAGCTGCACGGTCTCCTCCGCCTCCTTGGTGCTCACGCCGAAGTCCTTCGCCAAGCCGTGCGCGGTTTTGCCGTAGGCGATGGAGAAGTTGAGCACCTTCGCCTTGCGCCGCTCGCTCGCGAACGCGTCCTTCACGAGCTGCGGCTTGGGCGCGCCGGAGTCGGAGCCCGCCTCGCCATCCTCGTCGTACCCCTCGCTGCCGTACTCCAGGAGCACCTCGCCGCGCTCCATCGCGTCCTTGATCTCCTGGTACATGCCCATCGCCGTGCGGCTGTGGAAGTCGCCCCCCGCCTCAAACGCCTCGCGCATCGAGACGCACCCCGCCATGTGCGCCAGCAGTCTAAGCTCGAGCTGGCCGTAATCCGCCACCACCAGCACGTTCCCGGGCTTGCACGTGAACGCCTTGCGGATGCCGTAGCGGTCCTTCTCCAAAGCTGGCTGGTTCTGCAGCGACGGCCGCCGCGCGGACAACCGCCCGGTTTCCGTGTTGATGTTGAGCGCCGCGTGCACGCGTCCGTTTCGCCCGCGCAAATTGTCGCTCTGCAAAGGGACGATGAAGTTGGACAGGAGCGTGTCGATGGCGGCGACGTCGTTGAGCGCGTCGATCGCCGCGCACGCCTCCGCGCCTTCCTTCCCGCCCCCGAACGCCAGAAACGCGCCGCCGCACCGCTTCTTCAGCGCGTCGTCGGTTTTCTCGGCGTCAGTGAGCGTGTCCCACTCGTCCACGACGGCGCGCGCCGAGCCGGGCTTCCCCGCCAACTGCCGCAGCACGAGGCCCGAAACCGCGGGAAGCCCGGTGGTGGTGTACGCGGGGGGCTGCAGGTTGCGCTTGGTGATGCCGTACAGCTCGAAGGTGGCGCCCTTCTTGGGCGCCTTGCCCTCGCGCCCGCCCGCGTCCCACGCGATCCACTCGGGGCTCACCATCGCGAACGCCTTCTTCTGCTCCACGCCGGGCTTGTCGCGCTTCTTGTGCGCGGCGCCGGCGAAAAGAAGCTGCCGCACCTGGATGCCCGAGCCCACGTTCATGTGCTCGGCGGCGGGGCACTTGGAGATCGCCCACGCGCGGAAGGTCTCCTCCGCCTTTTTCTTGTCCGCCAGCGCCTGCGTCTCCGCGCGCGCCAGGTGCGCCTTGTCCACGAACATGCCCGCGCTCTCCATGTCCGTGAGCACCTCCGCGAACTCGCGCAGGTAGTGCGTGTAGAACTCCCACAGGTTGTTGGACTTGCGGAACGAGGGCTTCGCGGCGAGCGCGGGGCACGCCTCGCAGTCGATGCCGCGCAGTTTCGCCTCGAGCGATTCGCGCAAAAACCACGTGGCTTGCGCGTCGAGCGCGCTGTACTCGATCCACGTCTGTCTCTGCGCCTCGTCCTCCTGAATCTCCTCCACCGGAGGCAAGATCATCGTCTTCCCGGGGGTGCCGTCCTTCTTCAGCTTGGGCTTCCCGAAGATCTTCTTGATCGACCGCTTTTGGCGGATCAGGTCCTCGCCCGCGTCCGAGAACATCTCGCCCGCGTCCGACATCACCTTCGGGTCACTGGAGAGCGCCTCCAGCGAGTACCCGCCCTCCAACTTGCGGTTCGAGTTCCACAGGCGCGCCATGTGCATGGTGTCGGCGGCGAAGCCGCGAAGCGTCACTCCGTGGTTCTCGATGACGTGCCTGTCGAAGGAGTAGTTGTGCCACGCCTTCTTCACGTCCTCGCTCTCGAAGTACGGGCGGAAGATCTCCCACCCCGCGTCGCCGAGGCGCAGGGTGTCCACCCAGAGCAGCGTCTTGGGCTTCCCAACGCCCGGGGCGGCGGAGAAGTCAACCTCCGGGCCGCAGTACACGGAGAAGCACGTGACGTTGCCGTGCCCGACCGGGGTCTGGTCCGCCACGTCGATGTGGCTCACCTCCGTGTCCACGGCGTGGTACACCGGGCGGTCCGCGTCGCCCACGTTGTCCATCAAAATGGACAGCACGCGCCGCGCCTCCGCCTCCGTCTCCACCACCGCCACCTCGTCGATGAGGCCGGTCAAGTTGGAGGCTTTCTCGCTCGCGTTCGAGGAGACGCCGTCCGAGGAGACGCCGGCCGCCGCGTCGCCGTCGTCCTCGGAGACGGCCGCGGCGTCGAAGTCGAAGCCTGTTTAGTGCGTGCACGTGATGTGCCGGGAAAAAGAGGGAACGTCGGAGAGGGAAGACCGTCAGCGTCGGCGCGTTCTCCGACGCGCTTCTTTCGCGCGATCTTCGACGGGATTCTCGGACCGCGCGATATTTCCAAGAAGGATTGCGAGAAAACGCGCTCGGGAGGGAAAGACGCACCCGCCGCGGCGGCTCTGCGCGCGTTGGTGCTTCCGTTCGCGGGGCTCTGGTGCAAGCTAATCTTGTCCCCGTTGAACCGCAGGATCTTGGGTCCGCCGGCGGCGTACCCCCGGTCGTCCCCTTCCTCCTCCTCCGTCGCGCCTTCCGGTACGGACAACGCGCGGTTGGTGATCTTCCGGTGCGGCGCGCCGAGGACGCGGTCGCCCGGCGTGCCTCGGCCGGCGCCGTCGAAGGAGGCGAGCACGCGCGCCCCGAAGGTGGCATCGCGGCGCCACGAGGTGGCGCGCGCCACCCCGGACGCCGACCGAGACGCGCTCCGGGTGCCCGCCGCGGGGAACCCGCGCGAGGCTGCGGCGCCCGCCCAGCAGGGGGAGACGCCCGCGAACATCTGCACACTCGTTTCCCAAGCCCGTCGCCTCGTCAGGCTTAGCATTCCTCGGCCATGAAGACGCCCGGTCGCGGCGCGTGTGGTCGGAAGAAGGGGCAAATCGCCGCGCGTCGTGCGTCGAGGGCGCGCGCGGGAGTGGAACCCGAGAGCGCGGACGTCAACGCGTCGAGCGGCATCCAGCCTGGATGCAGCTGCCCGGACGAAAATTTGCGCGGTAAAAAGGACCCATAGGCTACCGCACGTGCCGTATGGGCAAACAGTCCGCCGCGACTTTTTGCGCACCCGCCGTACGGTTTCGATCTCGCGCACGTCTTTCGGGTGCCCAAGAACCCGATTGTTACGGACGACGCCAATTGCATCGCCGCGCGGCGCGGCTCGGTCCACGCCCCGGACGCGATGTCGGGGTACGACGCCATCGACGGCGAGAGCGAGATCGGGTACAACGCGGTCCCCACGTTCCCGAGGGCGCCCGCACGTGCGAACCTTCCGGGGCCCGCCGACGACACCGAGAGCCTCGCCACCATCGCGGATGGGCTGCGGGTCCTGGATCTCGTCGACGCGGACGAGACGCGCGAGGCCCTCGAGTCTAAGCCGCACGCCTGCTCGTACTGCGGCATCGACGACGCGCTGTGCGTCGTGCAGTGCGTCGGGACGGGCAAGTGGTTCTGCAACTCTAAGCGCAACGGTCTGCCCGCGTCCTGCGCGGTGTACCACCTGGTGCGCACGCGGTCGCACGAGGTGCGGCTGCACGAGGACTCGCCGCTCGGGGACATGGTGCTGGAGTGCTACCTGACCGGCAACCGGAACGTCTTCACGTTGGGGTTCGCGCCGTGCAGGAACGACGACGCGGTGGTGCTGCTCGCGCGAGACGCGGCGATGGCCGTCTCCGCCCCGAAGAACCCGGGGAACGTGTCCGCCGCCGCGGCGTCGGGACGGGAGCGCGATCGATTCGACCAGCGACTCGCCGCGCAGCTACGGGAGCTGAACCTGGACCTCGACCAGTGGCAACCGCTCGTCGCCGAGAAGCGTTTTTTGACGTGGCTAGTGAACGTGCCTGATGTGGCGAACGCGCGGCGCGCCGAGCGCGTCACCGCGTCGCGCGTGAACAAGCTGGAGGAGCTGTGGAAAACGAACCCGGAGGCGCGCGTCGCGGATGTCGCCGCCGACGCCGACGCCGCCGACGACGCGCCCCGCCCGGTGGCGCTTCGGTACGCGGACGCGTACCAGTACCAGAACGTGTTCGGCCCGCTGACGCAGCTGGAGGCTGAGTACGACAAGGCGCAGCGCGAGGCGCAGTCGCGGGACGGGCTGCGCGTGCGCTGGGACGTCGGCCTGAACAAACGCCGCGTGGCGTACTTCTCGCTCGGCTCGCACGACGCGGACGCCGCGCGCATCACGGCGGGCGAGGAGCTCATCCTGCGCAGGATGTCTCTCGACCCGAAGGACGGCTCGCGGCACGCCTGGAGCGCGCGCGGGACCGTCGTGAAGTTCTCGGGGGAGGACGAGATCGGGCTGGAGCTGCGCGGCGCGGGCGCGCGCGGCGCGCCGACGCAGCACACGGACGGCTTCTCGGTGGATTTCGTGTGGAAGAGCACGAGCTTCGACCGCGCGCAAGACGCCATGAAGGCGTTCGCGCTGGACGAAACCTCGGTGAGCGGGCACGTGTATCACCTGCTTCTGGGGCACGACATCTCCGAACCCCCCCCCCCCGCGCCCCCGGAGAAGTGGGCGCGAGCGGACGTCTCCGCGCCCGGCTTGCCTGTTCTCAACGCGACGCAGCAGACCGCGGTGCGCTCCGCTTTGTCTCAGCCCCTCAGCTTGATCCAAGGTCCGCCGGGCACGGGCAAGACGGTGACGTCGGCGACGGTGGTGTTCCACCTCGCGCGGCAACACCAGGGGCAGGTGATCGTGTGCGCGCCATCCAACGTGGCGGTGGACCAGCTCGCGGAGAAGATCGAGCTGACCGGGTTGCGAGTCGTGCGCGTCGCCGCGAAAAGCAGGGAGGCGCTTAGAAGCTCGGTCGAGCACCTCACCCTGCACTACCAAGCCGCGCGCCTCGCCGAAGCGCCCGGGTACGGCGAGCTCAAAAATCTGCAGCGGCTGAAGGACGAGCTCGGTGAGCTGGACAGCAAGGATGAGCGTCGGTACCGCGCGCTGCGACGAGCGGTTGAGCACGAGATTCTGTCCGCCGCGGACGTGGTGTGCGCGACCAACTCCGGAGCCGGCGACCCGAGGCTCGCGGCGTTCCGCTTCCGGCAGGTGCTGATGGACGAGAGCACGCAAGCCACCGAACCGGAGTCGCTCGTGCCGCTGGTGATGGGCGCGAAACGAGTGGTGATGATCGGCGACCACTGCCAGCTCGGGCCGGTGGTGACGTGCGGCAAGGCGCGCGCCGCGGGGCTGGGGCAAAGTCTGTTCGAGCGGCTCATCCTGCTGGGCGTCGTCCCGTACCGCCTCACCGTGCAGTACCGAATGCACCCCGCGCTCTCCGAGTTCCCCAGCAACGTTTTTTACCAGGGCGCGCTGCAGAACGGCGTGAGCGCGTCCGAGCGGTCGCGCGGCGGCGTCGCGTTCCCGTGGCCGAACCCGTCGCGGCCGATGATGTTCTGGGCGCGTTTCGGCGCGGAGGAGCTGAGCGCCTCCGGGACGTCGTACCTGAACCGGGGCGAGGCGGCCGGCGTGGAGCAGGTGGTCACGCACCTGCTCCGCGCGGGGTGCGCGCCGGAAAACGTGGGCGTGGTGACCCCGTACGAGGGCCAGAGGGCGTTTGTCGCCGCGCACATGCAACGGCACGGGCCGTTGCGCGCCGAGCTCTACGCGGACGTGCAGGTGGCGTCGGTGGACTCGTTCCAGGGCCGGGAGAAAGATTTCATCGTGTTATCCTGCGTGCGCTCGAACGAGTCCGCCGGCATAGGGTTCCTCGCGGACCCACGGCGGCTCAACGTCGCGCTGACGCGCGCGCGTCTAGGGGTGATCGCGCTGGGGAACCCTAAGGCGCTCTCCAAGCAGCCGCTGTTCCACGACCTCCTCACGCACTTCCGCGAGAACGCGTGTTTGGTGGAGGGGCCCCTGCACGCGCTCTGCGAGTGCGCCACGCAGCTCTCGGTGCCGCGCAGCCGCGGGGGCGGCGTAAACGGCGTGAACGGCGGTGACGACCGATTCGACCGATTCGGGGGCTACATCCCTCCGCCGGGCTCGAACCCGGAGTTCGCGCCGGCGGCGGCGTACGACGCGCCGGAAAAGGCGTGGCCCACGGGCGGCGGCGGGTTCCACGCGTGGAACGCCAACAACGTCGCCGCGGACGCCGCGCGCGCGGCGGCGGTTTTGCCGGCGGCGCGCGCGGGACAGAACGCCATATACTGACGAGGAAAGAAGACCGAACGGGAGATGGGGGGAGGAAGACGCGAGAGCGGCGGATTAGTTAGTGCCGTACGTAGCACCAGGCACGGAAGTGCCGACTCTGTGATGTCAGCAGCAGCCGGCGCTCCCATACCGTATCCCATGCCTCGATCACTGTCGATCCAATCGGTGTGTTTCTCGGAAGGAACGCGTGCCTCCACGTTTCCTCGCGGGTGCGAATCTGCTCTCCGCACATTCAGGCGCACCGCGGCGGCGTGCGCGCTGAGATGCTCCCGCGCCACCTCCGCGCCGCGGACCCGGGCGGGCCGAAGCCCGCGTTGCCCGCGACGCACCGCCCGGAGGCGGCCGGCACGGTGGCGGCTTTGGTATCGGCGGCGACGTCATCCTCCCACGATGCTCTGGAAAAGTTCGCGGACGCCGCGGGACACGGCGGGGTGCGCCCGCGGCCGCTGCCCGCGGTGGGTGACGAGGCGGACACGGACGATGACGCGCCGCTCCGGGCGCGCTGCCCCCAGATGGAGTTCGTGGGCGCGCGCGGTCGCGTCCCGAACCTGTACTGGCACGCCCCCGACGAGTCGCAACTGCGTCGCCACCCGCGTTTCGTGGGCCTCCCCCCGACGGACGCGGTGACGCTGGGGTCGGAGGCGTCGTTCCGGTTCGTCAGGCAGGGCACGGCGCTGTGGGACGACCTGCACGCCGGGCGTCTCACCACGGGCTGTCTCACCGGCGCGCTGGGGTTCCAGGAGGACGGCGTGCACCGCTCGCTGGGGATGGGCGCTCGCGGCGGGTCGCACGGGCCCATGCTGGGCGCGTACCGTCGCCTGCGACAGACGCCGCTCGCGTTCGACGCGGCGGACAGAGCCGCGGAGGAGCGCGCCAACGAGGCGGCCGTGCGCGAGTACAACGCGTCGCAGAACGCGCTCGGGCCGCTGCTGCCCGAGGCGGCGGACGACGCGAACGCGGGAGGCGCGTTCGGGGCGAACGGCGGGAAGAGCGCCGCGCCGGGGCGCGCGGGCGGCGCGCGCGGCGCCAAGCAAAAAAAACGAAACGCCGCGAAGAAAAAAAAAAAAAACGGCGCCGACGGCGCCGACGGCGCCGGGTCCGCGCACGCGACGCGAAACCTTTTCGCGGAACTCGTCCCGAACGCGCCCTGGCTCGCGCGTCGCGACCCGCACTCGCGCGCCGCGGCGCAGCGCGGCGACGGGGGCGTGCGAATGGCGTGGGGGAGCGCGCAGGAGCACGGCACGGTGGCGACGCTGATGCTGCGCCACCCGGACGCCGTCGCCGAGGAGGTTGGCCTGTGCGTGGTTGATTCGGCGTCGCTCCCGCGGGAATTGAACCCAGGACCTCTGCCCCCCATGGGCGCGTCTCCCGATGGGATCATCACCATGGACACGGGCGCGTGGTTTGTCGGGGAAGACGGCGACGAGAACGACGGGACGGACGCGGCGCGGCGACGCGAGCGTCTGGTGGTGGAGGTGAAGAACTCGTCTCCGTTCCGCAAGGGGCCGGGCGGAGGAAGCGCCGCGAAGTTCGAGGTCACCGACCGCGACCCGTTCGCGTCGCCGCCGGCGTACCACATGCCGCAGCTGCAGATGGAGATGCTGGCGGCGGGAACGCAAGCGGGGCTGCTGTGCATGCAGAGCGCGACCCGCGGCGTCCGGGTCTTCTACGTGCGGAGGGACGACCGCTACGTCGCCGCCATGCTCGGGATCTTGTCTGACTTTTTCGTGCACTACGTGCGGACGGGCGTCCCCCCCCCCGAGCGCGCGTTCAACGCCAGGAGGGACCACCAGGCGCTGGTGCGCGCGACGCGGCGCGTCGCGGCGTCGTGCGTCCTGGTGGAGGAGATGGCGCACGCGCGGCTGCCGGGGGAGGCGTACGACCCGAGGCCGTTCGTGTGAATAGGCGCGCCCTCTTTTTTTTAGCACGCGATGTGAAAAAAATAGTCTACTCACACACCCCCGGGGCCGCGCGTTATACGCGCGTCCCCGTCACGCCGCCGCCGCGGTTCGCACGCGCTTGTCGGGCGTTTCCGGCACGCTCGCCAGGAGCGTGCCCACGGACAGAACGCACATCACCGCGAGCGTCCCGAAGAGCGCGCCCCATCCGTAGGTGGACGCTATCCACGCCGTGAGCGCGCCCTGCAGCACGGCGCCCACCGAGCCGGCGCCGTTGACGAGCCCGCTCGCCGTGCCGAGCACCTCCGCGCCGTACCCGGCAGCCTCGCACGTGTCCGCGATGCTGGACGACCCCAGCAGCGCGTCCGGGCCGGCGACGAGCACGCCGATGAGCGTCATGACGAGCCCGTTGACGAGCGCGTTCATCTGACTCGCGGACTGGTAACAAAGCACCGCCAGCGCGAGCGCCGCGCACATGTACGCGCCGAGCACGGTTCTGCGCCCGGGGAAGTACTTGTCCCCGAGGACGCCGGTGGCGATGCCGCCGGCGACGCCGCCCAGGTCGAAGAGGCAGCTCATGTACCCCGCGGCGGCGACGCCCATGCCGCACTCGCGCGCCAGGTAGAAGGGCAGCCAGAAGATCAGGCAGTAGCGCACGATCTTGACGAAGAAGTAAGAGGCCATGAGCGCGGCGAGCTTCGGGATGCGGAGCACCTCGCGCATGCCCACCGGGGGACGCCAGTCGCAGTCGCCCACCACGCCCTCCTTCGCGTCCGCGTCCGCGCCTTCGCCGTTCGTGACCACCTTGGCCTCCAGCTTGCACCACGGCGGGTCGACGACGATGCGCGTCAGCGCGACGGCGGCGACGCACGTCAGCGCCGCCGGCCCCACGACTGCGAAGCGCCACCCCGCGACGCCCAGCAGGAACGCCGCCAGCGCGGTGGAGAGCACGCCGCCCACCTGCTGCGAGGTGGCCCAGAGCCCCATCGCCGTGCCTCGCTGCGTGGGCGAGAACCAGGGGCTCAGGACCTTGACGTGCAGCGGGTACGCCAGGCTCTGCGCGACGCCGTTCACGCCCCACGCGAACGCGAGCGGGCCCGGGGCGGTGGCGAACGCGAACGACGCGACGGAGACGACGCTGAGCGCGTAGCCGACGACGAGCATCTTCTTCGCGCCCAGGCGATCGCCCAGGGAAGGCAGGACCAGCTGCCCGAGCGCGTACAGCCCCAAGAACGCGCTGTCGATGCCCGCGATCGCGCCGGTGCTCAGCCCGAGCGCGTCCTGCATGGGCGCCTTGACCACGCTCAGCGGCTTGCGCACGAAGTAGATGGACAGGTACGTGAAGAACATGAGCGCGAGCGTGCGCGTCTGCAGGCGCTTCACCGCGGGGGGGGAGAACGACCCGAACGACGGCGAGCTCTCTACCCGCGCGTCGTCGTCGTCGTTCGATGGGAGGGGGGGGACGACCGCCGCCGCGGGGGCGCTCCCGTCCCCCGACGCGCGCGACGCCGGGCGACGGCGCGAGGGGGCGGCGCTTCGCCGAAGCCGCAGAGCGCCGACTTTCGGCGCGGCGCGGGGGGACGTCGGGGAGGACGCCGCGGGGCGCGCCGCGCTCGCGGCGAGGCGCGGCGAGCGGCGCGCGGGGGGCGACGCGCCCGCGCGAGCGGACATCGCTGTCGGAGATGCGCGCATGTCAGCCTCCACCCGGGAGCCGCGCGGCATCGCTCTGGCGAGGAGGAACGCGAACAATTGAACAACTGTCATAAGATCGCCCACACTCTGGCGACGTGGTGCGAGACACGGAGACAGTTGCGAGGGAACGACAGTTTCCGATGTTTTGGCGCCCGCGAACGAACGCGAAATTGTATTTCACGCGCTCGGTGACTCGCTCGGCGCTCTCCGTCCGGGAGCGCGTCGACCCTCGACCCCGCGCGCACTTCGTCGCCCGCGCGTCGCCCGCGCGCTGCCTGAGAAGCGGCGCGCAGAGAACACAAAAGCGGTCACTGAGTGGTCACTGCGTTTGCGGCGCGATCCGAGGCTTGGGCAGCGTCTTGGGACCGGCGCCGGGCTGGTCGCCTTTCCCGCCGAGCCCCTGGTTGCTTTTGGCGCTTTTCCCGCCGCGCGCGCCGCGCCCGTCGGCGCCGAAGCGCCCGCGCCCGCGCCGGCTCTTCCCGCCGCCCACGGGCTCCTCGCCGCCGCCCACGGAACTGCCGTTGGGCGAGGGTAAAGAGGCGTGCGGAAGCGCGTGCGGAAGCGCGTCGAGACCGTTCGGAGCGCCGCCGCCGCTCGCGGCGCGCGTCTCCGGACGCCGCGCAAACCCGGGCGGCCCGCCGCCGCCGCCGCCGCCGCGCCGCCGCTCGCCGTGCTGCCCGGGTTCGTTCGGGGGCTCGATCTGCACGCGGTCGATCGCGCGCGCGAGCGCGTCGCCGCCGGACACGTCGCTGCCCGCGAAGAACGCCGGCGGGGCGACGTCGGCGCCCCCCCCGGGGAACCGCGCGTCGAAGCCGCCGGCGCCGGCGCCGAGGCCCTGGCCGAGGCCCTGGCCGCCGAACCCGGGGCGCTGCTGCTGGGGATGCGTCGGCGCGGTCCCGCCGAGCCCCTGGTGCTGGTGCATGGTGATCCCCACGGGCATGCCCCCGGGACCCATCATGCCACCCTGCGGCGCGCCGAACAGCCCCGCGCCGGGCGTCGCGCCGCCGCGCCCCCCCCCGGGTCCCGGCGGGGGGCCGGGCCCCATCCCCATCCCCATCATCCCGGGGGGCGCGCCGACGCCGCCCGTGAGCAGGTTGAGCAGCCCCGCGTCGAGTCGGTTCGGGGCGGGGGGGGGCAGCGGGGGGGCGCCCGGGGGCGCCCCCCCCGCCCCGCCCCCGAACGCGTCCATCCCGAAGGGCCTCCCCGGGGACATCCCCGCGCCCCCCGGGCTGTTGAGCGGCTCGTTTCCCCCCGCGCCGCCGAGCGTCGGCCACCCGCTCTGCGGCATCTCGCGCGGCGGCAGCGCGCCGGCGCCCAGCAGGTCGTGGAGCGCGCGCTGGAGGTCCTCGTCCGAGTCCGCCCAGCAGACGCGCGCCATGGCGAGCGTGCCGTCGCGTACCGCGGACAGTACCTTGGGCAGCGAGCGCCGCTGCACGGCGCGCGCCACGTTGTCCCCCGCCGCGAACGGGTCCTCCACCCCGACGCAGTAGCGGCCGGGCGGCCAGGCGCCGCCGGCGACCCAGCGCCCGGCGTAGGTCGACGCGACCAGGCCGTGCTTCCAGAGCGGCTCCACGGACCTGAAGTGCGTGAAGAACGTCACGAGCAGCTCCGCGAGGGTGGCGGTGTTGTCCGCGCCGCACCCGCGCCACCGCGACGCCGCGCGCGCCTCGACCACGCCCACGTCGCGCATCGCGTCTGACTGCTGCCTGATTTTGCTCACCGGCGTCTTGCGCACCGGCTCGAGGTTGTTGGCGCGCTCGCGCTCCGCCGCGAGGTCCGCGTCCGCGGCGGCGTCGCTGGGGAGGGTCAGGCGCAGCACCGGGGGTAAGATGGGCGGCGAGCGCGTTTGCAGGTGGAACAGGCTCATCAGACTCAGCGCGAACGAGTTGAACGACCCCGCGGTGGCGTCGTTGCAGTCGAACCGCTTGGCCCACATCTTCACCAGGAACACCAAGTCGCGGTACCGCTCGTCCAGGTCGGCGAACACGCCGAGCACCGCGCTCTTGTACACGCCGTCGTTCCCGACGCACACGTCGCAGTTCACGCCCGTTTCAGGGTCGTACAGCTTGATCAAAGGCACGCGCGCGTGCGCGATCAGGTTCACCTCCGCGAACCCCCGGTACCGAAGCTCGCCGGCGACTTTCGACAGCAACTGCACTTTTTTGCTCTTGAATCCGCGCGGAGGTTGGTGCCGGCGGTTCCCGCCGCGCGACCCGCGGCCGCCGGCGCCCGCGAGGCCGCCCGCGGTGCCCATCTCCTTGGCGTCGTACCACGGCGAGTTTGGGTCAACCTCCAAGCTCAGGTCGATGTCCGACCCCGCGGTGTGGAACACGGAGACGTACGACCCGAACGGCGCGCACGACACGCCCGGGAACTTCTTGTCCAGCATGTGTGAGAAACGCGCGAGGAGGTTTTGGCGTTTCTGGTCGTCGTGCGGCGTCGTGCGCTGCTGGCGCACGATGCGCCGCAGCTCCCCGTCCAGGCGCGCCATGTTCTCCGCGCTCGGCGCGCGCCCGTCGCGCATCAGCGCCCCGTCCGCGGCGTCGAGGATCGAGCGCGCGTCCGCCAGGAGCTCCGCGGGCGACGGCCACTCGCGGCGTTCGGATTCTTCCTCCGAGTCGAAGTCGTCGTCCAGCTCGTCGCGCGCGTCGTCGAAACGCGAAACGTCGCCGTGGTCGGGAAGCGTGTCGTGCTCCTCCCCGTGACGTCCGCGTCGAGCACCGTCTCGCTCCCGACGGTCGTTCCCGTGCGGAGTCACGCCGTGACGCCCGTGGCGATCCTCGCGGTGCCTCCCGCCGGGCGGCGCGTCCTCGCGTCCGGGCGCGCGAGGACCGGGCACGACCCTGCCGCCGACGCGCGTGCCGCCGCGGTCGTCGTGCCCCCGCCGATCGCTCCCGCGCGGGTTCCCGCCCCCGAGCACACCAATGGGGCTCCCACGAATGCGCGCGTCCCTCCCCCCGTCGTTCCGGCCGGGCGTCCCGCCCCCGTCCCCGCGCCGCTCGTCCGCGAACATGGAGTGGCTCAAAGCCTCCCTGGCCTTCTCCTCCGCGGCGGCGTCGCCGACGCCCGCGTCCATGCCGAGCAGGTCGTCGTTGAACAGCTGCGCGAGGTCATCGCGCGCGGACGCGTTCGCCATCGCGCCGACGGCGAGCGATGAAGGGCGCCGCCAACCCTGACGGTCCGCCGCCCCTGCTCTTCCCGATCTAAACGGGGGCCCCGGAACCGTCGCGGATTTGGTCGACCCCGGGGGGAGCGCCTCGCTGTGAGGAGAAAAGTACGTACTGGCCGCGGGCGCGAGTTTTTTGAGTTTCAAACCCTGCCCCGCTGCCCGGACGAGAAGCAGAAGTGCCTGTGAAGCCGCGCGATCGAAGAGACTGGAAAACATCGCTCGTTCAACGAACCCGAGGTCTGACGAATCCAATAAATGATAACTCGTGGTTTTTGGGTTTGGGGAATGCGCCAATCATCGAATTGCTTTGGCCAAACGCCGATTTCTCGCGCGGCCACGTCGCCGTGTTTTTTCCCGAAAGGAGAGACTGTGGCGCCAGCGGACGTTTTCGCCCGATTTCTCCCGAGCGAAGATAAAACTCGTCTTTTGCGATGGACAGGTGTCAGGCGCGCACGTGCGCATCACACTTTTCCGCGCAGCTTCCCTCGTCGGACGCAGCGTCAGACTCTACACGCGACTTTGCATCGCGCACCTCGTCGTTAACTCCGTTACCGTCGAAAGCCCTCGCAATGAACGCTGCCATCGCCACGCCCAACGCGGCGCTCGCCTCCCGCGTGGGAGGCATCGCGGCCAAGACTTCCGTGAAGCAGCTTCGCCGCGCTTCCGGCCTGCCCGCTGTCGCGCCCCTGCGCACGCGCAACGTCGTCAAGGCTGCCGCCTCCAGCGAGGTACGTTCCGAGGCGCACGCGCGATACCGTCGCGATCGAGATCGGGGCCTGACCGCGGTCGCGTCGACCGCGAACGCGCGACGCCGGCTCGTCGTCTTCGCACATCCGACCGTCGTTTCCCGTAGTCGACGCGGCCGCGCGCGCGGGTAAGGCGACACGTGTTCCCGCGTTCCTCGGAGGCTGACCCCCGTGTCCCGCCCCCACTCCCGCCGCCCCGCCCCGAACCTCTCGTATCGACTCGCAGGACACGTCCGTGACCGCGGCCGCCTCGTTCATGGCGCTCCTCGCCGCGACCGGCGCGGCGCCCGCGGCGCTTGCGGACGACTTCGCCCCCCCCGCGGAGGCTCCCACCAGCGCGCTCGCGCAGTTCCAGCAAAAGGCGCAGTCGGCGTTTGAGGGAGACGCGCTCACCGCGCCGTCCACGACCGCGCCCGCGGACGGGCTCCCCGAGGGCAACACCTGGCGCTACTCCGAGTTCATCCGCGCGGTGATGGGCGGCAAGGTTGAGCGCGTGCGCTTCTCCAAGGACGGCTCCGCGCTGCAGCTCACCGCGGTGGACGGCCGCCGCGCCTCGGTCACCCTGCCCAACGACCCCGAGCTGGTGGACATTCTCGCGAAGAACGGCGTGGACATCTCCGTCTCCGAGGGCGACCAGCAGGGCAACTACGCCTCGCTGTTCGGCAACCTGCTGTTCCCCTTGCTCGCGTTCGGCGGCCTGTTCTTCCTCTTCCGCCGCGCGCAGGGCGGCGAGGGCGGCGGCGGCGGCTTCGGCGGGATGGGCGGCGGCGGCCCCATGGACTTCGGCAAGTCCAAGTCCAAGTTCCAGGAGGTTCCCGAGACGGGCGTCACCTTCGTGGACGTCGCGGGCGTCGACGGCGCCAAGCTCGAGCTCCAGGAGGTTGTCGATTTCCTGAAGAACCCGGACAAGTACACCGCGCTCGGCGCGAAGATCCCCAAGGGGTGCCTCCTCGTCGGCCCTCCCGGTACCGGCAAGACGCTGCTCGCGAAAGCCGTCGCCGGCGAAGCCGGCGTGCCCTTCTTCTCCTGCGCCGCGTCTGAGTTCGTGGAGATGTTCGTGGGCGTCGGCGCGTCGCGCGTGCGCGACCTGTTCGAGAAGGCCAAGTCCAAGGCGCCCTGCATCGTGTTCATCGACGAGATCGACGCCGTGGGCCGCCAGCGCGGCGCCGGCATGGGCGGCGGCAACGACGAGCGCGAGCAGACCATCAACCAGCTCCTCACCGAGATGGACGGCTTCGAGGGCAACACCGGCGTCATCGTGCTCGCGGCGACGAACCGCCCCGACGTGCTGGACAGCGCGCTCCTGCGCCCCGGCCGCTTCGACCGCCAGGTCACCGTGGACCTTCCCGACGTCGCGGGGCGCATCCGCATCCTCAAGGTGCACGCGCGCGGCAAGACCATCGGCAAGGATGTCGACTACGACAAGGTTGCGCGCCGCACCCCCGGCTTCTCCGGCGCCGCGCTGCAGAACCTGCTCAACGAAGCCGCCATCCTGGCGGCGCGCCGCGAGCTCACCGAGATCTCCAAGGAGGAGATCGCGGACGCGCTCGAGCGCATCGTCGCCGGCGCCGCCAAGGAGGGCGCGGTGATGTCCGAGCAGAAGAAGAAGCTCGTGGCGTACCACGAGGCGGGTCACGCCATCGTCGGCGCGCTCATGCCCGAGTACGACCCGGTGACGAAGATCTCCATCGTGCCGCGCGGCAACGCCGGCGGCCTCACCTTCTTCGCGCCCTCCGAGGAGCGCCTGGAGTCCGGGCTGTACTCGCGCTCGTACCTGGAGAACCAGATGGCCGTGGCGATGGGCGGCCGCGTCGCCGAGGAGCTCATCTTCGGCGCCGAGAACGTCACCACCGGCGCCTCGGGCGACTTCCAGCAGGTTTCGTCCACGGCGCGCATGATGGTGGAGCAGATGGGCTTCTCGGAGAAGATCGGCCAGATCGCGTTGAAAACCGGCGGCGGAGGGAGCTTCCTCGGGAACGACGCCGGCCGCGCGGCGGACTACTCGCAGACCACCGCGAACTTGGTGGACGCGGAGGTGAAGACGCTCGTGGAGACCGCGTACAGGCGTGCCAAGGACCTCGTGACGGAGAACATCGGGTGCCTGCACGCCGTGGCGGATGTGCTCCTGGACAAGGAGAACATCGACGGCGACGAGTTCGAGAAGATCATGCTGGCCGCCAAGGCGCAGCTGTACTTGAAGGAGGACAACGAGTCCATCGAGGTGCCCTTCAAGACCGCGTGAGCGACGCGCGGTTCGCGGCTCCGCGGACGTCACGCGACGTCCGTGGAACCGCGGGGAGAGGGGAGCGGGGGTCGGGCGGCCCCGCGCTGATTTTTTTGGGAAACTGTGAACGGCGGGCGGACTTTTTTTTACGAGAAACCCGCGCGATAGAGAACTACTTAGTGATGTAACGACAGAGTGTCACACTTTGATGCGCGAACGTCCACCCACCCACGTACGCGCACGACGCGTGTCGGCCGAGACGCGGTTTGTCTGCCCTCGGCGTCAAAAAGTCGCCCGCCGAGCCGAACCTCGGTCGAATTTCCCCTCCTCATCTCTTCCCCCCAACCTTGCGTCCCTTCCCCTTGAACTTCTTGCTGTTGACGTTCCCCCGGCCGTTCCGACCGCCGGAGCCCGCGTACCCGGGGTTCACGATCCTCGCCAGCCAGCTCCGCGCGCGCCGTACGGCGCTCCCCACGACTTTCTTCCCCTCTCCCCAGGGGCTCACCCCGTGCGTGCTCTCCACCTGATTGTTAATCGCCCGCAACGCGAGAAGCAGAAACGCCCACTCGATGACGCGCGTGGGGTCGACGAACGCGCGTTCGCGGTCATCCTTGATGCCGGTCGCCTTAGAGTACGACTTCTCCAACTGCGCGTTCCGGCGCTTGCCGCCTGACCCGGCCATCTCGGACGATGACACCGCCGCACGAGCGGTGCGCGACGATTTATCAAATCCTCGCGTCCCGAGCGCGAAAGTCACAGACGACTCGAAAACGAACGCGCTTTCATCGAGTTGGCACCCCTGAGAGCCTCAGTCGCCATGGCGCTCGTCGACGGCGGCCGCGTCGATGAGGGCGACGCGTTCGCGGGGGACGAGTGCGTCGTCCCCAAGCTATTCACGCTGATGCTCGACTCCGCGAGGTGCGTTCATCGGCAGCGGCGCGACACGGCCGTCCTCCCGGCCTCCCGAGACGGCCCCACCGCTCGGCTCGATCCTTCCGACGCGCGTCCCGCTGACACCCGTCCCTCCCGAACGCAGGCCCGTCCCCGGCGACGGACCGCGCCTGTACTCCTTCCCCAAGACCCCCTCCGGGCCGCGGTTCAAGGAGGTGTGGGTGCAGGGCGTCGTCGTGCACGCCTCCGCGGACGGCTCGCGGCTGGTCGTGGACGACGGCTCTGGCCCGCCGGTCGTGGCGGTGATCGAGCCAGACGCGGCGACGCACAGTTTCCGGCGGAGCGCGTTCGAGGCGGAGAAAACGGGCGTCGGCGCGTACGTCGCGCTCGTCGGAGAGGTACGCGCCGCCGCCGAGGTCTCGTCCGTCTCGTCCGAATCCGACGCGCCGGTGACGAAAGCCAGGTACGCGTTGCGCGTCTCGCGTCTACACGACCTCTCGAGCGAGCGCGAACGCGAGTCCATGTGGAACGTCGAGGTGGTCGAGGCGTTCCGCGTGCTGGAACTGTCCAAACGCCGGGACGCGTGACCGCGGCGGCCCGGACATCAACAGCCGGTCGCGTCGCGCGCGCGTGATAGACGTGTACGTCCACGCGTCAGCTTCTCAATCGCGCGCTAGTGATACAACGCGTACGTAGCCATCTTAAAACGTCACAGTACATAACACGCGTTCGATATCGTTCGTCTCGTCCGTCGTCGCGCGAAAACGCGAAAACGCCCCCCCGAAAAACCTTTTTTTTTTTCGCGCCATCCTCC
>Ga0181559_10002197_pt1 | contig 19282 bp, 12 predicted proteins | sample 011ome_21_FD_133752 | JGI IMG/M metagenome (GOLD analysis project Ga0181559, IMG submission 133752) | Coastal salt marsh microbial communities from the Groves Creek Marsh, Skidaway Island, Georgia - 011508AT metaG (megahit assembly) | ecosystem: Environmental > Aquatic > Marine > Intertidal...
CGCCAGTCCACTTCTGACCAGGAGTCATCTGTGTTAACGGTGGTGGAACTGGTACCTGGTGCCGGGGTGAAGTTGCCGGAAGCATATTCTGTTTGCTCATAATCCTTTTCGTCATAGGCAAAACGCACACCTGCGGTAATATTCAATGCATCTGTTGCATGCCAGGTGCCATTGAAAAATGCTCCCCAGGAATCCGATTTCTGGGTAGTGGCGGTATCACCGGTGACCAGTCCACCGGTCCAGCGATTACCATTGGGATTCTGGTTTGTTGGCGTAAAAAAAGGTAATCCGGGTGCACCAAAAATACTGGTGCCGGTTGCCTGTAACAGGGCGTTGCGCGGACTATCAGCTGTTTCGTGGAAATAACTCAGCCCGGACACCATGTCGAGTTTGCCATCAAAGTGACTGGAGTTTAACTGCAGCTCCTGATAAAAAGTCCAGGACTCTGCCTCACTGGGACGACGCTCCATTCCCAGTAATTGCCAGTCAGTAATACCGCTGCTTTCAAAGTCCGAATAACCACTAACAGAGGTCAGACTCATGGTGTCGGATAACTCCCAGTTCACTGTCATGTCGTACTGGGTATAGGTGTTTTCATTGACCTGCTTACACAGGTCATCCCAATCCGGATCCGCATCATCGAGGAAACAAAAGCTGGGCATGGTGTAATCATCCAGCAACAGACGCGGATCATTGTTCTGCAGGCGCGGTTGCCCTGATGACTCCAGGAAGTCAGACATCCAGTCAGCATAGCCGCCCTCAAAACTGATCACATTGCTGACACCATTGATAGGATCCACCGGGGACATATCAAAGGTTTCCAGATCCTGAGGGTTGCCGTCGGAATCAGACTCCAGATGCATGACCCCGAAATTGACACTGACAGCAGCACTGGGTTCCCAGGCACCACGCAGTCGCAGAATCAGGTTTTCCGAGCTGCCCAGTTCCTGGGGCCCACGATCCACATAACCATCCTGACTCAGGTAAGCCGCTTGTCCCCTGATAGCAAAGGTATCGCTGAGCGGGGTATTGAACATGGCATTGAAATCACTGCGACCATAATTACCGCCAGTAAGCTGAACATAGCCATCTTTTTCCTGGGTCGGTTGTTGTGAAAAAACACGAATGGCACCGCCGAGACTGTTGCGCCCGAACAGGGTGCCCTGCGGCCCCCTCAATACTTCAACCCGTTCCAGATCCAGCACCTGCATATAGGGACCGGTCTGTCGGGGTACAAAAACACCATCAAGATAGAAGCCTACTCCACGCTCACCAGTGGCACCGCCGCCCCCTGACATACCTCGAATCTGATAGGTTGGCGAAACATTACCGGTACCTCGTGAGCCCTTGATATCCAGGTTCGGCGAGTTGGTGGCAAGATCCTCTACAGTTTGCACACCGCGTGCCTGCATCATCTCGTTGGAAAATGACAGTACTGAAATAGGCGTATCCTGCAAAGCCGTTTCACGTCGTTCCGAGGTAACGACAATTTCCTCAAGAACCTGCGCATGCAGGGTCGGTGCAAAAACTGCAGCCAGACATGCATAACGCAATAAATCAGATTTCTTTCTGAATAGTTTTTTATTATCCATTTACTTCCCCTTAAAGATTACTATTTTTATTAGTTTTGACGTATTCCCCACGTCAATTTTCTTCTCTGTTTTTCCTGATTTTTACTTTTTTGTTTTGTTTTTTCCTTATATTTTTTAATTTAATTTTTCCTTTTATTTTTTTGCCCCCTCAAAATATTCTCTATTATCAGGAATCCTATTTTCGATCCGGATAAAGGTTATACATTTGCTCACCTACTTTCAGGCGCTCGGTTTTCATTTCGAAATTATCCCCTTCACTACGTCTGTGACCATAGGCAGTAACTGTATCCCCTACCTTGACGGCGTCACTGGAAAGCCCGGCCCTGCGACTGCGCGACGGTGGACTCAGCAATACATTCCATTGCTGACCACTGTCATCTTTCAGGGTTAATCTGTCATGGGGATTACCAAAAGCCACATCGACGACTTCAGCAGTAAGAATAAAAGGCAGGTTACCGTACCAGCTCCAGCCATGATGGGCATGGGCAAGCATTGCTGTGGTAACCAGCACTATTGCGATAATTGTTTTTATAAGTGTTTTGAAAAGAATGATCGGTTCCCCCTCACCTGCTTCCGTGAGGATATGACAGGGGGCTGGGATTTTCAATGGATTGCTGACGATTCAGGAGGTCACAAGTCACAAGTTGCAAGTTGCAAGAAAAGGGAGAAAAGATAAAGGAAAAAGGTGGGCAGTTCAGTGGGTCGGGAGGAGGCAGTAAATAAGTCTCAATTCTCAAGCAGGCGACCGGAGGTCGCCATGTCGGATGGCGCTGCGCTTATCCGACCTACGTAACCAACAAGCTCAATGCAGGTAGCGTCGCGAGCGAAAGTCAGGCTAGGCAAAATTTTTTCTGGATCCCGGGCGCATAGAATTGCTATGTAACCCGGTCCAGAAAAAATTTTAACGACGCCTGGCCGAGTACAGTAGCTACAGTTGATCTAAAAAAGCCGGGAATTAAAATTCCCGGCTTTTGGTTTAGTTATTTCGAGTCGCCTCTTCGACTTCCTCGACATCTTCTGGCGCCACATCCGGTGGCGGTCCGAAAGGACTTGGGGTGTTCATGGCAATATGCGCCTGGGAAATCACATAATGCCTGATGGCATTGGCGGCTTCCTCATCCAGCACTGCGGCAAAACTTGTCATGCCCCGTTGCGCAAGCGCGCCTCCAATCACAATATTGTTAAAGCCTTCTTCCGAATGCAGCATGGGTGACCTGCGTAAATCCGGGAAGGAGCTTCTCGCCATTCCACCGACGTCATGGCACATGGCGCAATTTTCGCCGTAGATTTCAGCGCCGCGTGCGATAACATCGGCGGTAGCGATTTCGTCTGGCGGAGAAAATGGCCGCTGGGTAAATTCTGTTTTCGGTGGTAATTGTGCAGTACCACCCAACTTATATACCAGCAGCCGTGCGTAGGTCGGTGCGTAATAACCCAGAAATGAAGGACCACCTACCACCTGGGCTACATATTGTTCACCTTCATGCATATAGGTAATCGCCCCGGCAAAAGTTCTTGCCTGGGTATCCAGCAATTTAAGTTCGGTACCGTCTTCGGCGTTATAAATCCCAAGGGATTCACCACGACCATTGCCCTTGAATAGAAGGCCTCCGGCTGTGGTCAGCGTTCCGCCAACATCCACATCTTCAATCGCCCATACTTCCTCGGCAGCCACCGGATCCCAGGCCACCAGCCTGGAACGACTGCCACGCACAATAGTATTCTGGGGATCATCATAGGCATAATCACCACCGGTATATTCCATACCCAGATTAAATCGGCCATCAATGTTTTCCGGCGCATTGGTAAATGCCATACTGCTTTCCATGGCGGGAATATAGAGAAGTCCGGTGTCCTGACTAAAAGACATCGGGGCAGCGCCATGAGCCCCGGCAGGACCAGGCTGAATAATCGTGGCTGCGGTGCGCTTGGTGTACTGCGCCGCTTCGTTAATAATCGGACGCCCAGTGGCCATGTCATAACCGGATGTCCAGTTGACCGGCACAAAGTTATTGGCACGGATGAGCTCACCGGTATAGGCATCATTCATGTAGTAATACCCGCTTTTGGCAGCCTGCATAACGACATGTCGCATCTCACCATCGACTTCAATATCCGCAATAGTGATCTGCTGCACTGAATCGAAATCCCACTCCTCAGCCGGAATCTGCTGGTAATGCCAGACATATTCACCCGTATCGGCATCCACAGCCACAATAGAGTTCAGGAACAGGTTGTCACCGCCTCCGGGGCTTCTCACCAAGGGATTCCATGGCGCGCCATTGCCCACTCCAAACAGTAGCAGATTGGTTACCGGGTCATAAGTAATGCCGTCCCAGGTGGAACCACCACCGCCGAGTTCCCACCAGTTGCCGTTCCAGGTCTCTGCGGCCATACGCATGGCTTCATTTTCAAAGCCCAGTTCAGGATTGCCAGGCACAGTGTAGAATCGCCAGACCACTTCACCGGTTTCAGCATCCAGTGCAGAGACGAAACCGCGGGTACGAAATTCCGCACCACCGTTACCGATAAAGACCTTGCCATTGGCAACACGTACTGCACCGGTAGAGGTATAGTTCAGCGATTCATCAACAGTCTGGGTTTCCCAGAGCACGTCACCGTTGGCTGCATCAAGAGCAAACATGCGGCCATCATAGGCCGTCACATACACCTTGCCTTCGTACACTGCCGCACCACGATTATTCACACCGCAACAGCCTTTACCGGCTACATTGCCCGCCACTTCAGGATCAAAGCGCCACAGGATTTCCCCACTGGAGGCATCAATGGCATCGACCTGCCCCCAGGACTCGGTCATGTAAAGCACACCATCCACATACAGTGGCGTGGATTGCTGTCCCTGGTTGGCCTGGATATCGACATACCAGGCAAGCGCCAGCTGATCGACATTTTCTGTATTGATCTGATCCAGTGAACTGTAGCGTTGCTCATTATAGGAGCCGCCATAGGTCAGCCATTGTTCAGGTTCATTTTCAGCATTGGCCAGACGTGCCTGATCCACATTGCCAAACGCTGAGGCTGCGGCAGCAGACTGTGCTGATGCTATGCTTGAAGAGCCGTTACCAGCCGCTTCAACGTTATTGTTGGCACTGCTATTATCGTCACCACCACAGGCAGCCAGAAAAAAACTGCAGAGCGTAAGCAGCAGAAATTTGAATTTCGACATAATATTTTCCTTAATTGACTATTTCACTGCGGTATTTAAATTCGAAGAGTATTGATTGAATAAGCGAAACCAGACCGGGAGGATTTATTGTTTTTATCCCTCTTTGCAGGCGCTCACACTACCGCAACAGGCAAGTATCGCCCAGCTTGCTAAAGGATGCATCCTTTTTTGGGACAAAAACATGCTGGAACAATAATGAAACGGTGATGCCGTCAGGCTGAATGCATCATGCGTTTGATTATCGGAGATATGAGCAACATCACTACAGCGATTGCCATGGCGATATAGCCTACCTGTGAATAAACCGCTGCATAGGTAGCCTTGGCGGCCGCTGTGTCGGCTAACTGTCCGCCAATTGTTTCCGCGCCCGTGGTGGATGCAATAACCCCCGCCAGATAATTGGATAGCCCGCTGTATAGAAACCAGGCCCCCATGGTCATGCCAACCGCCTGGGGCGGTGCCAGCTTGGTCACGGCGGACAAGCCAACCGGGGATACCATCAATTCACCCATGGTATGGATCCAGTAAATCAGGAAGATAAAATACACTGCTGTCATACCGTCATCACCTGACAGCTTCATTCCCGCCACCAGAGACAAAAACCCGAGGCCGGCCAGGAAGACACCAAAGGCAAATTTCACTGGTGTGGAAGGATTTAGATTGCGCTTCGCCAGGCTAATCCAGAGCCAGGCCAACAGCGGTGCGAACAAAACAATGAACATGGCATTCAGGGACTGGAATACGGGCGCTGGCACCGACATCCCAAGCATGGTGCGATCCACCAGCCGATCGGTAAACAGGTTCAGTGAAGAGCCTGCCTGTTCAAACAGTGCCCAGAATGGAATCTGGGCAAGGATAAAATAGATGCCGGCGAGCATGCGGTCACGCTCTACACCTTCACAACTGACAAAGGCATAGCCCAGCAACAGGATAAAAATAATAATTCCCAGTAAGCCCACATAGCTTTCATCGACCAAATGCGCGTTCATCACCAGCAGCATGGAAACGATAATTATTCCCAACCCCGTTAAATAGCACATGTATTCGATATTGATCGGGCCCAACACTTTTTCACGTAACTTTTCTTCACTGGGCGGTTCAGCCTTACCCTCAAGCCAGGGCTGGTATTTCAGAAATATCAGCAAGCCAAACAACATCCCGATGCCGGCGAGACCAAAGCCGTATTTCCAGCCATAGGCGATCCCAAGGTACCCGCAAAAGATTGAAGACAGGAACGCACCCATGTTGATGCCCATATAAAAAATGGTAAACCCGGAGTCCCGGCGCGCATCACCAAAGCCATAAAGCGAGCCAACTATGGTGGAAATATTGGCCTTGAGAAATCCGACACCGGCAATGATCAGTGCCAGTGACAGATAGAGGATATTCAGATAAAACGCCTCGGTTTCCACCCTGAGGCTGTAGCTGTCGGTAGGGATGGAAGCTGGGAGTCCGACAACAGCTGGTTCTGCGATCAGCAGATTGGTGGCCCCCTCACTGAAACTGATCATGGAAATGCCCTGCCCGGAGACAATAATCTGGTTGGCATCACCGCCGCGACCATCCAGGGTCAACTGGTAATCACTGCCGTTATAGGTCATCAGCTGGCGTGAACCGTTGCCTTCAAAAGCCATACCGAAATGACCAAGCACCAGCAGGATGGCACCAAAGGTCACTGCTTTCCTTGAGCCCAGGTATCTGTCTGCCAGTGTTCCGCCGATGATGGTCATGACATAAACCAGTGCGGTATAAGCGCCATAAAGGACAGTGGAACGTTCATCTGAAAACAGAAAATGCTGGGTGAGATAAAGGATAAGCAAACCACGCATGCCGTAATAGGAAAAGCGTTCCCACATCTCGGTGAAAAACAGTATTACCAGACCACGAGGATGGCCAAGGATAGTATTGACGGAGCCGGTTTCAAGCGGGGATTGATCGGCAGACGTATCCGGAGAATTAGAAATATCAGTCATGACAGGATCTGGTAAGTAAATATCAGGATAGGAAGGTAGTCGGTATCTGCAGTATTTTCAAGGCACCTGAAGTAATTCCTGTGAAGGATAAAAGCCTGATGCTATTTTGCCTTCCGGGATGTATCTAAGTACTATTTAAGCATGCCTCAAAAGAGTATCCCATATTGACTACCTAAGAGGCAGTGACAGTTCAGAACATTTTCTTTAAGAGCGCATCAGAAACAACGATTTACCGTAAGCGTTTTACGGCTAATGAAGAAAACCTGAATACAAAAAAAGAAGACATATAACAGCACCGTTACTATTTGTTTGAAAGGGGAAATCAATGCAATCCAGCTTACGCCATTATCTATACTGCATCCTGGCCTGTGCGTTGCTGCAGTCTTGCAGCGGGGAGCAGGATGTGTCGGTAACGACCGCGGGGTCAGCTGAAGAGCGGCCCAATATTCTGCTCATTGTTGCCGACGATCTGGGTTATGCCGATCTTGGTTTTTATGGCAGCGAAATACCGACACCAAATATTGATGCGCTGGCAGCCAACGGTATGCTGCTAACCGATTTCTTCAGTAGCCTGACTTGTGGACCTACCCGCTCCATGCTGATGTCCGGCACCGATAATCACATGGCTGGCGTCGGTGTTCAGAGCGCACCTTCCAATCCCAGGCACATGGATCAGCCCAACTATTTGGGCTATCTGAGTTTTCGCGTGGCCAGCCTGGCAGAACTGATGAGCGATGCAGGATATAACACCTATATGACCGGAAAATGGCACCTGGGCTCTGATGTGGAAAATGGCGCCCATGCGCGCGGCTTCAAGAAAAATTTCGTTTCTCTGGACGGCGCAGCCCACCTTGGTCCCTGGGACTGGCGTGGCCCGCAAAATGCCAATTATCGTGATGGCGATGAGCTGGTGCAGGTGGATGACGACTGGTACACCACCCGCGATTACACAAAGAAAATGATTGAGTACATTGAGGAAGACCGGGATGAAAATAAACCGTTCTTTGCCTATTTGGCCTACACCGCACCGCACTGGCCCCTGCAGGCACCTGCGGATGTAATAGCACGCTTTAAAGGCACTTATGATGAAGGTTATGAAACAATCTATCAGCGTCGCTTTGCCAGTATGCAGGCACTGGGTCATATTCCTGCGGATGCTGAACCCATGCCCCTGGATGTTTTTTCACCCCGCTGGGACGAACAAAGTGATGAGGAAAAGGCCCTGTCTGCCAAACGTATGGAAGTCTATGCCGCCATGGTCAGCGAACTGGATACCTATGTTGGCCAGGTAATTAACTACCTGAAAGAAACAGGACAATATGACAAGACTTTCATCATGTTCATGTCTGACAATGGTGCTGAATCCAGTCGTCTTGACTTGAGCCCACGCTTCCAGAATGTCATCACACCGGAATACTATGACCAGACTGTCGATAATCTGGGTAGCCCAACCTCCTATGTCATGTACGGGCGTAACTGGGCAACAGTGAGTGAAACCCGATTTCGTCGGCATAAAGCGACAGCATTTGAGGGTGGTATTCATGTGCCGGCCTTTGTTCACTACCCATCCATGATTGATGGCGGTACCCAGGCCGATGGTTTTGGCACGGTCATGGATGTCATGCCCACCTTTCTGGCCCTGGCTGGCACACAGCACCCTGGCACGTCCTTTAATGGCAGGGATATTCTGCCGATAAAAGGAAAGTCGCTGCTGCCGATGATTACCGGCGAAGTGGATGAAGTCCATTCAGACGATGAAATCACTGGTTGGGAACTCAATGGCCACCGAGCCGTGCGCCAGGGCGACTGGAAAATTGTCTGGGATCTGGCTGCCCGCGAGGATGCTCACTGGATGTTGTTCAATCTTGCCGATGACCCCAATGAACAGGTAGATCTGGGAACAGAATTGCCTGACAAGCTGGCACAAATGATCAGGAACTGGGAACAGTACGAAGAGGAAAACGGTTTGATTTATGTCTACCCTGAATAAAGGACTCTTCATTGGCCTGGCTGTCGGAGGAGCAGGAATCCTTGGCATGCTCGGCTGGGGCGCAGCTACCCTACCGGGACCGGGTACTGAACTTGATGTTCTGGCCCTGCAATGCAGTGACATGCCAGTTACCGGTTCTCCCTATCCAGGAATGGTCTGGATTCCCGGGGGAAATTTCACGATGGGAGCTGAAGGGACTTATTTTGAGGAAGGCCCGGCCTTTGAAACCTCGGTAGAGGGCTTCTGGATGGGACAATATGAAGTCACCAATGCCCAGTTTGCTGAATTTGTCAGTGCCACCGGCTATCTCACGCTGGCGGAGAGAGGGATTGAGAACCCTGCCACAGGTGAACTAATTCCCGGTTCTGCTGTTTTTGCCCCCCATGTCAGTGATGAGCCGGTCAATCCCTTTGCCAGCTGGTGGACATTTATGGCAGATGCCAACTGGCAGCAGCCGGAAGGTCCCGGCTCCAGTATCGACGGCCGGCAAAATCATCCTGTGGTGCATATCGCCTTTGAAGATGCGCAGGCCTATGCGCAATGGAAAGGGCATGCCCTGCCCACAGAGGCCCAGTTTGAATTTGCTGCGCAAAGCAGTTTGCGAAGAGACAGGACTGGAAACTACCAGTCCAATACCTGGCAGGGTTTGTTTCCTTTTCAGCATGATGCCCAGGACGGTTTTGTTGGGACCGCGCCGGCAGGTTGTTACGAAGCCAATGAGTTTGGCCTTTATGACCTTATCGGCAATGTCTGGGAATGGACGCAAACGCCCTGGTTTTCGACCCATGCCTTTATCGACAAGGAAAAATACCCGCAAGGCTATGATCCGAATCAGCCAGGTGAACCCGTTGCTGTAATCAAGGGAGGCTCTTATCTATGTGCTCCCAATTACTGTATGCGCTACCGGCCAGAAGCCAGGCAGGCTCAGGGTAAAGGTCTGGGAACTTCTCATATTGGTTTCAGGACAGTCATCAATCCCTGAAACCTGCCCGCCGCGAACAGATTTCTCCTGCCTTTGATTGAATTCAATGGGCCTGTGAACTATCTTCCCTTGCCTGATCACTCTCTGGCCTGGACTTTCAAACTATGACCGATGCAAAGCAGCACGATAATGCCGACGAACCCAGCGGTGAAGGCGTACACAGTGCGCAATGGGAAAAGCCGCTTTCAAAAATCCTTTCTCCGCTGGAAGAGTTTGTCCACCGTCAGTCCACTTCAGGCCTGTTGTTGATGCTCACGGCATTAATTGCACTGGTCCTGGCCAACAGCCCATTATCGGACATGTATCAGCAGGTCAAAGCTATGTATGCCGGGATCAGTCTTGGTGACTGGCAGTTAAAAATGTCAGTGCTGCATTGGGTCAACGATGGACTTATGGCCTTCTTTTTCTTTATCGTCGGCCTTGAATTAAAGCGTGAAATTTCAGTCGGGGAACTGTCAAACCTGATGCAGGCGACCCTGCCCATAGCCTGCGCCATAGGCGGCATGGTGGTCCCGGCACTGATTTATGTGTTCTTCAATGCCGGCACCAGTAGCATCAGTGGCTGGGGTATCCCCATGGCAACAGACATAGCCTTTGCCATTGGTATTCTGGTGTTGCTGGCTGATCGCGTTCCTAAAACCCTGATTACTTTTCTGGTGGCCCTTGCCATTGTTGATGACCTCGGCGCAGTCCTGGTAATCGCTATTTTTTATACCAACACCATTAACCTCTCCTGGCTGCTTATGGCAGGCCTGATACTGGTGCTACTTGTTTTTCTCAACCTGGGCGGAGTCAGGAAAATCCTTCCCTATTTTCTGCTGGCCATCGTGCTCTGGCTTGCAGTGCTGCAATCCGGTGTACATGCCACCCTCGCCGGTGTCCTTGGTGCTTTTACCGTACCATCGCGTCCCAGGTATGACCCCGGCAAATTCAGCGAATACGTCAGCAAACTGATGAAAAAATTTGATGACAGCTACGCCAGAAAACCCAACATCCTGCTCAACGATGAACTCCATAGCGTGACTCAAAGCCTGGAAGAAAGCATACACGCAGTCCAGCCTCCGCTGCAGCGTCTGGAGCATATCTGGCATGCGCCGGTATCATTACTGGTGATTCCTTTATTTGCCCTTCTCAACGCCGGTGTGCCAATAACTCTGGCTTCCCTGCAGGGAGCACTCAGCAACCCGGTTATGCTGGGCATTGAGGCAGGCCTGTTAATCGGTAAATTTATCGGCATTACCGGCACTGCCTGGCTGATGCTGAAATTCGGCATCGCCAACCTGCCATCGGGTACCCGTTTTAGTCAAATTGCCGGCGTGTCTTTTCTTGCCAGCATCGGCTTTACCATGGCGATTTTTATCGCCGAGCTGGGGTTTGAGGAAAACAGTGAAGAACTGTTACTGGCAAAAACCGGCATTCTATTGGCATCACTGAGTGCCGGCATTATCGGTTACCTTTGGCTGTATTTCAGTTCAGAAAAACATGGCATGGCTTCCTGAGGCTGATAACAACGTGCATGACAACTACTTTGGAATGTTACACTTTGACTTCTAACTAACACTGAAATTCGGACCAGTTATGGCTAAGCGTGTTTATCTTTTCAATGAAGGTCACAAGGACGACCAGGACTTACTTGGCGGCAAGGGTGCCAATCTCTGCGAGATGACCAACCTGGGTCTGCCTGTGCCTTATGGTTTTATTATTACTACAGACACCTGCCGTGAATTCTTTGCCAATGGCAATAAGCTGCCTAACCGACTGGAGCAGGAATACCGCGTCGCTCTGGATCTCGTTGAACAAAAAATGGGGGCTCACTTTGGTGACCCCGATAACCCTTTACTGCTGTCGGTGCGCTCCGGGGCTCCGGTATCAATGCCGGGCATGATGGATACAGTACTTAATCTCGGCCTCAATGATGACATCGTCGAGGGTCTGGCCCGCAAGACCGGCAACCCGCGATTTGCCTATGACTGCTACCGCCGCTTCATCCAGATGTTTGCCAACGTGGTGCTCGGTGTGGATGGCGCGCAATTTGAGCAGGTCATCGACGACTACAAAAAAGCAAACAACAAGTCAGTGGATATCGACATGCAAGCCGAGGACTGGCAGCGGGTTATCGACCATTTCAAACAGCTGGTGGACCTGCCCCAGGATCCCTTCCGACAATTGCTGCTGGCAGTGGAAGCGGTGTTCCAGTCCTGGCACACGCCCCGGGCCCACGTCTATCGGGAAATGAATAATATCCCCGAATCCCTGGGCACCGCTGTCAATATTCAGTCCATGGTGTACGGTAATTTCAGTGATGACTCTGGTTCCGGTGTCGCATTCACGCGAAACCCGTCCAATGGGGAAAAACTGTTTTTTGGAGAATTCCTTTTTAATGCGGCTGGTGAAGACGTAGTGTCCGGCATCCGCACCCCCCTGCCCATTGATGCCCTGAAAGATAAAATGCCCGAGGTCTACCAGCAACTCTTTGATACCCAGGAGATGCTGGAAAAGCACTACCGGGACATGCAGGACATCGAATTTACCATCCAGGAGGGACGTTTTTACATTCTGCAAACCCGCAGTGGCAAACGCACCGGGCGCGCTGCCATCAAGATTGCCGTGGACATGGTGAAAGAAGGCCTGATTTCCGACAAGCAAGCCCTGCTCAGGGTTTCACCGGAACATGTGGAAGCCTTTCTGCATCCCATGGTGGATCCGCAACACAAGAAGGACATCATTGCACATGGCCTGCCCGCCAGCCCCGGTGGCGCTACGGGTGCGGTGGTCTTCTCTGCGGACGAGGCAGTGACAGAAGCAGCCAGCGGAAAAAAAGTGATTCTGGTTCGGCGTGAAACCACACCGGAAGACATCCATGGCATGAAGGTCGCCGAAGGCATTCTCACCGAACTGGGTGGCATGACCTCCCATGCAGCGGTGGTCGCCAGGGGCATGGGAGTTTGTGCCATCACCGGTTGCAATAATCTGAGTATTGATTATGCCGCCGGCCGCGCCACCACGGCGTCCGGACAGATCATCAAGCGCGGAGATATCATTACCCTGGATGGCCTTGCGGGTGAAGTCATGCTTGGTGATATTCCCAAGATTGCGGCCTCTTCCAGTGATGATTTTCAGACTTTGCTGAACTGGGCAGACAAGCACCGCAAACTGAAAGTACGTGCCAATGCAGAAACGCCTGAAGATGCCGCCAAGGCCCTTGAGCTGGGCGCAGAAGGGATCGGCCTGTGTCGTACCGAGCACATGTTCTTTGCCGCCGAGCGTATTGATGTAATGCGCGGCATGATCCTGTCGGAAAATCGGCAGGAACGCGAAGACTACCTGCTGCAACTGGAGAAATTTCAGCATGATGATTTTCTGGAACTGTTTCGTATTATGGACGGCAAGCCCATCACGATTCGCCTGCTGGATCCCCCCCTGCATGAATTCCTGCCCCATACCCAAGAAGATATCGCCGCACTGAGTGCCAAGATCAACAAGCCGCTGGCGCTGATCAGGAGCGCCACCAAGGACCTGACGGAAGTAAACCCCATGCTGGGACTGCGTGGTTGCCGCCTTTCCATTGTGTACCCGGAAATTACCGAGATGCAGGTTCGGGCAATCATCAGCGCCGCGCTGGCTGCCAAGGAACAGGGTTGTGATCCGTTGCCGGAAATCATGATTCCGCTGGTGGTGAACGTACGTGAAATTCGTATGATCAGTGACATAATCGACCGTGGCATCCAGTTAGTAATGAAGGAAAAAAGCCTGTCAATCCGGTACAAGATCGGCACCATGATGGAAACTCCCCGAGCCTGCCTGGGTGCCGATCGTCTTGCCAATGATGTGGAGTTCATGAGTTTCGGCACCAATGATCTGACACAAATGACTTATGGTTTTTCCCGTGACGATGCGGCCAAATTTATTCCTGCCTATCTCACCAACAAACTCATCGAAATGGATCCCTTCGTATCTCTTGACCAGCGTGCCATCGGCAAGCTGATGAAAATGGCGATCAAGGATTCGAAACGCAAAAAGAAAGGCATCAAATACGGGATTTGTGGAGAGCATGGCGGTGATCCGCGCTCGATCAAATATTGTCATAAGCTGGGTCTGGATTATGTCAGCTGCAGTCCTTACCGAATTCCCATTGCCCGTATTGCCGCCGCCCAGGCCAATGTCGAATGATCAGAATCAAGGAATTTTCAAGATGCATATCCTGATTACCGGCGCCAATGGTTTTATTGGCAGACATCTCACCAGCAAGTTGCTTCTTGCTGGTCGCGAGCTAAGACCTGACAGACTGACTGTCATTGATCTGAAACTGGATCAGATCCCTGCCAACTCCGTCATCAGGCGAATAGAAGGAAGTTTTGCTGACGAGGCGGTACTGGCGCAGGCAATGGACAAGCCCGTTGATCTGGCATTTCATCTTGCCAGTGTGCCCAGTGGGCTGGCTGAGTCAAATTACCCGCTTGGCGTGCAGGCCAATGTTCATGGCACCATGGCATTGCTGGAAAAACTGAAACAGCAAGGCAATACACCGACCATCATCTTTGCCAGCTCAATCGCCGTCTATGGGAAACCTGCTGTCGCAGAAGTTAATGATGACACCCTGCCCACGCCCAACCTCAGTTATGGTGCGCAGAAAGTTATTGGTGAAGTCCTGCTAAATGATTATGTCAGGCGCGATTGGCTTGACGGTTGCTCGGTTAGACTTCCCGGCATAGTGGCAAGACCACCGGAACCCAATGGTGCCGTGTCAATTTTTTTCAGTGATCTGATCCGCTGCCTCAGTAGTGGAGAAGCGTTTACCTGCCCGGTCTCAGCCAGCGCCCAAAGCTGGCTGATGTCGATCACCTGCTGTATCGACAATCTGCTTCATGCAGCAACCCTGGCCAGAACCGAAAGTAACCAGGGTTCACGAACAGCAAACACCTATACCCTGCCAGCCCTGCATGTCACGATCGAAGATCTGGTTGCGAGCATAGGCGCGCTATTTCCACAACATCATGTCCAGTCCTTGATCCAGTATGCCCCGGACCCCTGGGTTGAAGAGAATTTTGGCAGCTACCCACCTCTGCATTGTCCCAAAGCAGAAGCCGCCGGATTTCATCACGATGGCAACATTGAGTCACTGATAAGAATGTCTTTGGCAGGTCAAAAGTAAAACCAGAGACTATTCCTGGCTGGTTAGTTTATAACTATTTTCAAACGCTTCAATAATTTTCTGATGACGTTTCTCCACCAGTTCCCGATCATCGGGATGAGTAATCACGTAAAACAAATTTTGCTCGATTGCTTTCACCACCCAACGGCCAAATTGCAGGGGATCGGTTCCTGAGGCTGCCGCGTTAGCCAGTTCATGTCCATCATTTGCCGCCAGTGCTCCGCCATATTTTTCCGGCCGTTTGAGCCCCGAATGGGAAAGATTGGTTTTGACAACGCCAGGGCATAAAACAGATACACCGACGCCATGGGGCTGCATATCCACCTTCAGGGCTTCGCCCAATCCGATAAGTCCATATTTACACATGTTGTACATGCCCTGCCCCCTACTTGGCTCATAGACCCGCAAACCACTGATGGAGCTTGTGATGACAATATGAGCGTTTTCAGGATTTTCCAGCAGGTAAGGCAGGCAGGCCTGAATGACATAGGCAACCCCCTTCATGTTCACGTCAATCACCCAATCCCAGTCCGACACACTGGCATTTTCAAGAGGGCCCATATTTCCGGCAACGCCGGCATTGGCACAGACGATGTTAATCGCACCAAAAAATGTCCTGGCATCATCTACTGCCTCACACACAGCTACTCTGTCAGAGACATCCATAGGATAAATTCTTACTTGCGCGCCAAGCTGCTGCAATTCATCACGAGCCGATTCAAGTTTGCTCTGATCAATATCCGCAAGCGCCAGGGACATGCCTCGCTCGGCAAAAGCTTTCGCCATACCAAGACCGATACCGGATCCACCTCCAGTAATGAATGCTATTTTCTGATTAAAAGTGTTAATAGATTTTTCCTTGGCAATCCATCGGTTGAAACCCGGGAAAGCAAATCATGTAGATTAATATAAAGTTACAGGAAAACTGCCCACTACAGTATAAATTGCGCTACACGTTCAATTAGCCAATAGGAAGATGGAATGCCTATGACGTAGGCCGCTACCAGTTCCATTCGCTTGCGTGTAATCACTTCACTCATGCTATGGCTGTCCAGACGTGATTTTTTTAATCCTGAACTAATCACCAGGAACAAACCACTCACCAATCCAATAAAGGCAAGCTGACCGACCTCTACACCGAGATTAAAAAACAACAGGGAAATAAATATTTCATTTTGCACCAGGCCTATCTCACCCAATGCGCTGGCAAAACCAAGGCCATGCAGCAAACCAAATCCAAAGGAAACGATGATCGGGTAATGATAGGTCAGACTGTTGGTGTGATCACGACTGATTTCAAAGGCCAGAAACATTATAGACAATGCGATAACCGCTTCAACCGGTACGATAGGAATAGTAACAAGCCCCAGTGAAGACAAGGACAGTGTGATGGAATGAGCAAGGGTAAAGCCTGTAACCGTCCACAGTATTCGCTTGTAGGTAGCGGCTATCACCAGAAGTCCGAGCACAAATAGCAAATGATCCAGTCCACCAATAATGTGTTCAATACCCAAAGTCAGATATTCCAGAGCAATATTTCCCCGTGTTGCTGTGAATGGAATTTCCCACTGCGGTCGTGTCGGTGTCAGCATGGCCGTCATGTTATCGCCGGCCAAAGTGGTCAAGCGGTAGAACGTTGCCAGGGAAGGATTGTAAAAAGGATAGTCAAGAGTGATCAGTTTTCCTGCCACGGGTTCTTCGCATGTGACAGTGCCATTGCTGCCCTCTGAACCAACTACCCTGTTTTGTTCAATGCAGTCGGTTGGCCAGGCAACAGCAGGTTGATTATTGGCTTCAACCGTATCCGGTACGCGGACAGAAAACTGGTACACGGCGGGGAATTGCTCGGTGAGAGTAACCACTACTGGTCGCGCATCATGGGCAAGTAGCGCTGGCGGGAAAAGCGCAATTAACAATAAAACAACAGACAGGAGCTTCGAGGTCATAATTACTGATCCGCCTGCAAGTCCAGCCTGACCTCATAGGCGTCAATGACCTGTTGCTCGGCCTCCCTGCGGTTTTGCAACACGGATTCAAAGCGCCAGTCATCCAGCACCCGCTCTTTTATTGCGTCCAGGGAAGGAATATAGGGATCAGTTTTACTGCGTAGCATTACCAGATGAAAGCCATAGCGGGATTCAAAGGGGCCGTACCAGATCCGATCAGATGGAGGCAGTACATCAAGCTGGGCAACAAAATCTTCAGTGAAATTGTTCACAACAAAATCACGGGTACGTTCGACATAATTCTGAAGAAAGGGATAACGATCGCCGTATTGGGATGCGTCATTAAAGGCTATATTCCCAATATCGGCGCTGTTCCACAAACTCAAGGCATCCTGCAGGGCCTGTTCCCGACCACGCTCACCGCTATCAAAGAAAATATGGGTAAAGGTGTAGACCGCATCTATCTGATAATCGGCTCTTCTTTCATCAAACCAGGATTCTATGAGCGCCTCATCAGGCACAAGTGACTGATTCACCATATTCTCAAGCAAAAATTCAACCTTCTGCACCAATCGCTGGCGAATAATGTAATCACCCTGATCCATCCCCATGGCCAGCGCTTCCCGGTAAAGCGCCTCTTCCCGGACAAAGTCAGCAACCAGCTTTTCCAGATCACTCTCACTCATGCCATCCAGTTGTTCTCTGAACAACTCCGGTTGAAAAGCCTGCGCCCTGAACTGCATAAAATTTAACAGCGCCAGTCTGTTCACCGGAATCACCTTGTTCATATTTTCAATATCCGGCTGATCGGGCTCTGACCACTGGTAAGCGGCAAAAATAAGTATTCCTGCAACAATAAAATGCAGCAGGGGTTGTTTGATAGGATTTGTCATAAGTAATTGAATTTGCAGAATTGAAAAAATACTATACCAGTTGTTTAGTTAACAAAGTTTAACAGTGGCGTTTTTTTAATAACAGCACGCATCTGATAACCTTGACAGCTTACGCGATAATATAAAACCAAAAACAAAGAAACCCTAAAAAAACCAATAATAAAAATCCATCAACTGTGTTTGTAAACCGGAACGCGTAAAAGGAAATTATCCATGATGAACCAATTGAATATTGCCAGAGCAATGCTGGTATTCGGTTTTTGTTATGGCTTGACCAGCCTGCTGGCAACCTTTACCCATATCGGAGATCCGGCTTACCTTGTGCAAAGTAATTTCGGAGGTGGCCAGGCCCATTCCTGGTATCACGCGCTACGCGAAGCCTGTGGGGATATCGCCACTATTGTTATCGTGCTTTACCTTTTTTTTGCGAATAAAAAAGTCCGCCAGCCTCTGACATGGTGGATCAGTCTGGTTTTGTTGCTGGGTTATTATCTTCCCTACTGGATTGGCATGCCCTTTATGGCAGAGCTTGGAGCACCAAGCCTGCAGGCAGAAATTAATCATATTGTGCAGGCTTTTTTCGCTCTCACCGGTCTGTTCTGTGCACGCAAGGCTTTCTTTCATCATTCTGACGCTTTTGTTTCTTAAAAAAAACACCTAGACGGGGATTACCAGATGTACCTGAAGTTGCTGAAAAACTATGTGAAGCAAGGCATTCTGAACCTGCACTTACCGGATGGAAGCAGTCACCGATTTGGCGAGTCAGGCATTGAAGCTCACTGGTATATTCGCGACGAGAAGGCAATTAAACGTGTAGCGCGGGACTGGGAGTTTGAACTGGGTCAGACCTACATGGAGGGCGGCTGGGACACCGGCGAACAGGATCTGCGCATCCTGCTGGGCTTGCTGCGCACCAACTTTTCGCCCAAGGGCGTCATCAAGTGGTATACCCCACTGGTGAAGCTGTACCAGCAGTTCAACCATATCACGCGCAGTTATCGTAATATCGCCCACCATTACGATACCGAAGAAGCTATTTTCCGCATGTTGCTCGATAAGGAAATGTATTATTCCTGCGGCTATTTTAAAGATCCGAATGACAGTATTGAGCAGGCACAACAGAACAAGGCATCACACATCGCCGCTAAATTGTTACTGCAACCAGGCATGAAAGTTCTCGACATAGGTTGCGGCTGGGGCAGCCTGGCCTTTCACCTGGCCAGTCATCATGATGTACATGTTACCGGCATTACCTTGTCAAGGAAGCAATTACGGGTTGCCACTGATGAGGCAAAAGCACGCGGCCTGGCGGACAAGACCAAATTCCTGTTATCCGATTACCGTGAACATGAGGGTAAATATGATCGTATAGTCAGTGTTGGCATGCTGGAACATGTGAGCGTTGCTGCCTTACCGATCTATTTCAGCCGCGTTAATGACATGCTTGATGACAAGGGGGCCGCTCTCATTCATACCATTGGCAATAAAACCGTTCCCCTGGAAACCAATCCCTGGATCAATCGTTATATTTTCCCCGGTGGCAGAATCCCCAGTCTTTCAGAAACCG
>Ga0181559_10002205_pt1 | contig 19258 bp, 10 predicted proteins | sample 011ome_21_FD_133752 | JGI IMG/M metagenome (GOLD analysis project Ga0181559, IMG submission 133752) | Coastal salt marsh microbial communities from the Groves Creek Marsh, Skidaway Island, Georgia - 011508AT metaG (megahit assembly) | ecosystem: Environmental > Aquatic > Marine > Intertidal...
CCGCGCTGGGACGCGTCGGCGGCGGCGGCGGCGGCGGCGGGTGGCGGAAGCCGCCCGGCGGCGGCGGCGGGAACGGCGACGACGCGCGCGCGTCGAAGAAGACCGCCGACGGCGGTTCATCTTCCTCCGCGAAGAACAACGCGCCGCCGGCCTCGAAGTCGTCGACGGCGTCGACCTCGGCCGCTTCCGCGTCCGTGGAGGCTTCGGTGAAGTCGTTCGCCGCGTCCAAGTGCCCGTTCGCGAAGGTGCCCGGGTTCGACGCGCTCGTGAAGTCGATGTTAACGGCCGCGGAGCGGCCGTTCAAGTGCCCGGCGCCGATCGTCGCGATGCGCGCCGCCGTCGCCGCGCTGCCCCAAGTGAAACGGCTTCGTCCGGAGCCGTTACAGAGTAAACTCCTCGCGGTGGCGGCGACGGCGGCGTTCGTCAACGCGCCTCTGGGCGCGCTCCGAGAGCACACCGAGAAATTTTCTTTCCAGTGGTTCGTCGCGATACACGCGTCGATTCCGTTCGTCGCGAGCTTGCGCAAGGCGGTGGGGATGCCGAAGCTGGCGATCCTGTTCACCGTCGCCGCCGCGGTGATGGGGCAGTACGCGGGGAGCCGGGGCGAGCGCGCGAGACTGCGCCTCTCCGCGGCGGCGGGGAAAGAAAACCAAAACAAAAACCAAAACATCCGAAACCCAAACCGAGACGCGTCCGCCGAGCGGCGGCGCGCGAAGAAGCGCGGCGCGCCCGAGGACGACGCGCCGCTGCCGCTCGGCGGTCGCGCGTCCTCGCGCCGCGTGCGCGTCGGCGGCGGCGGCGGCGTCTCCGGCGGCGCGCCCTCGCGAGGCGGCGGCCTCCCCGGCTTGCCCAAACTGCGAGGGCTCGGGTCGCCGGTGTTGGCGTCGGCGACGGCGGCGGCGGCGGCGGCGGCCGGGGACGACGCCGCGCCGCGGCGGCGCGTCGCGGTGAGGTGAAGCGCGCGCGACGAGGGAGAGGAGAGCCGACGGCGAGAACCCCGTGTCGACGCGGCGTTATGCCTAGGTGTTGTAAGAGATGTACCATCACGAGAGGCGCGAACGCCGACGCCGACGCCTCGCGCGTCGTTCACTTTGTTCATCACGCGCCGCGGGATTTCATCATCGCGCGACTTTTTCGACGACGACGACACGGCACGCGCACGACGCGTCATTCGTTCCGCGCGCGCAGGTCGCGACGATGGCCGAAGCGGAAGCCGTGCCCGTCCCCCCCGCGGCGCCGCCCGCGGATGAGCCGGAGACGTGCATCCCCCCGCCGCCGCGCCCGGGATGCGACTGCGGTGCGCGCCGCTCGTCTCCCCGCGCGATCGAACGACCGATCGATCCGATCGATCAGTCGACCGCGCCCCCTCGTCGCGAACCCTAAATCGTCGCGCGAAGCGCTATCCATCCGCCGACCCCTCGCGCGATCTCACCCCCCCAACCCCAAAAAAATCCAACAGCCGTCTGCGTCCCCCTCGGATACGAAGGCCCGACGAACCCGTCCGGCCCGCTGTCGAACTTCAAGCCGTACAAGCTCGTCAAGGTGGACGCGGACGGCGCGCGGCGCCCGCTGACGAACGCGGAGATGAAAGATTTCGAAAAATCGCACGGCGCGCAGGCGGAGTGGAACAAGCCGCTGACGTCGTGCGCGCGGCAGTGGCAGCGCGCGTGCGAGAAACTTCTTCACCGATTGATGCAGGACAAGAAGAAGTCCTGGTGTTTCAAAGAGCCCGTGGACCCGGTCGGTTTAGGCATCCCGGACTACCCGGTGATCATCAAGCATCCGATGGATCTGGGCACGATCGAGACGATGTTGAAGAAGGGAGAGATCAGCGCCCCGGACGAGTTCATCGCGCTCGTGCGGACGGTGTTTCGGAACGCGTACGTGTACAACGGCACGGACGATCCGTCCGGGGTGAGGGACACCGCGCAGAAGGCGAGCTTGTTCTTCGAGAAGGAGATCGCGAAGATGTGACGACGACGTTTTTGACGAGACGAAAGATGAGCGAATGAGTTTTTGTTTTCTCTCGTCGTTCCCGTCCGTTCGCGCGAGGCAGGCGCCCGCTCGAGAGGAGGACGACGGGAACGCGGCGGTCGCGCGGGGAACGCGAGGAGGGAGGAGGTTGGGGGTAGACGCGTGCGTTAGGCGACGGAAATATCATCTCGGTCGCGAAATCGAAAGCGCGTCGGTGGCCTCGTCGCGGTGGTCTCCTCGAGAGAATAGGCACTCCGCGGAAATGCGGAATTTCCCGGCCGCATTCCACGACGATTCCGCACTGTGTTTGGCGCGTCCGCACGGCGACCTCACGTCCCCGCGCCGCGATGGCGAACGCCATCGCGACCGCGACCGAGGAGATGGGGTACTGGTCGCGCGCGCCGATGACGCCCTCGCGCGCCGCGGTCGCGGTGCAGGCGGCCGCCAGAGGCTGGCTCGCGCGCGCGCGATTCCACCGCGACGCGGACGCGGCGTCGCGCGCGGTCGTCGCGCGCGCGCGCGCGGTCGCCGCCTCGCATCGCGCGCAGGCCAAGGCGAGCCTCGCCGCGGAGGCGGCGACGAGCGCGGAGCTCGCGCGGATGCTCCGGAGCGTCGTCGCGCGCCGCGCGGTCGTCGCGAAGACGGGCGCGCGCAGGCTTCGCCAGCGAACCGTCGTGCACCGATGCCGCGCGATGTTGCTCGGCTGGGCGAGGGTCGCCGCGCCGACGCGCGCGAAGCGCGCGTTCGCGGCGCGCGCGGACGTCGTCCGACGCGCGCGCGAGCTCAAGACCGCCGAGTCGCGCGCGTTCGCGTCGTGGCGCGCGCTGGGCGTCGCGCGCCGAGCGCGTCTTCGCGCGCACGCGACGGCGCGCATTCGCTTCCAAATTCGCGGCGTCTCCCTCGCGCGCGAAACCTTCTCGCGGTGGAGCGACGTCGCGAGCGTCGCGCGCGACGCGACCGCGGCCGCGACCGCGGAGGCGCTCAACGCGCACGCGCGGCAGCTCGCGATCCTCGAGGCGTCCGCCGCGGCGGTCCTCGCGAAGCGCGACGAGGTGGAGGAGAAGCTGCGATTACAGATCGCGTCCGCGCACGCGCGCGAGCTCGCCGCCGAGGAAGCGCTTCACGCCGCGCGCCTCGAGCTCTCGGACCTCTCGCACGGCGCGCTGGACACGCCCGCGCTCGAGCTCGACGCGTCGAGGGTCGAGCGCGAGGGAAAAGACGCGGAGACGATCGGCGAGCTGCGAGACGAGCTCGCGCGAATGCGATTACAGCTCGAGGAGGCGAACGCGAGGGCCAACGCCGCGGAGGACGCGCTCGCGACGGAGAGGGAGGACGCCGCGGCGCTCCGAGCCGCCGTTTCCGATGCCGCGACCGCGTCGCGCGACTCGCTCGAGCGCGAAACGAAGGCGGCGGAGGAGGCGAAAGTCGCGCGAGGCGCCGTCTCCGCGTCCGTCGCGCTGCGGTTCAAATCCGTCGTCGCGGAGGCGCGGCACAGGACCAAGTCGGAGAGCGAGGCGCGCTCGAGAGAGGCGATCCTCGCCGCGCTGCGCGACGAGTTCGAGGCGCAGGCGGAGGAGCTGCGCGACGCGAACGAGACGATCGCGGCGTTGAAGATCGAGATCGCGACCGCGTCCGCGAATGCGGCGGAGGCGCGCGAACGGGCGAGGGAGGCGGAGGCGAACGCGAGGGCGCAAGAGGAGGCGATTTCGGCGGAGTCGGCGGCGAAGGACGCGGTCGCGGAGACCGTCCGAGCGGAGAAGGACAAGGAGGTCAGGGCGGTACGCGCGGAGGCGAGCGAGAAGGAGTTCGAGCTCGAGAGCGCGAACGAGATCATCGCCGGTCTGAACCGCGAGTCAGAGCGCTCGAAGCGCACGTGGAACGACGCGCGGAAAGCGCTCGACGCGGAGCTCCGCGACCTCCGCGCCGCGCTCGACGCGCGCGATGCCGCGCGCGACGACGAGATGCGCGCCGCGAGCGGCGAGCTCGACGCCGCGCGCGCGGAGATCGCGGCGCTGCGCGAGATGGTGACCACGGCGAGCGCGGTGGAGGAGGCGACGAAGAGCGCGGCGGCGGACGCGTTCGACGCCAAGGGCGAAGCCTTCGCCAACGTCCTCAAAGCGCTCGACGAGAGAGAGACGGAGTGCGCGCGAGTCACCGACGCGCTCGAGACGACGCGAGGGGAGCTCGATGTGACGCGCGAGGAGGCGGAGCGGATGCGCGAGGCGATGGCGTCCTCCGCGGACGCGTTGGCGACCGCGAACGCCGCCGCGCGCGACGCGTTGGAGGCGAAGAATGCGCTCCTCGACGCGGTGCGTCCCATACACTGGTCCCCGTACGACCGCGTTGGCGTGGTGAACGCCGATCCTTAAGGACTTTACTTCCCGGCGTTCGTTTCTCTCCGCCCGCACCTCGCTTTCAATCCCGACACACCGCGATACCACCTTTCAACTCCGCTTCTGACGCCTTTCAACCACCTCAGTCGCGGACGGAGCTCGCGGAGAAGGACCGCGAGCTCTTGCGGACGCAGGTGGAGCTCGAGGACGCGCACGCGGAGTTGAGCGAGAGGCCGGCGAAGGGCGCGCTCGAAGACGCGGCGGCGAAGACGGAGGCGCTCGACGCGGAGATGGACGCGATGAGAGCGACGCTCCGAGCGACGGAGGACGAGCTCGCGCTCGCGCGCGACGACGCGGCGGAGCTGACGCGCGAGCGCGCGGCCGCGATGGAGGCGCTCAGCGCGGAGCACGCGGCCGCGATGGAGGCGCTGAGCGCATCGCTTCGAGCGCGCGAAGAAGAGGTCGAGACGCTTCGAGAGACGCGCGCGTCCGCCGAGGACGCCGCGACGGCGGCGCTCGAGACGAAGATGTCGGAAAAAGATAAAGAAATGTCGGAAAAAGACGCCGCGTACGAACGCGTCGTCGCGGACCTCGAGACGGCGCGCGCGGAGATGGACGCGCTCGCGGCGAAGCACGAGGGCGAGACGCGCGCGAACGCCGCGCGCGTGCTCGAGGAACGCGACGAGGAGCAGGCGCGGTTCGACGAGGAAGTGAGAGCCGCGGAGGCGCGAGCGGCGAGCGCGGTGGAGGCGGCGACGAAGAAAAAGGACGACGAGATCGCGGCGTTGCGCGCGACGCTCGAGGAGGCGACGGTGGCGCGCGAGAGGGCGGCGGACGCGGCGAGAGACGCGGCGGAAAACGCGCACGCGGCGGTGCTGAAGGCGAAGGACGACGAGCTCGCGCGGACGCGGCGGGATTGGGCGGACGCGGTGGCGAGGCGCGAGGCGGAGGCATCCGCGGAGGCGGCGGCGCTCGAACGCGACCTCCGCGCCGCGCGCGAAGCGTCGGAGAACCTCCTCACCGCGCGGCTCGCCGCGTCCGAGGCGGAGCTGAGAGCGACCGAATCCGCGGCCGCGGCGCTGGACGCGCGGCTCGCGAAGACGACGCGCGACTTCGAGCGACACAAGGAGCGCCCCGTCTCTGACGCGTTCGCGACGCGTCTGTTACTCGCGGCGGCGGCGACGGCGTTGTTCTTCTGGACGCTAGGGTGGAGCACGAGCGCGGCGTCGAGACGGGACATGGCGAGGGCGCTGGCGCAGAACGCGCACGACGCGGAACACTGCCACGCGGACTACGGCGAGGTTTCGGCCGCGCTCGCGAACGCGCGCGCGGATCTCGCGGCGGCGGCGAGGACGACGCTGGCGGTGCCGTTTCTTCCGTCGCGGTATGTTCCCGCGATCTTCTCGCTGCCGTTGCATCCGTCGACGGCGGCGACGTTTTTGTTCGCGATGCTGTGCGCGCTCGCGCGGTATGGGAAGCGACTGTTCGGCGGCGTCGAAGGTGAAGGCGTCGTCGGCGACGTCGGCGGCGGGCGGGCGGACCTCGAGGAGGTCGTGAACCTCGAGGAGGTCGCCGGTTGGCTCGCGTCGCCGCCGCCGACGACGGGGAGAGGCGGCGCGGGAAGCGCCGACGACAGCTCGACGGTCGCGGCGGAGGAAGAAGCCGAAGACGCCGCGACGCCCGCGAAAGTCGCGCTTCTGCGGTCGTTCACGGAGCAGGTTCGATCGCAGGCGGAGAAGCTCGAGGAGGAGGAGACGCCGTCGAGGGCGAAGAAGAAAAAGTCGTTTTCCTTCCTCCGCAGGTCGAAAAGCCAAAAAGAGAAGAAGTGACCGAGAGCCAACCACGATTTAGCATAGACGGGCGGTCATGTGTTTATACATAACGTGACTGTACACTACCCTAGTTAATAACGCCCCTGTCGCGTCCGTTGCGAGTATTTTGACGTCGGTCGAGGTCTCAGACGACGACCCTTGCGGCGGCGCCGCGCGCTTCCGAATACCCGAACGTTCCCATGTCCTTCGTGACGACGTTTAACGCCACGGACGCGTGCCCCGTGCTCTGCACCCTCGTCACCTCCCTGCCCTCGCCCATCGCGGGGAACTTTGGGTTCGAAAACTCCGCCGGCCGTCCGCTGAAGAAGCTCGCGATCTGTCCGTCGTCGAGCGGGCGAGGCAGTGTGCCGTCGCGTCGGTCAGTTGAAATCGCTCTGGGTCAAGTTTGAAACCGAGGGACGGGTGAAAAAGAAGACGAAGAAGGGTGGAGGACGTCGGTCACGCGCCTGCTGCACGATCGTCGCGCTCAGGGGCTTGAACAGCGGCACCTTCCTGGTGAACTGCCCGTGCGCGACCGGGAGGTGAATGCACCCGTACCCGCGCACGACGTCCCTGCCGAAGGCGTCGATCTCAAACACGGACAGCACGAGCTGCGGCCATCCGAACGCGTTCGTGGACTTGTACGTCACCTCCACTGGAAAATTCCACACGAGCTTCTGCTCCGGGTCCCCGGAGTTCTTGCGCGTGATCTGCGAGATGCCATCCTCGGGGCCGTCGAGGTGCGTCCAGTCGTCGCCGTGGACGATGGCGTACTTGACGTACGCGTTGTCGCACCCGGGGAGCTGCGGGTTCGAGGACGGGAGATCCGGGAGGGGGCGTCAGCGACGCGACGTTTTTGAAAAAAACACAAAATGCGCGGCGAGCCGCGGGGACGACGACGGCGACGGCGGCGACGGCGACGGCGACGACGCGCGGGCGGGCGAGCGACGCGCGCGTCGGGGAGGGCGCGCACGTCCGCGAACTCGATCTGTCCGTTCACGACGACCGTGAAAAAGCTCGCTTGCTCCCGCGCCATGACGTCTGTCCTCTGAAGCTCTCCGCGATGCGCGCGTGGACGAGGCGAGGGTGCCCGACGGAACGATTTAAACGGGACGCGGGGTCGCGACGCGCGCGATGAACCGCGTGCTGCGACGCTCGAACCGGGGAAAGGTCGAGGCGATGCGCGTGCGTGGACGCGCGCGCGAGTGTCGAGACGACGCGCGGAAGGCTCTGGCGCGGCGCGCGCGCGCGCGGCGGACGAAACCGGGGCTCGTTGTTGACGCGAGAAAGATTTTTCCCAACGACTTCGACGAACGTCTCGATTTTCGACCAGCCGTTTTTATTCGCCGCGGCGCGCCCACGCGTCGTCTGAACTCCTACTAGACAGATTGATACATCAAGCCGCTTCTAACTATCCTATCGCCGCCGCGATTGATTCTAACACAAGGCACCCACCGCGCCCTCCGCCTCGCCGCGCGTCACTCGGCCGCTCACCCTATTATATTAGCCACCCTTCCCCTGCCTCTGACGCCGCGCTTCGCGTTTCTTCTTGACGTGCTTGAGCCACGCGTATCCCGCGAAGAACACCCCCGCGGAGACCATCATCGGGATGAAATACGACGTGTCCATCACCGTCGCGCTCTTCCGCGGAGGCGCGGGCGGCTTCTCCGGCGGCGGCGGGCTCGGCGGCGGGTATGGCGGCGCGTACGCCACCCTCGAGCCGCTCTGCGTCCACGTCGCGCCCGCCGCCGCCGCGCCCAATCGAGACGTCAACGCCGTACCGAGCGTCCCGGCGGCGCCGAGGCGCGTCGTCGCCGTCGTCTTCAGCGCGTCCACGCCCGACGGGTCGGCCGCGCTGACCGTGACCTTGAACGTCGCCGCGATCGCGAGCGGCGCGGGCTGAATCACGCCCGAGATGCCGCTCGGGACGGTCCCCGCGGACGCCGCGGACGCGACGTCGGTCAACAGCGGCGGCGCGGACCCGCCGGACCCCGTCAACGCCGCCGTCGTCGCCGCGTTGAACGCCGCGAGCTGCGACGACGCGATGGTCGCCGTGATCGGCACGCGAAGGGAGGGCTGATCCGGCGGCGGCGGCGGCGGGCTCGGCGGCGGCGGCGACGGGTTCGGCGGCGGGCTCGGCGGCGGGCTCGGCGGCGGCGACGGCGCGAGCGGGTCCGGCGACGGCGGCGGCGGCGGCGACGGCGCCGTCGGGAGGACGACCCCCGCGGGCGTGCTCAGCGCGAGAAGTCGTCTGTGCGCCGCGCGCGCCGATCCCGGGCGGCGTCCGACCGCGAAACGCGCGGGCGCGGGAGCGGCGTCGACGACGGGAGACGCCGCCGCCGCCGCCGCCGACGACGACGTTAACAACGCTCGCCGCCGCCCCGCCGGGTCGGGCGACGTCGTCATCGCGCCCGTCCCCGCGACGACCGCCGCCCTCGGCAGCCGCGTCAAGTCCGCGAACGCGTCCGCGATGATCCGCCCCGCGGTGGCCGCCTTCGCGTCCCACTGCGCCTGCGTGATCCCGGTCAATCCCACGGACACGGTGGCGTCGTATTCGATTGCCGAGACGCGCACCCTCGAGACGTCAACGTTCAGCGTCTCCGCGACCGCGGCGATCACCGCAGCCTCCTCCGTCGCGCTCACGCCCGCGTCCGTGAACGTCGCGCCCGCGAGCTTCAAGTCGAAATCGAGCAGCGCGTCGACGTTCGGCGGCGGCGGCGGCGGCGGCGGCGACGCGACGAGCGGCGGCGGCGGCGACGGCGGCGGCGGGCTCGGCGGGTGCGGCGCGCCCGGCGGCGGCGGCGGCGGCGGCGGGCTCGGCATCGGCGGAGGCGACGGCGCCGCGGGCGGCGGGCTCGGCGCCGCGGGCGGGGGCGGCGCCGCGGGCGGCGGGCTCGGCTGCGGCGGCGGCGACGACGCCGCGGGCGTCGGCCCGGTGAACCGATGCGCTTTCCCGTCGCCGCGGTCCCCCGCGCCCGCGGGTCCCGACATCGCCGCGGCGGCGCCGACGGCGATCGTCGCCTCGTCCCTCGCGACCGACCGCCCAAACCCGACGACGCTCGCGCTCGGTGGGTTTATCTTCCCCTGGAAGATCCACTTCGGGTCGAGCGAGGACCCGGTCGTCTTGTACGTCCGCCGCCACACGCGCGCGGCGCCGCCCGTCCCGTCGCTCGCGACGCCGGGATACGCCACCGCCAGCGTCTCTCCGCCCAGCGCGACGTTGCTCGGCCCCGCCGCCGCGGTCTGCGTCGCGCCCACGCTGGGCGTCAGCGTCGCGTCGAGGAGCCATCGCCCTTCCTTGGCGTCGACGGAGACGGGCGGCGACGCGCCGTACGACGGCGAAGTCGTCGCGAAGTTAGTCGACGCCCCTCTCGCGAGGATGAACATCTCGACGCGTCCCCCCTGTCCGCCGGCGCCGTGCCCCGTCTGCCCGAGCGTCGGCGTCGCGAGGATAGCGAGGTACCTCCCCGTGATGGCGACGCCCGCGCCGAACCCGAGCGGCGCGGACGCGGAGGACGGCCGCAGCGTCTGCGCGAGCGTCCACCCGGTCGGCGAGCCGTTCTTCACGAACCGAGAGTACGCGTAGACGACCCCCGCGCCGGATTCCGCCCCCGGCGCCGCGATCGCGAGCCACCCTTGCTCCGGCGCGGCGCCGCCGTGCACGGCGACGACGGCGCCGTAGCGATCCCCGGGCGTCTGCGTCGGCGGACGCAGTCGCGCCACCTCGCGCCACGGCTTCGACGGGCATCGCTTCCCCGCGTCCACGTCCGCGTCCGTCTTGGCGAGCGCGACGCGCGCGCCGATCGCGCCGGCGCCGCAGCAATCAACGCGGTTGTGCACCTTGACGCTCGCGACGCTCTTCTCCTCCCCGAGGTCGATCCTGAACCACATCGCGCCGGTCGCGACGTTCGCGACGCTCGCCCACGTCCCGGTGGACGACGCGACGCCGTCGACGAGGTTCGACGGCGTCCCCGTCGCGAGCGCGTGCGACGCGACGACGGGTTTTCCGAGCGCGAGGTTCGCGCCGTTCGCGTCCAGCGCCTCCACCTCCGGCAGCGAGAGCGTCTGCGCCGTCGACGTCGCCCCATTCGCCACACCGGGGACGCCCTTCGTGACGTAAACGTACCTCCCGACGCCGTTCATCGGCAGCGAATACGTCGCCGCGTCCGCCGCGATGGCCGCCGAGGAGACGCAACCGATCCGATCCGTCGGCGCGAAGACGTACGCTGCGCCCGCGTCGTTGGAATCCCTCGGCGCGCCCAGCGCGATGACGTCGCCGCCGTCCGTCGCGACGCTCGCGCCCATCCATCCGCGCTTCCCGTCCGACGACGCGAGGATCGCGGCGGTGGGGTACTCCGCGTTCGTCGCGTCGTACGTCCACACCGCGGCTCCGCCCGTGAAGCCATTCCGCGCGGGCGTCCCGATCACGACGACGCCGCGCGACGTCGCGAGCGCGCCCGCGCTCGCGGCGTCCGTAGACGTCTCGTCCACGCCCGCGGGGTCCGCGGCGAGGAGGACCGGCGACGCGCCGACGCCCGGGGGACGCACCTCCGCGGTCGCGCGGTCGCGCAGCGCGGCGAGGTGGCCGTGCGAGGACGCAACCGCCGCCGCGAAGCGAGGGTTCGCGGTGGTCGTGGGGAGCGACGGCGAGACGACGTCCGTCGGGGACCACGTCGAGACCGCGGGGTACTGCGCGAGCGCGGGCGACGGGAGCGCGAGGAGCGCGACTAGGAGCGCCGCGAGGAGCGTCGCGGCGACGCGACGACGACGACGCGGGAGCTCCGGGTCGTCGCGGGTCCCGCGCGTCGTCATCGATCGCTTCGTCGTGATGGCTGTTGCTTACTCAGCTTTCAAACGATGACTGATTTCAATCAACGACGACGACTCGCCGACTCGCCGGAGGGGCGCGTCCTGGACGGCATGCCGCGACCGTCGACGCGCGCGAGCGCGTTCGATGCGCCGCGCGAGAGTATCCCGCGCTGACGGAGCGGCGCGCGCGCGTCCTACAGCGCCTCGGTGACTGGCGCGGGGGCCGCGACTCTCCGCGACGAAATCCTAAACGCAGCCACTGCGCGCGGCCCGCGCGAACGGCCGCCTCGCGCCCTGGCCTCGCCTCCCCGCGCCGGACGACGCGAAAACGCCAGCTCACCACCTCTTCGATCGTCCGCGCGCCGCGCGCACTCCTCGAGGCGCGTCCGTCTCTCGTCCGCGATGTCCGCCTTCGCGTTCGCCCTCGGCGCCGCGTCCGCGACGCCGTCGTCGGTCGCGTCGTCGTCCGCGCGCCGCGCTCCCCGCGCGTCCTCCTCCTCCTCCGCGTCGCTCCGATCGACCGCGATGACGTCGTCGTCGTCGTCGTCGCGCGATCTTCTTCGTCTTCGCGGCCGTCCCTCCTCCTCCTCCTCCTCCTCCTCCTCGCGCCGCGGCGCGTCGGTCGCGACGCGCGCCAAGGCGCCCTTCCCCGTCGGCGTCCCCGACGCGAACGGCATCGTCCCGGGCGTCGGCAAGGGCATGCCGAAGTGGCCCGAGGTCTGGAGCTGGCTCAACGACGAGAAGCGCATGCAGACGATCGACTCGAGAGAGGCGGTGAAGATGATGAAGCGCGGCGCCGTGCTCCTCGACGTGCGGTTCGAGCCGGACTACGAGAAGTGGAGCGTCCCTGGGAGCGTGCACGTGCCGTACGTCACCGGAGGCGTCCTCGCGAAGATGCGGCTCCCGGGGTTCAAGAAGAAGAACGTCGACTTCGTGTCTCAGGTGGAGGTGCGCGGCGGCCGGCGGCGGCTTCGCGCGGATACCCATTCATTCATTTCGACACAGCACATCCACGTAGTCTTTCTGTCACGTGTGACCTACCTACTGTGTGGTCCACACGCTGCCACATCATCCAATATCGCATCGCTGACCAATCCCATCGCATCGCGCGCTCGCTCTGTCCAACCTCCGTCGTCGTCAGGCGGCGGTGCCGGATAAAAAGACGAAGATAATCCTCGCGTGCATCTGGGGCGGGTCGCTCGTGCGCGAGCCGCCCAAGAACCGGGGGCTGACGGACGACACGAAGGGCGCGGGGTCGCTCCCCGGCGCGTTCGAGCTGTACCAGGCCGGGTACACCAACTTATACCACATGTACGGCGGCGTGAACCAGTACTACCAGGACTGCGCGTTCGATGAGAGTTTGATCGACGGCGAGGGGATTTGGCCGGGGGATCTGGAGTGGTTCGGGTACAGGCAGTTCGTGGGGAAGGACCGATTGAAAGGGCAGAGGGACGACTGAGTCGAGATGTTATCGGTGAAGTGAAGGAAATGAAAGGAAAGACGCGGGGGGACGGGATGGGATGGTTAATCGGTTATCAATACACGCGCGGCGCGGCGAACGAACGCGCTTCGATCCGTCGCGATCTCTCGACGATCGCGCTCGTCGTCGCTCACAAGTCCAAGAGCAACCGCCGCGGGTCCTCGACCGCCTCTTTGATCGTCTTCAAGAACGTCACCGCCTCTCGCCCGTCCACGAGTCTGTGGTCGTACGTCAACGCGACGTTCATCATCGGCCGCGCGACGATCTCGTTCCCGACGCAGATCGGCCGCTTCACGATGGAGTGCATCCCGAGGATGGCGCTCTGCGGCGGGTTGATGATGGGCGTGCCGTTCAAGCTTCCAAAGACGCCGCCGTTGCTGATCGTGAACGTCCCGCCGGTCATCTCGTCGAGCGATAGCGTCCCTTCCCTCGCTTTCTTCCCGTACGCCGCGATCTGGGCCTCGACGTCCGCGAACGACATCGCGTCGACGTCGCGAAGCACCGGCACGACGAGACCCTTCGGCGCGCTCACCGCGATGGAGACGTCGTAATAATTCCGGTACACGATCTCGTCGCCGTCGATGATGGCGTTCACCGCGGGGGTCTGCCGCAGCGCCTTCGACGCCGCCTTGATGAAGCACGACATGAACCCGAGCTTCACGCCGTGCGTCTCGGTGAACGCGTCCTTGTACTCGGCGCGCATCGCCATCAGGTTGGACATGTTAATCTCGTTGAACGTCGTGAGCATCGCGTACGTGTTTTGCGCCGACTTGAGGCGTTCGCTGACGCGCAAACGCAGGCGCGTCATCTTCACGCGCGTCTCCGTGCGGTCGCCGCCGGTCGGAGGTGGTGTTTGTTTCGGCGGCGCGGGGGGCGCGGCGGAAGCGGCGGGCGGCGCGGGCGCGGGTTTGGCCGCGGGTTTGGCCGCGGCTGCCGCCGTCGCCGGCGCCGCGGAAACCGCTTTCGGCTTCGCCGCCGCCGCCGCGCCCGGAACGAACGTCGCGATCTTCTGCCCGACCGTCACGGTGTCCCCCTCCGCGACGCTGTACTCTCGCACCGTCCCAGAGCTCGGCGCCTTCACGTCGATCGTCACCTTATCCGTCTCTATCTGCGCGATGACCTCGTCCGTCTCCGCGCTCTCGCCCGGCGCCTTGACGAGCGCCGCCACCGCGCCCTCGGTGATGGAGTCGCCCATCTGCGGCACCTCGATCGCCACGGGCTTCGAAGCCGCGCTCTTCGACGCGGGCGTTTGCGTTTCGGCGGCGGGAGCGGACGCGGACGCCGCCGGTGCCGCCGCGACCTGCGCGGCCGCGCCCTCCTCGATCTCCGCGACCGCCTGCCCGACGTTCACCGTGTCGCCCTCGCTCACGAGCACCTTCGTCATCGTCCCCGCGATTGGCGATCGCACGTCGATCGTCACCTTGTCCGTCTCGATCTGCGCGACGACCTCGTCCACGGCGACGGCGTCCCCGGGGGCCTTGAGCACCGCGGCGATGGAGCCCTCCGTGATGGAGTCGCCCATCTGCGGGACCTCCACGGTGGACGGCGCGAGCGAGAACGCGCTCGTCGCGAACCCCCGAGAGGCGTGATGCATCGTCTGGCTCGTGATCTCAGAAACGACGAACGGTCGCGCGATGATGGACGCGTTCGCCGCGAGCGCGAGCGCGGGCGCGGTCGCGCGCTGCTGCGCCGGGGAGGACGCGCGCCATGTCGCCGCGCGCGCGGCGACGTGAATCGGGCGCGCGATCGCGCGCGTCTGAGAGAAGAACGGCGCGCGATGGGGGCGCGGGGCGGGGGCGTCCGATGTTAGCGATCAGACGGCGAGCGCGCGAGAGATATTCGCTCGCGTCGGCGGGGTTCGGAGGGCGGCGGCGATCGCGACGCGGGCGGGGTCGATCGACGGCGAGTCGACGCACCCGCGACGAGGACGCGTTCAGAAGGGTCGCGAGGCGCCGAGCGGCACCGACGCGGTTCGCCATCGTCGTGTGCGCGAGCGAGCGAAGTGTTCGCCGCCGAAGCGGGGAAGCGCGTTTTGAAAGACGACGACCGCCGCGACCTTTCACTGCTGGCGTAAAAAGTTCGGTCGCGAGGTCGGTGGCACGCGCGGCAGCGCGATGGACGGCGCGCTGCCGTCGGCGCCACTGGAGAGACGCGCGGGACGGGACGCGCGCGCACGGGAGGTCGGCATCATGACTTACCCCGGCATCGAGCGGCGGCTCGTGACCGGGGACGTCGTCGCCATGCTCAAGAGCGGGAAGGTGCGCGCCGTTCGCCGCGCCCCGCGCGATCGACCGATCGATCGCTCGGATCCTCTCTCCGCTCGTGACTGGTTCCCATACGACCGCGTTCGCGTGGTGAACGCCGTTCCTTAAGGACTTCGTCGTCGTCGTCGTCGTCGTCGTCGTCGTCGTCGTCGTCGTCGTCGTCGTCGTCGTCGTCGATCACCGATCTCACCGCCCCCCCCATCCCCCCAACCTCATCACCATCCCCGCATCAGGACCCCAAGATCGCGCCCGCGGACCAGCGTCGGTACGTCCTCGAGCTCGCGTGGGCGTTCCTCGGCGACGAGCTCGACGCGTCGCACCTGGACCGCGCGGTGCGCGTCGCGCTCCCGGGCGACGCGTCCGACGGCTCGGACGGGCCGTCGCTCGCGGCGTCCACGACCGCGGACGTCCTCTGGCTCGTGTCGTGCGAGGTGGAGATGCAGCCGGAGCGTAGGGCAAAGGTCGTGGACCTCGCGAAGGCGCTGTGCGATGGCGACGACGCGCTGTGCGCGCCGGGGCTGCTCATCGAGCGATGCGAGGGCGAGTTTCTGGAGGAGTGCGGGCTCATCCCGTCCGCGGTGGGATGGAAAAAGAAAGAAGTTCGGATCAACACGCGGCTCGTGTACACGCAGAACAAGTTCAACCTGCTTCGCGAAGAGAGCGAGGGGTACTCGAAGCTCGTCGTCGCGCTCGCGGCGTTCGGCGAGCGCGGGTCCGGGGACGACGACGCCGTCGCCGGCGCGATTCGATCGACGCAGGCGCGTTCCATCTCACACTGGTTCCCGTACGACCGCGTCGGCGCGGTGAACGCCGATCCTTAAGGACTTTACTTCCCGGCGTCTCTCTCCGCCCACACCTCGCTGCTTTCAATACCCGCCCTCGGCGCCTTTCAACTCCGCTTCTGACGCCTTTCAATCGCGCGATTCGATTCGATCGACGCAGTCGCTCATCGGCTACTTCGACTTGGACCCGAACCGCGTGTTGGACCTGGTGTTCGAAGCGTACGAGCGCTGGCCCGCGAACGACGGGTTCGCGGAGCTGCTGCGGCTGTTCCGAACGGAGAACTTCGCGCAGGTGCTCGGGTTTAAGTTTCAGTGCCACGCCAAGGCGGCGGCGGCGGCGCTCGCGGAGAAGGAGGACGGAGAAGCCGGCGAGGACGGCGCCGCGCGCGCGGAGGGCGGCGACGACGACGCCGCCCGCGAAGAGAAGGACGGCACGATCAAAGAGACATTCAACGCGAACAAGGACAAGGACAAGGCGCCCGCGACGTCCGAGTCGCTGAAAACAACGCCGACGACGGTAACAGTGACGGCCACGCCGAAGTCGTTATACGTCCTCGCGGCGACGCTCGTGCGCAAGAACCTGGTCGAGATGGACGACCTCTACGCGCACTTGCACCCCGCGGACGACGTCGCCGCGGAGAAACACGCGGCGGAGGTGAGCCGGCGACTCGCCGCCGCGAAGAAGATCGGCGTCGTGAACCTTCGCGGCGGCGCGGACGACGGCGCGGCGCGCGGTCCGGACCCGTACGTCGTCGCGGCGACGCCGGTCCCGGACGAGACGAACCAGAAGCTCGGTCTGTTGCGCGGCTTCCTCGCGATCGGCGATTTACGCGCCGCCGCGTCGCTCCTCGAGCGCCTCGCCGAGCTCGGGTTAGACCCCGCGGAGGACGCGGAGGTGCGCGACGCGCTGTGCGTCGCCGCGAGGGACGCGCTGAAGGAGGCGCACGCGCGCGCGGCTCCCGCGGGATGCGCCGCCGCGCTCGAGGGCCGCGGCGACGTCGACGGAAGAAAGCCGCCGTCCGCGGAGGGCTTCCCGCTTCCGGACGCCGCGTTCGAGATTATCGCGCTCCTCGGCCCGCACGTCCACCACGACGTGATTCTGTTCACGAGAATCGCGCGGTGCCTGAAGCAGCACATCGCGTGGGCGCGGAAGCGCGGCGACGACGCGTCGGCGCGGAGAGGCGAAGACGCGGTGGGCGCGTGCGTCCTCCCCGCGCTCGGGCTGACGGCTTCGAACCCCGGCGCGGTGAACGAGGTGTGGGCGACGCTGGCGTCGCTCCCGGTCACGACGCGGTTTCGGCTGTACTCGGAGTGGAAGGCGGTGTTTTCTTCGGACGCGGAGACGGGCGCGGAGGTGAAGCCCGCGTTCGCGGCGGCCAAGGCGGTGGCGGAGAGCGATACCCTCAAGGTGATGCGTCGTCTGTCCAAAGACAACGTGAAGGAATTCGGCCGGAAGCTCGGGAAGGTGGCGCACGCGAACCCGCTCGCGGTGATGAACGCGATCGTGCGTCAGATCGAGGCGTACACGAACATGATCTCGCCCGTGTGCGACGCGTTCAAGTACCTCACGGCGATGGGGTACGACGTGTTGACGTTCGTCGTCATCGAGAAGCTCGCGGAGGGGCGAGAGAAACTGAAGGACGACGGCCAGAACGTGTCGCTGTGGCTCAGCGCGCTCGCGACGTTCTGCGGGCACCTCGCGAAGAAGTACGGCAACGTCGAGCTCTCCGCGCTGTTGCAATACCTCGTGAACACGCTCAAGGACAACCAGAGCCTCGATTTGCTCGTCCTGAAGGAGCTCATCACGCGCATGACGGGGAACGAACCGCTCGAGGACATGTCCGACGCGCAAGTCGCCGCCATGTCCGGCGGCGAGACGCTCAAGTCCGAGGCGATCAATTTCAACAGCGCGATGGCGCCCAAGGTGCGAGCCAAGGGCGTCGCGCGGCTGAGAGACGCGCTGCAGAGGGGCGCGAAGGGCGGGGACTCGCTCACGGTGCCGCTGCTGATTCTCATCGCGCAGTGCCGGCAGAACATCGTGTTCAACACGCCGTCGAAGCACCTGAAGCTCATCTCTCAGCTGTACGACGGGTGCCAGGAGACGTTCTTTCACTACTGCGACTTTCTCGCGCAGGCGTACGACGACGAGAAGTACGCGAAGATGATCCCGTCGCTGAAGGAGCTCGTGCACGACTACGGCATCGAGCCCGGCGCGGCGTTTCACATCTTCCGGCCGGTGTTGAGACACCTGAAGCCGCGCCCCGCGCCGTCCAAGGATAAGCCCGTCGACGTTTGCAACGCCGCGATCGCGCTCGACATCGGCGGCGCGAAGACGACGTGGGGCGAACTGTTAGCGGACGTCCGAGGGATGCTCCCGGAGGTGACGTGGCAGGCGATATCCCCGGAGTTGTACTTGTGCTTCTGGGCGAACACCGCGTACGACTTGCACGTGCCCAGGGCGCGGTACGACGCGGAGATTGAAAAGTGCCGCGCGTCGCTGACGGTGCTCGAGGGCCTCCCGACGCGCGACGTTTCGTCTTCCGATCTCGCGAAACGGCGCAAGGAGAAAGACCGTCTGCAGACGCTCGTGGACACGCTGCAGAAGGAGCTGGACGCGCAGGAGCGCGCGGTGAGCAAGAAGACCAAGTCGCTCATGATCGAAAAAGACGCTTTCCTCGTGGACTTGCCGGATATCAAGTCCACGGTGTCTGTGATCTTGCAGCGGTGCGTGCTTCCGCGGTGCGTCTTCTCCCCAGCGGACGCCATCTACTGTGCGCGCTTCGCCGAACGCCTCCACGCGCTCGACACGCCGTACTTCAGCACGGTGCAGTACTACAACACCGCGCTGAAGGACCTGACGCAGCTCATCTTTTCGCGCACCGAGTACGAAGCCGGGAGGCTCGGGAAGTTTTTGAACGAGACGCTGACTCAGCTCGCGCGGTGGAAAGCGGACGAGACCGCGTACGAGCGCGAGTGCGCGAGCAAGAACGGGTTCAAGACGACGTTCAAGGAACCGTCCGGGGGAACGAACGCGAAGCGGGTGACGTACGAGGAGTTCGTGAAGCTCGTGTACAAGTGGCACCTTCGGCTCGCGAAGTGTTTCGTGCACTGCCTGGAGGGCAGCGACTACATGGAGATTCGAAACGCGTTGATGGTGTTGACGAAGATCGTCAAGGTGTTCCCCGCGATCACTCGCATCGGCGGGCACACGCTGCGGAGAGTGGAGAAGATCAAAGAGAGCGACGAGCGCGGGGATCTCAAGACGATCGCCGCGCGGTACCTCGCGATGCTTCAGATGGAGCGCAAGGCGTGGCGGCCGGACAACGCGTTCAATCCGTACCTCCCGCCGGACCCGAAGCAGCAGGAGAAGGACGCGGCCGCGACCGCGACCGCGAAGGGCGGCGGCGGCGACGAGGAGGGCGCGATCAAGCCCGAGGGGGGCGGCGGGGAGAAGGGCAGCGGCGCGGCTGCGGGCGCGGGCGCGGGGGCGGCGGCGAAGAGAGGAAGAGCCGACGCCGGCAAACTCTCCGCGGAGGCGCCGGAGTTTACCCCCACGAAGGACGCCGCCGCCGACGCGGACGGCGGCGGCGGCGGCTCGAAGAAGCGCGCCCGCGGCGCGAGGGACGCGGACGGGGGCAAGGACGACGGCAAGGGAGGCGCCAAGGGGAAAGACGACCAAAAGTCCGCCAAAGACGCGGGCGGCGGCGGCGGCGGCGGCGGCGGTCGCGGCGGCGGAGGCGGTCGCGGCGGCGGCGGGAGAGAGTCCGAGAAGGAGAAGGAGGAGCGTCTGCGAGCGGAGGCGAAG
>Ga0181559_10002216_pt1 | contig 19230 bp, 12 predicted proteins | sample 011ome_21_FD_133752 | JGI IMG/M metagenome (GOLD analysis project Ga0181559, IMG submission 133752) | Coastal salt marsh microbial communities from the Groves Creek Marsh, Skidaway Island, Georgia - 011508AT metaG (megahit assembly) | ecosystem: Environmental > Aquatic > Marine > Intertidal...
TTGAACTTGGGATAGAGGATATTCGAGTCAGAGGAGATAGTAATTTAATCGTCAGTCAAGTGAAAGGGGATTGGAAAGTGAAAGAGCCGAGGTTGATTCCGTTGCACGCGGAGTGTAACGAGATGAAAAAGAAGTTTCGCAGGTTTGATATAGCGCACGTGAGAAGAGAATTTAATAAAGATGCGGACGCGTTGGCGAATAGCGCCATAGATGATGGGACGCATACGAACGATTACGAGTATAAAAGTGGCGGTGGTAATAGTGGTGGATTTAACGGTGGTGGTGGTGAAGGTTTGGGCGGCGGGAACGTAAACGCGGCTGCGCGAATGGTGCGCCGAGCTCACTACGCCAACATCGCGAGAGCGACGCTGTGTACCATGCGCTTCGCTCGAATAGCCTTGCTGTAGAGTGAGAGAAAGAGAAGGAGAGAGAGAGAGAGAGAGAGAGAGAGAGAGAGAGAGAGACGTTTGTAAAAAAAGATGTATAACAGGAAATGTATAACAGAAGATCGGAGGATTGAGATTTTAGATAAAATATTATTAGATACTCAATGTTGATATTACTGGTACAATGCATGTGCTAAAAATTTTATTTCTTTGCCGCCGAAGACTTAAAGAAGCCTTTCTTCTTGGAAGAGGACTGCTGCTTATCGACGAGGTCAGTCATGGACGCGTCCTTCGAGACCTTCTTCGTCACCTCTTCAGTCACCTCTTCTTCCTCTTCGTCTTCAACTATCACCGGTTTACTAAGCATGCGTTCCGCTTCCTGTCGAGCGATTTCTCTCGCCGCCGTCATGGCATCCTTCTTCGCTTGCGCCAACTTGCTCTCCATCTCCTTCTCCTCCTTCATGCGTTTAAGCTCTCGTTCTTTGCGTTCTTTCTTCTCTTTGCGCTTGCGCTCTTCCTCTTTCTTCATCGTCTCAAACGCTTCGCGTTCCTTCTTCAACTCCTCGAGTTCTTGCTCGAAACGTTTCTTGCGCTCCTCGTTTTCCTTTTCAAACTCCGCGCGAATCTTCTCCGCAGCTATCCGTTCGCGCTCTTCTTGAGCTAAGCGCAAGCGTTCTTTTTCGGATTGCTTGAATTCAGGCGTTCTTGGGGAGGAGAGTTTGTCTGCGTATGGGTCGTTGTTCGCGGTGCCGTATGCGCCTCGCGAAGGCATCGGCCGACGGCCTTTACCTTTCACGCCGCTCTCTTCGTCGACGTCTTGGCGTTGTAACACACCTGGAATCGCCCACGGATGCGACACAGAACTCGGATACTTTCTTGCGATCGCTAACAAAGCGACGGCTAACGCTACACACGCTGTGCCGATCGCAATGAATGGTGGAGAGTACTCTGCCCACTGCACGAAAGCTTCTTCGCGTGTGCGAGGCTTTTCTCTCGTTTTCTTGATGTCCATCTCGATGGCGTCGGTCAAGTCGCGCGGAGAGACACTCTCCTTCTTGCTACTCGACGATTTGCGTTTACTTTTGCTATTACTCGACATCACTGACTCTTTCTTGCTGATAGAGGAGCTTTCCTTTGAAGATGAAGCAGTGTTGCTCATTTTGCCAGCGCGGCGAGGTGCTTTCGTCAAAGGCTTTTCAACCGTTCCGCTCGTCTCTTTCAAAGCTTCTTGAACTTTGGAAGAAGGAGTAGGAAGAGATTTTTTGGGCACCACGCGAGCTTTGTTAGCAGGTCTCATCGGTCGCTCATACTTTACTTGTTCGACTTCGTAATCTTCGTCGGTGATATCCTCGATCGGTTGCGCGTAGGAGGATGAGGAAACGGCGGTTTGTTGACGCGGTGTCCACGTGCGTTGCGGAAGTTGCTGAACTCGCGGTTGCTCTTGAGCTCCCGTAGCAGGGACACGAATGATGACAGGCGCTTTCGTTGGCGCGAACTCCATTTCCGTGTTCGCTCTGCGTAACACCATGGTAGATTTCTTACACGGTTTCAACGAGAACGAGCAACTCGCGTATCGAACGGCTTGGCACTCGTACACTTCGGCGACGAAACTTCTTTCGAGCTCACTCGCGTTCGCGCTCGGGTCTGGACACGCGCGCGTTTGCTTGCAACTTTGATCCGGATGCTGTTCGGGGCCGAGCAAAACGCCCTTGGAAGATTCAACGCAGGCGTTGACGACGCCAGAGGTTGGGCACTGCGCGTTTCCGAGCTGTCTCGCGGTATCGCACGCCATCGAAGCGTCGCCGTTAGGCGTCTCGTCGACAACATCGTAGCAGTGGTGTTCAACTTCGTCGGCTTTGCCCGGGCACGCGCACGAGCACGAACCGTATGCTGATGGTGAATCTTCAAAGTTGTTTGATCGTATCGGCGCGTCGGTGAGTCGTTGCTGCGCGAGATTAATTCCGTTACGCAACTGACTCCTGTCGTCACCTAATACGCTCATTTCTTCTTCGGCATCTTCTTCTGTTCCATCTCGATATTGTTGCTGCTCTTGCGCTTCTTGTTCGCGTTGAATGTTGCGCTCAACTCTCTGAATATTCTCGCTGTTCAATCCAGAGTTTTCATTTTCAACGAATCGATTTGTTCTCGGCGCGAGTAACCTTTCTTTCGTCGCGGCTTCAGATCGAGGTTGGAGAAATACTCTGCGTTGCGCGTTGCGCTGTCGCATTTCATGCACGTACGGAGACTCGCCGAAACGTGTCGCTTCTCTAGAGGACGTGGGTCCTTCGCCGAGCTTCGCCGTATCTTTCTTTGTGCCCATCATCATGACTCTCACCGGAACGTCGCCGAGGACGGCCATTCTCGCCATGTTTTGTGTTGGCGTCAAAGCCTGTCGGAACCAGCTTTTCTTCTTTTCTACTTTCGCGGAACCTAAGCTCGGGACGGAATAGTCGTGCGGCTCAGCGTGTTGCACAGCCGGATATTCCGGCACGGCGCTGTACTTGGCGTCTTCGTCGCCGGCTTTCCTCTTCGCCGCAACCGTTCTCGCCGCCGCTTCTTCGAGTTCTGCCATCGGCGTTTTCAAGAATTTCGGGTCGATACCTTGCTCTTTGTAATATTCCTCTTCGACAACGGTCGGTTCGTGCTTGGACATGTGAATGGCGTCTTGCCATCTTTGCATGGACCCGTAGACGTCCTGGCCGGCTTTGACCGCTTTCTTGTGCTCTTGCAAAAATTCCGCGGCGGAGTTGACAGCTTCCACGTAATACCCGCCAATCATCTCCTTCCAGACTTGATCGTGGATCTCTCTGTCTTCTTCGTATTCTTGCACTCTCCTTCCGTCCGCGGTCGTGACCATGGTTCCCTCGCCAATCGGCACTCTCTTCGGTTTGCCGCTTTGCGGATCGATGACCACTTTTGTGTTCATCTTCTCCTTGCCGTCGGGGCCAACCTCAATGCCGCTCTCTTGTTGCGCGGCCGCCGATAACTGCGGCTCGCCGTCCACCACGCGGAACTTCCCATCGTCTAAACCTTTCATGCCAATCGTATCCGGCTCTAATCCAACCTTTGCGGCGCCCCACAACGCGTGCGCTAAAAACGTATCGTCTCTCTGATAACTCTCGCAATTTCCCGTTTCTCCGCTCGTTCGCCCGAAAGTCACAATCGCCACGTTTTGTTTCGGCAACATGAAAATAGCGGATCCTTTATCGCCCAAAGTCATCGCAACGAACGACGTCGTCGACGCGCCGAAAAGAGGACCGCGCAAATTCTTCGCCGCGTGGCCGCACGGGCTCGACCCCAGCGCCACCGGCGAACAGCACGTCGCTTTCTCCGGGATCTTCTCGTCTTTTTCTAAAGGTTGGTGTACCCACGTCAACAAACCGTGCTTATCGTTTTGCTCGGTTTGCGTGAACACGTCGTAAGCGAAGTCTTTGTTGAACAACTGAATGGAGTGGCCGGTTTTGTCCAACGTCACGCCTTTGTTCAAAAACAACTGTGCCAACTTCAACGCGTCTCTGCAGGATAAACTAAACCTTCCCGTCAACGAGAACTCTCCGTCTGTTTGATCGTCTCCGTTCAAAAACGCCTCTTCCAACCCGAGCGGTTCTAAAACCGCCTTCGTCGCCCACTCCCTCGCGTCTCTCTTCGCCCGTCTAAACACAGCGTGTTGAATCGCATCCTCCACGACTTTCAAATACAACGAATTCCTGTGATCTCTATCGAAACTATCGTCCACGTCCCACTCTTGCCCGGGCTCGTTCGCTCTTTGGTTCTCCTCCACGGCGCCGCCGTGCGTCTGCTGCAAAATGTGCCTCGTCGTCACCGTCGTATCTCGTCCGAAAATCTCAACCGCCAACGGCGTGTAATCTAACAACGGCGCGTCGAGTTCAATCAACCCATCCTTCACCGCGGCACCAATCATAGCCAAAGACAAAAGCACGCCAGACGTATCCGTCGTTCTCTTGGCGTCCGGGCCCGAGGCGAACCCGGGGTAGCTCTCGTGCACGATGGCGCCGTCTTTGGCGACTAAGAAGCAGTCTCGCCCGGGAAGGACGGAAAGACGCGCATCGGCGGTCTATAAAACAAATAAAAAAGAAATAATGAAAGCGAGAGAGAGAGAGAGAGAGAGAGAGAGAGAGCGGTCAGTACTCCGAAGCGAACACGAAACGATAACAAAGCGAACGCATCGAAATCACGACGCGCGATCTCGAGAGAGAGAGAGAGAAAGGATTTGCGCGCTCCCCAAAAATGCGCCCTTCCCAAGAGGGAAATGCCGCGGCTCGAACGAAGCGCAGCAGCCCACAAAGCCTCACGGGCCTCATAAGAATAAGAAAACTACCTACGCGAGAGAGAGAGAGAAAAAGATATCTCGCAATTCAAGATCGTACCTCTAAACTGCTCTGACTCAAACCTTTCGATGCCGGCGTCGCGAACGTCCACTCCGCGTCCGATTTGTTGATGATGTTCCTCGTCTTCGCGCTGCTGCTGCTCGTCGTCGTTTGCTCTTTTCCTTCCGATGATGCCGCCGCGAATCCTTGCGCGTGCGCGTTACCACCGCAGAACAACAACAAAAACAAAAACGCGATGATAGCTAACATCGACAACGACGACGGCATCTCGCGTCTCATCACTATTATCGTCGTCATCGCGGTGGTGTCGCGCGTGTTCTCGAAAAAAAAAGAGCGCTCTGCGCGCGTTGTTCGATTTTTCTTTTTTTTTTGTTGGGAGGGAGACGAACGAGACGGGGAAAATTTAAGGGGAGGATGTTGAAACCCTAAACAATTTTGTTCGTTTTTTTTTGTTGGAAGAACTTTTTTTTCCCACACACACTCGCACTCGCACACTTGGGGAAAAAAGAAATGGCGGTGTTTACTACCCCAGGGTTCGCGCTGAGATGCTATTTTTCAGCTTCACCTTCTTCTTCTTCTTCTTCTTCTTCTTCTTCTTCACCGGCGTGCTATCACCACCACTCGATGTCTTCTCGTTGTCGCGTTTTGGAAGAGAGCGTTGTTGTCGACGCTAATAAAAAAGGTTGGAACGTGGATGAGGTGCTTTTTTTTTGGAAATCGGGGCGAAGAAAACAGATAAAGTTCGTTACGAAGAAAACGAGGACGATGATGAACGTGCTGAGCAGCGCGACGCACGACGAGGAAGGGTACTACGTCGCCTCGAACGCTAATGCTGCTGCAGCTGGAGCCGCGAGGAGGAGGAGGAGGAGGAAGACCACGACAAATGATGATGGTAATAATGCTAATAATAACAACCAAGAGAAGGAACAACACCAGTGTCACTATTGCGAACGAACCGCCTCTTCTCGCTGGTACAAGAACAAGACGCAGTGCAACGCGTGCTACAACCGAACGAGACGAATTCGGATTAAGAACGATTTGCAAACTCACTCGTGCGAGATATGTCAGACGTCCAGTTCGGTCGAGTGGTACAGGAACAAGTTCACGGGCGCGAAAACCGGGCGATTGTGTCACTCGTGCTATTGTCGGGAGAGAGCTACGGCGCTCGACGTGCGGTGCGCCGAGTGTCGAAGCGAGAACACGAGCGGGAACTGGGCGATACCGAAGACTAAAGGCAAGTTTAAACCTGGAGATCGGTTGTGTAACGTCTGTTACAGAAGAGAACTCGTATCTTTGAAAGCAGAGGCGGAAGAGGAGAGCACGAGCGAAGGTTGATGTGTGTATTATTATATGTATGCTTTGTGTGTAAAGTTGTGCCAGTTACCGTATTTGTACAAACTCTGCTGTAAACAAACGTTGTTGCGCGACTCTCTATTTAAAAACTAAAACTATCGCTAAAAATGGTATCTCTGCTCTTCTCACAGTTTACTTCGCGATCTCAGAAAAGAAGAAGAAGATAAAGAAGGGCTCGTCCACGTTATCACCTTCCCCGGGTTCATGATGTTCAAAGGATCCAACGCTTTCTTTATGGACCTTTGGATTTCAATGTGCGCCTCGCCGTGTTCGCGGACGATGTGTTTCATCTTCCCGACGCCAACGCCGTGTTCGCCCGAAGCGACTCCTCCAACATCTAACGCGGCGTTAACTAATTGTTCTTCTAATTTGTGCAACTCTTTCTCGTTGTCGTCGTTGAACGGAATCAAGCAGTGGTAGTTACCGTCGGCGATGTGACAGCACATGACGCACGGGAATCTCGCTCGTTTAAACAACCTTTCCGCGTTAGCTATCGACTCTGCGAGTTTTGAAATAGGCACGCACACGTCTCCGACGTATACTTTTTCTTTCTTGTGCGTGCCTAACTCTATGCCGCGATATCGCATCGCACCGAGATAGCATCCTCGTCTCGCTTCCCAAATCGAATCTAACTCGTCGGCGTTTTTGGCAAACTGTATCGAACTCTCGCGACAGTTTTTCGATCTCGCCAACTCGACGAAGTGCTCGTAATCTGCTTTGCATCTCTCGTACCCACCTTCGTCGGGAAGCTTGGAATCCACAAACTCTAAAAACAACGTCGGAGTTTCAACCATTTTCGTCTTAAACACGACGTTTGAGACTTGCACGCCTTCCGAGTTTAACATTTCGCATCTCAACAGCGTCTCTAAATTCGCGTTTCTCGCCAACACGACCGTCTCCGCGGCGTCTTTGACCGTCTCAAATTGAACCACCGCTCCGACTCTCGTTTTTGGAATCGGAAACAGTTTGACGGTCAACTCTGTGATCACGCCTAAAGTGCCCTCCGCGCCTAAAAACAGAGCGTTCAACTCGTATCCCGTGGAACTTTTTCTAACGTTGCGTCTCGTTTCGATGAGTTCACCTTTCGGAGTGACAACCTTCATGCTCACGATATTTTCTTTCGACGTGCCGTATTTCAGCGTGGACAATCCGCTGCCCCCAGTGCTCGCCATTCCTCCTACGGACGGATTCGAAGAAGGGTCCGGCCCAAACACGAAAGAGTGCGGCGCTAAAAATTTATTCAACTCGTTCTTCAACACGCCGGCGCCAACCGTCGCGGTCCGTTGCATCTCGTCCAAAGACATCGTCTTCAACAGAGACGTGTCCAAAACGACGCCTCCGAAATACGCGACGCACCCGCCCTCCAACCCGGTCCCGGCGCCTCTCGGCACGCACGGTTTCTTAAACTCCACGCACGCTCTGACGATATTTTGCGCCTCTTCGCTCGAGACAACTCTGACCACCGCATCTGGCGTCGCGCCTTTATGCGCGCCCATATCTCTCTCGCAGCTCTCAAACTCCTCGCCGCCGACGTAAACCCTCGACGCGTCCGCCACCGATCGACGCAAACGCTCGATGAACTTCTGTTTCTTCTTTGCCAAAGCCTCTTTGCTTTTCATCGTCGTCGTTGTTGTCATCATCAACACAAAACTTTTCCCCGGGACACAAGCGCTCTTCTCTCGTCTTCTCTTCTCTCGTTATCCGCTCTCTCTCTCTCTCTCTCAACGAAAATATATGAAACAATATAATAAGTTCGTGAAGAAGAGAGTCGTTGTTTTGCGCGAAGAAGAGTGTGGTTGTTGGTGTCTGGCACCACCCTCTACATTCACAACGAACTCTTCGTTTTTGGCGCCAAAAAAGAAAGCAAGCGTCGATCGAAAAAAAAAATGAAAAAATGAAAAAGAAGAAGAAGAAGAAGAAAAAACTCTCTCGTTCTCTCTCTCTCTCTCTTCACTTTTTTAGCACGAGAACGGCGCTAATCTCATCTTCTTTGCCTCTTTTTTTTAGTTTCAAGAATACACACGCGTATTAATAACAGAGAAGAATGAATTTCGGAGGCATGCCTCGCGGACGCAAGGTACGGAAAAACGCGCAGCAGCAGCGGCGTAATAAAGCGGTTGTTCTTCGTTTGGGGGGATGCGTTTTTTTTTTCTGGTCCCTTCCATTTCTTTCTTTTTTTTTCTTTGACGACGAGACTTTTTGTTGAGAGAGAGAAATCGCGCCGGCGCATCATCAGGCGTCGGTGGTCGCGCGCTTCTCTCGATGTATATTTTTAGAGAGCGGGACGCTAAGAGAGAGAGAAACGAGAGATGTCGCCGCCGTCGTCGCCCGCGATGTGCGCTCTGCTCCAATTCGCGTAAAAGCGGAGAGAGAAGACAAGGGGGGAGAGCGTAAAAAAGAAAAGCTCTCTCGTTGGAAAAGAAAGAAATCGAGATCTCTTCTTCTTCTCTTCTTCTCTCTCGACTGCTCGACGTGCGGCGCAGAGAGAAGAAGAGAAGAAAAAACCAATCGACGGCTGACGTTTCTCTAAAACGCTCGTTTTCTCTCGATTTTCCACGGGGGTGAAGCCGTCTCTCTCTCTCTTTTCTCTCTCTTTGGATCGAACGCGGAAGGCGCAGCACGATCTGGTTCTGGGATTTTGTTGCACCACCACGAGTACTACTGTTCGTGAAGATCGACGACGATAAAACGTAACTCGTGGTGGGGCGCGTCGCGCGTCTCGCGAGAGCGCGATGATGAGAGAGATGGGGGTCGAGTTGATGATTTTTCCGTTTTTTTATTCCCGGGAGAAGATGAAGAAGAAGAAAAGGAGGGTCTCGTCTCCTTCTTTTCTTAACTCTTCGTTTGGACCGTCTTTTACGCGCGAAATAATCAATAATCACAATCACAAAACAAAAGCGCTGACGAAAACGTTCTCTCATTCATCACCAAACCTCTCAAAAACAACAACAGTCCAACGACACGAAATTGTACGACATCCTCGGGATATCGAAATCCGCGGACGCGACGGAAATCAAAAAAGCGTACCGAAAAGCGGCGATTAAGAACCATCCGGATAAAGGCGGCGACGAGGCGAAGTTCAAAGAGTGCACGCACGCGTACGAGGTTTTATCGGACCCAGAGAAGAGAGAGTTGTACGATAACTACGGCGAAGAGGCGTTGAAAGATGGCGGTGGCTTTGGTGGCGGCGGCGGGTCGCCGTTTGATATTTTTGAGCAGATGTTTGGCGGGAATCCGTTTGGCGGCGGCGGCGGGAGAGGCGGCGGTCGATCGAGAGTGAGAAGAGGAGAAGACGTCGTCCACGGTTTGAAGTTATCGTTAGAAGATTTATACAACGGCGTGACGAAGAAGTTATCGTTGGCGAAGAATATTATTTGCCCGAAGTGTACCGGAACTGGGTCCAAGTCGGGTGCTTTAGGGACGTGTCGAACATGTTCCGGTTCCGGCGTGAAGTTGGTCGTTCGACAAATTGCCCCGGGTATGGTGCAACAAATGCAAACCGTCTGTCCGGATTGTCACGGAAATGGCCAAACGATTTCCGAAAAAGACAAATGTCCGGGATGTAAGGCGCAAAAAGTGGTCCAAGAGAAGAAAGTTTTGGAAGTGCACATCGAGAAAGGAATGATGCACAACCAAAAGATTGTTTTCAACGGCGAAGCGGACGAGGCGCCGGATACCGTGCCCGGGGATATTGTTTTTGTCGTTCAACAGAAAGAGCACAAGACGTTCACGAGAAAAGGAAACGATTTGTTCATTGAGAAGAAGTTGACGTTGACGGAAGCGTTGTGCGGGTTCAAGTTTCAAATCGAACACTTGGACGGACGAAAATTAATCGTCGGTTGCGAGCCAGGGGAGATCATTCGCCCGGGAGATTTGAAATCCATCCAAAACGAAGGCATGCCAATCCGAGGGAACCCGTTCAACAAGGGGAAAATGTTTGTGAAGTTTACCATTGAGTTCCCGAAGAATGGCGAGTTGTCCGGCGACCAAATCCAAGCGTTGGAGAACATCTTGCCGAAACGACCGACGGTTGAATTAGACTTGGAGCACGGCGAGGAGTCGGAGTTGCACGACGTCGACCCGCAAGTAGAAGCGAGAAGGAGAGAGGAAGAAAAGAGAGCGGCTGGGAACGCGTACGACGAAGAGGACGACGACGAGAGAGGAGGCGAGAGAGTGCAGTGCGCTCAACAGTAAACGAAAGAAGTCCCGGGTCATAAAACAACGTAAGAAGAAGATATATATATTTAGACAACAGAGAGAGAGAGAGAGAGAGAGAGGGAGAATTGATAAAATTGTATGCGAGAGAGTGTGTGTGAGAGAGAGAAAGAGAGAGAGAAAGAGTAACATGAGAAGTGCAGAGTGCGATGACGTGCGCACTACAAACTACCAAACATATCCCACAACGCCGTAACCTGCGGCCCGCCGCCGTTAATCACGTTCGTAAAACCTTTCGCCTTCAACCACTCTTTACTTTTCTGCCCTCTCCCGCCGCCGCCGCAGTGCGTGATTATCGGCGCGTCCTTCTCCGAAAACATCGAGTCCTCGAACCCGCTCAGCGCTTTCTTCTCTCTATCGAACGGTAAATTCACCGCGTTGGGACGTTTTTCAGTCCCGCAATCTGCGATGGGAAAAGGCCCGTCCGCTTTCCCGTACGTCTCGTCGGACGGTTCCACCGTGAAATCCGGGTTTCTGGAATCCACCACCGTCACTTTCTTCCCTTTGTTCTTCTCCAGGAACGCTTTCATCTCCTCGTCGGACGCGACGCCTGGTTTCCGCGCTTCTTCGGGGACGACATCACCACCATCGGAAGACGCCGACGCTTTCATTTTTCTTTCCGACGACGACGACGACGAAATAATATGCAACGACGACGACGCGTTCCTTCTCCTTCTCCAAAAATCACCGGCGGTGGTGGCGGTGGTGGTGCTGGCACAAAAGAAAGCGCTTCTTTGAAGCATAGCGCGCTTTAAAAGTGTCGTTGCGCGAGTAGTATAATAGGGAAAAAAAATATTCCATTTTCACTTCTCACGAGGCGCGTCAAGAGGCTTCACCACCACCGAAGAACCACCACGACAACGCGTTGTTGCCGCGCGCCGTGACGCTCGCGCTCTCCCACATCTCGCGTCCAAAAACGCTCTCGCCGAACGCCAACCAAAACACGGTCCACGAGGAAGCCACCGCGACCCAAACTGTGAACCCGAAACGCATCTTAGAGACGTATTCGTCGACGACTTTGTCTCTTCTCACGACGACGCCGATGGCGTCTTCTTCCCGGGAAGACGACGACGAAGAAGAAAAGTAGTACGCGCACGCGCCCCAGACGAACGGGAGGCCGAAAAAACCTAACCGGTAGGAGTTTCGGCACAAAGTGCGCGCGGACGATAACGGTTCGCCGTGAATCGCGTCGTCAATGGTGGAAACGCGCGAGGGAGGCGCGTCCTGTGTGTGTTAAGACCGCGGAAAAGAGAAAAGATTTCAACGAGAGAGATTGAGATTTGTTGTGTTGAAAAGATGAGAGCGAGAGATGTCGTCGAAGAAAGAGTCGTTCGTTCGTTCGGGAAAAGAGCGCACCTCCACGTCGTCCTCGATTTCGTCTTCGCGCGAAGACATTATTATCGCGACGACGACGACGACGGCGTATTCGTGTCCGTCCTCGAAAAGTGAAGACATGAATCACTTTTTTTTCCAATTCGATGAGATTTCTTTCTTTTATGAGTAGAAGAAATAACAACACACACGCAAAAGCGCGCGCGCGCACACGCACACATCAAACACAATATGAGCACCAAAGAAGAAGAAGAAGAAGAACGACCGTTTGAAATCTGGCCCTCGCTCAGAGGCGACAAACACTTCGTCTGCTCTCTCCCTTTATCGGACGTCTATTTAAACAACGACTCCACGTGGCCGTGGGTCGTTTTAGTCCCTCGCAGAAACGGTCTCGTCGAGTACACGGATTTGCCGGACGATTTGCAACTGCAACTGATGCGAGAGATGAGTTTACTCTCGAAAGTTTTACTCGGAGGGTGGCCGGAGATAACAAAGTTAAACACCGGGATGATCGGGTGCGTGTGCAGGCAGTTGCACTGCCACATTTTAGGACGGTTTGAGAACGATATTTGTTGGCCAGGGCCGGTTTGGGGCGCCAGCGAGGCGGTGCCGTACGGCGAGGCGGAGGCGAAAGAGACGACCGGGAAAATAGAAGCGTTGATCAGAGAGTTGTCTTCTTCTTCGTAGTTTTTAAACGCGTAGTATATACTGGTACACAAGCTATGTATAAATATCATCGCGCGCCTCGAATTAAGTGGTCCCCGAGAGCACTCTTCGCCGGCGAAAGCGTCATGATTTCGCACCCGGTATCGGTGACGAGCAAAGTGTGTTCGCACTGCGCGGTCCATTTCCCGTCCGCGGTGACGGATGTCCATCCATCTTTCCACATGATATCTCTCGTCCCGCCGATGGTTAACATCGGTTCAATGGTAAACGTCATTCCGGCTTCGATCGTTCCCGGGTCGTTGTTTCTGTGGTGTCTGACGGTTGGTCCGGAGTGGAACTCTTTACCGACGCCGTGACCGACGAACTTATCCACGACGCCGAACTTGTATTTATCGGCGATTTCGTGAATGGTGGCTCCGATTCGTCGCAAAGGCACGCCCGGTTTCACAATCTTAATCGCCGCTTCCAACGCGTCCTCGGTCACTTTGCACAACGTCTCCACTTGCTCGGAAACTTTCCCAACGCGAATCGTTCTCGACGTATCCCCGTGATATCCGTTCAAATACACCGTCACGTCGACGTTTATAATATCTCCGTCCATCAAACTCTCGTCCGGTGTCGGTATCCCGTGGCATATGCACTCGTTCAACGACGTGCACACCGACTTTGGAAACTTGCCGTAATTTAAAGGACTCGGATACGCCCCGGCATCGATAATCATCGCGTGCACTTTCTCGTCGATAAATTCCGTCGTCACCCCTACCTGGCACAAACTCTCCGCGTAATCCAAAACTTGCGCCGCCAACAACCCCGCCGCGCGCATCCCTTCGATCTCCTCCGCCGTCCTCGCAAATTGATACTTGGAATCGTTATACGGCGGTAAAACGCCGCTGTCCGCGTACGGAGGTTTCATCGTGTCCTCGTATACTTTCCGCATCGGCGTCACTAACCCAGGTTTCAACGCTTTCCGGTTTTGGAAGCCATTTTCCGAGCGGCCGTTGACCGTGTTCGAGACTTTTTCTTTCGTCTTAGAGACGGCGGCGTTCAGGATTTCAGACGCGAAACCTTTCTTCTTACACGTCGTCTCGGTGTTGACCATTCTTTTATTACTCGCATTATTATTTCTAAAGGCAGAACTACCTCCTCCTCCTCCGTACGAAGCGGTCGCGCGGAGCGAGGAGAGTCTGATGCATTTCGCGCAGAAAGAGTTGTGCATTGCGTTCATGTTTGGGGCAGCGACAGACACACCGCGCGCGCTTTTTAGTGTGAAGATTTAGGGAAAATTTTTTTATCCAAAACGCAAATTAATTCACCACAAAAAAAATGCGAAGAGAGACATAGAAAATGAGCAACAGCATCGCCGCTCGTTTTGCCGCTGGTGGTGGTGGTGGTGTGGTCTCGAGGAGGAGGAGGAGGAGATGCGATGAAAAATGCATTCGAGGTTTTTCGACGAGCGGAAGAGGAGCAGGTGTGCCCCGTCTTCTCTGCGACGATGATGATGACGATCGTTTTCGTCGTCTTCGTTCCAATTCGAAGGCGGCGAAGGAGACAGTTACGGAGGACGACGACGACGACGAAGAGGAGGAGAGAAAGAAGCAAAAGCAAAGAGACCATCGGAAACGAAACAGAAAAAGGAATAAAGAAAAGACGGACGAGGTCGTCGAGGAGGTTTTGGGGAAGTTTTTGGCGGTTTTGAAGCCTTTTCCGGAAGATGGCGCCGCGGTGTCTTCGATGTCTTCGATGTCTTCGACGAGACGACTCGACTCGTTTTTGGAGTTGTACGTTCGCGAAGACGAAGACATCGAAGACGTTCGCGAAGATGCACCGATGATAATAAATTGGAGCGAGTTTCCGAAGAGTGCCGATCCGGTGCAATCGATTGGAACGGCGAAAAAAACGTCGGAAGCGAGAGGCATTCGGAAGCGGAAACAGATCGAACAGATTTACAACGCGTTGCGCTCGCGAAACGTGTTGAGCGACCGTAGAAATAGCAATAGCACTAGTAGCGAAAAGAACGAGAAAAAAAGGAAAACGATTGTCGATTTCGGATGTGGCACTGGGAATTTGCTCTTAGCTTTGGCGTTTTTATTCCCCGAGCACGACTTTATCGGCGTCGATTTGAACGAAACGTCGATTCGCATGCTCGAGGAACGCGCGGCGAATGCGAAATTAACAAACGTGCGATCGAAATTGTCTTTAATCGAAACGTTCGACGAAGATTTCGACGTCGCGTTGGCGTTACACGTGTGCGGAAAAGCTACGGACGTTGTTTTACAAACGTGCGTGGAAAAGCAGAAGGATTTCGTGTGCGTGCCGTGCTGCGTCGGCAAAGTTCAAGTCAACGGACATCGCTCCGTCGGCGGCATGCGTAAAAAATTGATAGACGTAAAAAAAGTAGACCCGAACGCAAACACCGACGGCGAAATCATCCGACACCCGAGATCAAACTTAATGCGATCAATCTGCGACGAAGAAACGTTCATGGAAGTGGCTAAACTCGCCGACTGGTCCGGTAACGACACCGTCTCCGCGTACGATGAATCCGCTCACTCTCGCTTACCGACGAAAGCGAAATCCGCGGTTGAAATAGACCGCGCGCAGAGGTGCGTCGAGAGAGGTTATCGCGGGTCCATTTCGCTCCATAAGATGCACCAGTGCGGATTGAGAAACGATTTAATCTTAGGCGTCGTTGAGTGATAGCGACGACGAGGAGCGGTTGTAACGGTAGCGGTCAAATTATAAAACAAAAGTATATTTATCACAGAGTCTCTCTCTTCTTCAGAATTTGTGCGCACCCACCACGCACCGCACCGTCTTTCTTTTTTTGAAAAACACAGAAAGAAATATGTTCGAGGAAGACTCGAGCGGTGGTGGCAATAACGACGACGATTCCTCCGACGCGGAGTACGCGGACGTGGACGCCACCCTCGACGATGGCGAGAAAGCGTTCGGCGCGAAAAATTCGCTCCAATCGCAGCGAGAATCGATCGTTTTTCTCGTCGATTGTTCGAGAACAAACCGGCATCCAATTTCGAAAAATTACTTTTACGTTCGCGAGGACGAAGAAGAAGATGAAGAACTGAACGAGGACGGGACGAAGAAGAAAGACGCGAAAGAAATATCTTCTTCTTCGAAGTATAATTACGTCCAAGTCGCTCTGAACGCGTACCGGAACGTTCTTCGAGACCGGGTCGTCTCTTCTCCGGAGGATGAAATCGGACTCGTGTTGTACAACACGAAAAATCGTCGAGGGGAGTTGGAGTTTGACAAGATTTTCGTCCTGCACGAACTGGCGCCGATCACGGCGGAAAGAGTCGGGTCGATATCGAATTTTATCGACGAGGGCGAGTTTGGAGAGATGCTGTTCGAAGAGCAGATCGGGAGCAGGAAGGAGGAAGACGAGGGCGAGAACGCGGTGAACCACGCGTTGTGGACGGCGTCGCACATGTTGAGTAGGAACGCGAAGACGAGGAGGAGCGCGTACGTGTTTACGAACGACGACGTCGTGTTTAAGACGAAGAGCGAGGATATAAACGACACGCCACAGAAAAATAAGAAGATTAAAAGTAGTGGTGGTAAGAAGACGGCGAAAGAAGCGACAATCGCGAGGTGCGAGGAGATGGCAAACGCGGGCGTTCGATTAGAACTGTTCCCGGGACCGAAAATCGGCGACGACGGGAGACTCGTCGAACGCGACGGGGAGAAGGAGTACGCGTTTGACGATTTCGACGTCTCCGAAGGATCGTTTTGGAGAGAGGTGTTGAGAAAGTTCCGCGCGGCGAGGAAGAAACGCGAGAAGGAGGAAATGACTCGACGGCGGAAGATTGTGATGCAAACGCTGAAAGACGCCGGAGACGACGAGGAGGTGCAGAGGATGTTGAAAGAAGAGGAACAGGCGTGGATGGAGAGACGGAAGAAAATTCGAAACAACGGCGGCGAAGTATCACATCAAGACAAGACCATCGTTAATAACATCAACATTAACGACGAATTAGCATCGGACGAAGACGAGTGTTTCGATATCGTCGCCTCATCGAAAACGAGAGTGGAGAACTTGGAAGTGGTTTCCAGACGTAAAGTCTCCAGACGTCGCCCCAGAAAAACAAAAGTTTGGTTCAACGACGGCACGTTCGCGTTACCGTTCACGATCGTGCACTTGGTGCAAAAGACAACTAAACCGGCTCCGAAGTACGTGGACGCGGAGGATCATCAAGATTTAAGAACGGAAACGGTGTATTTAGACAAAGAGTCCGGAGAAGTCGTCGCGCCGAAGAAGTCGTACTTAGAGATTGGGCCAGAGAAGCAAAAAGTCATCGTCAAGAATACGGAGAAGCAAGCGACGTACGCGGCGAGCAAGAACTTTCACGCGAACGCGTGTAAACTCGGGATGCATTGTTTGGGTTTCGTGGATACGAGCGAAGTGGCGCAACGAGATCGACTGTTGAAAGGTCAAGGCAAATTTGTACGACCAGACGAAACTGTTTTCGGCGGCAAAGAGGCATTCAGCGCTCTCTTAACGGCGTGCGCCGAGAGACGCGTGTCGATGTTGTGCGCGGACGTGTATAACACTAAATCGCAGGTGAAGTACGTCGCGTTGATTCCTCAAGTTGAAAACGATGCGTATTTAGGTGTTCCCGCGGGATTTCACGTGGTCAGAGTTCCTTTTCGGGACGATTTGCGCCAACCGGAAAAGACGCTGGGAAATGCAGCGCAAACGAGCGCGACGGAGACGCAAATTCAAGTCGCGGAAGGTTTGGTGGAATCCCTAGAACTTCAAGAATACCATCCGACGAGAATTTCGAACCCGGAGTTACAGGCTCACTACAAAGCCCTGGAAGCGATCGCGTTGAACAAACGCAAGGTGGAGAAAATCTCCGACGATACCGCCCCGCCGATTGAACAGCTGTGGAAAGAGCACGGCGTCATCGCACACATTCGAAATTTCAGTCGAGCGACGTACGGCGTCGAACAACAAGACAGGGGAGGAAACGGCGACGACGATGAGGAGGCGGACGACAACGATGGGAACGGTATCGTTGGTCGAAAACGAAAAGCCGCGAAAGACGCCGCCATCAAAACGGTTCTCCAAGAAATCCATCCCGGATTTGAAAGTTTTGTCAAGAGTGCGAAGAAAGGTAACTTGAGCGAGTACACCGTCGATAAGTTGAAAACGTACTTGGACGCGCACAATTTACCGAAAGGTGGGAATAAGGCGAGCATAATATCGCGCATTGAGAAACACGCGAGAGATTACGACGACGGCGACGGCGAAGAGAGAGGAGCGAAGGACGACATCGTCGCAGTCGAGGAGGAAGATAGATTCTAGACAACACAGGTAGTTTCATAAAGTAGATATTGTAGAGGAAAATAGAGATACGCGCATTCTTCATTCGATAAGTAGCGACTACTTACTAAGTATTTGGGCTCAGATATACACTCTAACTATTTTGTAATCATCTCGCAAGTTTGCTTTCATTCAGCGTTTTTCTCGTCATCGCCCTTTTTTTCTACCTTTCACGCAAAAGCGTCGAAATGCTCGTTCCTCGGCTCAAAATAAATTTTGTAATCACCACATCACGCGCATTCCGCGTCGTGAAATCATAAATACATTTCGGATTATTAAATCATCATCGCCGAAGAAAAAAGACCACCTCGACACCCCTGCTATTGCATATAAAACTCTACCGTGGCAAAAAATATTTCCAAGAAGAAAAGAGAGATGCAAAAAAAAAAACGAACCGTTACCGCCCGCGCGCGCCCTAGAGGAGGCTCAGGATGAAGTGTGTAGTCATGAATTGAATTCATATATATTAAACGGTACTTTTTTATATCATCGCCTCATCTCGTCGAGGTTCGGGCGGTCACGCGTCTTCACATCGCTCGCGCGAGAGAGAGAGAGAGACGAAAAGAGAGACACTAAAAAAAAGACACCCTCGGGAATAAGAAAAAAATGAGAAAAAAGAAGAAGAATGAGGCTCAGAATACAGTCTTTTGATCATCGCTCTCGCGCTCTCATAAGTGAATGTGTAAGTTATCGATCGTCATCGCCTCGGATTCGTGTACTTTTTTCAGAAGATATATAAAAGTGAAGAAGAAGAAGAAGCGAGAAGAAGAAGAAGACATTCCGAGAGACATGCGAGAAAAAATATCTTTCTCTCTCTCTCGTTGGGAGGAAAAAAAAATGCAAAAAAAAAGTTCTCACAAAACACAAAACAACACAAAAAAAGAAAGAAGAAAGAAAAGAAAATGGCTGCGCGAACGACGACGACGACGGCGGTGAAGAGAGAAGCCATCGACGACGACGACGACGAAAACGACGAGAACAACGAGAAGAACAAAGAAGGAGAGACCACCGATGGTGGCACCAGAAGAGACCCTCTGTACCCACCTCTGGACTACTCGCGGATAGCGAAGAAAACGCTGACGAAGGACGAGATCGAACTCGCCGCCCTGGCGGCCGAGTTTCGAAACTTTTACCGAACGTCGCCGTATTACATGCGCAGCGAAGACACGACCGCGCGAGACGAAGACGAGAAGTTCACGAAGAGTTGGAAAGAGCTGAAAAAAGACGAGGAGCGAAGGCGCGAATCGACGACGTCGTCGTCGTCGGCGCAAAAGAAGAAGAAGAAGAAGAAGGGAAAAGAAACCGACGACGACAACGGCGGCGAAAATGGAAGCGAAGAAGGAGAACAGGATTCGGGGAAAGAGAAAAAGTCGAAGAGTTGGACGCTGGAAGACACCGTGGAAGATTGGATGTTCGACGAAGAAATCGGGTTTCCGGATGAAATCATGGTGGAATTCGAGCACTTGCGGCCGAAACATTTGAAAGAGAAGAAGAAGATGAAGATGAAAGAGGAGCGACAACAACGGCAACGAAACAACAACAACAACAACAACAACAACAACAACAACAACAACAACAACAACAA
>Ga0181559_10002219_pt1 | contig 19216 bp, 13 predicted proteins | sample 011ome_21_FD_133752 | JGI IMG/M metagenome (GOLD analysis project Ga0181559, IMG submission 133752) | Coastal salt marsh microbial communities from the Groves Creek Marsh, Skidaway Island, Georgia - 011508AT metaG (megahit assembly) | ecosystem: Environmental > Aquatic > Marine > Intertidal...
AACGAGAATGACAAAACCGGGGGTTCCGGGGGTTCCTCGTTCCTCACCGGCTGGCTCGCGGTCCTCGCGGGCGTGGTGCACGGCGCCGCCGGCCCGGGCGCGATCCTGGGCGTCCTCCCGGCGATGGCGCTGCGCGACGAGCCGCTGGTGCTCGGGTACTTTTGCGGATTCGTCGGCGCCACCGTCGTCGCCATGGGCGCCTTCGCCGCCGGCTGGGGCGCGGGGACGCGCGCGCTCGGCAGGAGAGGTGGCGCGCGCGTCGCGCGGGGTCTGGCGATGTGCTCATCCGTGCTCTGCGTGGTGGTCGGGGTCGCGTGGGCCGCGCTTTCCGTGACGGGCGTCGAGACGGATTAGACGAGAACGACGAGAACGACGAGAACGACTCGACGCGTACGTAGCGACGTAGAAAAGGTCTCGCCGAGTGAGCGTTTCCGCGCGACTGATGAACGAGACGGCGTCGCTACGGCGTCGCGCGCGTTTTTTCGCGTATACGTCTACTCGTAGTACAGCCCGAACACCATCCCGACGCAGAACACGCTGGAGTTCTCGTAGAAGTCCGAGGCGAAGTTGTCCGTCGCGGTGTCCCACAGGCACCGCGACGCCAGCCGCAGCGCCTGGCCGGTTTTCTCGCCAACCGTCACCTGCACGACGAGCTTGTATCGCTCGTACCCGAGATTCTTCACGCGCTCCTTGACGGTGTCCGCCAGCTCCTTCGCGATCTGCGCGCTCTTCAGCGGGTCGTACTGCGTCCCCTCCAGGCGTTCCTTGATGGTATCCGTCAGGATTTTCTGAACGGGACCGCGCATGAACTTGTACCCCTGTCGCGTTTTCGACGTTTCGGTTCGGACGAGAGGATGACGACGATCGTCGCGTCAGCGCTGGGAGCACACGTCTCGGTTCGTTCCAAAAATGGGACACCGCGGTGATACGGCATCGTCCGTCGAGCGGCGTCGGGTTTATCTGTTTCGAATCGACGTCGTGAGCCGCGCGCGTGTCTCGTGTCGGGACGCACCTCCCCGAACTCTTCGGGTTTCTGCATGTACGTGTTCTCGAACGTCACGTTGTCGCCCACGGGCATGACGGGGTCTTCGTCGCCCATCGCGCTCGCCTTATTCCCCTTTGGTGTTTCGCGCGGACGGCGGGCCTGCCGGGACGGAGACGGCCGCGGACGGAGCGGCGGACCTCGGTCGGCGGCTCGGGGCGAACCTCGGAGCGCGGGACACGCGCGGAGGGGAACGCGGCGGCGCGCGCGCAGGAGTGCGGGCGCCGAGGGGGAGAGCACCGAGGCGTCAAAATCTCCTCGGAATCTTTGCGAAAAGACTCGAATCCGCGGTCTATTAAACCCGGGTTCCTCTCGTCCTCGTTCATCGTCCTCACTCACAGACAACGGTCGCGCCGTGTTGCGAATAAACGACATAACGAGAGCGCCCACGCCACTCGGCCCGCGCGCGGTGAAGCGCGCGTCTTTCTCTCGGACCGGAGCGGCGCGTGGCGCGACCCGTCGGCATGTCCGCGCTCGGCATCGCGGGCTCGCTCGCCGGTACGGCGGTGAAGACCGCCGTCAACCGGAGCATCAACCAGTACCAGGAGCGGAGACTCGACCAGCAGAGCAAAGTCGACTGGTGCGTGCGCGCGATCCCTGGACCGGCGGTGGGGGGCTCCGCTCGGAACGCGCGGAGCACGCGCGCTCACGACGACCACCGCAGGCGTCACGAGCGGTCTCCGGCGACACGTTCGCGGCGACGCGAACGTGAAACCGAACACGCGTCGTGTCTCGCGCGGGCAACCTCCCGCCCGCGCGACGATTTTCCAATCCCACGAACGTTCGCGCGTCGCGTCAAAAGCGCGGCGGCGAAAAAAAAAGCCTATAGCACGCGCCGCCTTTCGCTCCCGCCGCGTCACCGAACCTACACGCGCATATGCCATCGCTCGTTCCCGTCTCACCTTTCCCACACTAATGCGCACCTTTCCGCGTCATGTCGCGCAGGGAGGACTACAACTACCCCCCCCACCTGAACGTCCTGCACTACAACGTCGACGACATCGAAAACGCGAGCGCGCGCGCGGCGGTGCGGACGGCGCACGCCGCGTACGTGTACTCGCTCTGTTTGTTTCTGCTCAACTTCCTCGGGACGGTGATTTTAGCCGGTGGCGGCGCGGTGGACGGGGTGAACGTCGTGTACGCGCTGTTCAACGTGGTGATCTACGGGATCGTCGGTATGTACGCCTTCTACTGCGGGTACAAGGGCGCGGCGACGCGCAACGGGCGGCTCACGGATTACTACGTCTGGCTGCAGAGCTTTTTCGTGCTTTTTCACATCATCGCGTCGTCCGTCAACGGCGCCAACTACTACGGCTGGAGCAACGCCGGGCGCGCGAAGCGGTCGGAAAAAATGTCCGACTTCTTCCTGGGGTGGACGTTCTTCGAGAGCACGATGTGGACGCTGGGGTACCTGCTGGGCGCGGTGGCTCTGTACCGGGTGGTGACGACGAGGAAAGACGCCATGCGGTCGCAGGGGTCGTCGGGGTACGGATTGAGAGTGTGATTGAGAGAGTGACGAAATCAAACGCGCGCGCGTGTTCCTGACGTGGTATAAAAAGGACAGGAAACGCGATTCGTGGAGCTCCAAACACACCGACGACCGATCGGCCGGGAAGCGCGAGTTTGAACCGCGCGAGATATCTCGCGATCGCGTCGCGTCCTCGCGTCGGTCATCATCATCGCCCGCCTCCGCGTCCGCCTCGGCCGCTGCGCCCTCCGTCGCGCCCGCCTCTGCCGCCTCGGGACCCCTGGAACCCCTCCCCTCTACCGCCCCTGCCTCCGTCTCTGCCCCCGCGCCCGCGTCCCCGCCCGCCCATGGGCCTCTCCCGCTGCTTCTTGAGGTTCTCCTCTTCCACGAGGCCGATCACCTCATCCGGGACGCAGATGTACTTGATGGTGTTCCCGCGCACGTAGCAGTTGGCCATGCGCCAGAACCGGTCGCCGTCCTTGCTCGTGCATATCACCTCCTTCAAGTGCACGTTCATCCACGTATCGCAGCTCACGAGGTGGCCGTTGTACGTCTCGCCGTTCTTAAGCTCCACCAGCTGCGATTCGGTCGTCGAACGAAACGAGAAAAAGAATTTGTCAGTTTGTCAGCAAGCTCCTCGGCGCGAGAAGAGTCAGATCTTCGTCGACGTCGGGCGGTCGATTCGCGCGCGATCGACGCGCGTCTCGGGCGGCGCGCGCGCCGTGTCGACACCCGCGGGTACGCGAGACGCGCGAGTGGGTCTTCGCGAGACGAAACCGTCGGCTCGACGTACCATCGGGTGGCCTTGGGACGTCTTCAGCAGCGAGAGGGGCAGCATCTCGCGCGGTGGTGGTTTTGGACTGCGGAACGCGGGCGATCACGCTGCGGCGGGTGAATCTGTCTCCGACCGCTGAGGTCTCACGGCGCGGAAAGCAGGGGCTCCGTGCGCGATCGAGCGGCTCGGTCTCCGAGAACGATCGAGGACGCTGGGTCTGTGTCACCGACTTGCCGGGCGCGGTGGCGTGTGGCGACGCACGCGCGGCCGCGCGCGTTCGCCCCGCCAATCGAATTTCGAGGAAGGGCCCGAAAACACGGTCACCCGTCACCGGCGCGTCTTCATCAATTTCGCGCCCGCCGGTTTCTGACCAAAAGCGCGCGAGGCGACGATGCCAGTTCGGCTCCGCGCGGGTGTCCGCCCCTGACTCTGGCGCCGTGACCGCGATGGAGGCGTACAAGCTGCACCCTCTGGTGCTCATCAACGTGTCGGACCACCACACGCGCGTCGCCGCGCAGCTCGACCCCGGCGAGAGCTCCGTGGAGCGCGTCATGGGGTGCTTGCTCGGGTTTCAGACGGGCACGCGCGAGGTTGAGATCTGCACATCCTTCGAGGTGGCCACGACGCGCGACGCCGCGACGGACGCGCCCGGGCTGGACGCCTCGTACCTTTCCGACCAGCTCGCGCGGTACAAGCAGGTGTTCCCCAAGTTCGAGCTCGTCGGGTGGTACGCCACGGGCGCGGGGGTGGACACGGAGAGGGACGCGCCCATCCACCGATCGCTGGCGCACCTCAACGAGAACCCGGTGTTTCTGCTTTTCGACCCGAAACGCGAGACGGAGGCCTCCGCGGAGAAAACGACGAGCGCGCGTTCGTCGCTCCCCGTGACGCTGTACGAGTCGTGCACAGGGGTGAACAGCGGGTTCGCCTTTCGCGAAACCGCGTTCGTGGTCGAGACGGTGGAGGCGGAGCGCGTCTCCGTGGACCACGTCGCGCGCGCGTCCGACGAGGAGAAAGGCGCCGCCGGCGCGCTCGCCGCGCACGCGCACGGGCTCGGGTCCGCGGTGCGTATGCTGGAGACGCGGCTCGCGGCCATCGTGCAGTACCTGAAAGAGGTCGAGGGCGGCCACCAGCCACCGGACCGTGCGATCCTGAGGGCCGCCGCGGGCGCCGCCGCCGCCGCGGAGCGTATGCGCGCCGCGCACGCGCCGCCGCCGCCGTCCGGAGGGGAAACGACGCGGAGGGGAAACGTCGACTCGGCGTTTGAGCGCGACTTCGCGCGCGAGATGGGCGACGCGGACGCGGCGCAGTACCTCGGCCTGGTCACCAAGGCCGCCGCGGACTTCGAGCAGTTCGCGCGGAGGCACGCCGCGGTGCACGACGGGGGGGGGAGGAGGTTCTAGGCGGACGTTCGGGGAGCTTTGTTAGGCCGGGAGAGGCGCGCGAAAAAACGGATTCCGCCGCGCCGTCGCGGCGAAGACGACCGCGTCTCTCACGACTCGATGTGCGCTCTCGTCCACTCTTGCCGATCTTCTTGTTATCTCGCTCCGATCATCGTCCCACACCGTTCGCCTCCGCGCAGCGTCCGTGCAGTCAAGAAGGTTTCGGGTGATGTTTGCCGTCTCCGGCTCCTCCTGCGCTGCGGCCGCACCCGCGACCGGCGCGGCGCGCGCTCGCGGCCGCGCGGTGTCGTCCTCGTCCCCCCGCGCCGCGCGATCGCGACGCTCCGACGTTTCGCTGTCGTTCCGCGTTCGTTTGTCGGCGTTCGTCGCCCCCCGCGGGCGCGTCGCCGGCCGCGCGTCCTTGCGCGCGACGGCGCTGTTCGGCCCGCCGCCCGACCCCGACGCGCTGCTGCAGGAGGGCAAGGCGCTGTACGCCAGCGGCGAGCGCATGCAGGGCTACAAGACGTTCGAGAAGGCGCTCCGCGCGGACGATGCCTCGCTCGCGCTGCCGACGAGGCAGGAGTTGCTGTACAGCTGCATGTGCTGCAACGCCGCGTTCGGGGATGTCGAGACGGCGAAGCAGTTCCTGCGCGACATGATGATCGCGGGCATGCCCTTCGATGAGGCGATGACGTACGGGGGCAGCGGAAAGTTCATGATGCTTGAGTCCTCCGCGCAGATGCGCAACCAGCTCATCAAGTTTGCGTCGGGGGAGATGAAGTCGCAGGGCACCGTGCAGCGCGAGATTTTCGAGAAAACGCGGGCGGAAACCGGGACTGGATCGCTGGGAGGCTCGGTGGGCGCCAACCCCGTCGGCCAGAAGCCGCAGCGCATGGGGGATATGGACCTGATGAACCTCGATATCGCGGGGGATACGTCCGCGGAGGCGAAGGACATCGCGAAACGCGTCGTCGGACTGGTCGTGCTGTCCATCGCGGGTTTCGTCGGGCTCTTCGAAGCGGGGCTGCAGTTTCTGAGATGACGCGCGCCCTTCTTTTCTCGAGGCGGCGAGGTGTCATCGAGCGCGACGCGACGATGTTCACGGAAAACAAACGAAAAACGTGTGAAAAGAATCTGTTTTCGTGTCACAACCGCGCCGTTTCGCGAGCCCCGAAGCCTCGGGTCCCGCGTCGATTCGCGAAAAATAAACCTCTCTCTTGCCGAAAAACGCCATCGTCGACGAAAAGCCGCCGCGCGCCGACCCGGGCGCCCCCGATAATACTAATAGGTGGGACGCCCGTTACCAGTCGACGAAGGCGTAAAGCGAACTTCCCGTCACTCTGCCGTCGCCGCCGCCGCCGCCGCTGCTGCTGCTGCTGTGCGCGCGTTTTGAACGCGCGCGCGCTCTATAAAAATCAAAACCGCTCGAAACCAACCCCGTGGTGCTCCATTTTTTTTTTTTTTAGTTCACGCCGCGTCGATCTGCGCCTCGTGGTCCGTCGGGAGGTACTCGCGGAGCACGCCGTTGCGGCTGGGCTGGCGCAGCTTACGCAGCGCCTTAGCCTCAATCTGGCGGATGCGCTCGCGCGTGACGCTGAACACGTTGCCGATCTCTTCCAGCGTCTTCACGCGGCCGTCGTCCAAGCCGTAGCGCAGCCGGAGCACGTCGCGCTCGCGCGGGTTGAGGGTGTTGAGCACATTCTCCAGGTCCTCCTTCAGGAGCACCTTCCCGGTGGCGTCGTTGGGGTTCTCGGTGTAGTCGTCGATGAGCGTCTCCTCCACCGTGCGCTTGTCGTCCTCGTTCACGGTCTGGTTGAGCGAGATGGGCACCAGGCTCGCCTTCTTGATCTGCTTGATCTTCTCCGGGGTCACGTCCATCGCCGCGCTCAGCTCCTCCGTCGTCGGGTCGCGGCCGAGTTTCATCACCATCCGCCGCTCGATCTTGGACATGCGGCTGATGATCTCGAACAGGTGCACGGGCAGACGAATCGTGCGGCTCTGGTCGCTGATCGACCGCGTCACCGCCTGGCGGATCCACCAGTGCGCGTAGGTGCTGAACTTGTACCCGCGCTTGAAGTCGAACTTCTCGGCGCCGCGAATCAAACCGACGCACCCCTCTTGAATCAAATCCTGAAACGACATGGATTTGTTCGCGTACCGCTTCGCGATGGACACCACCAAACGCAAGTTGGCTTGGATCATCAGGTTCTTCGCGCGTTTGCCCTCCTCCAAACGCGTCTCCAGCGCCTCCTCGGAGATGTTCGCGCCGCACGCCCACTCGAAACTCGACGGCTCGCGGTCCAGCTCCTCGCTCAGAGTCTCGCGCACGCCATCCAGGTACACCAAATCTTGAATGCGCTTCGCCAGCTCAACCTCCTGCGCGCCGTTGAGCAGCGAAACCGTCCCGATATCCTTCAGGTACGTCTTCATGGAGTCGTTCGCGCCTTTCCCAGACTTCCCTCTCGGGCCTCGCCGCACCACGTTCCCCGCGCGCGTCGTCGCGGGAAGAACGGTGGTCTCCGAGCCGGGAGCCGAGCCGACCGGCGCGCGCGGCGCGCCGGACGCGCCCGGCGCGCCGGCGCCGCGCGCGCGCCCGCGCGCGCCCTTCGGGCGACCGCGCCGCGCGGTGATCCCGGTCGCGGGCTCCTCGGAAACGCGCAAAGTCGTCGTTTCTTTTTGCTTTTCTTTTTGCGTTTCATTCTTCGACGCCATCTTCGAAGAAGTGGTCTTTCTCACTTCGGTTTTGCGTTTCGAATCCGTCGTCGCCGCGCCGATCTTCGTCGCCGTCGCGCGCGGTTTTCGCGCGGCGCCCTCCTCCTCCTCATCCGACGACGAGTTGTACGTCTCCTCCAGCCGCGCGAGCGTGTCGGCGTCAAGCACGACGCCGCCCACGTTGCTGGTCTCCTCCGCGAGCAGCGCCTGCATCTGCGCCACCTTCGCGCTGAGCTCGTCCGACAGGTCGCCGAGGTTCATGGACTCGTCGATCGAGCCGAAATCAAAGTCGGCTGTTTTTTTTGGTGAATTTTTTTTTTTTGGCGGATCGACGCGGGCGGACGGCGGCGACGGGCGAAGCGCGGGCGCGCGGTCGGTTCGGGCGAATCGTGCGGACGGGGGGGAGGACGGTCAGCTCGGCGCGTCGGAGGGGGCGCGGGAAGACGCGGATCGCTCGCGAAACGCGCTCGTCGGTGCGTGGCGGGAGAGACGCGCGCTGTCGCGTCGCTCGATCGGCGCGGCGCGCGTCCGTTCGGGGGGGGCACGCGCGCGCCGCCACGATTTCCGAGGCTGGATAAATGTGCGCGTCTCCTGCATCCTGAAAAAGCCCACGCGGACCGGGAGGGGGGGCACGCACCAATCTCCGCGTCGGGGGGAGACACCGCGCTGGTGGACAAGGTTTTGCCCCTTCCGTCCTTGCCGGTGCTGAGTTGCGCCTTCTCGCCGCGCTTGGACGGCGAGGACGATCGCACCGCGCGGCACCGCACGGCGGATCTTCCAGGCCTGTGGGATGGATAACGCGTCGGGAGCGGTGTTAGTCTCAACAAACGCGGAACGAACGGAAGCCGGGTTCGGGGCGCGCGCCCGAGCGCGAGCGTCGCGAAGGGCGGGTTCCGCGTCGGCGCGTGCGCGCGGCATGGAAGCACACCCTCGCGTGTCGGGAAACGCGGCGCGTGTCCTGGACGACCGGCCGGGACCGCCCGGCGGAGCGCGTCTCGAGACGTACCTGACGGCGCTGCGCCCTCGAGCGGACATGTGTGATGCGCGACCGGACGACGCCGCGTCCGCGCCCACGCGAGCGGTTCGCGAGGTGGACGAGCCGGCGGTGTACCCGGACACGGCGCGGCACGTCGTTGCCGTCGCCATCGCGCCTCCCGCCGAACACGACATGTCGGTAGGAACGCGGATTCGACGCGAGCGTGCGCCGCGATTTGCGCTCGACTCGCTTTCGCAGTCGCCCTCCGTTCGCGACTCGTCGCCGCGTGCCGCGTCATCATCCCCACGCAGATTCACTCGACACATGTGGGCCAGAAATCGGCTTGAATGCCGTTTCGGGGGACAGGAAAAATATGCAACTGGTTTCCAGTGAGCAAAAAAAACCAAAAGCGCAAGAAGAAATACTTTGAGATGACTACCCTATACGTGCACGTCTCCCCCGCTTTTTTTACTCGAGTGACACGGAATCCAGCACCGCGAACCCCGCGGCGACGCCGCCCTCGTCGCTCGTCGCCGCCTTCGTGCGGAGCAGGTGGCCGCCGTGCGCGTTGCGCGTCACGGTGTCGCCGACGCGCACGTACCCCCCGTAGACCCCCAGCTCGCTCAGCGTCTCCAGCTCGACCATCTCCCCTCCGCGCAGACACAGCGTGCGGTTCACGGGCGGGAAGATGCGTTGCATCAAGATGAACGCGCTCAGGTCCCCGTCGCCGCCGCGCGCCGCGCTCGGGTCGTGCGTCCGCAAAACACGCACCATCTCCTCGCCGTACAGGTTGTTCCCGCCGCCCTCGCGCTGCGGCTTCAGCACGAAGCCCCCCGGGTCCGCCAGCGCCAAAGACACAGCCTCCGCCGCGCCCGCGTCGTCCAGCGCGTACAAACCGGCGAACACCGCGCGCATCGCCGCGACGTCGGTTGACGAATGCGTCATGCGCGCCGCGAAACGCTCGAGCGCGCCGGGCGCCGCCAACGCCTGCTGGATCTTCTTCGTGCCCGCGAGCTGCATCGCGGCGCTGGGGGACTTCACCGCGCCGGACCGCTCCAGCAGCAGGCGCGCGGCCCACTGTTTGTCCGAGGGGTAATCCGCCGGCGCGTACCCCGCGCGGAAGTACACCAGCGAGTGCGCGGCGCCGCGAAACGACACGAACGCGTTTACTTGGTCGATCGTCGCTTCGTCCGCGATCTCCGCGAGCGTCGCGCGCGTCACGCGCACGCCGTGATCGGTCCACAACGCGTCCGCGAGCAGACGCTGGTCGAACACGTTCGTCTCGCCGGGCTGCACGACCATCAAAACGCGCGCGTCTTTGTCGCCGGCGGCGGCGTGGCCGGCGGCGAGCGTCGCCGCCGCCGACGCCAGCGCGTCGACGCGCGACGCGTCTTCATCTTCGTTCGCGCCTCCGCTTTCCGCGTCCGCCTCCTGATTTGTAAACTGTTTGAGGCTGGGGAAGTACTCCGCGACGTGCCTGTGCATCTGCTGCACGCGCGTGCCGAGCGCCATGAACGACGTGGACACCGTGTTCACCTCCACCTGCAGCGGCGCCCCGCTCGGCGCGTCGAGCATGTAGTCCGACCGCAACACGCCGCACTCGCACGCGTGGCGCCCGGCTTGCGCGCCGCTCTGCACGTACACGTCCCACAGCGCTTTTGTGAACGCGTCCGTCTCCAGGACGCCCGCGAGCGTGGTTTCCAGAAACGCGTGGTCGCGACTCACCACGTCGCTGAGCTCCGCGAACGACGGCGAGACCGCGACGGCGCGTTCGAACGCGCCGCGCGGGAACGGCGTCGGCAGGAGCGAGACGGGCGCGTGCGTGAACGCGGCCGCCATGGTCGCGCCGCGTTCCGCGCCCTCCGTGGCGACCAGCAGCCCGTGCTGCGCCGCCCAGGACAAAGACTCGTCCCGCAGGGACGCCCGCTCCGCGTCCGTCATCGCCGGCGCGCCGGAGGCGGCCGCGCCGGGCGCGTCCGCCGCGGACGCGCGCGGGCGGTGCCTCGCGTCGGCAGATCCGGGAGGCGCGCGCATGTTGCGGCCGAGACGGGAGACTCGAGACGGGAGACGGCCGAGACGGGAGGCGCGCGCGCGCGCGCCGGCGGTCGCGGGAGCGGGAACGCGTGTCTCCGGTGCGAAACGCGCGGACGCCGACGCCATGACCCGCGCGGAAGCGCGTCTGGCAGTGCGCGAGTCGTAGTAGCCATCTCTTTGATAGCTACTGTCGACTGTGTGACACGTGTGTGGTACCAAAATGATTATGGGGTCGAGTTCGTGGATAAATATGCCCGCACGTCGCTTTCGGCTCCGGCGCGCGCGCGCCGCCGCCGTCACGCGCTTTTGGGCTCGTCCTCCTCCCTGCCGTCCGGGAACACGCGCCGCAGGAGCCCGTCCGGGAACAGGATCTCCTTCCGCCCGTCCGCGCCGTGCGCCTCCGTCTGCCCGCTCGGGAAGTGGTACACCTCCACGCCCTCGGGGTGCGTGGTGTGCCAGGTGTCCACTTCCTTGTAGAAGTACTCCACTCTTCCGCCCGGGTGCGCGCGCTTCACGTCGCCGTTCGTGAAGTACACGGTGCTGATCGCGCCCTCCGCCGAGGGCGTCACGTCCTTCACGGTACCGTTCGCGAACGTCACCACCCGTCGGCCTGTTTCGATCGAGACCCGCTCGACTCGGCCGTCCTCGTGCCGGCGCGACTCGAACGCGCCCAGGCCCGCGCCCGCGCCCGCGCCGTCCGCCGCCGCCGGCGGCGGGCCGACGCGCGGCGGCGCGTCGCGCACCGACGGCACGCGGTGCGCGGCGGCCGCCTCGATCGCGGAGACGCCGAGCGCACGGTCGTCCGTGTCTCGCGAAATCGTTCCGGTGTCGTTCGGATCACCGACGCGTCGTCGCGGTTCGGATCTCAAACGCCGTTTGAGATCCGCGTCTTCGTCTTCGTCTTCGTCTTGGAAAATCGCGTCGCCAGAGTTGGACGGTTCAGACTCGAGAGACTCCTCCTCGTCGCTCGCGTCCTCCTCGTCGCGCACATCCGCGAGTTCGCGCTCGCGCGCCTCCTCGCGCGCGCGACGCTCGCGCTGCTCGCGCGCGAGCTGCTCCATCTCCTCGCGGTCGCGGCGCTCGCGCGCCTCGCGCGCCTCGCGCGCCTCGCGCGCGAGGTCCCGCTTCGACGCGCTCTGGGCATTTTGTCCGTCCTTGCCGCGCCTCTTCCCGCGCTCCGCCTCTGCTCCGGCGCCGCGCGCGCGGAGCAGCTGCTGCTCCAGCCTCCTTTTCTCGCCCTTGAGCTCGTCCACCTCGTCGCGCAGGTCCGCGACCTGCCGTCTCAGCCGGTCGGCCGCGGCGCGGTGCTTGGCGTCCCTCGCCTTGGCCTCCTCGGTCGCCTTTACAAGCGCCTCCTTCGTGGACTCGATCTCGGTCCGCTCGCGCTTCGTGGCGGCGCCGGTCTCGTTCGCGCGCCGCGTCTCGCGCTCCAGCCGCTGGCGGTCGCGGCGCACGCGCTCGGCTCGCTGCTCGAGCTCAAGTTTCTGTGACTCGAGTGTCTCCCGCGCGTCGGCGATCCGAGCCTCCTGCGTTTGGCGTTCCTTGAGCGCGACGCGCTTCTCCTTCGCGAACGCGCTCTTCTCCTTCTCCAGCCGGTCGCGCTCGCGGCGCACGGCGTCGGCGGCGTCCTTCGCCGCCGCCGCCGCCTCCGCCGCCGCCGCCGCCTCCGCCGCGGCGCGCGCGGACGGAACGCCGTCCGCCGCGCGGCGGCCCTCCGCGGCGTGCTCGGCGCGCGCGGCGCGCGCGCCTCGAGGCGGCGCGCCCGACGCGCCCGCCTTGGAGGCGCCGTAGAAGAGCGACTTGATGAGCTCGGGCGCGCCTTCGCCGGGCCGGCTTTCAAAAGCTCTCTCGGGCGACTTCGGCGTCGGCGAACGCCCGCCCAACGCGTCCGCCACCCCGCCGAACGCGTCGTCGTCCCACGAGTCGCCGTCGTCGAACGCGGGCGGCGTGGGGGATGCGAGCGCGGAACGACGGCGTGGCGCGCCTTCGCCGGGTCGGTCTCGCGGCGCTTCGGAAGACGCGTCCTTCCGCGCGGGCGCGCCAGCGCGAAAAGAAACGTCGTCGTCCCCGCCCTCGTCGGGGTCCGAGTCGAAGTCGTCGTCGCTGTCCAGCCGCACGCTCCGCATCGCCGCCGCGAGCTTGGCCTTCTCCACGGAGGCTCTGTGCGTGCCGGTGCGCTTCGAGGCGTTCGACGTCAAGCTCCCGGCTTTCCGCGCGGCGTTGCGCGCGGCGGCGGCGGCGTCGGCGGCGGCGGCGTCTCGAACGGGCCCTTTCTTCGCGTCGTTCGAGGACCGGAGCAACTCGCGCTCGAGCGCCTCAAACTCGGCGAGCTCGTCCTCCTCGCGCGCGCTCTTCTGTTTGTGCGCGCTCTTCGGCGCGGACGGAGCGCGCCCGCGCGTCTCCGCGACGCCGTGCCCGAACGACGCGGGGGAGCGCGGCCGGGCGCCGTCCGCCGCCGGCCGCGCCGCCGAGTTCGACGGCGCCGCCGCGGAGGCGGCGCGCTTCGCCTCGGCGTCCCCGGCGACGCGTTGCTGCCTCGCGCCCCGCTTGAGGAACGGGCGCGGCGCGGCGGACGACGTTTCGGGCGTTTTCGCCGCCATCGTGGCTTTGGTCGAGTCTTCGCGCGGTGCCAAAGAGGGCGACGCGGGCGTCGCCGCGCGCGGATCCGAAGCCGACGCCAGCGACGCTTCCAGCAGCGCGTCGAAGGACGCCTGCGGCGCGCCGGGCACGGGCACGTCGTCGAGGTCGAACCCGTTTTCTTTCGTCTGCGGCTCCGTCACGCGCGACGTCTCGTCCTTCTCGTCCTTCTCGAAACCGACAGAGGCGGCCGCGACGTCCGCGTCAATGGCCTCGCCGTCGTACGCCGTCGCGCCGAGCACGTCGTCTGCGCCGTCGCGCGCGCTGGCCCAGCTCACGGAGACGCGCATCGCGTTTCGCTCGCCCTCCTCCGTCGCCGACGCCTCCGGCGCGGGGGGCGCGTCGAAGTACTCGGGCCCGCGCGGGATCTCGTTATTCTTCTTGCCCGACTGGTACAGCCCCGGGAGCGAAGGGCCGCCGTTCTGCAGCTCTTGTAGCGATGACCTGCGCGTCGGAGAGGGAGAGGGTCAGACGGCGTAAGGCACCGCGCGCGAGACGTGCGACGAAGGAGATTTCAAATCTCTCGTCTGGAATCTGAGAACCCCGACGCGTGGAACCGAGCGGAAACGGAACAGCACGCCGGGGGTTGTCGCTCGAACGTACCTGACGGACATCGTTTCCACGTCTCGCGGTCTGCGTGCGCGACGTGTTGTGCCTCGCCGCGACGGCTGCGTCGTGGCTTTCGCATTTTTTCTCGGCAAAAACTGCGTTTCGCGATCGGCGCGTTTTTTGAAAAAAGGGGAAGGGGCGCGTTGACCCGAAGAAACCGCGGCTCGAAGGGTGGTCGATTTTTCAGCCGTGTCAAGCGACCGCGTCGCCGTGCCGGAAGCCGAGATTTGCGTCGCACTCTTCACCGCGCGACACATGGGGATCGACCCTTGGGCGGACGAGAACGACGAGCACGAGTCTCGCGGAGGCCAGGGCGAGTCCTCCGACGAGGGCGCTTCCGAGCTCGAGCGCGAGGCGCGACGAAGACGCGAGCAGGTACGCGCGGACGGGTGTTCTCGCGCTTCTCCCGCCCTACCGCACCCACCGCCGACGCGCGAGGGCGCGTTTTCCCCACCTCTCGCTGACCTCTGTTCCCGCGACGACACCCAACGCAGTTCTGGAACGAGGGGTACCGCGAGGGCGTGGAGGAGGGTAAAAAGGCCACCGTCCAGGCCGGGTTCAACGTCGGGTTCAGGGAGGGCGCGACCGCGGGGCTGGCGTACGGCCAGGCGCGAGGCGCGGCGCGTTCCGTGCAGATCTTCGCGGGGCAAGTCCCGGGATCGTCCGAGTGGACGAGCGCCGTGGCGGAGACCGCGCGGCTGGTCGAGGAGATGACCCCTCGCGACGCCGCGCGAGCCGCGGGGGAGGCTTTCGAGAGGGCGCGGAGGGACGCGGACGGTGAGACGCGCGGAGGAGACGGGCAGAACGCCGACGTCGCCGACGGATCGGCGGCGGCGGCGTCGTTCGCCGCGCGCGTGCGCGCGGCGCGCGACGAGCTCGCCGCCGCCGGGTTCGAACACAGGACGTTCAAGCTGGAGGGATGAACGTATAACTATAGTATGGACGCAGAGAAGTGAGGCGTGTAGCCAGTAGTGCGATATCGTTTACATAGTCACACGAGTAGATGCAGTCGTGTATGTGGCGCCGAATGTCGAACGTCCAACGAATGTCGAACGTCCGACGAGACGCAAAGCGCCGCGCGCGCGCGTCCCTCCGCGTTCGTTTCACTTATCCACCAGCCTGCTGAGGCACTGGATGAGGTGCCTGAGGTTCTGCCGCGTCGCGGGATCGCCCGAGACGCTGCTGATGTCCCCGCTCACCTTCTCCATGTGCTGCAGCGTCTTGGTCATGATGGTGATGCTCTGCCGGAGCATCTCCTGGTTCTCGTCTGTCAGGATGGTCCGCTTGAGCTCGCGGATGTCCGTCACCGCCTTCGTGGCGTGCCCCGCGAGCAGCTCGATCGTGTCCAGTGTGCCCTGCTCCTGCACGTTCTGCAGCATCGGCCGGAGCTCCTTCGCGATCTCCGCCGCCTCCAGCAGCAGCGGCTCCAGGTTCTTCATCAGGTCCTGCGCCGTCTCCGCCGTGGCGAACATCTTGGCGATGCCGTCTCGCGAGTCCATCTCGCGCGCGAGCTTGGTGCAGATGCCCACGAGCTCGTCCATGGAGACGCCCGGGACGCCCACGATCTTCCCGCGGTCGCACACCACGAGGCCCTCGCCCTCGCACCCCGAGTCCAGCGGCCCCCACTGCGCCTTGGGGATGGGGATTTCCGGCGTGATGTCGATGATGGTCTCGGCGATCAACCCGCTTTGGTTCGCCTCGACGAGCGAGTTGCGCGGGATGACGATGCCGTCGTCGTCCATCTCCACCAGCACCTCGACGCGCTCGAGGTTGGGGCGCACGGAGAGCACGTTCCCCACCTTCACGCCGCGCACACGCACCTGCGTCCCGACCTGGATGCCGCACGCGAACGGGAACTCCACGAACGCCTGGTACGACCGCATCTTGTTGAAGTTGACGCCCAGGATCCAGTTTATCGTGAGCGCCGCCATGCCCGCGCCGCCGATGAGGAACAGACCCACCCCGCCCTCCCAGATGTTCGTGCGACCGAACCCGAAGTCGCGCAGGGGCTTCACCAGACGGAGCCAAAGCTGCTCCAGCGGGTTCGCGCGCGGCACATCGTCGCCGCTCTCGTCTTCGTCGCCCGACGCGCTCGACGAGCCGTCCGCCGCGGAGCCGTCGGACGCGAGGGAGAAGCGCGCGCGCGCGTCGTCGCCTCTCTTTTTTCTGGGCTCCGACCCGAAGGACGCCCCGTCGCCTCGCCCGACCGCGCGCGTCGCGGCGGCGTCGCCGCGCAGGTGCGCGTCCGTGTACGTGCCCTCGCCCCACCACCCCCCGGGGTACCCCGCGGCGCCCGAACGCGAACGCGCGCCGAGGACCTCGGCGTACCGGCCGTAGCTCGGGCCGGTGCCGATCGGCGCGCCGGTGGACCCTCCGAGCCCGGCGTTCAAACCGGAGACGCCGAGGCCCGCGCCGTTCAAGCCCCGCGGGACGACGCGCGCGCCGCGGCGCGCGTCCGCGAGCGCGGGCGAAACCGCCGCGGCCAGCCGCACGGCGGCGGCGACGCGCGCGAGGTCGGGCTTGCCCTCGCCGGCGGCGGACACCGAGACGTCGCGCGCGGAGGCACCGACGCGCGAGGCTTGACGCCGAGGTGGCATCTCCGCCGAGTTGGCGGAGGCGCAGCGCACCGCGCGCGCGCCCCGCGGGAGGACGTGTCGACGCCGGAACGCGACCACGCCGGGCGCGGTCGGCATCGTGACGCGCGTCATCGCCATCGTGTGAAGCGCACGGAGCTCCGGCCGGAGCGCGCCTGTGCAGTGTCGGGGCTGAAGCCTTATCACGCTCTTTTTGTTTTGAATGCTCCAAAAAAGCCATTCGAGTGGGGTTTTAGTCTCCAGTTTCTGTACAATTGCAATTTCTATTTTTTCGCTTTTTTCGAGTTGCTTTTTTTTTCGGAGTCGCGACGAACAAAGTGCGAACGCCGATGAGATCCTCGTCACACCGCAGCCGCCCGGCGGGGCTCGGGAGACGGGCGTCCGGCCTCGAGGGATGGCTCGCGGCTCTGGCCTCGCGCCGGGTCCCGAGTCCGCCGAGCTCGCGCGGTGGGTCGCGTCCGTGCGCGCGCGCGCGCCGCGCGAGTCCGCGCCGTCCCCCGAACTCTGGAACGCCCCGAAACTGGACGCCGCGGCGTCGCTGGCGCGCGAGCTGCACCGCGCGGGCGACCGCGTGCGCAAGTGGACGACGCGCGCGCCCGACGCGCCGCCGACCGCGACGGAGCGCGGCGACGCGCTCGAGGAGGTGGTGTTCCACGTCGTCGCGCGCGCGGTGCCCGCCGCGGCGCTGGCGGGGGCGAGCGCGCGGGAGCAGGAGGACGAGGCGGATGCGACGAAAGAGGCGGGGCTGGAGGAGACGGAGGAGACGAGCTTCAAACGCGCGAAGGCGCTCTCGGAAGCCTTCCCCCCTTTCTTCAGCACGAGGGAGGACGTCGGGGGGGGCGAAGGCGTCCCGATGCGCGCGCTCCTGGGCGACACCACGGGCGCGTCCGCGCTGGAAGAGGAGGGGGACGAGGAGGAGGACGACGCCGCCGACGCCGCCGACGCCGAAACCGAGAGGAGACGCGACGCGCGCGTTCTCCCCGGCGACGCGTGCGCGCGGGGGCTTTTGTTGGCGCTCGCGGACATGCCCGCGGGGACCGAGGCGCTGGTGCGCGTCGCGCCCGAGTACGCGTACCTGGACCCGAGCCACGGGCCGCGCATGGTCCCGAGGGACCCGGGGATCGCGGGTTCGATCCCGGGGGGCGCGCGCCGGCGTTTCCCGCGCCCGCCGGCGGGCGTCGATCCCGAGGCGTTTTTGTTTTTCGACGTGAGCGTGGTGGACCGGCGCGTCGCGGCGCCTGTGCGGCGACCGTCCTCGCAGAATGTCACGCGTGCCGTCGCGGAAGGAAGGACGACTTCCTTCCCCGTCCCGTTCGCCACGAAGCGCGTGCTTCGCGAGGGCGACGGGTGGGAACGTCCCCGGCCGCCGTTCGACGTCGCGGCGAGCGTCGAGGTTCGCGCCGCGGAGAAGGAAAAGGGTAACGCGCGTACGGCGAAGACGTACGGCGCGACGGTCGAAACCGCGGGTACCCCAACCGCCGTTCTGGTTCCCGCGACTGTCGTGCGCTACGTCTCCGGCGACAGCACGCTTCCGCCCGAGCTGGACGCCGCGATTGCCACGATGCGCGTCGGCGAGGAGGCGACGGTCTACGTGCCGCCGAAGCGAGGTGCACCGGATCGAGCGAGCCTAAAGCCGCGGCTGGCGATGACGCCCGACGCGCTCGAGCTCGCCGCGCGGCGCGGCGCGGAGTACCACGTGCGTTTGCTCGGCATGACCCACGTGCGCGACGTGTTCGGCGACGGCGCGGTGGTCAAGCGGAGGCTGGAGGAGGGCGTCGGCGATTTCCCGGGGGACTGCCCCGTGCGCGATTGCGCGGTTCGCGCGCGCGTCGCCGTCGCGGCGGCGGCGGCGTCCTCTCTCGACGACTATCAGTACCTCCTCGAGGGCGACGATCCGTTCGCGGCGCTGGCGTCGGCGAATCCCGGGTTCGCGCACGACACGGGCGCACAGACGCCGCTCGCGTTCCGGCTGGGCGCGGGCGCCGTGCCCGCGGCGGTGGAGACGTCCGTGCGGCTGATGCTCCCGGGCGAGACCGCGCTGGTGATCGCGCGCGACGCGCGCGGCGCGGGCGCGCGGTACGGGTACGAGGGAAGCGCGCCGGACGCGCCCGGGGCAGAGCTGGTTCTTGAGAAGCTCGAGGCGCTCGAGCGCGAGCGCGACGGGAAGCGCGCGAGACGAAACGAGCTCGGCTTGGTTTTCGTCGTGCGCCTTTTGGAGTTTGAGAAACCCGTCAACTGGTACCGCGCCGGCTTGGCGGAGATGCTCGCGGAGGCGGACGCCGGGCGGCTCGAGGGAAACGCGTCGCTGAGAGCCGGAAGGCTAGAGCTCGCGCGCGAGAAGTACGAGAAGACGCTGCGGGACCTGCGGGGGATCCGGGGTCTGCAGAGCGACGAGGAGGTTTCGGCGGTGAACGCGATCGTCACCGCCGTGACCCTGAACCTGACCGCCGCGTTCCAGCGCCTGGGCCTCCACGCGCGCGCGATCGCGAAAGCGGACGAGATCCTCGAGGCCGAGCCCGCGCACGGCAAGGCGCTGTGGCGCCGCGGCGTCTCGCTCGCGGCGACGCACGAGTACGCGCGAGCCCGCGCGGACTTCTCCGCCGTCGCCGAGGGCGACGAGACGCTGCGGCGCGACGTCGAGCGCGAGCTGAGGAAAATCCACCTCGCCGAGCGCGCCGAGCTGAGACGGGAAAAGGACGTCTCGGCGAGCGCGCTCGGAGGAAAAAAGCCGCCGAAAGAGAGACTGGAGTAGAGCGAGTAGTACTTAGTCTACATAGGCTGGATGCTGCGCGGTCCAGGTGTTTGTCTACTTTAACTCCTACGCGAGTATCGTCTACGTGCCACTTACGCACTCGTTCCTCGTTCGTTCGTCCCGCAAACCGGAGACGTCCGGGAACGGCCGCCCGCGAGCGGCGCCGTAGCTCGCGCCCGAGCGCGCGACCAGATTCGCCGCCGCGCCGGATTCGCCGAGACGGTTCGCGTCGTCC
>Ga0181559_10002220_pt1 | contig 19214 bp, 15 predicted proteins | sample 011ome_21_FD_133752 | JGI IMG/M metagenome (GOLD analysis project Ga0181559, IMG submission 133752) | Coastal salt marsh microbial communities from the Groves Creek Marsh, Skidaway Island, Georgia - 011508AT metaG (megahit assembly) | ecosystem: Environmental > Aquatic > Marine > Intertidal...
GCCTGCATTTCCATGACATCAAGCAGCTGCTGAAGGTACTGCATACCTTGCGCGATCACGGCAACACCATTGTCGTGATTGAACACAACCTGGATGTCATCAAAACAGCAGACTGGATTGTTGACCTGGGCCCCGAAGGCGGCGACGAAGGCGGCGAGATTATCGCCACCGGCACACCGGAACAGGTAGCCAAAAAGAAAGGCAGCCATACCGGCCTGTTCCTGAAGAAAGTGCTGGGCTAGATATTTTCTTGGCTGGTAGACCGGCATTACCCCAAATAGCATAAAAGCGTAGCGTTTGCCGATAGTGGCCTGGAGCTGATTTGTCGGGAAACAGCCTTCGGCTTATCCCGACCTACAATACTTTTATGCCAGGGTATACTTTCGAGCATCGAGCTTTACCTTCAGCCCAACGTGTCGGCCCTTTATCCCTTTATCCCTTTATCGAAAACAATATCGAAGCTGTTGCATCGCAACACAAAACCTCTACCTATCAGAAAACTCCTGCAGAACATCAATAAACTTCGGCCCATACCGCTCCCGCTTGGTTTCCCCGATTCCGCTGATATTGCCGAACTCCTCCAGGGTCAGCGGCTGCTGTCGACAAAGCTCCTCGAGCGTACTGTTGTGGAAGATCATGTAAGCGGGGACTTCGTGTTCCTCGGCCAGGCGCTGGCGTAATTCGCGCAGGGCTTCCCACAACTGCGGGTTGATATCTTCGGGTACCGTCTTGCTCTGGGAGCGTTTGGCTTTGGCCTTTTTCCCTGATTTTTCCCTCATGTCACGGCGCAAATCCAGAGTAGTATCCCCGCGTAGTAGCGGCCGGCACTGATCTTCCAGGCGCAGGCCACCATACCCATCCACATCCACACTGAGATAATTACGGGCCACCAGCTGGCGAAACACGGAACGCCAGTCATCGACACTCAGATCCGCGCCCATGCCGTAGACGTTGAGATGCTGGTGGTCAAACTGGAATACCTTGTCGGCGCTGGAACCTCGCAGCACATCGATGAGGTGATTCACACCAAAACGCTGCCCGGTCCGGTAAACCGCACTTAGGGCCATTCTCGCTGCTTCGGTGGCATCCCAGGTTTCCACCGGTTGCAGGCAAGTATCACAGTTGCCACAGGGCTCTGGCAGGGTTTCGCCAAAATAACGCAGCAGGGCCTGGCGCCGGCAGGTGGTAATCTCGCACAGCCCCAGCATGGCATTGAGCCGGTGCTGTTCCACGCGTTTGTGTTCTTCACTGCCCTGGGACTGGGCCATCATCAGGCGCAGTTTCAGTACATCCTGCAAACCATAGAGCAACAGCGCATTGGCGGGCAGCCCGTCGCGGCCTGCACGGCCGGTTTCCTGGTAGTAACCCTCGATGGTCTTGGGCATGTCCAGGTGGGCGATAAAGCGCACATCCGGTTTGTCGATGCCCATGCCAAAGGCAATGGTAGCCACAATCACAATGCCTTCCTCGCGCAGAAAGCGTGACTGGTTTTCCTCCCGCTGCGCCGTGCTGAGACCGGCGTGATAGGCCAGCGCATTGAATCCCTGATCCTGCAGCCAGGCAGCGGTGTCCTCGGTTTTGCGCCGCGACATGCAATAGACAATGCCTGCATCGTCAGGATGCTCCTCCTGGAGAAAGCGCAGCAGCTGTTTACGCGGATCCTGTTTCAGGCTGATCCGGTACTGGATATTGGGCCGGTCAAAGCCGGCGATGAACTGGCCTGCATTTTCAAGCTGCAGACGCGTAATGATTTCCTGGCGGGTGCGCACATCGGCAGTCGCTGTCAGGGCGATGCGCGGGACATGTGGAAAACGCTCATGCAGCATGCTCAATTCCAGGTAGTCAGCACGGAAGTCATGCCCCCACTGGGAGACACAATGCGCTTCATCAATAGCAAACAGGGCAATGTTCGAGGCGCTTAACAGTGCCAGTGTCCGCTCCTGCTTCAGGCGCTCCGGCGCCATGTATAGCAGATCAAGTTCGCCCTGCTGCCACTGCGTCTCAATGGTCTGCACCTGGTCGAAATCCAGGCTGGAATTGAGAAAGGCGGCGCGAATGCCCAGTTCATGCAGGGCGGAAACCTGGTCCTTCATCAGTGCGATCAGGGGAGAAATCACCACGGCGCAGCCAGGGCGTACCAGCGCCGGTATCTGGTAGCACAACGACTTGCCACCACCGGTGGGCATCAATACCAAGGCATCCTTGCCGGCAATGAGCGTCGCTATGATATCGGCCTGGGGCGGCCGAAATTCATCGTAGCCAAAGACTTTTTGAAGGGTATCGCGTGCGCGGTCCATGAAAACGGGAGTCAGTATCCTGCTGCAGGTAGGCTGTGATGTCATTGTAGCGCGGGTGGCCGACTTCGCCAGTAGCGATTAGCGAAAACAGCATAAAGAAGAGCTGTCCAAACCGGCCTGCTGGTGCTACAACACCATGACACACAACCAGCTGCCATCCTCTGAACTTCAGGGTTAGCACCAAAACAGGGCCGCAGGTCTTCAATAGGACGCCCGACTTTGGTTCATGCTGAACACACTCATGCCTTATATTGAAACTCCAGTAATCTCTCCTGCATGTTTTACCAGCTACCCATTAATTCTGAAAACACCTCAAAAACCCTTGTTTTTACGGTGTTTCGCCGCATTTTCAAAAGTTGGCACCCTTGTTGCAATGCAGTAGGCAGGTCGCACCTTTACAAGGAAGGCCTGGTGGCATGGATATCCTTCATCCACATGATCAAGACTACTAGAGACTTGTTCCTGTTATCTTTTGATTTTATGGGACACATGGCTTTTTTTAAAAACCCCAGAGACCCGGGATACAACCGCCCAGTCACCCATCATCCAAAAGATGAAAACCCACAGGAGATTACCGTGAAAAAACTCATCATTGCGTCACTGACTGCACTCTTTCCCATGCTCGCCACAACCGGCATCCAGGCAGGCACCTTGAAACTGGTCACCGAAGACAACTCCACGTTGAGCAAGCTATGTATTGCTGCAGTGAATACCGAGGGTCCTGTTTTTGCACTGGCCAAGGACATGGGCATTCATACGGCAGACATCAGTAAAATCGCCTGTAATGGCCAGCCCCTCATGGAGTTTGTCAGGGTCCACCCCAAGCTCATGTATGAGGACAGTATCGCCAATTACAGTTTTAATGAGGGTGACAGCTCCATAGAAACCCAGCTGTGTATCGCCGCCGTGTCTGAACCGGAAAAATACGAAGCACTGAAACCGCAATACCTGTCAACAACCGGGAAATATGTCGAGAAGCTACTCTGCAACAGCCAGCCGCTGGACAGTTTTGTCAAACGTTATAGCAGACAGGACCTGAGTGCCCTGTAAGACCGATAAGACATTGCTGCCAGTATTCAGCATATTCCGTCTTGCCTGGGCAGAAAAAAGGCCGCGAGAATATCGCGGCCTTTTTTTAACTGTCTCATTACCCATAGATCGAATGGCAATGAGCGTTCAGGAGTTTACCGGTTATTTATACTGTCTCCGGCGTGGGAGTTACCTGCTTGCTTACCGGTGGTATCGGACGATCGATGACGAAGGCTGCCGCAGAAATCAGCAGGGCCCCTATACAGAGTACACCAAAGAATGGCACCGTGCTGCCGTCGCCAATATCCAGCAGGGCACCGCCGAAAGCGCTGGAAGCAATGGCACCGAAGCGCGCCATGAAAATACCGAAACCGATACCCACCGCACGGCAGGTCGGTGGATAGGAATGCGTCATGATGGCGTACATGCTGGCGATACTGGCACTGAACAATGCCGCGGCAATGCCAATGAGGACAACCACTGTCAGGCGCTCACCATCATCGGGTACCGCGGAAAGTGATTCCACCGTAAACATCAGCACAATCAACACCACGGCCAGGCTGCCGCTGTAAGTGGCCATGACCCGTTTGGAACCAAATTGCTGTATCACAAGACCGGCCGCGATGGAGGCAAAGATGGAGGTCATGCCGGCAACGGCGACCGCATAGGAGGCCTCATCAAATTCAAAACCCTTGCCTGTCAGGAGCGTTGTCGTCCAGTTCAGGACACCATAGGCAACCCCTGTAGCCGCCGTGAAAGCCAGGCCAACACCGACATTCAGGCGCAGGTTGCTGCGGTGGAATACGCCGATCGTACCACCGGCCTCGGTATCGGTATCGTGGCCTTCAGGAATAAGATCATGCACAGCACTGGACACCTTGAGTGCTGCCTTCTTCGCCTCCTCGACCTTGCCACGGGCGAGCAGGAATGTCGGGCTGTCACGTAAAAACACGATAATCGCAATGACCACCAGGAACGTCAGAATGCCCAGGAAGACAAAGGAACCACGCCAGCCGTAGCTTTCCACCAGTGTAGGGGCCATGGCGGAGACCACGAGTCCCCCTGCCGGTGTACCCACTGAAATCGTGGTGATACCCACCGAGCGCCAGCGATCGGGCAACCACTCACCGAGCATGGTAATGGCCAGCGCATACGCGGCACCAAAGCCCAGGCCGCTGACCAGGCGCCAGATGGCCATCTGCCAGACATCCCCCGATGTACTGGCGGCGATAGTGCCCAGTGAAAAGACGGTCGCAGCGAGCGCCAGTGCCCAGCGCCGGCCAACAGCTGGATTATCCCCAAGCCAGCCACCCCCCAGGGAGCCCAGGCCGAAGCCTACCAGGGCGGAACTCATGGCGATGCCAAAAGTACCCCGTTCAATACCATATTCGTCGATAATAAGTGGCGCCACGATACCCAGCAGCTGGGCATCCATACCATCGGCCACCAGCACAATGGCGCAGATGATAAAAGTGATCACGGAAAATGTCCGCAGTGGCTGGCTCGATAAAACTTCTCTGAAAGTGACTGGCATAGGAGTCCCCCTGTTACAACATCACGATTATTATTTTAGACAGCGCATGTCATCTGCGCCTGGTTATTATGCTTTTGGATTGCAGAGCATACCTTCCGATGCCCCTGCCTGCCAGAGTTATTCAAATTCCCGGAAAAAACGCTGTGCCAGTTCCAGGTCGCAGTCGGACTGGGTCAGCTGCAAATCCGGTCGATGGCGATATTCGCCTTCTCCGGTCACGGCGGCCGTCAGGTATTGCGGGTCTTCCAGGACATAAGCGTAGTGCAGCGCCCTGCCCCCATCGGCGAGCGTAAAGCGCTCGACCAGGTGACGCTGGCTGCCTGAAGGCACGCCACCGGTTTCCTGGTCGGTGAAATTCGTCGTATCGACCACCAGGGTCTCGCCCTCCCAGCGGCCAATGGAATGCCCTTGCTGGTAACGTTCTGAAATCGGCGGGTGTCCGCGCCCATCGGTATAGAACAGTCTTTGCGCGCCCAGCCATTCCGAGGTGAAGAGGATATGATCCGTTTTTTCCTCAAACGCCGTGACCAGCGGATACAGCATTACCATGGGTGCGGCCACCGGCACACACCGGGCCTGACCGGATTCAACAGGCGTAAACCTGGCGCGTATGGCACTGGCCTCGTCATTCAATGGCCAGGTTCGTAGCGGGCGAACGAAGTTGGTGAAAGATTGTGCCGTGGAAACCCAGGTACTGAAGAGACTATCGGTAGCAGGGTTTGTTTGAGGACGACGTATGCCAGCGCCCACCAGGGGAACCACCGACCCATCGGCCTTTGTGATCTCGTAGCCATAGGAAGTTTCCTCGGGAAAACGACGGCTGGGACTGACCAGGGCTGTGACTGTTTCCCCGACTACCAGCGACTGTCTGTTAAATCCTCCCACCCGCAGGACATTGGGTGATCCGGCTTCAATTTCCAGGGAGACTGGATCGCCCTCGGCATTCTGCGTGGCCAATGTGAGGATGATATGCGGGTTGCCCCAGATGATGTCGGTCAGGGTACCGTTCACCCGCCGCTGGGTCCCCATGTCAAACTCGGTATTGCCGTGATGGGCCAGCACACTGGTACTGAGCATCGACATGAATGCTATGAAGAGATAAAGAAATCGCATCGTGCTGTTTATTTTATTACCTGGCGCTTGTCGCCCGGTATGCGCTGTAAACTACACTACTCTACGGATGATTTCACGGGTCTACACCCACTTTGATGCTTTTTCCAGACCGACTCAGAACGTAAAATTTCTGTGCTTGAACACCCCGTATCCAAAATTTTAAAAAGTAACTGATGCATATTTGTACTCTGCAATGCCGGAGATGGCCCTTTGGGCCATTTCCGGCCTACAACGTCAGCGTCTCCAATTAAAGATTTAGGGACGACTCCATTCGCGGCTAAAGCCGCCTCCTAAAAACAATCGTTACCCGTAGGAAGCGGCTTTAGCCGCGAAGAAACCGCACCGGCTATCCCAAATCGGACTTCTGCCAGCCAGTAACCAAACTGTGCTTAACCAAGCTTGAGTGTTTATAATCGCATTTTCAAATTCTCCAATTTCTGTCATTGTATTCACCTTGAGCACCTACCATATCCCCGCTGAATGGGAATCCCATCAAGCCCTCTGGACCGCCTGGCCGTCCCATGCTGACCTGTGGGGAAATGACCTGGGTCCTGCACGCCAGGAAGTAACTGCCATGATCCAGGCCCTGGCCCCCGATGAGCGCATCAAGGTCCTGGCCTGCGGTGAGGAAGCTTTCGCCACCGTCGACATCGTGCTGGATGATGCCGCCGAGATCATCCTGGCCGATTTCGGGGATATCTGGTTACGCGATACCGGCCCGATATTCGCGCTTTCCGGTAAAGACTGTATCGCCCTGCGTTTTCGCAACAACGGCTGGGGCGGCAAGTATGTGCTGCCAGGCGATGATGCCGTCGGTGATCTTGTTGTTTCAGCATCCGGCAGGGAATCGGTACACCACGATTTCATTCTCGAGGGTGGCGCCCTGGAGCACAACGGCGACGGTGTCGTATTAACCACCCGCCAGTGCCTGCTCAACCCCAACCGTAATCCCGGCTGGGACCAGGTGGCAGCTGAACAGCATCTGGCAGAGGCTCTGAACTGCAAGCAGGTGATCTGGCTGGATGAAGGCCTGGTCAACGACCACACCGATGGTCACATCGACAACTTGGCACGCTTCATCAGTGCCGATACCGTGGTCTGCCAGGCCCCCAGTGGTGATAACGATCCCAATGCCCGCATCCATGATCACATCGCTGCGGAACTGGAAGCGGCGGGACTGCATGTGCACCGCGTACCCTCCCCGGGCCTGGTCACCGATGAGGACGGCAAGGCCATGCCTGCATCCCACATGAATTTTATTATTGGCAATGCAACTGTCGTTGTACCGGTATACAACACGCTGTATGGCAAGGACGCAGTTGAAGCCCTCAAACCCCTCTTTCCCAACCACAAGGTGGTGGGGTTATCATCGCGCCACCTGCTCACCGGCGGCGGCTCGTTTCACTGCATCACCCAGCAGGAACCTGCCAGCAAAGAAACAGGCCCATGACAGACACAAAAACCAGGAAAGGCACGATTACTGTTGCCGCCATCCAGACCCACTATGATGAGGACATGGCGGACAATATCGCCCGCACGATTGCCTATATAGAAGAAGCCGCAGCAAAAGGTGCCCAGATCATTCTGCCCTCGGAGCTGTTCCAGGGACCGTACTTCTGCACAACCCAGGACGAGCGCTGGTTTGACACGGCGTATCCGGCCCTTGAGCATCCCTGCGTTACCGCCCTGCAGCCGGTGGCAAAAAAGCTGGGCGTGGTCATTCCCGTATCCATCTTTGAACGTGACGGCCCACACACCTACAACAGCGTCGTCATGCTCGACCACGAGGGTGACATCATGGGGGTGTACCGCAAAAGCCACATCCCCGATGGTCCTGGTTATCAGGAGAAATTCTATTTCCGGCCGGGTAACACCGGCTTCAAGGTCTGGAACACAAAATATGGCAACATCGGCGTGGGCATCTGCTGGGACCAGTGGTTTCCGGAAACCGCACGTCAGCTGGTGATGAACGGTGCCGAGATCCTGCTCTATCCCACCGCCATCGGCTCGGAGCCCCATGATGCCTCACTGGATACTGCCGCTCCCTGGCAGCGGGTCATGCAGGGCCACGCCGTGGCCAATGTCATTCCCGTTGTAGCCGCCAACCGCACCGGTACAGAAACCGGCCTGGGTGACCCGCAGACATTCTATGGTCACTCCTTCATTGCCGATCATCGGGGTGAACTGGTGGAATCCTTTAGCAGTGATGAGGAAGGCGTGCTGGTACACACTTTTGACCTGGATTTTCTTACTACTCACCGTTCAGCCTGGGGCTTTTTCAGGGACAGACGAGAAGACCTGTACAAATAGTCCACATTACTGGGCTGTGAATATCAATCAGAAATGCTCCCTGTTGATATCGCATCCCGACACAATATGCTCGTCATTTTGAAAGAACTGGCACTTAACAACCGGCTCGGCTTTTGGCCGATCAGAGTGGCGATCAATCTGCAGGTCACGCCCCTATCCTGAGCCAAAACAAGGAGAACCCCTTGTTTTTCAGGCTATTTTTGATACAAAAAAGTGAACAATTAAAGACTGGCAGGTTTAAATCTCATTTTTGAACTTTTCTGTGTGTATAATCGGGCGCGAGGGGAAGGGGTGAAAAATCAATAGAATAAAAAACATAAAAGGGCCGATGCCGAAACGGTAACCCGTAATGACATCGACCCAGTGAGTACCACGGGGAGAATCCTGATACTCAATCATTGGAAAATTACCTACGCTTTCGAACATGGGTATTTCAATGATAGTCATCACCAGGGGCAATGACAAGAAAAAGGCTACAAAAACTCCCCCCAATAGTACTGAAAAGTTATTTTTTGACATGAATTGTAATGAATGATCAGGCTGGTTTTTGCCCTGTAGCTGCCTGAAAGGGCACATTCAGGGGCCCGAAATGGTTGTTACTACCTGAACTGATCGAAAACCTCGAATTACTGGGACAAAGGGGGCTTGCACGCCGAATGCAAGAATCAGTATGCGAGAAACAGACAATTCCAGGCACATTCTGGAATACCGATTCCAGGGTTACAGGCTCGACCTGACCACCCACAGTCTCTATGACCCCCAGGGCGAATTGCTGACGCTAAGCAGTCGTGCGCTTGATACCCTCAAGCTGCTGATCGAAAACCGCGGCAACGCCCTGTCCAAGAATTACCTCATTGAAACCATCTGGCCAGACACCTTTGTCCAGGAAAATAACCTCAACCAAGTCATTTCCAGCATTCGCAAGGCACTGGGGGATTCAAAAAATTCCAGTCAGTTCATCAAGACACTGGTCGGCAAGGGCTATTGTTTTGTCGCGGACCTGGAGGAAATCCGGGCCTCGGACCTGGAAGACACAGCAGCCGAAATAGGCGGTGATGAGTATGACGATCCAGGCCTGGGCTCATCCCATACAACAACCACCCGGGTTCCCGTGCAGGCAACAAAGCGATCTGCGGCCTATGCATTTGTGCTGGCTTTGCTGGTGCTGGGTGCTTTTACGACTATCGCCTGGTTACAGCCCTTTGGCAGTGGTCCGGTACTCGAAGACCTTGCCTCGTCTAACCTGGCCGACACCAGTACCGGCTCCGATCAGGTCATTTCCGGTTCCATCGCTGTACTGCCTTTTACCACCCTGGCAACCGATCCCACCCGGGACCAGAACACCTTTACCCTGGGACTGCACGATGAACTGATCAACCAGCTCAGCCAGCTCACCAGTCTTAAAATAGTGGCACGCGACAGTGTCGTCACGCCCAACCTGAAAGAATTACCCTTACAGGAAATCGGCAAGCTACTGCATGTAGAGTCGATTATCACCGGCAGTGTCATGTTTATAGACGACTTCGCGCGTATCAAGCTGCAAATGCTGGACCCTGCCTCCGGTGTCATCACCTGGGCCTACGACTACGATATTGATACCGGGAGCCTGAAGGATATGATCGAGACCAACAAGACCATGGCCGCCCAGGTCTCCCAGGCGCTGGAGGCCGATGTCAGTATGGTCACATATCCCGAAATACTGGCCAGTCCCACAGAATCTTTTGAAGCCTATCGTTACAACATGGCAGCAAGGCGCGCCTACAACAATCAGAACTTCCGGAAGGCCTTGTCTTTGAGCAAGCAGGCACTGGCGCTGGACCCTGACTACCAGGGCGCCCTGTACAATTTTGCCCGTGCACACTTCTACATGTCGTCGAATCCGTTGGAAGGCATGACCACCAAAGACCATCTCAAGCGCACAATGGAAACAGCAGAACGGTTGATTGAACTGGCGCCTGACAAGTACGAAGGCTATGTCATCAAGGCAATCGTCCTGGGCTCCAAGAGGGACTGGCAAGGCGCCATGGCTGAGGTAAAACGCCTGAAAAAAATGGATGCCCCGCTGTGGGAACTGCAACCGCTGGCACCTGTCCTGATGAGCCTGGGGGAATTTGATCTGACTATTGATATCCTGAAGGCGAATATCCAGGTGGAGCCGCTTAACGGTTATGGGCGCGGCTTTCTCATGGCAGCCTATGAGGCCGTGGGCAACAATATACAGTCACGCATGGAATATCACATCGGTGAAGAACTGACACCCAACTGGTGGGGGGATGTGGTCAACTTTTTCCTGACCCTGGGTCGTGATGAAAAAATTCCTGACCTGGAGACATTCCAGGGAACCTCAGACGAGGTCAAGGCCCTTCTCAGCCAGATATATGATGGTGACCGGGACAGGATTGTCTCCACATTACATGAATTGCTTTACGCTAAAGCTCCTACCACGTCCATCAATGTCCACTATGCTGCCATAGCCGCTCTTCTGGATGAACACGAACTGGCCATCGCGTTCATGAAGCGCTCAACCGCCGACTTGCGCATTCACCTGCACTGGATCTGGCAACCTGTATTCAGGGAAACCTGGGACCATCCCGACATGGTGGAACTGCTTGAGGAAAACGGTGTCCTGGCATTCTGGCAGGAAAACGGCCCTCCCTCCCTGTGTCAGCAACCGGGCATGGATGTCTTTGTTTGCGATCTGTAGCACCGTCGAAACGTCGTTCGCAGAAGCTGGCTTAACGCACGTCACAAGACCTGGTGGCGCTACCCGCAAAGAGTACTTCAGGGACCAGGGCCTCAGTTAGACCAGGATATATCCAGTGCCTCAGGACGGTACCGGTCGATCACACCACAGGCGACTATCTCACCTGCATTACCGGCAGGCTGGGTGCTCAAATCATCCAGATCAGCGTGAATAGCCACGGCCTTGCCGATGATCGAGTTTGTTCCACTCAGGAACAGCTTGGGATTGCGTACATCCAGCTCAGCCACACCATAAGCATCGGCCGAGATATTACCCAGGTCACCGACATGAGTATCGGGACTGGCTGGCGCACCATGGGAAGTTTCCGTGGGATTGAAATGCCCACCAGCCGAGGAGGCGTCATCAGCTGAGCAATCACCATTTTCATGGATATGGAATCCATGGGGGCCTGATGCCAGGCCACTGAAACGGGCAACCAGGCGCAGTGCTGGTGTGATCATGTCATCTTCACTGCCAGCATCGGTATCCAGGGCGTCCAGGCCGCTATTAACGGACGATTTGGGATTTTCCCTTTCCGGTTCCTGAATCAAAAGAATGGCACCGGTGGCATCATTGCCCTCGGTCGGTGCCAGGGTGGCGGCGGCCATAGTCTGGATAGCATTGTCGCTGTCCTGGTATTCCTCCGGAAACAGGTCAGGCAATTCAATCTCCTGGATTGATGCGGCCTGGTTGGCGATGGCAGTTGTTGCCTCTGCTATAAGGCTCTGGGGGTCAATTGCCGAGGACCCCGAGCCGGACCGGGCAGGATCTGTATTCATGCTGCCTGTTGTCGAAGTACCGGAATCGTTACTGCACCCTGTCATCATGATGGCTGCGATGATGGCAATGCCGAGCTTCTTTTTCCTGTTCTTCATTATCAACCTCCTGCGATAGCTAATGACTGTCTCATCTTTTCACCTGAGGGCGACAACCTGCCATTTCAAACGTGACAACAGTCATTTAGAGCTCGCGCCGGTATCTCCTGGTCTTCGTATCAGCAGCGTTACAGCTGTAACCCGCAGCAGCCCTGGCCTGACGTCTGCAACCGGGGACACGGAACAGGTGTTGATGACCTTCTGTCCTCCTCGCCAGTCAGAATTCCGTGAAACCGGCGGAGATTGAACATTGAGGCAGTGCCACTGGTATCATTGGCAGCAGTCCCCACAGCTATAAAGGTTTTTATGCACAAAGAAGATCCCGTCGCCATTGAAGAACCCCAGGAACACCGCCTGGAACTGCGATAGTTGAGACCCGAAGACTACCCGGATGTCAAAGTCCTGATGGACGAGGTCTACAAAGACTACGATGGTGCCTGGCCTGAAACTATCTACCAGGCCCAGCTTGCTGCCTTTCCCCAGGGGCAGATTTGTATCGAGGACAAGGGCCGGGTGATTGCCACGGCCTTTACCATCATCGTGGATTACCAGAAATTCGGTGATTACCATACCTGGGAAGAGATCACCGGGGATGCCTACCTCACCACGCACGATCCCAAGGGCGACGTGCTGTACGGTGTGGATGTCATGGTATCCGGGGAATACCGCGGCCTGCGCCTGGGGCGGCGCCTGTATGAGGCCCGCAAGGAGTTGTGCCGCAATCTCAACCTGAAATCCATCATGGCCGGCGGCAGGATTCCCAATTATCGCGAGTATGCCGGCACCATGACCCCCGAGGAATATATCGACGTGGTCAAGGCCAAGGATGTCCACGATCCCGCCCTTTCCTTCCAGTCATCCAACGGCTTTGAGGTCAAGCGCCTGCTGCGTGCCTACTGGCCCGAAGACAAGGAATCCATGGGCTATGCCACCCTGTTGCAATGGCACAACATTCACTACGACCCCGAACACCGCAAGCTGATCGGAACGCAGAAGACCAGCGCCCGCCTGGGCTGTGTGCAGTGGCAAATGCGCTACTTCAATACGGTCGATGAATTTCTGCAGCAGGTGGAGTCTTTTGTCGATTCCCTGTCTGATTACCAGTGTGATGTCGCCCTGTTTCCCGAGTTGTTCAACGCCCCCCTGATCGGACTCAAGCAGGGTAAGGATGCGGTGGAGGATATCTGGAACCTGGCGGCCTACAGCGAGGAAATCCTGGCCGCCATTTCCGCCATGGCGGTGTCCTACAACATCAATATCATCGCCGGTTCCATGCCCATCGAAGACGGGAACGAACTCTACAATGTGAGCTACCTGTGCCGTCGTGACGGTACCGTGGACTCCCAGCACAAGATTCACATCACGCCCATGGAGAAAAAGTACTGGGTGCTGCAGGGCGGCAACGAGCTGCGGGCCTTTGACACGGATTTTGGCCGTATCGGCATTCTCATCTGCTACGACTTGGAGTTTCCCGAACTGGCGCGATTGCTGTCCGAAGAAGACGTACAGATCCTCTTTGTGCCCTTCTGGACCGACACCAAGAACGGCTACCTGCGCGTACAGCGCTGTGCCCAGGCACGGGCCATTGAAAATGAATGCTACGTGGCCATCGCCGGCAGCGTCGGCAACCTGCCCAAGGTGGAAAGTGTCGATATCCAGTATGGCCAGACGGCCGTGTACTCACCGTCGGACTTTGCCTTTCCCCACGATGCCATCATTTCGGAAACCACCCCCAACACCGAGATGACCCTGATCGTGGACCTTGACCTGGAGAAACTGAAGATTCTGCGCAATGAGGGCTCGGTGACCAATACACTGGACCGCCGGCATGACCTGTATGAGCTCAAGTGGAAAGGTAAAAAGGTCCTGCAGGAATAATCCCGGCTACAGGACGCGAAAAAACTGTGCCTTGATATAACGGGTTTCCGGAATCACCGGGTGCACAGGATGATCCATGCCCTGCCCGCCCACGGCAAACAACTGGCCGCTTCTGCCCTGCTTGTGAATGGCTCCGTGCACGATACCCGTAAGCATGTCATCCGTCAGGGGCATTGAACATGAGGCAGACACCAGCACCCCGTTGTCTGCCAACAGGCGTACTGCCATCTCGTTGATATGCCGATAGGCGGCTTCACCGGCTTTCTGGTCCTTGCGCTTGCGGATAAAGGCCGGCGGATCCAGGACCACCAGGTCAAATTTCTCGCCGTTGGCTAAGAGTTCCTTCATCACGTCCACAGCCTTGCCTTTCTGACTGCGCACAACATTGTCCAGGCCATTAAGAGCAGCATTATGGATCACGCCTTCCAGGGCCGGTGCCGAGGAGTCCACGCACAGCACATCACTGGCACCTGCCTGCGCTGCCTGGATGCCCCAGCCGCCGATATAGGAAAACATGTCCAGCATGCGCTTGCCGGAAGCCAGGGACTGCACCAGCGCCCGATTGGGACGATGGTCAAAGAACCAGCCGGTCTTTTGCCCGGTGCGGGCCGAGAATTCAAAACGCGTGTCGTTTTCAACCACCTGTGTCCATTCCGGCACATCGCCAAGGACTTCCATTTCATCCGGCAGATCTTCCAATTCACGGCCGACATGGTTGTTGCGCAGAACAATGCCCCGCGGACTGAACAGGGCATCCAGCGCATCCACCAGTGCCTGGCTGGCCTTGTCCATACCAGCGATGGACAGCTGGATGACAAAAATATCGTCATAGCGATCTATGACCACGCCGGGTAAAAAGTCGGCGTCCCCGTACACCAGCCGATAGTAAGGCGCTGCAAAGCATTGCTCGCGCAGCAACAGGGCCGACTGAAGGCGCTGCGTGAAAAACGCCTGGTCCGGCACAGCGTCTTCATCACGGCTGAACACACGGCCACAGATCAACGTTTGCGGATTCATCATGGCCCTGCCCAGGAATTGCTCACTATGACTGTAGACAGACACATGCTCGCCGGGATGGAGGGTTTTCAGGGGACTGCGGCCGATATCGACTTCATTGGAATAGATCCAAAGATGGCCTTTTTTCAGTCGCCTGTCGGCCTGCTTGTTGAGATATAGCGTGGAAGACATGGTATTGATTATCACTGCACTGAAAACGGGCGCCAATTAAGACACAGTTGTCCTGAAATCACTACCCGAGAGATAGATTCAAGGTGTCCCGTTTTGAGTTCAGGAGAAATTATTCTTCGCGGCTAAAGCCGCTTCCTACCAGGGCAGCTATTTGTAGGAAGCGGCTTTAGCCGCGAAGAATTCGTCACATACAATTTAGCGACATACTATTTGAACACTCAGTTACAAAACCCGAGTGCCTTGGAATAGTATTCGGTAAACGAAGTAGCAGCTGTACAGGAGTTCAACATGGATGATAGCGGATTGAAATTACAGAGTCTCATCACGGAAGACGGCAGGTTGGAAGTTTTCCTGATCGAAGAGGCAATCCCGGAGCCTGGAGCCGATGAAGTCCTGGTCAAAGTCTAGGCAGCCCCGATTCACCCGTCTGACATTAGCCAGTTGTTTGGCCCTGCCGATTTTTCCACTGCCCGGCTTGAAGGCACAACCGCGCGTCCTGTTCTCACCGCCACTATTCCCGAAGCCCTGATGCCCATCGTCGCCCCCCGCATTGGACAGCCCCTGCCGGCCGGCAATGAAGGGGCAGGGTCGGTCATCAGGGCCGGTAGAAATTGTGCGCACCTGGAAGGCAAAACCGTCGCCATGCTGGGTGGCGAGATGTATGCCCAGTACCGGGTCATGCCGGCCAGCAAGTGCCTGCCGGTCCCCGACGGGATCAATGCTGCGGCCTGTGCCGCCAGCAAGGTCAATCCGCTAACTGCCCTGTGCCTGGTAGAAACCATGCGCATGGAAGGCCACACGGCCCTGGTGAACACCGCAGCAGCCTCCAGTCTTGGCCAGATGCTGGTGAAAATTTGCCTGAAGGATGGCATTGGTCTGGTTAATATCGTGCGCAGTGACGCCCAGGTGAAACTGTTACAGGACATTGGCGCCACTCATGTCGTGAACTCGACCAGCGACTCCTTCATGACCGACCTGGTAGCCGCCCTGTCGGCAACCGGTGCCACCATTGCTTTTGATGCCACCGGCGGCGGTTCACTCGGCGGCCAGATACTTACCGCCATGGAACAGGTTGCCGTCAGTAAAATGACCACGTTTTCACGCTATGGCTCTGACACGTTCAAGCAACTTTATATCTACGGCAACATGGACACCTCGCCGACCACCTTCAACCGCACTTTCGGCGTCGCCTGGTCTATCAAGGCGTGGCTGCTTTCGCCTTTCCTGCAACAGCTAGGCATGGAAAAACTGGTGCAGTTGCAGCAGCGCATTGGTGCTGAACTGACCACCACGTTTGCTACCGAATATGCCGGGTCAGTGTCACTGGCCGGCATGCTCGACCCCGCGGCCATTGCGACCTATGCAGCGCGACATACCGGCAGCAAATACCTGGTGACTCCCTGGACATAGCAAGCCCCTGGTAACTGGCTGGTGATCGTCTGCCTGGCATCAAAACCATCAGGCGAGTTATTCAAAGGTGATCCAAGTCGGGCTGCTTCGTGGTATAAGCCTCAAGGTAGAAAATAACTTGATTTGTTTCAGGTCGGACATTGCGCAGCAATCTCCGGCAGTCCCGAATAATGACAAGCTTCAAGAGTGGTGACGACATGTTACAAATTCTGGTGAAAGGTGTGTTCGTAGTTCTTGGCTTGCTGGTCATCGCCGCTTTCGGGATGTTACTGAAGATGGCCGCAGACAGTCGCCGCATGAATGTGGTGCTCGGCGTCCAGAATGAAAACCTCAGGCCCTGCCCGAACTCGCCCAACTGTGTCTGCAGTGATATGCCGTTGGAGGACAGCCACTATATCGCGCCAATCGCCGATCCCGACGGCTCACGCTGGGCAATGCTCATTGAGAAAGTCAATACAATGGAGGGTGCCGAGCTTGTCCACAGCGAGACAAACTATGCACGCTTCACCTTTCGCACCCCCCTGATGGGATTCATGGATGATGTGGAGTTCCACTACCGGCCCGCTGAGGGTTTCATCGCCGTCCGCTCGGCTTCCCGGGTCGGCTACAGTGACTGGAATGCCAACAGCAAGCGTATTAATGCGGTGCGTACACTCCTGGAGTAATAGCACCTGACTCAAGATTGCCGTGGAAGCAGGCAACTGTTCGCAAGGCTTGTCGTTGCAACAGCCTTGAAACCGAAAAAATACTATCCTATTGTTTTTAATGACTTTTCCGCCAAACTTGCCTGTGCCTGCAACGCTATTGCATCATTGGGGGTCTAGCTCCAGGCGGTCGCCAAAAGCCACCTCCAGGAGAAAATTCCGTGAAAATCAAGGAGTTTACTATGACAACCGGTAATCCACAGTACCCCAACAGCAAACTGTCTGTATTGGCCGGCCTGCTGGTGGTAGCCCTGGGCTGGGCATGTTTGGCTCATTCCCAGACCGGGATAGCTCAAACCTACGACAATGAAGCAGAAGATGAACTGGATTTTCCACTGTCTGACTCGGAAACCCATACCCGGATTGATGCCGAAAAAGAGTTGCGTGTCCAGGCAGCGCTTTATCCTGAAACCCTCGTCGGCAGGGCCGTGCGCCTGGAAAGTGGCGAACCCGTTGGCGAGGTTCTCAACGTGCGTCGCCACCTGGATAACCTGTATATCTACCTCGTGATGGATGCCACTGACTGGTTCAATGCGCCCACGACCTATGCCATTTCGGTACGCGAAGTTGAACGCCTGGAGGCCGGTGAGATCGTGATGGAGCTCAATGCCGGCATGCACGTGGCAGGCATGACCTACTACCCGGAAGACTTCACATCGGTGAAAAACAATTTCCCGGAAACCGAATTACCGGCGACTGACAACTAACCAATATCAAACAGGCCTGCCGGTTGGACTACCCTCTTTTCGGCAGATTGATGTACTCTTGGTACAACTACAGTACAGGGGGAGTGACGATGGAATTACGAATCAACAACCAGGTTCATGACGTGGACGTGGAACCCGATATGCCTTTGTTATGGGTCATTCGGGACATTCTGGATCTCAAGGGCACCAAGTTTGCCTGCGGTATCGCCCAGTGTGGTGCCTGCACCGTGCATATTGATGGCGAACCGATCAGATCCTGCTCCTACCCGGCATCAGCCGCCGAAGGCCGCAATATCACCACCATCGAGGGCCTGTCCGAGGACGCCTCCCACCCGGTCCAGCAAGCCTGGATCAAGCACCAGGTGCCCCAGTGTGGCTACTGCCAGTCCGGCCAGATCATGGCTGCTGTTGCCCTCCTGGCGAAAAAGCCGCAGCCCACGGATGCCGACATCAACGCCGCCATGACCAATATCTGCCGTTGCGGTACCTACAAACGTATTCGTGACGCCATACATGACGTGGCCGGCAACACGACTGAATTCTACCAGGCACAGGTTTAGGGGGAGCACATCATGAACAAGCCAATGACCAATCTTTCCCGTCGCCGCTTCATGTTATCCACCGCTGCTGTGAGCGGCAGCTTCGTGCTGGGCCTGCAAATGCCGGGCAAGGCAAAAGCCGCCGGTATGGAAAGCAGTGATATCAATATCTGGGTCCAGATCAGCCCGGATGACCTGGTCACCATCAAGTATGCCCGCTGTGAGATGGGCCAGGGCAGCATGACCTCCGCGCCCCAGATCGTGGCCGATGAACTCGATGCCAACTGGGACCAGGTGCGTATTGAATACGTCGATGTGAACCAGCATATCCGCATGAACAAGGCCTGGGGTGACATGGTCACCGTGGGCAGCCAGACCATCCGTAATTCCCAGGAATACCTGCGTAATGCCGGGGCTACGGCCCGCGCCATGCTGGTGGCGGCCGCCGCTAGTGAATGGAATGTGCCGGCCAGTGAGATTGATGTCACTAACGGTGTTATCCGCCATACCGTCAGCGGTCGTGAAAGCGGCTTTGGTGCCCTGGCCGCAGCTGCCGCTGCACAGCCGGTACCGGAAACCATCACGCTGAAAGACCCGGCCGACTGGCACATCATTGGCCAGCCTCATCCCCGCGTGGATATTCCCCCGTCGGTGGACGGCTCCCAGGTTTACGGTGTCGATACGCAGCTGCCCGGCATGGTGTATGCCTCGATTGCCAACTGCCCGGTGTTTGGCGGCACGGTGCGCTCCTTTGATGCCAGCAAGGCCATGAGCCGCCGCGGTGTCATGAACGTGTTTGCCATTGATGGCAATTCGGTAGCTGTTGTTGCTGACAACTGGTGGCGTGCCAACAAGGCCCTGCAGGAAATCGACATTGAGTGGGATAC
>Ga0181559_10002225_pt1 | contig 19186 bp, 10 predicted proteins | sample 011ome_21_FD_133752 | JGI IMG/M metagenome (GOLD analysis project Ga0181559, IMG submission 133752) | Coastal salt marsh microbial communities from the Groves Creek Marsh, Skidaway Island, Georgia - 011508AT metaG (megahit assembly) | ecosystem: Environmental > Aquatic > Marine > Intertidal...
GTTCCCTCGCGCTCGCGCTCGTCGTCGGCGTCGCCGCGTGCGGCGCCGCCCCCGCGCTCGCGGCGCACGACTCGGCCGCGTCGACGTCGTCGACGTCGCTCGACGACCGCGGCGGCGGCGGCGGCGAGGCGAAGGCGAAGGCGCAAGCGAGCGGCGACCCGCCGTGCCTGGCCATCGACTACTCGAACATCGGCCAGCTCCGGGAGCCGTGCGAGGACCCCGCGCTCGCGTGCGACGACGCCAACGGCTGCGTGTGCGTCTCGTCGCGCCGTCGCGCGCGCGTTTCCGCGTCGTCTCGCGGCGAAGGGCCGACCCGAGCGTCGGACTGACGAACGTTTCATCACCCCTCGATTCAATTTTTTTCGTTTCCACCCGACAGCGGCGCGATGGTGCGTTGGCTCTCGCCGCAGTTCGAGAACCGCGAGATCGACGCCTCCGCGTACGCGAACGTGACCTCCGAGTGGATGGTCGGCTGCGTCGCCCCGCACGTCGAGGACTACATGACGAACATCCCCGTGCCGACATTCGTCGGGCTCCAGCAATGCGAGTTCGATGGGTACTTCGACGCGTATCCGGAGCTGCGCGCGTTTGACTTTTCGAGCGTGGACTCGATGGACTTCATCCGCGCGATGCCGCCGGGGATGCTCATGCGCATCATGTCTGGCACCGTGGACGCGAGGTCGTGATGACGCGTCGCTCGCGTGTTGATTTCTTTTCTCTTTAAAAGACAGACAGAGACGTCTGCGCGGACTACGTTGTCACTTGTTGAAGAATATCATCGAAAGGAAAAAGTCCACGACGAAGATGGCCACGAGCGAGATCACCACGCTCGCGGTCGTGCTCTCGCCGACGCCCTTCGCCCCCCCCGTCGTCGTCTGCCCCCACCCGCACGATATCGTCGCGATCACGCCCCCGAACGCTAAACCTTTCACGCACATCACGCCGATGTCCGACGTCTCCAAATATTTCGCCGCCGAGTCGACGATGGCGTTGGGCGAGATCCCGTACCGCAGATCCGCGAGAAGTATGCTCGCCGCCATGCCGATCGTGAAGCTCACCACCGACAGGATCGGCAGCGATAACGCGCACGCGACGACCCTGGGCGCGACGAGGTAATCCACCGGGTCGCTCCCGAGCGTTCGGAGCTGGTCGACTTGCTCGGAGACCTGCATCGTGCCGAGCTCCGCGGCGATGGCGGAGCCGACGCGCCCGGCGAGGACGATGGCGCAGATCACCGGCGTGAGCTCTCGCGTGAACGCTAAACCCAGCAGACCGCCGATGACGCGCGTCAGCCCCACCTTGCTGAACTCCTTGCAGAACTGGATCGTGAACACCATGCCGACGAACGAGGACGTCAGCATCGCGACGCCGAGGGTGTCCGGGCCAACGCGAGCGATCTGTTGAATCGTCTGCGCCATGTTCAGCTTCCGCTGCCACACGACGCGCTTGATCACGAGCCCGAGCAGCAGGAGCGTGTACAGCGTTCGCCACACGAACTTCGGGGGCTCCCACTCGTTCAGGCGCTCGTTCAGCGCGATCGCGAGCTTATCGCCCGCGGCTTCGAGCGTCTCCGCGAGCGGTTTCGACGGCTCCTTGTCCCACGGCACGCGCCTCGTCTCCCCTTTCGGCGCGTCGGCGTCGTCGCCGCTCGACGCCGGCGCGAGCGCGTCGCCCGCGGCCGCGGCGGCGCGATGACGAGAGGTCGCGCGAGACGTCGTCGGACGCGCGCCGCCGCCTCTCCCCGACCCTCCCGCCGAACGCGCTCGGTCGTCGTCGTTCTCCCCGCGCATCATCCTCGCGGTGATGATCGCCCCCGGCGCCGCGACGACGACGCCGCGCCTCGCGTCGCCTCGCGTCGTCGCTCGAACCGCGATCGTCGCTCGGCGGCTCGTCGTCGCTCTGCCCGCGACGCGCGACGCGATCGCGGGCGGCGTGATGCCCGCGACCGTCGCCGTGGACGCCATGTCGGTCGCGCTGGGCGTGGACGATGAGTGTTATGCAGGGGATTCGTGCTGCGGGACCGTGGAAAAGGCACGGCTGTGATGACCGTACTACGCGGCGATCGTACTCCTCAGTGACTGTTTGCTCACTGCCCGGTCTCAGCCAATCAAAACGCTCGAACAGAAATCGTCTATCCACGCAGCACGCGAACCCCGTCATCATCCCTGGCGTCCGCGCGTCGACACTGCGACGAGCGCGACCTCACGATGAGCGCTGTCATGAACCTCGCCGCCTCCGCGCGCGCCCCCGTGGCCGGTGCGTCCCTTCCCGGACGACGCGCCCGTCCGCGTCCATCTCCGCGATCGTCCCTTTGAGGACGCCGCGCGCTTCCTTCTTCGCGCGAGACGTCGGATCGATCTCTCTCGACGTCGCGCGGTTCGCACGTGTTTCGTTCGCGTCTCGGCGTCCGTCCCCCCGCTGACGCCGATCATCCCCCCTCCCGTCCCCGCCGCGCTTCTTTTGCCGCAGTCAAATCTAAGCGCGCGAACGCGAACGCGCTCCGCCGCGCGGCCGCCGCGCCCGCGAAGCCGCGCGCGGCCGCGACCGTCGTCCGCGCGGCGGCCGACGCGGACGACGATCGGATCGCCTCGCGCCGCTCGCCGCTCGAGCGCCTCGCGAACGCGGGCCTCGCCCTCGGCGCGGCGGCCGCGCTCACGCTCGGCGCGCCGGCGCTCCCGCCCGCGACCGCCGCGGAGCTGGAGATCCTCCAGACGCCTCCGCCGGCGGCCAACTCTGGGTACATCGTCGACGACGCGGGCCTCCTCTCGCGCGCGGCGTCTGGGTCCATCGGGAAGACGCTGAAGGATCTCGAGGCGCAGACGGGATACCACGTGAACGTCGTCACCGTGCGCAAGCTCGTGTTCGAGCAAGACCCGTTCGCGTTCGGGGATAAGGTTCTCGAGACCTGGTACCCGACGCTGGAGGAAGGGAACAACAAGGGGCAGATTCTGCTCGTGAAGAACACGAAGGAGGGCTCAGTCGTCGGCGGCCCCGCGTTTTTGAAAGCCGTCGGGAACGACGTCCTCGACTCCATCCTGTCGAAGAACATCCCGTACAACCTCGCGGACGAAAAGTACGGCGAGGCGCTGACGTCGTCCGTGGACAGGATCGCGGCGATTCTCGAAGGCAAGGGCGACCCCGGCCCGCCGACGCGGTTCGAGAAGAGCAAGGAGAAGACGTACAAGACGAAGGCGGAGGTGCGTTCTATCTCACTCTGGTTCCCATACGACCCCGTTCGCGTGGTGAACGCCGTTCCTTAAGGACTTTTGCTGTCGTCTCTCTCCGCCCATCCCTCGCTTTCAATCCCCGCCCTCGATGCCTTTCAACTCCGCTTCTGACGCCTTTAAACTCCACCCCGTTTGAAGACCAACGAGAAGCGGGAGATCTTCAGCAACGTCGTCATCGGTCTGCTCGTCATCTCGTTCGTCGTGCCCATGGTGCAGTACTTTGGGTACGTCGCGGGCGACCCGGACTTTGGGGACGATTGATCGAGCGATGAGAGAAGAGAAGGGAGCGGCGGCGGAGAGAGGGAGGGTGATAGCCTAGGACCCTGATGACACGACTGGAACACACATATTACTCACCTGTAAAAGTTTGATAACCTTACCCTAAAACCTCGAGAAGCGTCTTCCGATGCGTCCGCGTTTCCTCCGCGTCGCACTCCACGGGACGCGCGCGCGCGGGTCGTCATGAACGCGACCGCCGCCGCGCTCGTTCGCGCGAACGGCGTCGTCGCGAGCGCGGTGCGCCGCCGCCACGCGATGCTGACCTCGCGCGGCGCGCTTCGAGAGCGACGTCCCGTCGGTCGTCGCCGAGCGTCGATTTCGACCGCCGCGGCGCTCTCCGCGGAGATGGACCGCGAGGAGGCGTCGCGTCGCGGCGCCGCCGTCGCGGACGCGGACCTGCGCCCGTCCGCGCGCGCGCATTTGCCGGTCGGCGAGGTCCCCAGAAGCGTCGCGACGGAGGCGGGCGGCGAGACGGGCGGCGGCGGCGACCGCGCCCTCGCGAAGGTGTCGCTCAAGGGGATGCGATACGCCGACCTCGAGCGATGGCTCGCGGAGATCGGGGAGAAGCCGTCGCGCGCGACGCAGGTGTTCAACTGGATGTACCGCCCGGGCAAGCTCGTCGCGGACGTGCGCGACATGGCGGACGTGAGCGCGGCGTTCCGAGAGAAGCTCGCGTCGCTCGCGACCGTGGACGGGGACTTGGAGATGCGCGACGTGCGGACGAGCGCGGACGGCACGAAAAAGGTGACGTACGCGCTGGCGAACGGCGGCGGCGTCGTCGAGAGCGTGATCATCCCGAGCAACGTCCCGGGCGGGCGGACGACCGTGTGCGTGTCCTCGCAGCTCGGGTGCGCGATGAATTGCCAGTTTTGTTTCACCGCGAAGATGGGGTTAAGGAGGAACCTGACGGCGGCGCAGATCGTGGAGCAAGTCGTCCACGCGCGGCGGCTCGCGGAGGCGGATGACGAAGCGTCGTGGTCGGCGGGGGGGGGGGAGGAAGAAGAGGAAGATGGAACGTCAACCGCCACGAGAAGAAGAACCCGGACCGGCGGCGAGGTCGTCAGCAACGTCGTCTTCATGGGCATGGGCGAGCCGCTGCATAACATCGACGCGGTGCTCGCCGCGGTTGACGTGTTGCTCGACGATCGCGGGCTCGGCTTTTCGAAGAACAAGGTCACCGTGTCCACGTCCGGCTTAGTCCCGGAGATCGAGCGGTACCTCGCGGAGTCGCAAGGGAGCCTCGCGGTGTCGCTGAACGCGACGACGGACGAGATTCGAAGCTGGATCATGCCGATCAACAGGAAGTATAACCTGGAGCGGCTCCTCGGCGCGTTGCGGGCCAACTTTCCGAGGCGCGACGGCGGCCGGCATCAGCGGGAGGTCTTCTTCGAGTACATCATGCTCGAGGGCGTGAACGACAGCGCGGAGGACGCGGACCGTCTCGTCGCGATCGCGCGCACGCTGCCGTGTAAGTTTAACCTGATTTACTTCAACACGCACGACGGCAGCGAGTTCAGGTGCAGCGACCGGGAGACCATCTTGGCGTTTCGGGATCGCGTCGTCGCCGCGGGCGTCACGTGCACGATTCGGCAGAGCCGCGGCGACGAGGAAGCCGCCGCGTGCGGGCAGCTCGGGTCGCCGGACGCGATGGAGGACTGGAAGCCTTCGCCGCCGCGGATGAAGAGACCCAAGCGCCTCCGCGAGATGGAGATGGAGGCGCAGTAGAGTAAAAGAAGCGCGTCGTCGTCGTCGTCGTCGTCGTCGTCGTCGTCGCGTACAAAACGGCAATTCGTATTACGTTGAAGGTACCTTAAGCTATCGTGAGCTATCATCGACGCGCACCGTCGTCGTCAGTCCACGCCCCCGTCGTACTCCCCGCCGTCGTCCTCCCCCGCGCCGGCCGCGGCCGCGTCCGCCGGGTTCCCCCACATCCCGTACCTCTCGAACTCGCTCACGCTCGCGCGCTTCAGCAGCGACGCGCTCCCCGACTGACCCAAATCCTCCGCCAGCTCCAACGCCGTCGCCGACCCCCTCGACCCATTATTGCCGCCGCCAGCTGTACCGCGGCCCAACGCGCTGTCGGACGCGCTGTGCCGCAGCGACGCGCCGGCGTCGATGAGATCCTGGAGACACTCCGTGCTTCCGTTCGCGGCGGCGGCGTGCAGCGGCGAGTACCCGCCGCGCATGAGCGACTTCTTCCCTGTCGCCGCCGCGCCCGCGTCGAGCAGCGCCACGACGATGCGCTTGTGTCCCGCGTGCGACGCGAGGAGCAGCGGCGTCGCGCCGAGCTTGTTCCTCGCGTCCTTGTCCGCGCCCAGGGAGATGAGCTCCGAGAGCGTCTCGAGCTCGTTCGCGCGCGCCGCCTCGTGCAGCGCGGTGTCGCCGCCCTCGTCTTTGAGATTTATCGACGCGTTTCCGACGCGAATCAGCGCGTTTACGCTCGAGGGGTGGCCCCACGACGCGGCGAGCATCAGCGCGGTCTGGCCCTCGGAGTCGACCTCGTCGACGTCCGCGCCGATCGCGAGGAGGGCTTCGATGACGACGTCGTCGCCTTCTTCCGCGGCGTGGTGCAGCGGCGTCGCGCCGTCGTGCTGCGGGGAGGAGGGATGGCGGAGGGGGAGGGGAGGTCAGCGGGCGCGAGGTCAGCGCGCGTGTCTTTCGCTTCTCCAAGCAACCGCGTTTCTTTGCCAAGATAACAAGATTTCGATAAGGCGGCGGCCGCGCGACGCGGCGCGGCGCGGCGTCGCGCGAGACCCGAGCGTCGCGAGATGGTCGCGGGACGACCGAGAAAAAATATGATATCGACGCGCGATGGCGAGGGACGAATCGCGCGAGCTCGCGCGACGCGCGCGGGTTCGCCCGAGCCGCGCGAGGGGGAATCTCTGATGAAAGATCCGCGCACTCACCGTCGGCCCGCGAGAGATGAACTCGTCGAGCTCCCGTTTCAGCGCCCAGTACGTCTCGTTCCTCTGCGCTCCTCCGTCCGATCTCTTCCCGGACGGAAGAGCGACCTTGACGCTCATTTTGCCTGACTTTGTGGCGAGCCGGTGGCCGCGCGTACCGTCGAACTAAAGGCGGCCGCGAGGCGGCCGCGAATCAATTCAGTTCTCGAACGAAAGCGCGCGCGCGCGGGAGCAGGATCTTCTGATTCACGCAGGCTGACGCGGATCTGGAATTTTTTTCTGATTTTTTTCGAAAAGCTGCAGCCTCGTACTCGAGGGACGACGCGTTCACTCGTTCGCGTCGTTACATCGCGCGCTATTCGTTCTATTCGGTCCGCCGCGCGCGTTTGGACCGCCGCGACGGCGGCGCGGCGTCCTCCGTCGCCGGCTTCGCTTTCGGCTTCGCTCTCGGCTTCGCCGCCGGTTTCGCCTTCGGTTTCGCCTTCGCCTTCCTCCCTTTCGCCGGCGGCGCCTCGATCAACAAGACCTCGTCGCCGCCGCCGACGCCGACGCCGCCATCGTCGCCCACCTCGACGACCTCTTCGCCGCGATCGCCGCCGACGTTCCCTACTTCATTCGACGTCAACGCCAGATCCTCGGCCGTTTTCTTCCCCCGCCTCGGCTTCTTCTTCTTCTTCTTCTTCTCGCTCGCGTCGTCCTCCTCCGCGAGCGCGATCTCCTCGTCCAGCGGCTTCCCCGTGAGCCCCGCGATAGCCCTCTGCACGCGCGCGCTCCGCACCTTCGAGAACCGCTGGTTAAACCCCGGGACGTTCGCGCTCGCGGCGGCGGCGAAGAACGAGTCGATCCGGCTCTGCTTATCGCTCGTCTCCCACATCTTCACCACGGGAAGTAAGAGATCGTCCGTCTGCGTCGGCCGCCACGCGAAGTGTTCGCCGCAGAAGAGCCGCAGGGCGTCGAGGTCGGGTTCGCCCCACTCGAACTTCTCGCGCGACGCGTCCACGCTCGGGTTCGCGTACGCGTCGAGGACTCTCTCGGACGGGAAGTCGCGCGGGAGCTCCCATGCTTTTTTCAGCGTGCGATGCTTCAGCTTGAACTCTCTGATCGCCGCCGGCTCGTCGTCGTCGTCGTCGTCGTCGTCGTCGTCGGGCCCGTCGCCCGCGCTCGTCTTCTTTCCGTCGCCTTTGCCCTTCGACGCGGGCAGCGCGAGCGTCTTCGGTACTTTCCCCGTGAACTCGGACTCGCCCACCCACTCGGCGAATTTCGTCAGCCCTTCCACGCCCGGGAAGTTCAACACAACCTCGAGCGCGTTCACGATCCCGACGCCGGTGACGCCTTCGGCGTAGTCCGACCCCAACAGCAACGCGAGCTGCGCCATCTTCGCGCGGTCTAAACCGAGGTCCGCGTCGACCCTGTTCGCGTCGTAAAACTCGACGTACTTTTTGCTCTCGAAGACGTTGCGGTAAATCGTCTTCGCGCCGAAAAGAAACGCGTCGCTGTCGTCCGTTATCACCGCGTCCACGAAACCCTCTCGGTCAAGCCACGCGCACTGCGCCTCCGCCTCCTGCGGCGCGATGATGTACGGAATGCCAAAGAGCGTGAGAAGCTGCTGAACCTCCGCGTGCATCTCGTGGAGGTTCCCGGGGTCCGCGCCCCGTCGAGCCTTCGCGTGTTCGCCGGTCAAAACCTCGCGCTCGACCTCGGTCTGGCTCAGGAGCCGCTCGAGCCTCAGACGGTTCGCAGCCTCGGCCTCGGCGCGCTCCGCCGCGGCGAGCAGCGCGGCGTCATCGACGTCGCCCTCGTCGTCGTCGCCGCGCGTCGTCGCGACGCCGGAGGTAACGCGCGGACGCGGAGCGTTTCTGATCGCCGCGGCGATGCCGGCGAGAGACTCCGCGACGGGCGCGCACGCGTCGAACCTCCGCCCGTCGCACTCCACGAACGCGGGCGTCGTCTCGAGGACGTGCTCGGGGGGCAGGTACGGCGGGTACTCTTCGCGCGTGCGCGCCGCCGCGCGCTCGAAGTCGCGCAGCGTCTTGAACACGATCGGGTCCGCGCCGAGTGGGGGAAGAAGCGACACCGGGCCGATCGCGTCGGAAGCCGCGCGCGCGGCTTCTTCGCGCGCCGCCGCAGCCGCGGCTTCTTCGCGTCGAGCCGCCGCGCGCGCAGCCCCGGGGCTCGGAGGCTCGTCGAGCGCTTCGTCTTCCTCCCCGCCCTCCTCCTCTTCCTCCTCTTCCTCGACGACTTCCTCTTCTACTTCTTCTGCTAGTTCTACTTCCTCCTCCTCCGTCGGCGTCTCGCGCGGCGGCGGTGACGGCGACGGCGACGACGGCGGCGGCGACGTCTCTTCTAAAAACGACGCGTTCAGCGCGCCGTCCGTCTTCTCGTCCTTCGCGTCGACGTCGACCTCGACGACCTCGGCCGCGGCGACTTCAGCTTCTTCTTCTTTGTATTCTTCTTTGTCTTCTTCTGCTGCTGCTTTCTCGCCGTCGTCGAAGTCGAGGACGACGACGTCGTCCGCGCGCGCCGCCGCGACGGACGGTTCCGTCTTCAACGACGCCGCTATCGCCGCTCGAACGTCCTCCTCTTCGTCCTTCTCCGCGACCGTCTTAATTCGCGTCGTCTCGGGCGCGGGCGCCGCGGGCGCGATCTCCGGCTCGCGCGCTTCCGACTTAGGGTCGATCTTCACCTTTCGGACCGGGTTCAGCGCGGACGGCAGCGCGTCGACCGCTTTCAGCGCCGCGCGGAGCGACGCCGGGAGTTCGCCGTCGTCGACGCCGCCGTCGTCGTCGCCGCCGCCGCCGCCGCCGGGGGCGGGGGGGGGCGCGGCGTCGTCCGCGTCCCACTGACCCAGGCTGCGTCCTTTCAGGAACCCGTGTCCGATGGAGTAGACGTCCTTGCGCGACAGCGCCTGCGCGCCCCCGCCGACCCCCGGCGGCTCGCGCGGCGGAGGGAGTTCCTCCACCTCCACCACCTCCTCGTCCTCCTCCTCTTCCCAGTCCTCCTCAACCTCCTGAACCTCCTCCTCCACGGCGTCCTCGACCTCGACCTCGTCGACGACGTCCTCCCACTCGTCGTCGTCGTCGTCGTCCGCGCACGCGGCCGCCGGCGCGGTGGCAGCCTCGGGCGCGGGTTCGGATCGCGTCGCCGCGGCGGCGCCGCCGTCGTCGTCGCCGTCCTCCGCGAACAGAGGGTCGATCCCGCCGCTCTTCAAAACCTCGTCCGCGTCGAACGTGATGTGCAGATCGAGCGACGCCTTCCCGTCGTTCCCCGCGCGCTGATCCACCGGCATCACGGGCGTCTCCGCGATCGTCCCCGCGACCGTCGGCGTCGGAAGCACCTCGTGCAGACCGGACAGCAAGAATCGCTCTCGCGGCGCCCGCAGCGGCGCGTTCGCGCCGTACCCGCGCGCGCGTCCCCGTCCTCTCCCCCCCGCGCCGATCCCGCGGCCTCGCCCGGGGCCGCTCCCCCACCCCCACTCGCTCGGCCGCTTGGGGTAGAACATGTCGATGTTACTCGGCGCCGCGGCGGCCGCGGCGTCCCCGAACGCGGGCTTGCGGAAGATGAATTCCCTGTCGTGCGCCCCGGCGACGCGCGCGCCTCTCAACGCCGGCTCGTCCCCGGCCGCGCCGCCGTCCGCGCCGCCGTCTACGAGCGCGAGCTCGCCGCCGGCGTGGCCGCCGCCGCCGCCGCCGCCGCCGCCGGTGCCTTTGATCACGGACTCCATCTCGCGCTTGAGCTTCGTGGACTTGAGGTACGTGCTCATCTGCAGCGCGCTAAAGTCCGCCATCTTTCCCGACGCGGATTGAAACTTTTCTCGGTTATCCGCGACGCGCTTCTCGCGCATCTTGAGCATTACCTCCATCTGCACGGAGGGCGGCAACGACGCCAAGACCGCGGGGTCGACGTCGTCGTCGTCGGGGATCATCATCTCCTCCTCCTCCTCCTCCTCTGAGTCTTCTTCTTCTTCTTCTTCGTATTCGTATTCGTTTTCCGCGTTCCATTCGCCGTCGTCCTCCTCCTCCTCCGCCGCCTCCTTCGTCAAGTCCACGAGCGCGGCGCCGTCGCCGTCGTCGTCGTCGTCTATCTCGCTCATAGCGACCTTCTCAGCGTTCCCCTCGCCGCCCCCGCGCGACGGCGCGTTCAGCGCTTGCTTCAGCGCGGACGCTTTCATGGTGTTCAGCAGAAGCTTCTCCGCGGTGCGCTTCATCCGCGCTTGGTCGTTATCGCGCACGCGTCGCCGCGCGCGCGTCGTGTTGTACTTGAGGACTGGCGTCGCGCCGTCGAACACGAACACCGGGCGAATGCGATGGTAGAGCAGCCGGCAAATTCTCCGGAAGAACCCGAGGAGGTGCGCGTTCGGGAGCATGTCTCCGCGCTCGTCGCGCATCGCCTTGACGAACTGCACGAGCCAGATGGACGCGTCGACCGCCACCTTTCGCCCCTGCAGCGCCTCGACGTTCACGCGTCGACCCGCGGGCTCGAGGAGCGTCCACAGGCCTTTGACGCCCATGCCGGCGTCGCGCTCTCGACGTCACCCGAGGAGGGGGCTGGTGGCGGGTCTACGTGGGCGCCATGGTCGCCGTCGGCGCGCGGGGAGCAGTGCGTAGCAGCGCGGATCTGAGGATCTCGGCGTTGCGTTGCGTTGCGTTGTTCGCTCGTCGAGTGATCGCCGAAAAAAGCGTCATCGTCAGCGCACTCCATTCGACGCATCGACGCCGCGCCTCGCGTCGTCGCGCCGCCTCGCACTCGGTCTCGCTCGCTCCCGCCCTCGCCCGAACCGCGCCGACGATGTCCACGGTCGCGTCCACGCTCTCGCTCTGCCGCGGCGTCGCCGCGGCGCGGAAGGCGTGCGCGCCCGGATGCGCGTGCCACGCCTCCCCCGTCGCGAGGAAGCAGCGTTCCTCGCCGTCGTCGTCGTCGTCGTCGTCGCGCGTCGCGCTCCGCCCCGTGTCCATGGCCGGCGCGGGACGCAAGCCGAAGGACGACGACGCGGACAAGCCCCGCGGATTCCCGAGGTGCGCGCGTCCTCCTCGTCCCGCGTCGCTCGCGCGTCGCTCGCGCGCGCGTCCGCGTCGTCGACGGCGGGCGCATCTCGCGGGCCGCTCCGACACGGACCGGCTAGGGTTCTTTTCTCTATCCGACCTGACGCGACCGCGATGACGACGACGTCGACCGACGCGCGTCGTCCACAGCGCGCCACCTATCGTTCCCTCTTCGCCGCGTCGGCGTGAACACCACATGACATCTGACATCCATCCATCGCGACGTTCCCCTTCTCCCTCGCTTCGCAGCGGCGGCGGCTCCTCCGGGATGCGCGGCCCCGGCGCCGCGCCGCTTCGCATGGAAAACGAAGACCAGAGAAAATTCGGCTACGGCGGCGACGGGCTGCCCCCCGACGACTACGACGGCGACGACGAGGGCTGGGAGCCCGGCGGCGACGGCGGCGCGCCGTCGCAGACCGGCCTCTTCATCCTCCTCGGCGCCGGCGCGTGGGCGCTGTGGGAGTATAAGCGGCCGGGCGGCGCGTTGAACCCTCAGGCGCGTTTTTACGCTGGTCCCCATACGACCGCGTCAGCGTGGTGAACGCCGTTTCTTAAGGACTTTTCCCGTCGTCTCTCTCCACCCGCCCCTCGCTTTCAATCCCCGTCCTCGACGTCTTTCAACGCCAACTGACGCCTTTCAACTCCACCCCGACGTCGCTTTGTATGGAACGCACCTCAGACCAAGATCGACGCGCAGCGACGCGCGCACGAAAAGCGGCTCGCCGCGCGCGCGAAGCGACAGGCGGCGATGCGTTCTGGCGGCGCGACGAGCACGATTGAGTTCAAGTGAGTGCGAGTGAGAGATGTGATGACTGAGATGCGACGACTGAGGCGGGGACCGGGGGTTAGCGGCGGGCGGGATGGATGACCCCCTAGCTTAGTCGCGCGCTTGTAAATGTGTGACTCGACACATTTGAGACGAACCCCAGCCAGACTCGAAAAAAGCATCACTCCAGCATGCACGTCACGGAGACTTGAAATAACACACACACACTCCATGAAGCGCTCGCGCGACGCCCCGGCACGTCCGCCGCTCCAAGCCGACCTCCCGTCCTTGGAAGAGCTCGCGACGCTGCCGCGCGAGCAGGTCGAGGAGGCGCTGAGGATCGAGCAGGAGACGCTCGAGGAGTCGAAGCGAGCGGCGGAGGCGCAGCTCAGGGAGCTCGAGGTGCGCGCCGTCGTCGTCCTTCGCGCTTCGTCCCACTACACGCGAACGACGATTCTTCCAGTCGTCCTCGTCGTCCCTCGCGATCTCACGCCGCGCCTCCCCCTCGTCGCGACCGCAGGAGGAAGAGGCGAGGCTCCGCGCGACGCTCCCGGAGCATCTCAGGAACTGGAAACTCGGCGACCCGATACCGCCGGGGTACGACTCCCCGTTCGGCGACGACGACGGCGCGCGAGGGACGGATCCTTCGACGACGGGACGGTGAGTAGCATCTCGACCTCGATCGTCGATCGCGATGCCCCCCGTCGCGGACACGAGGGTGCACTTCAAGCGCGGGAAGCGACGCGCCGCGGCGAAGCAGCCCTCCCCCGCGGAGTGCCTGCGCGTGCTGTCCGCGTGCGACCTTCACGGGGTCTTGCACCGCGGCGCGGTGTGGCTGCGATGCGCGCGAAAGCTCGCCTATCTCTTGGAGCGCGTGTGCTTGGGACGCCGCGCGCGCGGCAGCTCGGGGCGAGGCGCGCCGTGCTTCTTTCGAAACGTCGTCGGCGACGAGCGCGGCGGCGATTCGGCGGACGACGATCCGATCGTGAGGCTGTCGCCCGAGGAGGCGTTTTACGTCGTGTGGTGCCTCGGGAGTCTCACCGTGCACGCGCCGCGCGACGCCGCCGACGATGCCGCCGACGGCGCCGAAAACCAAATCCAAAACCCGGAGCGAAACGCGCCGCCGCCGCCGTCGCTGACGCCGCTGACGATCGACGAGCTCTGGCGCGCGCTGCTCACCGCGGGGATGTCCGGCGTGAACGCCGCGATCGCGGCGCCGCGGTTCGTCGCCGCGGCGGCGTCGCAGATACACTTCCGCTCCGCCGGGTGGCTCCCGCGAAGCGGGCTGCAGGTGCGTTCTATACACTGGTCCCCATACGACCGCGTTCTCGTGGTGAACGCCGTTTCTTAAGGACTTTTGCCGTCGTCTCTCTCCGCCCACCCCACGGTTTCAATCCCCGCCCTCGACGCCTTTCAAGTCCGACTGACGCCTTTCAACTCCACCCCGACACTCGCTTGTATGGAACGACCCTCAGTACGGCGCAGATCTCGTGTTGTATCGCAACCACCCCTCGCTCGTGCACTCGGACTGCTGCGTCGTCGTGAAGCCGTCGAGCGCGATCGTCTCCCGCGCGTCGGGGGTGTTCGGGGAGGGAGGGGAGCTCGAGAAGGACTCGCGGTGGATCGAAGTGCAAGCCGCGTCGAGGCTGTGCGTGCAGGTGAACAAGGTGCGTTCTATACAAAAGTTTTTCACCCATCGCTCGGTTTCAACATTTGATCGCGTCTACTTTCAACTGACCGGTGAACTGTTTTTGTATGGAACGGCCCTAAGAGGCTGGTGTTCGCGACGTTGGACGTCGCGGGAGGGGACGCGGACTTTCTGGACCCGGAGTGCCTGAAGCGGCTGAGCGTGAACGAGATGGAGGTGACGCGGTTCAATCCGGACAGGCACCTGACGCGCGGCGAGCGGCCGCCGTGAAGCGCCGCGCGCGCGCGGTAAGCGGAGAACAAAGTTCCGACCGACGATCGCGACGGCGGAGGAAGCAAACTCCTCGCGCCTCGCGAACGTTTTAGAATTAGAAACCTAAAGACTACGACTACACGACGACCGCGGTAGGACGTCGTAGGGCTACTCTACACCCACCGCCACAGATTGTATTTTGCGATCGCGGCCACCTCCCGCGCGACGTTGTACTGCGCCCTCCAGAGCTCCCTGAACCTCGCGACGAAGCCGTCTCGCAGCGGCGGAAACATCGTCGCCGACTCCACCTCTCGCGGTATCCGAATCGTCCGCGTCCGAATCCACGGGTCATTCTCCATCCCGCTCGCGATCGGCGATATCTCCACGCGAACCACGTGAAACGCGCCGTCCGCGCGCCACTGATGAAACCGGTTCGTCACCACCGCGACTTTCGTCCAGTTTCGTTTCCCGCATTCCGTCAGCGCGTAAATCGCGTTTTCTCGCGTGGACGTGCTGCTCTCCTCCATGACCCACCGAAACGGCGCGCACCCGGAGTCCAAGTCCTGCCCCTCGCACCCGCCGTGACGCTCGCTCATCCGCAGCTCGTTCCCTTTGCTGTCGCGCAACAGGAAGCTCCCTCGAGTGTACAAGCGCGTGTCGACTTTAAACGCCGGCGTCGTCGGCCTCTCGCACTTGAGCGCCTTCGCCCTGCGCAGCGCGTGGTTCATCATGGCGTTCGCCTCCGAGATGGTCGCCGCGGGGTCGCCCCCCGATGCGCCGCTGAAGAGAAGATTCTTCGCCGTCCCCTCGCAGAATAACTTCACGCCGGCGTCCACGCGCGCGGCGAGCGGCGGGGACACGTCGCCGTTCGGCATCACGTCGTGCCCGAGGACGATCGCGACGTCGTACTCTGCGCCCGAACACGGATCCACCCCGACGGCGAAGTAGTCGTGCTGCCACGCGACGAACGTCTCGAGGAGACCGTGGGACGCCTCCAGCGCGATCGCGACGAGAAGGGGCGCGACGACTTTGACCCACGTCCGCAGCGCGCGCCGCTTCGGGCGCGGCGCCGGCGGCCGCGCGGTCGGAGCGCGTTCGGCTTTCGACGCCTTCGCCTTCGCCTTCGTCGTCGTCGTCGTCGTCGTCGTCGTCGCCTTCGCGTCCAGGTGCGCTCGCAACCGCGCGGCGAGCTCGGCCTTCCGCCCGGTCGTCGGCTGCCCGCGCTTCTTCAGCTCCGCCCTGAGCTCCACCACCTTCAGCGCGGCGACGTCCATCGGTCCCGACGGGCGGCGCCGCGCGCCCGCGAGAGTGACTGTCAGATCGTTGTTAGTCGCTGCAGTCGTTCTACTTCGTCTTCAATCTCAACTCTATTTTCTATCTTCTACGTCGTCTTCCGTCGCGTCATCCGTCCGTCGAATCGTTTCACCTCACACCCACGCGGCCCACCCCGCGTACATCTGCGACAGGTAATCCAAATCCTGCGCGTCCTGCAGCAGCTGCTGCACCTGCCCTTCCACGCTGCGAAGTTCGCTCCCCTCGTAGCCGTCCAATTTTTGCGACACGCGCATCAACGCGCGCTCTGCGTCCAAGTTACCCTCCGCCGGCGCGGCCGCCGCGCCGCCGCCGCCGCCGCCGTTCACGCCGCCGCCCACGCCCACGCCGCCGCGCATCTCGTCGTCGTCGTCGTCGCGCTGCCGCTGATTCGCGCGTTCCGGGGACACCGTCCACTTGAGCACCGGGTCGTGGATCAACACCGCGACGATGGTCGTGAGCGCGTCTTTGTTCGCGCGCAACACCCTCAGGGTCTCTTCGCAGCAGCGCCGCATGACGCCTTCGACGCCGCACGCGCCCATGCCGTCGACGACGTCGCGGGTCATGCGAAAAGGTACCTGTTCGGGCGTTTTTAGACACTTGCCTTGCTCGAACGCGACCCCCAAGTCGATGTGCACCATCTCCGCGGTCTCCTTGTCGATGAGGATGTTCGACGAGTGCCGGTCGCCGAGACCGATGACGTAGCCGACCATGGAGTTCACGGCCACGGAACGCGTGTACGCGAGCCGTTTCTCGTACCACAGCTGCGGCGTCGGGAAATTCTCGAGAAAGAAGTGGTGCATCACCGGCTTGAACTTCGTGCACACCTTGTCGAACGTCGCCCTGAGGTCCTCCCGCGTGTGACACGCCGCGAGCTTATCGCGGCACTCGCGGCTCTTCCAATCCTGCGGCCGGTACCGCTCGTGCGCGCCCTTGATCCCGCCTACGCTGCTCTGCGACCCCAACAGGTACTCCGAAAGCAGGGCGGTGTTGTCAACCCACTCGAGAACGCCCGCGGCGGGCGTGAACGGCACGACGCGGTACGTCCCGACCCTCAGACGCCGCGCGCGGGTGGCCCCGTCGTCGGCGAGGAGTCGGTTCACGACGCCGAACAGCTGCTGCATGACGGCGTCTTGCCGCAAGTCGTCGTTCCCGGCTTTCGCGAGCTGCTTGTACACGCGCCCGTCGCTCCCGAGGGCTTCCACGAGCTTCGGCTGGTTGATTCCGCCGACGAGCTTACACGTGTCGCCGAAGTTTACAAAGTGCGGAAACGTCCCTTCCTTGTACGTGAGGGTGGGATCGATCGGCATCGACGCGGTGATCACGGGGACGAGATGTAAATTCGACAGCGACCGCTTCTTGCACGCGGACGGTATCGGGAACCCGCTCGCGCCGCCGCCGCCTTGGGAGCCGCCGGACCTCCCGGGCTCCACGGAGTGCCGCGCGAGGGCGATGTACGCCTCGATCATGCGGTCCATCTGCTTCACGACGTTCGCGTGGTGATTGGATTTCTTTCGAAACGCGCGCAACACGTCCGCGGCAGCGTTGATCTTCTCCCGCGGCATCGTGACGTTCGTGCCGCTTCCTCCGACTTGATCCCCGCGAAACAGCGCGTGGACGTGGTACAGCGTGTGGTACGGATGGTCCGACGTCATTCGATCCACGAGCGCGCGCAGCACGGTGGGGAACTCGTTCCCCTCCGACGGCGCCGTCCCCAGCCGGCCGCAGATTTGATACGCGAGCGCCAAAAACTTGGACGACGGCACCGACTGCCGCTGCACGAGTTTCATGACCTCGTCGTTGACTTGGTTCACGAGCATCGCGGCGTCGCCGACGTGCGTCGGGGCGTTCGCGCCGCCGTCCGCGCGGCCGCAGATGCTGAACCATATCGCGATGATTCGGAACACGATCTTCTGGTCGTCCCCGCCCTCGGGGTCCGCCCCGGACGCGCCGGCTTCGATGCAGCGTCGGTACGCTTGCAACGCCGTGATCAGCCATTTCACGCGCTCGTTCAGGATGAAGTTCACCTCCTCGCGGTCCAGGAGGACTTGTTTCTCGAGAGGGTAAATGCGCCGGTGGAGCATCTTCGTCTCCTCCTCGAGCGCGGACGCTTCCTCGCGCGACAGCGAGCCGGAGCCGCGGCTGAGCCGCTGCTTCTTTTCCGACTTTTCCTTCTTCAACGCGTTGAGCTCTTCCTCGTTCCTCGCGCGCAGCTTCTCGCTCTGCGCCCACTCTGGCGACTTCAACCGCTCCTCGGACTGCGTGTACAGACCGTCGGAGAACTGCCCGAGGCGGAAGTGCACGCGCCGTAAGAGTCGCATGAGGCTCGCGAACGACGGGACGACGCCTCTCGAGGACGCGGGAAGCGGCAGGTCGCCGCCTTTGCGTCGCATCCCGACCGCGGCGTTCACGGAGATGACCACGCCGAGGTGGTCGTTCAAAATCGCGCGGCTCGACTCCGTGCGCGTCGCGGACTGCCACTCCGATACCTGCGACATCGCGTCGTAGAACGACGGGTCTTGCATGGGGATGAGCGCGGTGGAGGAGGAGGAGGAGACGGCGTCGACGCTCTTGCCGCGGCTTTTGTTTCCGCCGCCGCCGCCGCCGCCGGACGTCATCGCCGCGCTGAGCTTCGCGCTGTCGCCCTCCGTCGCCGCGATCGCGCCCGCGATGCCCGGCGCGATCGTCTCCATGAGATGTTTCCCGAGCCCGATCGCCATCTGCGAGCGGTCGCACGCCCACAGCAACTTCGCCTCCTCGAGCCGCCACCGCGCGAGCGGCGACGACATCGGATGCGACGCCCAATTTCCAGGGTCGTCCTCGTCCCCGCGCTCGCCGTTCGCGTCCGTCGCGCCGGGCGCGACGTCCGCGACGACGACGCCGCCGCTCGATGCGCTCGACGCGGCGAGAACGCGGAGCTGGTGCAAACTCCGGAGGCCCTCCGCGGCGTTTCCAGCCTCGCGCGCGAGGCACGCCGTCTCCGCGAGGTGCGCGGCGAGCGACTCGCGATCGCCGAGCTCGCGTAAGACGACGCCGTGCAGCGCGAGCAGGGGCTCCGCGAGTCGGTAGTTTCTCTGCGCGAGCGTCCCGATGCGCTTCCTCCACGCCGCGCGCAGGCTGCGCGCGGCTTGCGCGGCGGCTCTCGACGCGTTCCCGCTCGCGGCGTCCGCGCGGCGGTCGCCGAGTGAAGAGGCCGGGGTCGTCCCAGATTTAAACGCGGACCACAGCGACGCGGCGTCGGAGACGTCGTCGAGCATTCGAAGGCGGACGACCGCCGCGCGCGCGACTTCCTCCGCCTCCGCGCCCTCGACGACGGCGAGCCTGACGAGCGCGCTGCGGATGGAGTCCAAACGCGTCGCCGCCGCGGCCGCGTTGCCGAGACGGAGCGACGACAACGCCGCGTGCACGCCCTTGTGGAACCCGGAGGAGGAGACGCCCTCCGCGTCCCCCGCCGCCGCCGCCGCCGCCGCCGCCGCCGCCGCGCCCGCGCCCGCGCCCGCGTCCGCCGGGGGCAAATCCCACTGCCCCGCTCGCCACGCGGCTTCAAACCGGACCTCGGACACCTCCGGCGACGCCGCCTCCGCGGGCGGGAGCGACCGCGCGTACACGTCGAGGACGTGCAGACATCCCATCTTTCGAAGCGTCTCGAGAAGCCGCAGATTCGACCCGGACGCGCCGCCGCCGCCGCCGCCGCCGAACGCCGCGCGAGACGTTAAATCGTGCCCGGTCAGCGCCTGGCCCCACGCTTCCTCGTGCTCGTA
>Ga0181559_10002229_pt1 | contig 19173 bp, 25 predicted proteins | sample 011ome_21_FD_133752 | JGI IMG/M metagenome (GOLD analysis project Ga0181559, IMG submission 133752) | Coastal salt marsh microbial communities from the Groves Creek Marsh, Skidaway Island, Georgia - 011508AT metaG (megahit assembly) | ecosystem: Environmental > Aquatic > Marine > Intertidal...
AGCAGTACTAAAGCCTATAGCAGGGTCTGAGGTAAGTAATCCATACCCATGGACTCCTGATTCCCAATCAGGAACAGCAATCAAAGAATCATCTTTACATGATAGTAAGGTAACTGCTATTAGTGATAGAGAAAACAAATATGTAGTTATTCTTTTCATCGTTTCTATATGTTAAATTATTAAAACTGGAATTTTAAAGTATCCCAGAATACAGCAGAACTCGGAGAGTCATATACCTTGCTAGGAGCGTTGCTATTCAAATTCACTTCGTCTTGAGCATATGGTAAGCTCAATGCATACTGTCTAGGTAGCTGCATTGGTGCTTGAATATCTGCTGGAAGTCCAGTTCTTCTGAAAGCATTATATCCTTCGTAACCGTTACCAAAATTTGCCTTCCATGCCTGTTTTAAAACATATCCCAGTTTTTGGTTTTGAGTACCAGAGGCAGGGTAAGCATCTTTAACTTCAGCGATATAATCCGCTTGGGTTTTGTATTCTAAAGCCCACTGGCTATAGGTTGCTGGCCATGTCGTAACATCTGCTTTAGCGTTTGCATCAGCAGTAGTTCCTACAGACCAAACTTTTGCAAACTGATCAGTTAGCGCTGAAGCTAAAAGATCATCATCGGTTGAACCTGTATTTACTCCTAAAGCAATTTGGGCTTCTAACATATAAAACTTAACCATCCAAGAGGTAATGATTGGGAAGATTCCATCACCTTTACCATACTTGTTACCACCCGTTGTACCATAGGTAGCATCAAACAATCCTGCACCAGGGTAGGCACCGGTAGTTGTTCTCAGCGGGTTGTCATTAGGAATACCTGATGGATCAGATCTATCTCTTCCAAAGAACCCGGCTAAATATGCCGCTTCTTTTGAACTAAGCGCACTTGCATCTTTTTGATATACCGCCTGGGTTACAAAATTACTAAGCGGGAAATATCCATAAGTACAATCCGTTCTTTGAGAACAAGGAATGGTTTGCTTGTCTGTTGGATCCTCCGGGTTAAGTATCGTAGAAGTCTGTCTTTTAAAATAAAAAGGAGTTCTAGGATCTCTTGATGCAAGCATTTCAGTCATTAATTGATGACCGAAGTACGAATATCCAGCATCTCCACCAACATATCCAGCTTGATACATTGGGTGACGGTTGTCAGGATTTTTTAAAGCACCGTAGCGCAAAACAAAATCGTCTGCTGCTGAAGTGATTAAACCACCACCAGAGATAAGGTTTTGAATTTCACCGGCATTGCTTTGAACATTTCGTGTTTGAATTAAAAGTCTAAGCTTTAGTGACTTAGCCATTTTTGTCCATTTAGTAGCGTTTCCACCATAAATCAAATCTCCTTTAACCGCAACCGCTTGTGTTTTAGCTAGGTTAGCGATCGCTGCATCGATAAGAGCAAAGGCATCAGCGTAAATGTCAGCACCTTTATCATATGCCGGTTCTAGAATTTTCTCTTCACCTGATGCATTACCTTTAAAAGCTTGACTGTAAGGCACATCTCCCCAAAGGTCCACCATCATAGTAAAATAGTAGGCCTTCAACAACTGAGCGATACCTAAATATCTTGGGTTGTTTTCGGGATCTGCGGCTGCAATTAACTCTTCAAGATCCTTAAGAGGTCCTGAATAAAGGCTGTTCCATGTACCGTTCCAGCTAGAGTTTGTAAAGTTAAAGTCATCGCTAGAGGTATTAATGGCTTGGAAGCCCATGGTGGTGTTATTGAGACCTCCACCGAAAGTGCTTAATCCGCCCCATTGTGCATTTGTTAGCAAAAGCTCAAGGGATGCTTTGCTAGCACTGTTTGGATCTACGTTAATATCAAGGTCATCAAGTTCACATGAGACCACCCCTAGCGCTAGAATACTAGCACCTAAGAATAAACGTATGTTATTGAATTTAAATTTCATTTTTTTTCGATTTATAGATTTCAATAAATTAGAATGTCAAGCTAAGGTTAAAGCTTAAGCTACTAGTGGTAGGTGTTGCACCATACTCGAATCCTTGAACATTCGATCCAGCATTTTCAGCTAAAACTTCAGGGTCAAGATTTAAACCTTCCAACATGTTAGGCGCTTTCCACCATAGGTTACGTCCACTTATTCCTAAAGCAGCTGAACCAAATGGAGTTTTATCTAAAAGACTCTTAGGAACGTCATAGCTTAAAGAAATCTCACGTAAACGAATAGTGGTAACATCATAAATATTCACCTCATCCTGTCCATAAGCTCCCCATCCATTAGAGAAGTGAGAGTCAAATGCGGTGATAGGAGTAGTATTTCTAATTTTATTTCCACTGGCATCAGTTACTGCTTGGAAGGTTTGATTACTACCGTAAACACCTGGTACTACTCGTAAATCCTCGCGCTCAACTGAATTTGCTAATTGCCCTCTTAACATTAAAGAGGCAGCAGTAAACGAGTACATGTCACCACCTTCTCTCCAGTCAATTAATGCACGAAGTGTTACGTTTTTAAATTTGAAACTATTGGTAATACCTAAAGTAAAATCAGGGTTAGGGTCTCCAACTACAGTAGATACTTCTGCAGGGAAAGGCAATCCTGTTGCTTTATCGATGAGTAAATTACCTTCGTCATCTTTAGCATTTTCTGTACCGAAGATTTGACCATATGGCAGACCATTTCTGTGAATGGTACCTAGTGATGATCCAGGACCTCCAATGAAAATCTCACCATTTGGACCGGCATCTACAACCAAGGATTTGATCTTAGTGAACGCGAAATAGGTGTTCCAGGTGAAGTTATCACTTGCAATTGGGTAAACATCCATACCTATTTCTAATCCTGTGTTATCAAGCTGTCCAATGTTTACTACTTGACTAGAGAATCCACTTGATCTCGCTACAGATGCTGTAGCAATTTGTTCTGTAGAAGTTCTCTTAAAGTAGGTTACGTCTAAACTCATTCTGTTATTAAAAAGAGTGGTAGCAATACCAGTCTCAAATTCGGTGGTAAACTCAGGCTTTAAGGTTGAGTTTCCAAGAGTGTTAGCCAAAGCAGCTCTATTTAGCGCACCATAAAGTGGCGAGGTAAAAGGAGTCAAAATATTGAAGTTTGTAAGCGTTCTATAAGGAGAAGCATCGTTACCAACCTTTGTATTTGAAACTCTAAGCTTTAAACTATTAATAACTTCAGGCAATTCAACTGCTTCGCTAAGAAGGAATGATAAACTGGCACCTGGGTAGAAGTAACTGTTAGCACCTTGAGGGAGCGTTGAAGAATGATCTTGTCTTCCTACAAGTCCTAAGTATAACATATCCTTATAACCCACAGAAACATCAGCAAAAATTCCGTAAAGTCTTCTTAAGCTCAAAAAATCATAATCTACAATTTGAGTAGAAGTTGCGCTAGTAATATTTAATCCACGAGAAATAATTTGGTTACCTGTAACGGATCTAGCAGTTCTTTTTCTTTCGTTAGCGTTAAGACCTGCAATAGCTGTTAAGGAAATATCATCAGAAAGATCTTTATTGATATTCAATAAAGCTGTAAAGTCACGTTCTGTGTTATTAATATCAACCGTGTTAACATTACCAAGTGCTTGGTAAATACCTCCAGGCACAACATTACTTCTTTGGGCATCATGATAGCTATTGATTCCTCCTTTAAGCGTAATGTTTATACCATCAGCGATATCGTATCCAATGGTAAGGTTACCGTAAGCACGATTTACATCTGATTTGTAGAAGTTATTGTTAGCAATCCAAATAGGGTTATCTAGGGCGCGGTAGAAGATATTTGATCCATCCGCAGGGTTTTCCCAAGGAAGACCCATTAAATCAAAGTTTCTAGGTAAATAAAACAAACGTGCGTATAGCGATCCTCCGCCACCTCCGTAGTAGTCGTTAAATGCAGAAGCACCTGAACGAGGAGATTGTTGAGAGGTGTTTACGTAGTTTACAGTTCCAGAAACAGTTATTCCGTTATCTAGAGTTGCATTTCCTCCAGCGAAAAAGCTGGTTCTTCTAACGAACTGATTAGGTACTATACCTGTTTGATTAGTGTTTGAGAAACCGGCATTAACGTTAGCCTTTTCACTACCACCACTCAAACTAACGGCATGATCCATAGTTTGACCTGTTTTGAAGAAACCTCCAACGATATCGTTTGCTCTGATTTCATAGGGAGCAGAAACTGATCGAACCGAACCATCAGGCATGGTATAATCCTGCATCAAATCAGGAAATACATTCGGGAATCTGTTAGAAACAGGGTTAGAGGCATATCCGTCAGGATAAGGTGTACCGTCAGGATAGAGAGAATAAGTTTTAGTATAATTAGTACCGTATTGCTGGTTGATTCTATCTACATGATTCGGCATAGGAGAACCCCAGTTTCCAATGAAGGCTCCGTTATACACCTGGTTAGATCCTTGAGTATACACATCTTGATAATCAGGAAGAGCTGAAATATTAGTACTCATCATTGATCCATTATACGTAACCTCAAGACCTTTTCTTGATCGAGTAGAAGCTCCTTTTGTGGTAATAACTACCACACCATTTGTAGCACGAGACCCATAAAGAGCCGATGCTGCAGCACCTTTAAGAACCGAAATACTTTCGATTGAGTTAGGATCTAAGTCAAAACCACGGTTTGAGAACACTGTATTTTGTCCAGCACCAGCCGTTGCGTTAGTACTGTTGTCAAAAGGAATACCATCAACGATGAATAAAGGTTGTGTATTTCCTGTCAAAGAGGACATACCGCGAATATTGATTTTGGTACCCTGTCCAGGAGCACCACCACCACCGGTAATATTTACCCCTGTCATTTTACCTTGCATAGCACGAAGTAAATCTGGTTCTGCACGTCCTTGAACGTCTTCACCAGTAACTTTGGCAACCGAGTATCCTAAGGATCTTGCTTCTCTCTTCAAACCTAATGACGTAACAACTACCTCATCGAGCTGTTGCGCATCATCCTCCATTTGAATTGAGTAGAAATCGCTAGAACCAACGGTTATTCGTACTTCTTTTTGGCCGATGTAAGAGAGGACCAGTACATCTCCTACTGATGCCTGAATAGTGAAGTTACCGTCAAAATCAGATTGAGTACCAGTTATGGTACCATCAATAATGATGTTAACACCAGGCAGCGGAACATTTGACGAGTCTGTCACTGTTCCTGAAATCGTCTTAGACTGCGCAAAAGAAAACTGCGCAACTAACGCTAAAAACAGCGTTAGGATTCCATTTGACATTGCTTTCATATAAATTAACATTTGTTTAAGAATAGCAAAAATGTAAATAATATGTTAAAACACCAACATTTTTTTTATTTACACCTTACTTCTAGCGTTTTCTAATTCAAGCAGAGTCTAGATTTTTAGAAGATCAAAAAATGGCTATTGAAATTGTAAAGTTTACATTTCTAAAAGTTTTGCTAGCCATATTTCTAACTCACAAACATTAGTCAGCTAAAAATGAGACTACTTGATTTTTTACCGTCTTCATAGTTGGATTCCAAAATAATTACTCCACAATCCTCGGTTGCTCGTTGATTATTTCATAAGGTATAACTTTGCTTAGGAAGTGTTTTCTGTATTTTCAGAATTTTTACAACGACCGTTTGAATAGTAAATAAAAATAAATACATTTGCAGCCCCTTAAAATGGGGAGTAAAAAATTTGCATGCCAACTATATCACAATTAGTAAGAAAAGGTAGACACTCAATAGCCAAGAAGAGTAAATCGGCGGCTTTGGAGTCGTGTCCTCAGCGTAGAGGCGTATGTACTCGTGTATATACGACTACCCCTAAGAAACCGAACTCAGCGATGAGAAAGGTAGCTAGGGTAAGGTTGACCAACGGTAAAGAGGTCAACGCCTACATTCCAGGAGAAGGACACAATCTTCAAGAGCACTCGATAGTATTGGTACGTGGTGGACGTGTTAAGGACTTGCCTGGAGTTCGTTATCACATTATTAGAGGAGCCCTTGATACCGCAGGTGTTGCTGGGAGAACACAAAGACGTTCTAAGTACGGTGCGAAACGCCCTAAGAAGTAACCCGCTTAATTACGCAGTATCATGAGAAAAAGACAAGCAAAAAAACGCCCGTTACTTCCAGATCCAAAGTTTGGAGACCAACTAGTGACGCGCTTTGTTAATATGATGATGTGGGACGGAAAGAAATCAGTTTCGTTTCGCATTTTTTACGATGCCTTAGATATCGTAAATGAGAAGAAAACAGACGACGAAAAGTCGGCTTTAGAAACATGGAAGGATGCCCTTTCGAATGTAATGCCGCACGTTGAAGTGCGCAGTCGCCGTGTAGGAGGTGCTACTTTTCAGATTCCAATGCCTATTCGACCAGATCGCAAGATCTCTACGGCTATGAAATGGCTTATTAGTTTTGCTCGTAAGCGTAACGAGAAGTCTATGGCTCAGAAGCTAGCCGCCGAAATTTTAGCTGCTGCTAAAGAAGAAGGTGCCGCTGTGAAGAAGCGTATGGACACACACAAAATGGCCGAAGCAAACAAAGCATTCTCACACTTTACATTCTAATTGTAATCATGTCAAGAGATTTATCACTTACTCGTAACATTGGAATTGCAGCGCATATTGACGCTGGAAAGACAACGACTACAGAGCGTATTCTTTTTTACACTGGTGTGAGCCACAAGATTGGTGAAGTACACGATGGTGCCGCCACTATGGACTGGATGGAGCAAGAGCAAGAGCGTGGAATTACCATTACTTCTGCTGCCACCACTTGTACGTGGAACTTCCCTACTGAAAATGGTCAGCCTACAGCTGATGCTAAGCCTTACCACTTTAACATTATCGATACCCCCGGTCACGTGGATTTTACCGTAGAGGTAAATAGATCATTACGTGTACTTGACGGATTGGTATTCTTATTTAGCGCGGTAGATGGGGTAGAGCCTCAGTCTGAAACAAACTGGAGACTAGCGGATAATTACAAAGTGCCACGTATGGGCTTTGTGAATAAGATGGACCGTCAAGGCGCCAACTTCCTTAACGTTTGTACTCAGGTGCGAGAGATGTTAAAATCTAATGCGGTGCCTATTGTACTTCCTATTGGAGATGAAGCAGACTTTAGAGGAATTGTAGATCTAGTTAAGAATCGTGCGATTGTATGGCATGATGATAATTACGGATCGACTTTCGATGTCATTGACATTCCTGCCGATATGCAAGACGAGGTTAGAGAGTATAGAGCTGCGCTTATTGAGGCTGTAGCGGAATACGACGAAAACCTCATGGAAAAATTCTTCGAAGATGAGGATTCAATTACCGAGGACGAGGTTCACGCAGCGCTTCGTGCAGCTGTGATGGATATGAGTATCATTCCTATGGTATGCGGGTCTTCATTTAAGAATAAAGGAGTTCAATTCTTGTTAGATGCGGTTTGTCGCTACCTGCCTTCTCCTCTTGATAAAGAGGCGATTATTGGAACAAATCCGGATAACGATCAAGAAGTTGCTCGTAAGCCTGATCCAAAGGAACCTTTTGCGGCTCTTGCCTTTAAGATTGCAACCGATCCTTTCGTTGGTCGTTTGGCATTCTTTAGAGCCTATTCAGGTACATTGAATGCTGGATCTTACGTGTTGAATAATCGCTCAGGAAATAAAGAGCGTATTTCACGTATCTATCAGATGCACTCGAACAAGCAGAATGCAATTGAGTCTATCTCTGCTGGTGATATTGGTGCTGCTGTTGGATTCAAGGATATTAAAACAGGAGATACACTGTCGGATGAAAAGCATCCAATCGTACTTGAAAGTATGGTTTTCCCTGATCCTGTTATCGGTATCGCTGTTGAGCCTAAAACAAAGGCTGACGTTGATAAATTGGGTATGGCTCTAGCGAAGTTAGCTGAAGAGGATCCAACCTTCCAGGTTAAAACTGACGAAGCTTCAGGTCAGACCATCATTTCTGGTATGGGTGAGCTTCACTTAGACATTATTGTGGATCGTCTTAGACGTGAGTTTAAGGTTGAGGTAAATCAAGGACAACCTCAGGTGGAGTACAAGGAGGCTATTACGGCTTCTGCTAACCACCGCGAGGTGTACAAGAAACAAACAGGTGGTCGTGGTAAATTCGCAGATATCGTATTTACTATGGAGCCTGCTGAAGAAGGAAAAACTGGTCTTGAATTCGTTAATGAAATCAAGGGTGGTAACATTCCTAAGGAATTTGTTCCGTCGGTAGAAAAAGGATTTAAAGAGGCAATGAAAAATGGTCCTTTAGCCGGATTCGAGATGGATAGTATGAAGATTATTTTGAAGGACGGTTCTTTCCACCCTGTGGATTCGGATCAACTTTCTTTCGAATTAGCAGCCAAATTAGGGTATAAAGAGGCAGCAAGAGCGGCTAGAGCGGTAATTCTTGAGCCGATCATGAAACTAGAAGTATTGACTCCAGAAGAAAATATGGGTGATATCGTTGGGGATCTTAACCGTAGACGCGGTCAAGTGAACAACATGGACGATAGAGCTGGATCTAAAGTGGTTAAAGCCCAAGTTCCTCTTTCAGAGATGTTTGGATATGTAACTTCTCTGAGAACGCTTTCTTCAGGACGTGCTACTTCTACTATGGAATTTTCACATTATGCCGAAACTCCTCCGAATATTTCTGAAGAGGTCATTAAGGCTTCAAAGGGAGTTTAACGAAACTATTTAGCGGCCATGAGTCAAAAAATTAGAATTAAACTAAAATCATACGATCACAACCTAGTAGATAAATCTGCTGAGAAGATTGTAAAGACAGTAAAGACAACTGGTGCTGTTGTAACGGGTCCAATCCCATTGCCAACAAACAAGAAAATCTTTACAGTGCTTAGATCTCCTCACGTGAACAAGAAGTCTAGAGAACAGTTTCAATTGAGCTCTTACAAGAGACTTCTTGATATCTACAGCTCTTCATCAAAGACAATTGATGCGCTTATGAAGCTTGAGCTTCCAAGCGGAGTTGAGGTAGAGATCAAAGTATAAGTATACGGGCATATGCCCGTAATTAACATGTCTTAAACGAGGGTTTAAGAAAAACGGTGAAAGAAAAAATCTGGGTCAGAGCTTTTCTTGACCCAATTTTTTTGAGAATAAGTATTAATTAAAATTAGAAACAGAATGTCTGGGTTAATTGGAAAAAAAATCGGCATGACCAGCATCTTTGATGAGAACGGAAAGAACATTCCGTGTACTGTCATTCAAGCTGGACCATGTGTGGTTACCCAAGTCAGAACCGAAGAGGTTGATGGGTACAATGCGCTTCAACTGGGTTTCGATGACAAGGCAGAAAAACGTGCGAACAAGGCCGAAATCGGTCACGCCAAAAAAGCCGGAACTTCTCCTAAAAAGAAGCTCGTCGAATTCCTGAATTTTAGCGGTGATCACCAGTTAGGGGATACACTAGATGTATCGCTTTTTAACGAGGGTGAGTTTATTGATGTTATTGGTACATCAAAAGGAAAAGGGTTCCAGGGTGTTGTGAAGCGCCACGGATTCGCCGGTGTTGGTCAGTCTACGCACGGTCAGCACAACAGACTTAGAGCTCCTGGTTCTATTGGTGCGGCTTCTTATCCTGCACGTGTGTTTAAAGGTCTTCGAATGGCTGGACGCATGGGAGGTGAGACTGTAACCGTTGAGAACTTACAGGTGGTTAAGGTTGATGCTGAGAAAAATATTATTGTAGTAAAAGGCTGTGTTCCTGGTCACAAGAACGCATACGTAACAGTTCAGAAATAATGGAACTAGAAGTTTTAGATCTTAAAGGAAAGTCAACAGGTAGAAAGGTTACCCTTTCTGACGCTGTTTTTGGAATTGAGCCTAATGAGCACGCTATTTACTTAGATGTTAAGCAGTATCTAGCACACCAACGTCAAGGTACTCATAAAGCGAAGGAGCGTGCCGAAATTGCGGGTAGTACGCGAAAGCTTAAAAAGCAAAAAGGAACAGGTACTGCGCGTGCCGGTTCTATTAAGTCTCCTGTATTTAGAGGAGGTGGTCGTATTTTCGGCCCACGTCCTAGAGCTTATGAGCAAAAGCTGAACAAAAATGTGAAGCGTCTAGCTCGCAAATCTGCGCTTAGCATGAAATCAAAAGGGCAAGCGTTACATATTATTGAAGACTTTCAATTCGATACTCCAAAGACCAAAAGTTTCCAAGGAGTACTTGAGTCATTGGGTATCAACGACAAAAAGTCGCTCTTTGTATTGGCTGACGCTAACAAAAATGTATATTTGTCGTCTCGAAATTTAGAGCACTCTAAAGTTGTAACTACCTCAGATTTAAATACTTACAACATTATGAATGCTTCAAATGTTGTGGTTTCTGAGGCCGCTGTTGCGCTAATCGAGGAGAGTTTAACCAAATAAGGGGATCATGAGTGTATTGATAAAACCAATTATTACAGAAAAAATGACGGCAGACAGTGAGCTGTTTAACCGTTATGGCTTCATTGTTGATCCCAAGGCGAACAAGCTCCAGATTAAGGAAGCCGTTGAGCAAGCTTATGGTGTTCGTGTTGAAAAGGTGCGAACCATGAATTATGGTCCTGAGCGCAAGACACGTTACACCAAAACAGGTATTCAGCACGGCAAGTCAAACGCTATCAAGAAGGCGATTGTTGACGTAGCCGAAGGGGATGCTATTGATTTTTACAGTAAACTATAATACGAACAGATGTCGGTTAGAAAATTAAAACCAATAACTCCAGGACAGCGCTTTAAGGTGGTGAATGGCTTTGATGCGATCACAACCTCGACTCCTGAGAAGTCATTGATTGCTCCGCTTAAAAAGACTGGTGGCCGTAACTCTTCTGGTAAGATGACTGCATCTCACCGTGGTGGTGGTCACAAGAGACGTTACCGTCTTATTGACTTTAAGCGTAACAAGTCAGGTGTAGCTGAGGTATTGAGTATAGAATATGATCCGAATAGAACAGCGTTTATTGCACTTACGCAATACGCAGATGGAGAGAAGCGATATATCGTCGCTCCAAATGGCTTGGCTGTTGGATCTAAAATCTCTTCAGATGCGGGATCCTCTCCTGATATAGGGAATGCACTTAAATTATCGGAGATTCCTCTGGGAACGATTATTTCTTGTATTGAATTACGTCCTGGTCAAGGAGCTGTTCTTGCAAGAAGTGCAGGAACATTTGCTCAGTTAATGGCAAAGGACGGTAAGTTTGTTACCATTAAGCTTCCTTCAGGTGAAACACGTTTGATTCTAGCTGAGTGTTTAGCTATGATTGGTGCTGTTTCCAATTCTGATCATCAGCTTATCGTTTCAGGTAAGGCTGGTAGAAGCCGTTGGTTAGGAAGAAGACCACGTACGCGTCCTGTTGTGATGAATCCAGTAGACCACCCCATGGGAGGTGGTGAAGGTAGAGCTTCAGGAGGTCATCCACGTTCTAAGAACGGTATTCCTGCTAAAGGGTTCCGTACACGTTCTAAGACTAAGGATAGCAACAGATATATTGTAGAACGAAGAAAGAAATAATCAATGTCACGTTCATTAAAAAAAGGTCCGTTTGTGCATCACAGTCTTGAAAAAAAGGTTCAAGCTAATGTTGCCTCAGGTAAGAATTCAGTGATTAAGACCTGGTCAAGAGCATCAATGATAACACCAGATATGGTGGGTCAAACGATAGCGGTTCACAACGGTAAGCAATTTGTTCCTGTGTATGTCACAGAAAATATGGTAGGTCACAAACTTGGAGAGTTTTCACCTACGCGTTCCTTCAGAGGACACGCCGGAGCAAAAAACAAGGGTAAAAAGTAATCTTGAGCTATGGGAGTTCGTAAAAAATTAATGGCAGACAGAATGAAAGAAGAGCGCAAGAGTATTGCTTTTGCACGTCTTAATGACTGTCCGACATCACCGAGAAAGATGCGATTAGTAGCTGACCTTATTAGAGGAAAGCAAATTGAAATGGCACTTGCAATTTTGAGATTTAATTCAAAAGAGGCTTCAAAACGCCTTGAAAAATTAGTGCTATCGGCTGTGGCTAATTGGCAAGCTAAGAATGAAGATGCTGATGTTGAATCGGCTAATCTTTACATTAAAGAAATAACGGTTGATCCTGGAACAATGCTCAAGCGCTTGCAAACTGCCCCTCAAGGTAGAGCGCACCGTATTCGCAAAAGATCAAACCACGTGACTGTGACTTTGGGTTCAACTATTAACGCTGAAGCAACAAAATAATATGGGACAAAAGACTAACCCAATCGGAAATCGTTTAGGAATCATCAGAGGATGGGAATCGAACTGGTACGGAGGAAACGATTATGGTGATAAAATTGCCGAGGATGATAAGATCAGAAAGTACGTTAAAGCGCGTCTTTCTAAAGCAAGCGTTTCAAGAGTTATTATTGAGCGTACCCTAAAGTTGATAACGATAACAATTACAACTGCACGTCCTGGTATCATTATTGGAAAGGCCGGACAAGAGGTTGATAAATTAAAAGAAGAGCTCAAGAAAATTACCTCTAAGGATGTTCAGATTAACATTCATGAGATTAAGCGTCCTGAGCTTGATGCTAACCTAGTGGCTGCTTCTATTGCACGTCAAATTGAGAATCGTATTTCTTACAGACGTGCTATTAAAATGGCTATCGCTGCTGCAATTCGTATGAATGCAGAAGGAATTAAGGTTATGATTTCTGGTCGTTTGAACGGTGCTGAGATGGCGCGTTCAGAATCTTATAAAGAGGGTCGTATTCCGCTTTCAACATTTAGAGCAGATATCGATTACGCTCTTGAAGAAGCACATACTACCTATGGTAGACTCGGAATCAAGGTTTGGATCATGAAAGGTGAGGTTTATGGTAAGAGAGAATTATCTCCCTTAGTAGGTTTATCTACCAATCAATCTAAATCGAAACAAGAAGGGCCGAAACGCCGTCGTAGAAAGTAATTAACACAACGTAAAGTAAGATGTTACAACCGAAAAGAACCAAATTCCGTAAGGCCCAGAAAGGCCGAATGAAAGGAATCTCGCAAAGAGGACATCAGTTGTCTAACGGAATGTTCGGAATAAAATCAATGGACTCTATGTTCATTACCTCAAGACAGATCGAAGCTGCTCGTATTGCTGCTACAAGGTATATGAAACGTCAAGGTCAGCTTTGGATTAAAATTTTCCCGGATAAGCCTATAACGAAGAAGCCTCTCGAGGTACGTATGGGTAAGGGTAAAGGTGCACCTGAGTATTGGGTAGCTGTAGTTAAACCTGGACGTATTTTATTCGAGGTTGCTGGAGTTCCTAAGGATGTAGCTCAAGAAGCATTGCGTTTAGCTGCACAGAAATTACCTGTGCGAACGAAGTTTATTGTAGCTAGAGATTACACGGCTGCCGAATAATTTTAGTAAGGATGAAACAGTCAGAAATTCAACAACTATCAAACGAAGAGTTACTAGCGAAGCTAGCCTCTTTGAAAAAAGAATATGCAGACATGAAAGTGTCTCACGGAGTTTCTCAGTTAGAGAACCCAATGGTGATTAGAGCTGCACGTAAGACCGTAGCTCGTCTAGCAACAGAATTGTCAAAAAGGGAATTACAATAACACCCTGGCCCTATGGAAAATAGAAACCTAAGAAAAGAAAGAATTGGTATAGTTACCAGCAACAAAATGGAGAAATCTATTGTTGTATCTGAGGTTAAGCGCGTAAAGCATCCGATGTACGGAAAATTCGTTTTGAAGACCAAGAAATATGTGGCTCATGACGAGAAAAACGATTGCAACGAGGGAGATACCGTAAAGATTATGGAAACCCGTCCGATGAGTAAGCGCAAGTGCTGGAGATTAGTAGAAATTTTAGAACGAGCTAAGTAATACGATATGGTACAGCAAGAGTCTAGACTTAGAGTAGCCGATAATACAGGAGCAAAAGAGGTGCTTACCATCCGTGTTCTTGGAGGTACAAAAAGACGTTATGCGTCTTTAGGCGACAAGATTGTAGTTACTGTAAAAGAAGCTACCCCAAACGGAACAGTGAAGAAGGGATCTGTTTCAACTGCTGTTGTGGTTAGAACCAAGAAAGAGGTGCGTCGACCAGACGGATCTTACATTCGTTTTGACGACAATGCCTGTGTATTGTTGAATGCTGCAGGAGAAATGAGAGGTACTCGTGTTTTTGGGCCGGTGGCCAGAGAACTTAGAGACCGTCAGTTCATGAAAATAGTTTCATTAGCTCCTGAGGTGCTATAATATCACTACCATGATTAAACTAAAAGTAAAAACAGGAGATCAAGTAAGGGTTATTGCCGGTGAGCACAAAGGCTCAGAAGGCGCAATTCTTAAAATTGATCGCGAAAAGAATAGAGTTCTCGTGGAGGGAGTGAATCTTGTTTCTAAACACGAGAAGCCAAGTTCTAAAAACCCACAAGGAGGTATCGTTAAAAAAGAAGCTCCTATTCACCTTTCAAACGTTGCTTTGATTGATGCAAAGTCAGGTAAGACTACACGCGTTAAATACGAAGTGAGAGACGGAAAGAAAGTTCGAGTTTCAGTAAAGTCTAACGAAGTTATTTAGTGTGATGGAATACACGCCAAGATTAAAGAAAGAATACAGAGAGCGCATTATTGCCGCTTTGACTGAAGAATTCGGGTACAAGAATACCATGATGGTACCTAAACTCGAAAAAATCGTAATCAGCCGAGGTGTTGGCGCTGCAGTAGCAGACAAGAAACTTGTAGATCAAGCCGTTGATGAATTAACGCTTATCACGGGTCAAAAGGCAATCGCCACGATCTCTAAGAAGGATGTCGCTTCATTCAAATTGCGTAAAGGAATGCCAATCGGCGCGAAGGTGACATTGAGAGGAGAACGCATGTATGAGTTTTTAGATCGTTTGATCACTGTTGCACTTCCTCGCGTAAGAGATTTCCAAGGAATTAAAGCTTCTGGCTTTGATGGTAGAGGAAACTACAACTTAGGGGTTACAGAACAAATCATCTTCCCAGAGATTAATATTGATAGAATCAATAGAATTAGTGGGATGGATATCACATTCGTAACTACTGCTCCTACAGATAAAGAAGCAAAATCATTATTATCAGAACTAGGTCTACCTTTCAAAAAGAACTAAGATGGCTAAAGAATCAATGAAAGCCCGTGAGCGTAAAAGGGCAAAACTTATTGCGAAGTATGCAGCGAAGCGTCAGGCTTTGAAAGAGGCTGGTGATTACGAGGCATTGCAAAAGCTTCCTAAAAACGCTTCACCTGTTCGCGCTAGAAACCGTTGTAAGTTAACAGGTCGTCCAAGAGGATATATGAGAACTTTCGGTATTTCACGTGTAACCTTCAGAGAAATGGCAAACAAAGGGCTAATCCCTGGAGTAACCAAAGCTAGCTGGTAGATAAAAATAAAGAACGTTAAAGATGGTAACAGATCCAATCGCAGATTATTTGACCCGCATTCGTAATGCAAACAGTGCAGGGCACCGTGTGGTCGAAATTCCGGCTTCAAATTTGAAAAAAGAGATCACAAAGATTCTCTTTGATCAAGGGTATATTTTGAGCTACAAGTTTGAAGAAAACGACGCTCAAGGGAGCATTAAAATTGCGTTAAAGTACGATAAGGCGACAAAAGAGCCTGTGATCAGAAAGATCCAGCGTGTAAGTAAGCCTGGTTTAAGAAAATACACAGGTTCAGATGATCTTCCTCGTGTTTTAAATGGATTGGGAATTGCTGTGGTTTCAACTTCTAATGGAGTGATGACCTCTAAACAAGCCCGTGAACAAAAAGTAGGTGGCGAAGTACTTTGCTACGTTTACTAAGAACCGAATAGTTATGTCTAGAATAGGAAACAATCCCGTTAGAATACCTGAAGGTGTTACTGTTGACATTCAAGGTCAAGAAATCACTGTAAAGGGAAAACTTGGAGAACTCAAACAATCATTCGACGCGGTAGAAATTAAGATTGAAGATTCGAATGTATACGTTACGCGTCCTTCTGATTCAAAAGAGCACAAAGCGAAGCACGGTCTATACCGCTCGCTAGTTAACAATATGGTTAAGGGTGTCTCTGAGGGATGGACAAAAGAACTCGAATTGGTTGGGGTAGGATACAGAGCCAGTAATCAAGGTCAAACCCTTGATTTAGCTGTTGGATTCTCACACAACATCATTTTTGAGATTGCACCAGAGGTTAAAGTAGAGACCGTTTCAGAAAAAGGAAAAAACCCTATCGTGAAATTGACCTCTCACGACCGTCAATTGGTTGGGCAGGTAGCGGCCAAAATCCGTGCCTTTAGAAAGCCTGAACCTTACAAAGGAAAAGGAATCAAGTTTGTTGGAGAACAAATTAGAAGAAAAGCTGGTAAGTCAGCATAATATTATTGCGCTATGGCATTAAGTAAACTAGAAAGAAGACTTCGAATCAAGAAGAGAATCCGTAAGGTCTCTTTCGGTACTGCTGAAAGACCACGTTTAGCGGTTTTTAGAAGTAACAAAGAAATCTATGCCCAGATTATCAACGATACGGATGGAGTAACCTTGGTTGCTGCCTCGTCAAGAGATAAAGGGGTTTCTATTGACGGAAACAAAATCGATCAAGCTGCTGCAGTTGGTAAAGCACTTGCTGAAAAGGCTGTCGCTAAAGGTATTTCTGAAGTCGCCTTCGATCGTGGAGGAAACTTGTACCACGGAAGAGTAAAATCACTAGCTGAAGGTGCTAGAGAAGGTGGATTAAAATTCTAATAAGAGCTATGTATCAAAACTATAAAAACGTCGAGACTGTAAAGCCAGGTGGTTTAGAATTGAAAGATCGTCTCGTTGGCGTTCAGCGTGTTACCAAAGTAACCAAAGGAGGTAGAGCATTTGGATTTTCTGCAATTGTTGTTGTAGGTGACGAAAATGGTGTTGTAGGCCATGGTTTAGGTAAGTCTAAAGAAGTTGCTACTGCGATCTCTAAGGCCGTAGAAGATGCAAAGAAAAATTTAGTACGTATTCCTCTAGACAAAGGAACGCTTCCTCATGAGCAGAAAGGGAAGTTCGGTGGAGCGCGTGTTTTCATTAAACCTGCCTCTCAAGGTACAGGGGTAATCGCCGGTGGAGCTGTTCGTGCAGTACTCGAAGCGGTTGGTGTACATGACGTTTTGTCTAAGTCTCAGGGATCTTCAAACCCACACAACGTGGTGAAGGCAACCTTTGACGCTTTATTGCAATTGCGCAGTGCTAAGGCTATTGCTAGACAAAGAGGAGTTAGTCTTGATAAGGTATTTAAAGGATAAAGTTGTCCGTTATGGGAAAAATAAAAGTTACTCAAGTAAAAAGCAGTATTAAGCGCCCTCAAAACCAGAAGCGTACGCTTGAAGCTTTGGGTCTTAAGAAGATTGGTCATTCTGTTGAGCATGACACTACTGCTTCAGTACTTGGAATGGTAAAAGTTGTTGATCACTTAGTCTCTGTTGAAGAGCTTAAATAAGAGCATATGAATTTACATAGTCTAAAACCTGCAGAGGGTTCAGTTCATAGAGAAGGAAAGCGATTAGGTCGCGGTGAAGGTTCTGGTAAAGGAGGAACTGCTGCTCGTGGACACAAAGGAGCTAAGTCTCGTTCTGGTTATTCTAAAAAGATCGGTTTTGAAGGAGGGCAGATGCCACTTCAACGTCGTGTTCCAAAATTTGGATTCAAGAATATCAATCGCGTAGCTTACCAAGGAGTTGGTTTATCTAAGCTTCAGGAGTTAGCGGATGCAGGTATCAACGAGATCTCATTCGAGACCTTGGTAGAAAACCGTATTGTAAGTAAAAACGATAAAGTGAAGATCCTTGCAAATGGATCTCTTAAGTCAAAAGTGTCTGTAACTGTTCACAAATTCACTGGCGCTGCCCAGGCGGCTATTGAGGCTGCAGGTGGATCTGCTACAACACTTTAAATCGCTTAGTTGCATGAAGAAATTTATAGAAACACTAACGAATATCTGGAAGATTCAAGAGCTACGTGAACGCGTATTACTGACTCTGGGGCTTTTGTTGGTGTATCGCTTCGGAGCTCAAGTAGTATTACCTGGTATTGATACTGAACAACTTGTCCAGTTGAACCAGAATACAGAACAAGGAATCTTGGGTATTCTAAACGCCTTTACCGGTGGTGCATTTGCGAACGCTTCGATTTTTGCATTAGGGATCATGCCTTACATCTCCGCTTCGATTGTTGTGCAGCTTATGGGCATCGCTATTCCTTATTTGCAAAAGCTAGATAAAGAGGGAGAAAGTGGACGTAAAACGAAAACTCAAATTACGCGTTGGTTAACGATTGTGATCTGTATCGTTCAAGCTCCCGCTTATTTATTTGGCTTAAGTGCGCTAGGAGTTCCAGATTCAGCCTTTGTTTTAGGAAAGGGACTTGACTTTATGATTCCTGCCGTTGTTATCCTATTAACAGGTACCATCTTTGCGATGTGGTTAGGAGAGCGTATTACGGATAAAGGTATTGGTAATGGTATTTCTTTATTGATCATGATTGGTATCATCGCCACATTGCCTCAATCTTTTGTACAAGAATTTATCTCAAGAACCTCTACCAACAACGGTGGCTTAATGATCGTTCTATTAGAAGTAATTCTTTGGTTCTTGGTGATTCTTGCCTCTGTACTTATTGTAATGGCGGTTCGACAAGTTCCGGTACAATACGCAAGACGTAGTGCTTCAGGAGCTGTAGACAGCTCTACTATGGGAGCCCGTCAGTATATTCCATTGAAAGTCAACGCCTCTGGTGTTATGCCTATCATTTTTGCTCAAGCCATTATGTTTGCGCCAGCTTTAATTGGTAGATCATTTAACAGCACTGCTGCGGGTCAGTGGTTAGAGGTAAACTTCCAAGATATTTTCGGATTGGCCTACAACATATTGTTCGCCGTTTTAATCGTATTGTTTACATTCTTGTATACTGCGATTACCATTCCGACTTCTAAAATGGCTGATGATTTAAAGCGAAGTGGCGGTTTTGTTCCTGGTGTACGTCCTGGAGCAGAAACTGGCGATTTCTTAGATCGTATTATGTCATTGATCACCTTCCCAGGAGCACTGTTCTTGGCCCTTCTTGCAGTTTTACCTGCGGTTGTGGTTAAAGTTCTTGATGTTCAATCGGGTTGGGCCTTGTTCTACGGTGGTACTTCTCTTCTTATTATGGTTGGGGTTGCTATTGACACCGTACAACAAGTAAAC
>Ga0181559_10002231_pt1 | contig 19161 bp, 8 predicted proteins | sample 011ome_21_FD_133752 | JGI IMG/M metagenome (GOLD analysis project Ga0181559, IMG submission 133752) | Coastal salt marsh microbial communities from the Groves Creek Marsh, Skidaway Island, Georgia - 011508AT metaG (megahit assembly) | ecosystem: Environmental > Aquatic > Marine > Intertidal zone...
AGCGACCAGATTTAGAAAAGCAGCGCAAGTCTCTAGTTCAAGAAACTTCAGTCAATAAAGCTTTACTTAAAGACTTAGAAGATACATTACTGATGGAGTTGTCAGCAGCTTCGGGTGAAATCCTGGATAACGTAGAACTGATAACCACGCTGGATGAGACGAAACACAAGGCAAAGGAGATCAGCTCTAAACTCGAAGAAGCAAAAGCTGCGAGCGAGAAACTTGTCTTAGCTAGACGAGCATACGAGCCTATCGCAAAAAGAGGAGCCATCTTATATTTTGTTCTTCAGAACCTCAACAAAGTGAACTCGATGTATGAATACTCCCTCACGTCGTATCTGGAGGTTTTCAAGTCCTCGCTTACGAAAACGAGAGAAAAAATCAACGGTGGTTTTAAATCGTCGACAGAAGATAACAAAAACAAAGACGAGCACGATAAGTCATTTAAAAACATCGTTACGAAATTTGTTAACGATTTAACTCTCGCAGTGTACGAATTTGCTTCATTAGGATTGTTTGAACGCGATAAATTGACGCTTTCAATGCACATCACGCTCCAAATTTTGCTTGGAGACGATGTCGTGGATATGGAGCAGGTTAACTTTTTTAACAAAGGTGGTTTTAAATTAGATGGGAATGCCGAGGGTGATAATGACGATAGCAACAAAGCATCGACGTTTGCGAGCGAAGCACTCGCAATAAAAGCTGTGCGTGATTTTTGGCCAAAGTCTGGATTACGGGACTTGGAACAATTAGTGATGATTGAATCTGCTAGCGAGTGTATGAAATCTTTGCTCGCTGATATTTCAACAAGAGAAGAGGAATGGAAGAAGTGGTTATCAAGCGAAACTCCAGAGATCTCATCTATACCAGATGGCATTCAAGGCAGATTGACTCCGTTTGAATTTTTGTGTCTCTTGAGATGTGCTAGGGTTGATAGGATTACCGCTGCGACAACGCGGTTCATCTCGTCAACACTTGGAGAGCAATACGTAACGCCACCTATCATCAATTACGATTCTATATTTAATGCGACGAGTGCAAAGACACCAGTCGTGTTCATTCTATCGCCTGGTGCGGACCCAGCTTTTGATGTGCTGAAGCTTGGGGAGAAGAAGGGTTTCCGTCTTGGAGAAAAATTAGAGTTTATGGCGCTCGGGCAGGGTATGGGACCACGAGCCGCCGAACTTATATCATCTTCTGCACGAGAAGGTAAATGGGCAATGTTACAGAATTGTCATCTCTTGCCTTCATGGCTTGGGGCGCTGGAGAAAATTTTAGAAGATTTAGGCGACGCTCACAACGATTTTCGCTTGTGGCTGACAACTGAGCCCGTCGATACTTTCCCTCTGGGAGTGTTGCAAAGTTCTCTGAAAGTTGTTACGGAACCACCAGCTGGTTTGCAGCTAAATATGAAAGGATCGCTCGCAAAGTTATCCGAAGACTCCCTCAGTAAGTGCAACCACCCTGCGTTCCGAAAGCTATCATATGTTTTGACATTCTTCCACGCCGTCGTGCAAGAACGCAGAAAATATGGTAAATTAGGATGGAACGTTCCGTATGATTTCAACGAAACGGATTTTAGAATTTCGTTATCATTGATAGAAACCTATCTCAACAAAGCATACATCTCTGATCACAACGACGACCATACCACCACCGAGATTTCTTCCTCGAGAATATCGAACGCGACGAAGCAGAAACCAAAAGCAGACATTCCATGGGCAACTCTGAGATATTTAATTGGTGAAGCCATGTACGGTGGGCGCGTATCTGACTTATACGACAGACGCATTCTCGTGACGTATTTGAACGAGTACTTTGGCGATTTCTTGTTCGATCGAGATCGACCATTTGCGTTCTACACGTGCAAATCCAAAATGAAAGAAGAGAATGACGATAACTGTAAGAAGAGCGAGGATACATTGTTGAGCACAGGAGTCTCTTCTTCCGCTGAAGTTGCCGTAAACTACGAAAACTTTTTTGGGTTGCCTCAAAAAACATCTTACGAGGAATTACTCCGCGCGCTTTCCCGGATTCCCGCAGTGCAAACTCCTGAGGTATTAGGTCTACATATGAACGCAGATGTTGCACATTGCACGAGAGCTGCCAAACTCATGTGGGAAAATTTAGTCGCTTTGCAACCGACGAGCACCTCTTCATGTGCCATTCCAGCAAACACGAGCGACGGTGATGATGGTGTGCACGATGTTCTCTCCCAGAAAAAAACAAAGAGTCCAGAAGATGTGCTAGATTCAATTGCCGCCGATATTTTATCCATCTTACCGCAGAAAGAGGATAAAAACTCTGACGTGAAAAAGTTGAGGAAAAAATGGGCAAACAAGATTACTCCGATTCGTATCACACTTTTACAGGAGCTTGAAAAACATAACAGATTAACGAGCGTGATGAAGCAGACGCTGCTTAGTTTACGTAAGGCGTTAAACGGTGAAATAGCAATGTCATCTGTGCTTGATAACGTTGCGATGTCTTTGAACTCTGGCTTCGTTCCGAGTTCATGGAAGAGAGAAGCGCCAGAAACTGGGAAAAATATCACTTCCTGGATCCAGTGGTACCTCAAACGCGGCTCTCAGTTTAGCGAGTGGGTCGCGAAACATGACGGTAATTTACCGCCGTGCGTGTGGATCTCAGGTTTACACTCACCAGAAACATTCATCGCTGCTCTTGTGCAGACATCATGCAGAAAGAAAGGATGGCCGTTAGATATTGCACACGTGAAAACAAAGCTCACGCATGTAAAAGATGCACGTGAGATTAAACAACCGCCAGAAAACGGATGCTATGTGTCTGGATTGTACTTAGAGGGTGCCAGATGGGATTGGAAATCTCACACGCTCGAGACGCAAAAGAACAACGAACTCGTGGAGGAACTTCCGGTCATGCACATAATTCCGGTTGAAAAAAATGAAAGCGCGAAAGCAGGCGAGTTACGGGTCCCAGTGTACATAACGCAGGCAAGAAGAAATGCCATGGGAAAGGGGTTAGTTTTTGAAGCCTCTCTTCATTCGGACGCGCATGAATCGCACTGGATACTCCAAGGTGTATGTATGACTCTGAATTTAGATGATTGATACTTTCGGTGTGAATTTAATTTAACAGATATTTTTAGGTGCTCGACGATTATATACCTGCTTACACGCTCAACTCCTCTCTCCTCAACACGCCAAAAGTTTAGAGGACGCTTTTTTGTACCTTCCCCTTAGTAATTTACGCTTCGAAAAACCGCACCTTGAAGCGCGCGAAAATCCATCGCGCGCGCGATAGTTATTTATTCATGACTTTATCAACGCTTCGCGCATCTGGATCGTTGTCGTCTTCGGTTTCGATTCTATCATCTAAGCCGCGTTCTTTCGACATCGCGCAGAGAAAAGAGAAAAAAAAAGAACGAAACGGTCCGGCAACACTCTTGCGAGTTCGTGCAGGGCTACCCGACGATAAAGAATACGTTCCCAATGGGTTTGAATCGATACAAGATAGAGTAGTACTAGAGAGAAATAGAAGAAGAATGTCAAGAAGTACCATTAATGTATATTCTGCAGCGATTGTTGCGAGCACGGGAAGCTATTTTGTTGCTTCCTCGGCAGCAGCGATGAGTAGCGATGACGAGAAGAAACTGTATAAACTTACGCTTTCGGCGTGTCTATCGATGTTGGCATTTGGTGCGGCATGCGGATGCATCGCGGGAGCGCTCGTGTACGTTGAATTTGGAACTCCTTCAGCGACGGTACTTCTAACTTCCGAAATTAAAGGCGCAATAGTTGCTGCGCTCCCGTTAGGAGCTGCTACAGCGTGTTTGGCCATTGGTTCCAAAACCGTGAGCGAAAGGTTTGGCAGAAGAGATATTTTTCGTTTTGCAAATGCGCTGTATCTCGCTTCAGCCACTCTCGCCTCGTTGTCAAATTCTTACACGATGCTTATAATCGCGCGTTTCGTATCTGGTCTTGCGTGCGGGTGTTCAACAGCAATAACGACGGTTTTTATTTCCGAGTGTGTCCCAGCGAAAACGCGCGGTAAGTATACCTCACTTTCGCCACTTTTCGGAACGGTTGGTCTACTTTACGCATTTGTGATGAGTTTATTCATATCTTCTATATTTGGAGTTACTAATGTGCGTGCCACATCCGCAGTCAGCGTCACTGGTGAACCTTCATCTTCGCTCGTGTGGCGATTGATGTTACTTGTACCAATTTTACCGTGCTTAGCACAAGAGTACATTTTTAGGTATAGGCCAGACGCATGTCCGGAATCACCAAGATGGTTAGCGAGTCGCGGGCGCTATCAAGAAGCTCGAGGTATTATGAAATCTTTAGGGCAGACGTTGCCATCAAACAATGTAGCGAGCTTGGCGACTTCAGACGCACGGCCGATTGAAGATGCTGGATTTTTCGGATTGTTCAAGTCATCCAAACATATCAAGGCAACAGGCGTTGCATGCGGCATGAATATGCTCCAGCAGTTTTGTGGGATAAATGTGATAGTCTACTACGCGCCAAAAATACTAAATTTCCTAGGATACGGTAAGCGTGAGTCTATCATGCTTACAGTTATTGTTTCTATGTTCCAGATTTGCTTCGGGACATATTTATCGCAGAAGATTGATGTCTACGGAAGAAAGAAGATGGCAATGATTGGAATATTTGGCATAATCTCAGGCTGCGCTTTATTAGCATTCTCTTTCTCAGCTACTGGTGGTAGTGTAAGTAATGGTCTATTGGCAATATCCGGCATTCTTATGTTCCGGGTTTCCTTTTCTTTATCGCTAGGACCAATACCATATGTCGTATCCTCCGAAGTTTTCCCAAAGGACGCCCGGAGTTCAGGCGTCGCGCTGGCAACGCTCGTGCAGTGGCTGTGTAATGTTCTCGTTACTTTCACGTTTCTATCCCTCGTGGATACTTTTGGTGCGTGCAAAGTTTTCGTAGCATACACGTTTGTCGGTGTATTAGCTTTAGCTAGCGTATATTACTTGCTTCCAGAGACGAATCAACAGAAGCTAGAAGACAACTGATTGATAGAAGTTACTTGTAATTTTATATTTGTTATTGCTGTAAAATCGCTTCACTAAAATACTATTATTATTGCTATTACTATAATGCAATGCCTAGTACCTGTACTCAGGTATAAGTGAACGCATTCAATGCTTTGCTAAGATGACTTTTATTTGTATGTTACAAGAAGGGACAAAACGGCCTAGGTCGTACTTCAATTTTCTGAGAGCACCAACAGCACTGCGCCGTCCGGTTTGTTTTATATTTACCTCGGATTTTTTTTGTCTGCCAAACTCTAATTGCGCATTCTTTGCACTGCCTAGCGTGCATACACGGGTAAAAGAGGTAACGCACGACATTCTTTTCTTCGTCGAAAGGTTCCAAGCATATGCCACATTCGGAATAGTTCCCGCTCATGGTGTTCAGAGGGAACTCTACTTTATCAGGAATTTTACCGCCCTCAATTTGAGTGTTTATGGCAATCAAATCAACTTCTTCTTCTTCCTCTTCTTCCTCTTCGTTCTGTTCGGCACCATTTACAGAATTGATGTTGTTATTGTTATCGTTATTAACATTATTTTCATTATTTGCTATCGTCCTCTCGGTCTCGTTGCTCTCCTTTTCTTCTTCTCGTTGTTTCTTCTTTTGCAAAAATTTTAGAATGCTGAACTGCGAGTTAGGCTTCTTCTTCTTCTGTTTCTCTTCCTCGCGATGCGGATCGTAATAATTCGTCGTGTCTCTAAACGCTCGCTCATTCTCTTTCGCTTCTCCGTCCGTCACTCTGTGTTTTCCAGTCAGACAGAAATCGACGTGCTCCGGGAGCAACACTCGATGGACTACTTTATTACACACTGGACAATTGCCCAAATTACTTTCGCCTATGTTTATTGCTTTATTTTTCTTTTTAGCGTGGTGAAAGTTCAGCTCGTCCACGTCGTCTTCGCGCGTGACAACGATGACATCGTCATCTTCGATGTCGTTCATGACCCGCGTCGCGTAGAAGAGCTCCGACGTGGAGGGCGTATAGAAATGACGCCTTGTGTTTAAATCTCTTTCTCTCTCTCTGTCATCTGTCTGTCGTTTGCAAATTCAAAAATTTCGATTAAGGAGGGAAAAGAAGCGAGCTGTGCAGTTGCACAAAGGAGTTTATTGTAACGTGTATATAAGAATGTTAACAAAGAAAATCTACAGGTAATATATATATATGTGTGTGTGTGTGTGTGTGATTGGCGACAGTGATTCGATTACTGCATCGGAGAAGCGCCTTCTTCGGTGACATTTAAGGAGCTCTCGAAGCTTTCAGCCTTCAGCTCTTCTTCGGCTTCTCGTACCGCCTGGTCGGCGAGACGAATAGCTTCTTCATCTTCATCATCATCTTCTTCGTCTTCGTTGTCAGAGCCATTCAAGTACGCGTGGTAGGGTGATTTTGGACACATAAAAACCGGTGAAGAGTTCTTATCCGCCTTGGTTGCTGTGAATATGACAGTTTTTGCCGGACTTGGGCTGTATTCTTCGTCTATTTCGTCCTCTTTCTCTTCCGTCAAAGGGGTAGACGGCAATTTGGTGTCAGTTTCGCATCTCAACAGTTTCATTTCTTCGAGAGACATGGTTTGACGTCTCTTATACTCATCGCTTTCTTCTTCTTCTTCTTCTTCTTCTTCTTCTTCTTCTTCTTCTTCTTCTTCTTCTTCTTCTTCTTCTTTATCTTCTTCTTCTTTATCTCCTTCTTGTACGATTTCTTCAACTGTCGTCGGAGGCGCCGCCATCATCTTCGGCGTCGCTGCTTGCTCCTCTTTTTCTTCTTCTTCTTCGTTGGTTGGTTGCGTCCATGAACCAAACAAATCGTGACCTCTGGCAGAGTCCCAGTACTTCATTCTCGCCTCGCTCGCTTGCGGTTGTTTTACTTCTTGTTCTTGCTTCCTCGTCGTATTGAACGAAAAATCAGCTCCTGCAACATCGTTTGGTTCCGAGGAAGACGACGGAAGCACCCCTCCGCCTTCAACGTTGGCGTTGCCAACCACCCTCGTGTGTGCCGTTTGTCTTCGGTCGTCTGTAAAATTCGAAGAGAAAATCTCGTTTCCTTTATACATACCTTTTTGATGCAACTCGCTCGTCAAACGCACTTTCGACGTATTCCAATGGAAACCTTTCTTCTGTCTATCGTCGAAACGTACGCCAGCACCTACCGTCGATGTCGTCGACGTCTTGAACTCCGCCTTACAGAATCCACTCTTCACGGCTTCCTCAAGCCGTTCAATTAGCGCGTCTTTACTCCCAGCCGGGTTCACTTTCCTCTCTCTGCACGCCGTTCGCAACTCTTGCAGCGTCAACTGTTTCAAGTCCACGGGTGCGAGAGCTGCCCCAATTTGCGCATCTTCCTTCTTTCTATCTACGGGCACTTTCAGAAATTTCGGCGGCGTTTTCTGCGAGAAAATCCCGTGTCCAGAGTGTCCTCTCTCTCTGTTTACGTTCCACGTTCTCATATTCTCCTTGAACTCTTTCCCGACTTCGACCGAGTCGTTTTTGAAAATCGATTCCACCCCCGAAGTTGGTCTCTTCACGAGTGCGGTGTTCTTCTTCTGTTCGTTATTATTGTTGCTAGTATGATGATCATCGTATTCTTGTTTCAACGATAACGGGTTTCGCCCGTTTGTAATTTCCGAAGAGTACGTTCGTATTCCCATCTTCTTCGTGTTCTTAATCGATCGATCGATCGGTTGCGCGCGCGCGTTTGTGAAATTCTGAGGAAGAGGAGAGTTTCGCATTTTTTATTTTTTTTTCTTACCCCTCCCTCTCCTCCTCTGCGTATAGTCTAGTCTGGCTCTCTCGCTCTCCCGTTCGGGGAGTCGCCCCCCTGGTTGGTCTTCTCTCTCAAAAAAAAATATCAGCCATCCGAGTCATCCCTCGTCATCCATCATCTTTCCCGCCTAAAAAAAGAGGAAAAATCGAACGCGCGCGCGCGCGCGCTTCAAAAGAGAGAGAGAGAGTAAGAGAAAACAACTTTCTTTAAAAACAAGACTGAAGAACACGCATAGTTTAAAACAGAGGAACAGAGATAAGGAAGAAATCATGTCTGGCGTTGTATCAGCGCAGATGCACTGCTGCGGTGGTGCAAGACTCACCACCCAAAACGCGGCGAGAAGACGCGTTTCGTCTTCATCGTCATCGGCGATGGCGATGAAAGCAGCGCGATCGTCGTCTTCGTTCGAACAAAAAAATTTCAACGATGATGATAACGTCATCAGCGGTGAAAACGACGAAGAAATGGATGCGCTGAGCAAAACATTGAAGAAAGCGTTCGTGACTGCTTCGGCGTCCTTGGTTTTAGCCGTCGCGGGTATGCCTTCAGAGTCTGTAGTAGCTGCACCTTTGGACGTGACGAATAAGATTAGCATCAATGGACCGGCGCGATATTTGCCGAGCGAACTCACTAAACCGGACCCGATTTTCGAGGAAGACTTTAACGTATCCTTCGCTGGTTTAAAAGTAGACCACAAGATATTAGTCTCTACGATTATTTTCGGTCAAGCGATTGGTTTTGCCGGGGCCATTGCCGGCGGGTTGGAAGCGAAAAAGAGAGCGGAGGAGATTACACAGTTGAACAAGTCGCTTTTGGAAGTGAACGGGAAAATCAAGAAAGAATTGCGAAGAGAGAAACAAAGCAAGACGCCTGGAGTAGATATGAGCATCGATAGCGACGGCGATCCATACGTGGAGAAAATTTTAACGCTGCTTCGATCGGGTAAGGCATTGTTGAAGATAGAGGAATCGAAGGAGAAATTTGAAGAGGCTTTGGGTAAATTTGAAGAAGCTCACGCACTCATCATCGCCGAGAGCGGTAAGGAAAAGTTACTGGTGCCGTGGAAGGCGGAGAGAAAAGCATTAAAAGGTATTGCGGCTGCTGCGAGTCGTTTGGGATACACGGCGAAGTCTTTGGAAATGACAAAGAAGGTACTCGATTTAGCATTGGAGCATAAAGATATGGCGGAAATCACAGATAACTACGGTAAGATTGCGGACTTGTACACCGAGTTGGATCAGTTGGAATCCGCGCAAACGTATTATGATTTGTACTTTAACGCGCTCGATAACGAGTATGGGTTCAGCGCGGAAAAGAATACCCAAGCTGTTGCGAGATAAAAGAAAAAAGAAGATTAACCGCCGAATTGTCTGTCTGTAATTTTTACTACTACATAATGATTGTTTCATTTCAAAACGATATCACTAATATTGCTATGTGCGTTCTATTCTGTTTTACTATCACACCCGATCACTAATCGTCATCGCTGCTAGTACTGCTAAACCTATCCACTTTCTTTGCATCAATCAATCGCGCCGTAACAAATCTATCAACACCCGCGTAATCACTTCGAACTCGAACGTCCTCGTAGAGGTTCGTGTTCCATAACTTCTCCCACACGCGCAACGCTTGTTCTCCACCGTGCGTCTCTAACGCTAAAAATCCCCCGGGAGCTAAATATTTGTGCGAAGATTCGCAGATTATATCTAAATCACCCATCCCCATCTCGCCTCGACCATCTAACGCAGACATCGGCTCGTGTCGACCAACCTCCGGCTGCAGGTTTGCGGCGATATCCGAGGGAATATACGGTGGGTTCGAAACTATTCCAGCGAATTTGATGCCATCATAACTGCGCAAAGCGTCAAACCACGATCCATGCAACAAAGTAATCGTATCGTTCAAATGTAAACGCTCAACATTTATCTTTGCAATTTCCAGCGCTTCCTTTGAAAAATCCGTGGCGTATACCCCGGCGTTTGCCTTCGAGAACGTATCCTTCAACTCCGTGGCGAGCGCGCATGCAATTGCGCCAGAGCCGGTACCTAAGTCTAACCAAGGCAATTTCTTTAAATGGTCCTTCTTCCCATATATTTTCACGTGCTGATATGCAAAATCAATCAGGAGTTCGGTTTCCGGTCGTGGTATTAAAACGCCCGGGGCGACGTATAACAATACCGTCCGAAACTGCGAAGACTTCGTCAAATACTGAATTGGGTACCGGTCATCGATACGCTTGTTCCATAGTGCTGTCATTTGGTCGAAACTCATGCGCATGGAGATATTATCACTCTTTCCCTCACTCGCGACGACGTCTTCCAAGAGCCACTCCAACTCTGTAACTAACGACTGTTCATCTACCGGGTCGTTATTATTGATGATATCGTGATGATGATGCTGATCGCCGTCTTTACTACCACCAATGCCGCCATCGAACGAAGAAAACGATCCTCTATTCTCTTTTATCTTCTCTTTCGCCCACGCGTGCCATCGTTTTAATTCCCCTCTCGTAGAATCGTGTTTCGCTTTTCGTTCGTTCAACGGTATCGTCTTGTCATCGTCGAAGTTTTGTGCATTCCTCACCGACGACGACGAAGAGGAACAGTAAAACGTCCTCTTCGTCGCTCTGTGCGAATAGGGACAGCGAAGACGATGATGATGATGATGATGATGCGTCGATGCTGCTGCTGCTGCTGCTGTTGCTCCTGCAGCTCCCAACGCGCGAGAAGGAGAAGGTTTCAACATCACTCGAAGTAGTTTCATTTCTCGTCTCTCCCCTTGTGATGTGTAAGTGTGTAATTGTTGCGTGTGTTTTTTTGAAGATGTTTTTTCCAAATTTCTCCTCACGCAACTTCAGTTAGAAAGCGCGCGTACGGGGTTTTAGAAAAGAAGGAAGAGAGAGAGAGAGAGAGGGCGTGAGGACGAGAGAAAGTAACCTCTACCATGTCTGCGCCGTCCTCTTCTGGCTCGTCCGCCTTGACCACCACCATTTCCAACGCGTTATCTTCTTTACTTCTTTCCAAATTCCGAGACGAGAGCGGAGGAGGAGAAGGAACGAACACCTTGGAAACACTTCTTTTGATTATATTCACCGGTTTGCTCTCCTTCTTTCCGACGCTTTTTGCCGTTCGACGATGGATATTTCCTTCGCTGTTACAGTTAGGGTTGAAATTTGTAGCCACGAAAGGCGTGCGCGTGACGGTCGGTTCGGTTGGGTTTCTTTCCGCGACGGATGTGATTTTGAACTTTTCGTCCCCTAGTGAAGGGGGAGGAGGGGGAGATATCGAGCAGATATTCATCGGAGAAGTTAGATACGCGGGGAGATTAAGGCAATTGATGAATTGGATGTTGAAAACGTTATATTCATCGCCTTCTGCGACGGGATTTACGACTTCATCTACTCCCAAGGAAGGAGATGTGCTTGTACCCGAAGAAGAAGGAGCTGGAGAAACCTCGGCGGGAAAAGAAGTTGCCATGCAAAATCGGAACAGGATGATGAACGTCCCCATTCGGTGTTTCGACGTGCAGGTAAAGAAACGAAGCGCAAAGAAAAGAAAGAAGCGAGAAGAACACGAAGATGATTTAGACGGCGATTACGTCGAAGAAGAGAAGGAGGAGCAGAAAGAGCAGGAAGAGGCGGAATCGTTTGGCAACAAAGACAACAACAAAACAAAAAATGACGATAAAACAGAGACGGCAAGTAAACGCATGAGGGAAAGCTTTAGAAAACGCGTCGTCGCGAGATTTCTCTCGCTTCTTGAAATCAATTTAGTAGATGTAAGAGTGTACGAAGACGATGTATTCACCGTTACAACGACACAGCTTGTTGTGACTACGAAACTTGTAGGAGATTCGCTAATGGTGTTTGTGAATATGCCAAATGGCATTCGAATAGTTCCAAAATCAGTCCGCGCTGGTAAGAAAGATAACGTTGCCATAGCAGTTTCGAAAGTTTCGTGCTCAGCAAGGGCTGATTTGGCGAAAATAGGTAAAGTAAGTGATGTGCAAGTTGAACTGTTGGGGATAGATCCGGTCTTCACGGAAGATTCGCAGGATTTATTCAATCACGCATGGATAGAAAGCTTTCGAATACAACAGGTTCGCGACGTTATGATGGAAAAGGACAGCGCGAGCACGAGCTCGTCGTTTGCGCTCAGTTACGAAATTAGGAACGCTCGCGCGGAAGGATTTTGTTTCCAAAACTCACTCGCGGATTCACTCGTGCGGGATCAAATAGATTCAATTACATTGAACGAGCGCGTAAAGTCTTCAGTTTTACTGACTGTGCCTGAAATTAGCGGAGTGTTGCGAACAACAAATATCGACCAAAAAGGAGGAAATAGTAGTAAGAATGGAATAGATGCAGATGGTGGCGTCAAAAATACGACCGTCTCGATGCAAATGTCGGGTGCTTCGCTCGACGTTCAAGATGATTGTTCCCTGAAAACTTACTCTCGAAAAGTTGAAATCAGTAAATTCGAAATTGAACATCATTCAAGCAATGACCAGATGGTTCAACCGGAAACGATAAAAATAGCAATGGATGACGTGCAGATTGATTGGGATCCCGACGCACATTTTCTAATCGAGACATTTGCAGAAGATACAAAAAAGTTCCTCGGGACTCTGGCCTTTCTCGAGAAGAATCAGTCCGAGGAGGAGAAAGAGATGAAAGCGTCGCATGATCGTAACATTTCGCTTGATGTTACGAATGTTTCGTTTGCAGCGGATTTGACTCTCGGGGCAAATGTTCGCCTCGCTTCGTCGCGTCTGCATCTCGAGGAGATCTCGGCGATACACTTTGAAAATTTCGAAATCGAAACGAATGCAATGACGTTGTTCACAACGAAATCGCTCGCTCTCGAAATGCGAGAGTACGACAGCGGTTGGGATATCACCACAAATGCAGCCGCCGTCAAGTTTGCTCGAGACTTAGATTTCGGCGATTTTTACGCTGCTTTGTTCGCTGGTGAGAGTGCATTCAGACAAGCGCTAAAGAAGTTCACCTCCACCCCTACCAATGACGACTCCAAAATCATCTCCCAAAAAGCTTCATCGAAAGAAAATGCATCAATTTTGAATTTACCGGATTCGTCAGGAGTACTTCGTTGGATATCGACGGGAGGAAACACGGTTATAATTGAAGATTCGGATAAGCTCGAGAGCTTCTTGCGGTTGCAAGAAAAATTTCTGAAGCCGGAATTGAAACGCTCCAGAAAAATCTCAAGAGACGTTGACGAAATAAAGGATGCTCAAATGCTTCATCAAATATTCCATAATGTAGCGAAAGCGTATAAGAAGGGCGTAGATAGCTTCAACGAGAATAAGAAAGACGTGCACTTCCTGAATCTGGTCGATAACATTTTGACAGTTCGTGCAGAAAGTCTGGATTGGTCTTTCAAATTTGGTTGTGATGCAGATGCACATGAGAAAATAGGACATTTCTGCCGCTGCGTCGATGCCCCATACTCGGATGGCGTCGATTTACAGATCATTCAATACCAAACCATCGATTGGACATGCGAAAAGTTTGATATATTCCTCGGTGGCGAGGAATGCGCCATGTTTGAAGCAAAAACCATTTCCATGCAAGGACCAGTTGTTTTAGCAAAGCAGAGCGTCCAGTCCAAAGATACTCACTTACTACCGTTCCCGGTTGGTAAGCGAAGATTTGCGGCCATTCGTTCGGTTCATTCACCTTCGAGGCCAAGCGTATTAGCGTTCACTAATTTATCTCAGACTTGGATAGATGGACAATTCCGGTATTCAGCATCATCAGAGCCGAAGTACGCTATTCTCTCGCGCGAAATATCAAATCGCATCCTCCCGAAATCAAGGCATCGCGATGCTCCAAACGGTGATGCACCTATAGAAAAAGTAAAAGACAGCTTGCCGTGGTGGGATAACCTAAGAAACTTATGGCGAGGTGATTTCACGATTATTGCAAGGAATTCGCAAATCGTCTTGGATTCATCTTTGAAGGAAACCCAAACTCGACATGCACTTGCTTTTAAAGCTACGAAATGCGAGGCATCGTACAAATCAGGACACCTACTTCTTCGCGCTGCTCGTTTTGCAGTATCGAAAGAGCCATCCTTTGTGAATATAGTTCCTCATACGCTTTTTGTCGCGCCAGCGGTCGAGATTGGTGTGAAGTACGAATGGTTGACTAAAGATAACATAAACGGATATGCGACATCATATCGATTCGATCCAACAACTGGCGTGGAATTGCGCACCCTGTCAGAATGTAAAAGTTGTGATGGTTCACACGAGCTCAACGTACAGTTCGCATGCAAAGATACCTTACTTCCAGGATGGCGCGCAGATCACATATTCGATGATATTGAAACAAAGATAAGTTCTAACATAGAACTAGACTTTACGGATGAAGAAGATTTCTCAACCCCTACGTCATCGACGAAGAACACGATGGATAATTTCCAAACGCCAGTGTCTTCCTTTCAGTCTACCAAGACAACGACGAATGCATATTCTACTTCTCCCCTTGCGAAATGGCAGTCTGATGACTTCAAAACCAGAATTGATGCACTCAAGCTTTCGCCTTCGAGAATGCCTTCGTTGCTGCTTTCACCGTCGCGCGCGCGGAATATATCAGATCTGCATGGTGTCCTCAATTCATTCGACGGTGTCAGCATGAATTCGACTTTCACGGAGACGCCATATTTTAGGTTCACCGCTGACGATATGAGGTACATGAAAAAATGGTGGAAAGCGCTGATGAAACCAGATTTGGTATCTTTACGCAACGCGTGGAGGTACAAACAATACGGAAGAACCACCCTAACAGAGAAAAGTTTGGATAAGACAGAAAAAGTTAAAAGTAAGTCAATGATTTCCATATTGTATTCGAAGCAACCAAGCTGGGAGGTGACGGCGGAGTATTTGAATTATTCCTTACCAACAAAGGAGAAAGACGAGACTGTCCAAAGCATAGCTGCTTTCTTGGAAGGATTCAGTTACATATCTAACGCAAATGAGAACTTGAACGTCCACGCGAAGGATTTACGCATATTTTTACCTGAAAAAGAAGAAAATGAGGTAGCTTTTGAGCCCAATCAAATGGTTTCGGCAAACTTTAATGACACCATGCGTGAGATGTTGAGAGGCTCAAACGCAGCTCCTTCACCACGTAAATCTAGAGCTGGTGATGGTAACGGTGCTGACGAAGCGGTCACTGCATCGTCGCTTCGTGAAATGGTCACAGACTCGATGTTAGTGCTTGAAAGTCACGAATTTTGTGTGCGCAAAGCTTCGGAGAAGGATGAGGTGCGAGTTAAGGTGGACGCTCCAAGAGCACTACTCGAATCAAAAACGAGAGAAAAAGTTTTCACTTGGATTCGCGAGATGTGGGAAGCTTCGCTCGGTGATGATCCCTCAATTGAGAAGCCACCGTCCATGTTTGAATTAGAAAATCTCAGTAAAAGTCCCGTCGATATGGACTTTGATCAATACAAAAAGCATAGAAAAAATATCAGTGCGACGAGTGGATTCAGCGAATCTTCACAATCTAACGCGAACACTGCGAACGCCGAACTAGATTTGCTGAAATTGATTAAACCCGGGGTTGTAAATACTGACGGTGAAAATGCTTTCAGCGAGACAAAAGCGTCTTCTCCAAGTCAAGTAATCGCCGACGAATGTTTGTTCGTTGTCCAAATTTCTGAACCGCAAATAAATCTGCGAGGTAACGATCGAAATGGGCGATTATTGCTCGCAGCTGATAGTGGACTCGTTGTTGGTCGACGCGTAGTGTCTTCATCTTCTGATTCCTCTTCAGAGGCGCATAAACAACGGTTGGTTGATGTGAATTTACACCACGTAGCAGCTCACGTCGCACCTACGGACGTCGACCTCCGAGCTGGCGTACAATGGCTCGAAGATAGACATTCTGATGACGAAGTTGCGCACTTACAAGCAAAACAAGCGAGCTTGCTGAGACAAATCTTTGCTCCATGTGAGATGATTTTCAAGCACTCCACTCAAACGAGTGATAGCGGTGCATCTGACAATTCAGATGCTCCCACAAAATTTTCTTTCAAATCTCCAGATATTGATGCCTCGATGGAATCCGAACAGCAGGCTGTACTTGTCGATGTTATCGGCTCGTTGTTTTTAACTCCGTCAAATTTTACGCCTCCAACTCCAAAATGCAACGCAGTCGCTCTGTTAAGGAAAAAAGGACAGAGAAGTTTGTTTGACCAGGAAGACGCTGCTGCGTCAGCAATCGTCGCGGCTCCTTTGCTGGAATATATCAAATCTGTCCATGCACTGAGACTGTATGACATTGATGTTCAAAAATGTGACGAAATTAAGACTGACAACGCGACGGGGAGCGCAGATTTGAAGAGACAAGGTTATCTCGATGACCTGAAACGTAAAGAAAAAGCGCTGGCGAAATCGATACGGCGCGCAGAGTCTTTGACGAAGTATAATCGTAAGAGAGCAGCGATACAAATGGAGTTAGAGATCGAACGAGGCGCGTGGGCACTTAGAAAAGCCGGGAAAACGTTCATGAATGCTGAAATTACAAATCTGAGTCTCTTGAGAGATCGGCACGTTGATTCATCCGGCGTCACTCTGTTCAAATTGAAGGGGTTACACTTACAAACTGTTGAAAAAGTAATCTTGGGAAGATGGCTTCTCGATGAGGATTGGGATAATGTTCCCGCGGCAATACGGACAAAACCTAATTTTCTTCAGGTATCAGCGTACCGCGCGGCAAGCCCACCCGAAGCACCGATTTGGAATCATTTAGAAATTCTCCTCTCACCGTTCAAAATTGACATCACGAAGGAAATCTATGAAATGATTTATGACTATGCATTTCCGTCGGAACGAGAGATCAAGTCAAAAAAGATGCATTTGGCATTCGAAAAAGAGTTTCAGACATCAAAGTCAACCGCTGCGACTGCCATGACGAAGGAACCGACGATAACAGTGATAGGAACTGCTAAAGATCATGCAAGTAAGATTGACACAGAATCAACCGTAAAGACAGCAGGTGTTGTTCGTGGTGAAGAGGATGCGGATGAGGATGACGATGAGGATACGGCGCCTGTTTCTGGTCCAAAGGTTGTGCATGTGAAGTATTTGCGCTTCAACGAATCAAAAGTGAAAGTGTCTTATCATGGAACAGCGGGTTCTTTCAAAGACGTCCGGCTTTTGCTCGATTCCTACACGTGTGAATCTTTTGAAGGGAGATGGAGAGAACTTGTCAAACAATTGAAAGGTAACTTAGCATGGTCTGCTCTGAAATCGGTGACAGGATTCGCGGGAAGAAAACTGAACAAAATTAAATCTACTGTGAACGAGGATGCGACGGCATTAGTGCCAGTCGCAAATATCGCGGAGACGAAGGAAAGAAATCCCAGCGACAGCAGGGGCAACGCGAATCCTCAAACCGAGGAGTCTGCATCAAAACGAACCAGTTCGGTGGCATCCCCTGCCAAAAAGAAATCGATTTTCAAAAAATTATTTAACACGCCTACAAAGAGCCGTGAAAAAACCAGTGAACGGGACGCGTTCATGTCGGGCTTTAGCGCGAATAATCCACCTCACAACTAGCGTAGCATTTTTTAGTAGTAGATTTACGTAGAGATCCGCAATGCAATAGTTACAACGTTAAAAACATGTGTACATACCCTAGTATCTCAAAATTTCCCTCCGATTTGTTGGAGCGATTTTTCTAAAACGTATGAAACTTGATGCGGTTTCAGAGAACAAAACATCCCAGCTGGCAGTTCAGACGGCATTTTTAACCCGCCAATTCTCGTCCGCTTCAAATTCTTCACTTCAACCCCGGCGCTCTCCGCTATCCTTCTCACCTCTCGATTCCTTCCGTCTTCCACCTCTACCGCGACGCGGTTTTTTGGTCCTCCGTCCCCGGTGACTGTTTCCACCAACACCGGCGTCACGTGCACGCCGTCCACTTCCGTCCCTTTCCGCATCTTTGCAATCTGCGCACTCGTCACTCTCTCCGGTGCTGTAATCACATATCTCTTAACAACACCTGACGATGGGTGCGCGACTCTTTGCGACCATTTTCCGTCCGTCGTCACCAACAACATTCCCGTTGTTTGAACGTCCAATCGACCAACCGTAAACAATCTCGGCGGTAATTTTCCCGGATTCCCTTTCTTCCATTGTTCCGTCCAAGCTTGCAACAAATCTAACGCTTTCTTCCCCCCAGTGCCGGCTTCTTCTTTTTCTCCTCTGTTGTTCATACCACCAGTCTTGGTCGAGCACACGTAGCCTTTCGGCTTATTCACTAAGAAGTAAAAGTGTTCGCCGGCGTACTCGACGCCGCCTTCGACGACTTTATCGTCCAACTCAATGACGTCCACGTCCAAGTTCACCTTGAACTGTGGCTCTAAAACTTTTGTCCCGTTCACTTTTACTCGTCCGTCGAAGATGATCGCTTCAGAGCCTCGTCGCGAGGCGACGCCTAACGCCGCCAGCGCTTTCGACAATCTCTGTCCTTCCAGTTTAGTCTGTTTCTTTTCCTTTGCCGTTTGTAGCACGTCGCCGTTAAATCGCGTTTTTCTTCCCTGCGGCGGCGAATAACTCTCGTTACTCTTCGATGATGACGAAGAAGAAGTGGTGGAGAATCCTCTGTTTTTATTATTATTATTATTATTTTCGCTGCTAAAACTACCGCTACCGCGTCTGGACGAAGAGCAAGAGGCTGCGCCGCCGCGAATGACGTTGTTCTTCGACCTGGTATCGCCGACGCCGAAAAAATCAGCACTTTTTCTCGCCGCTCCCCCTCGGTGATGTAATTGGAAAGAGGCGTCGTTGTTGTCGTTGTTGTTCAACGAGACTCTCCCGCCGCGCGTCGTCAAAGACGACATCATCGAGATGCGCCTGCTGCTGATACTCGCGGTGCGACTGCTATTACTTCTTGCCTCTGTCGTTGTTTTTGTTTTTATTGTCGTCGTCGTCATCATCGTCCTCCTCATCGTCATCATCGCGCGCGTGTGTGGTGCTAAAGAACAACACCAGCGTCGTCGCATGTGTCTTGTGTTCTGACGAACGAGTTTTGCTCTCTTTCTCTCTTTTTTTCCTCTTTGAAACGAAGTTATGCCAACTTTTTTACCCACAAAACCCACAAAAATCAGAGATGAGCATCACAAGGGACAAAAAAAAGTCACAACCAAGCCGTCAACAGAAAAAACTTTTACACACAACAAGAGAAGAAGAAGAAGAAGAAGAAGATTAAGCAGAAAAGGCCATCGCGGGGCGGCGCTCTGCTCCACCGCGGCAAAAAGACAGAGAGGGAAGAAGAAGAAGAAGAAGAAGAGCGAGAAGAAGAGGAAAATATTATAAATG
>Ga0181559_10002239_pt1 | contig 19148 bp, 13 predicted proteins | sample 011ome_21_FD_133752 | JGI IMG/M metagenome (GOLD analysis project Ga0181559, IMG submission 133752) | Coastal salt marsh microbial communities from the Groves Creek Marsh, Skidaway Island, Georgia - 011508AT metaG (megahit assembly) | ecosystem: Environmental > Aquatic > Marine > Intertidal...
CCATACATATCATCCACATAAATGGCATCGTCATCCCCACGCTTGGGGCCCTCTGAGGCGAGGGCCTCGGGGTCAAACCTGCGTTTAGTGATCTCTTCAGCCGTTGTTTCTTCGGTCTCTTCCTCTACTTCCTCCGCAGAGTCCTCCGACCCGTCATTGGAATTAATTTGACCCGCACTCATCGGAAAAACTTAGGCAGCTGCACTTTCAGTAACCTCAGACTCTGTCGCTTTCTTCGCCTTGGACTTGGCAGTGCCGGAAGAGGCGGTTCCCTCAACCTCTTTCTCTTCCTCTTCATCCACCAGGTCATGCTCAAAGCGGAGGTTACGGATGATGTATTCCTGACGGGTGGGTGTATTTTTGCCCATGAAAAATTTCAGCATCTCCTTGATCGACTCATGAGCATCAATCCTCACCGGGTCGAGTCGGATATCATCTCCAATAAAGTGCTTAAATTCATCCGGTGAAATTTCTCCCAACCCTTTAAACCGGGTAATTTCCGGGTTTCGGCCAAGTGTTTTGATCGCCGCTTCCTTTTCGGTGTCGTCATAACAATACAGGGTAGACTTCTTGTTACGCACCCGAAAGAGCGGGGTCTGCAATACAAAGAGGTGCCCCTGTCGGATAAGCTCAGGAAAGAATTGTAAAAAGAAGGTGATCAGAAGCAGCCGAATGTGCATACCGTCGACATCCGCATCGGTAGCGATGACTACTTGATTGTAGCGCAGGTCTTCTAAATCTTCTTCAATACCCAAGGCTGCCTGAATGAGGTTAAACTCTTCGTTTTCATAAACCACCTTGCGGGTAAGCCCAAAGGTATTGAGCGGCTTTCCTTTTAGGCTGAAGACTCCCTGAAACTGTACATCCCGTGCCTTGGTGATGGAGCCACTGGCCGAGTCTCCCTCGGTAATGAAAAGCGTACTTTTAAATTTTTCTTTGTGCTTACTACTAAGATGGATGCGGCAATCCCGCAGTTTACGGTTGTGCACCTTGCTCTTTTTTGCACGCTCCCGGGCAATTTTTTGAATACCTTTAAGTTCCTTCCGTTCCCTCTCACTGCGCTGAATTTTTTCCTGCAAGGCATCCGCGGTTTCGGGATTCTTGTGGAGATAATTATCGAGCTTTTCCTTGAGGAAATTTCCGACAAAGGTGCGGATGGTTTCGCCATCCGGAGAAACGGTCAGCGAACCGAGTTTGGTCTTGGTCTGCGACTCGAAAACAGGTTCCTGTACTTTAATACTGATAGCAGCTACGATCCCGCCCCGGATATCACCTGCCTCAAAGTTCTTTTTACAAAAGTCGCGGATGGTCTTGACCACTGCCTCCCGAAAAGCCGCTTGGTGAGTGCCCCCCTGGGTGGTGTGTTGGCCATTAACAAAGGAGAAATAATCTTCGCCGTACTGATCCAAGTGAGTGAAGGCCACTTCAATGTCATTCCCCTCGATATAAATAATAGGATACAGAGGAGTCTCGGAAATATTTTCTTCTAGAAGGTCCTTCAGTCCATCTTTGGACCGGAAGCGCTTCCCGTTGTACCGGATGATCAACCCGCGGTTTAAATAGGTGTAATAGCGGAGCATCCGCTCGACAAATTCATTGCGGTAGCGGTACTTTTTGAACATGGAATCATCGGGAACATAGGTGATCTGAGTTCCATTTTCTTCCTTGGTGGACTTGTTCTTTTTATCAATCGATTGCACATCGCCGCAGGCAAATTCAATCCTGCGGGTTTCCCCTTCGCGGAATGCCTGAATATCAAACTTGTTGGACAGGGCATTGACCGCCTTGATGCCGACACCGTTTAAACCAACCGATTTCTTGAAAGCTTCTGAATCATACTTCGCACCGGTATTAATCTTACTGGAACAGTCGAGGAGCTTTTCCAGAGGAATGCCCCGGCCAAAATCCCGCACGGTTACAATTTGGCCATCACACTCCACCTCGATTTGTTTACCAAAGCCCATCACAAATTCATCGATGCAATTGTCGAGAACCTCTTTGAGCAGAACATAGATACCATCATCCTCGGAGGAACCGTCCCCGAGTTTGCCGATGTACATACCCGGACGCAAACGGATGTGCTCCTTCCAGTCGAGCGACTTGATGCTGTCCGCTGTATATTTGTGGTCAGCCATATTTCCCTAAATCCAATTCCACATTATCAGTTTATTAGAAGCCTCCCCCCACTTGTCCACTTGAAAATCATTTTGGGAATAAAATCCTTGCAAACCAGGCCAGCGAGGTAAGAGAAAAAGAGCCATCCTTTCTCCCCACCCCATGAAAACAATACGCAACTACCTCCTCGCTTTTTCCCAGTTGGGAGACCACCGCTTATGGAAACCCATTCTCTGGGCCACCCTTCTTAGCCTGGTTACGATATTAATGCTCGCGGTGATTGGCGGGGCATTTCTTTTTCAAATGTCCAGCATTCTTTCCACCAAGCTGACGGGATGGATGGCGTGGGCGGACGGTTGGCTTGAAGGGCTCGCCGCCGTCCTAGGAATCTTCTTCGTGGGCATGGTGGGCTACTTCTTTCTGGCAACTGTCTTTGCCGCATACCTTGGCCTTTTTATTGACGACGCTCTCGATGCCGTCAGGGAAGCCCACTACCCGGATTCGGCCTGGATTCAGCCGCCGGGAATGATCGAGTCCAGTGTAGCCTCCCTCAAATTCATTCTCTGGAGCCTGTTTGTATACATTATCGCCTCGCCCCTTCTATTAATCGCTTTCTTCATCCCGCCCATCGGTCTTGTCTTACAGATTTTACTGGGTGGGCACCTCCTTGGGCGTGAATATGCCCAACTGGTAGAACTGCGAATCCCCCGGGAGCACCGCCTGCGCAAGGCTGGCAGTCTCAGTCATGGGGCGTTCGCCTCTTTTCTGTGGCTCTTTCCCTTTATCAACCTGATTGCCCCCCTGCTTTTGGCTTGTTCCCTAGTCCACGCCCGCTTGAGCAAGAACACCGACAACTTATCGAAGTAGAGTTCCTTACCCAACTACCGGGAAAACTCCCCCTTAAAACGGGGCCCCACCGTGGTGCCATTTACATCCCACTCTTCGATTAGTCCGATGGGCAGACCCGCGACATATTTGCTGCGGGTTTTCATTTCACCAGAGGGATGAAAGGTTACCCCGACTCCCTCATAGGGAGCATCCTGCCCCCGTTTATACCAAAGACCATCTTTTTTTTGAATCAGCTCTTTATCCTGATCCAGAAAGGGAAGTGCATCAAGGTTCTCTACTTCCTTGGACTGTACATTAAAGGATTCCACGCTGCACTGACTAGGCAACCACATCACCATCAGGGCCATGAGGGCAAAAGCGAGAATCCACCAAAAATAAGGCGACGAATAAATACGGGACCGCAATGAGGGCTCCGGGGCTTCCGGCGGGGTAGGAAAAATATCTTCGTTCTCGTTCATTCAGGGGATCAGCAAACCCTAGTAAGGACTAATTTAGCAAGGCATAAAGAAAAATATTCGTGCCCAGCCTCGCATAAAAAGAATGGGCATAGTTACTGATCTCCTCGCCTGAGTAATACTTATAGATTCGCCATCTCCCCGTTGGTTCCCGCACCCAAAGTGGACGTTGCCCAGGCATAACAAAAATTTCATCCTGTAGACCATCCTCCCGGGTCACCTCGAAAGTATTACCTGCAAAAGAGGCAAGTTTGAGAGTTTCATCAAAATTATCTGCTGATTCCCGGATACGAAAAGAAATCGGGGGAATCCACGATCCAAATTCATCCCTCCCCCAACCCATCGCACAGATAGGAGAGGCAAGGCAGGCCAGCCTCCCGTTTATTTTAATACCGACGAGGGAGTAGGTACCTTGGGGCCACTTCTCCTGCTCCACAAAAGTAAGCACGGTCTCGGGCAGGCGCTTCTGCTCTTTTTCCAATTGGAGGTCCTCGTTGGTGGGCAGTCCCTTGTAAAAGGTGCGAAAGATTTCGTGATTCCGGGCGAGGGGGATGAAGGGCTTCTCCGGAAAAATCCGGGAGAACCACTCCCCCACTTCCGGCCTTTCCTCCCAGGCAGCATAACTGTGACCAAGATCCGTCCCCAAAAAAGATGCCTTGATCCCGGCATCCAGGTAGAGAAAACCACCGAGTTCGAGGTATTGGCGAAGAGCATCATTTTCCTCCACCGAAAAATCAAAATTGGGCAACTCGTCACAGTTGATGTAGAGAATGGGGTTTTCAAAAAGCCTCTCATCAGTGAGGGACTGAATGAAGAGCGGGTCCTGGTCAAATTTCACCCGGGCATGTTCGTTCATGAAAGCAAGCAGACTGGGCAGAGCGTCAGGATAACGGATTCTCAAATTCCCATCCCTCCGCAATTGCATCACCCGAATGGAAGAACTCTCAACTTGCTCACTCTGACCAAAGGAACAGGGGACCGCCCATGCACAAACGAACACAATCAGGATATATCGTACCGACCTCATGGTAGCGGAACCCTCATTCGCTGAAGCTCGATACGAATTACCTGAGCAATTTTAGTCGATGAGTTTTTTGATAAATAATCCCTGAGAATGGCGATGCCCTCCTGGCTGTTGGTCAGCAAGCCATCCATGGCTGCACGCTGAATAGCATATTCCTGATCGAGCAGGGATTGCTGGTGTATTTTTTCCCACCCCTGCGTTCTCAGCTTTGCCAAGACCCGCAGAGTGGTGGCACGAACTAGGTTGTCCTCATCAATCAAAAGATCGAAAAATGTGGCCTCCACGGCATCCGCTTGGGCGGAAAGCAGGCTTTCCGCACCAAAGACACGGACATCGGCATACCTGCTGTCGATGAGCGTACGGATCTCGGGTTCCCCCAACTCCGGCAGCCTGCCACGCAAGGTGGCCAAAATGGCCGAACGCACATCCTCATCCCTGTCCGTTAACGCAGGCAACCATACCTGCGGGGCATTCCAGCTCTCAGTAAAGGAAATATACCTCTGCCAAGCACGAGAGCGCAATTTCCCGCTGGCATGACTGGTGAGGGATTTATAGATGCGGTTGCCATCCTCTCCCAGGGAGGAAAGCCCATAGAAAATTGATTCCACTTTTCCACTCAAAGCGGGGGATTGTAACAGAAAGGCCTCGATCTTTTCTACCATTTCATCGGATAACTTTTCCCCAAATCGAGCAATTTCCACCGCCGCCTGTGCTGCAATTTCAATCGAATCATCCGTCATCATTTTTCTGAGCACTCCTCGGTAGAGAGGATGGGAATGACCGAGTTGCCGGACCACAGAGACCACCTTGGTACGAATGCCGAGGTCACGGTGGGAGGCGAGCAACTCTACTTTTTCGAAAACGGTGGAATCTTGAGGATGCAGTCTTACCTTATCGAGAGCGACTAATAGCACACCTGGGTCTTTGTCAGAGAGGAGGACACTCAGAGTATCCGGAAAGATAGGTAAACGGAGGTTGGAATGGTACTTGAGCATGTTTTGCCTGACAATCGAATCGACATCGAGAAGGGCATCGACCGCCAATTTGAATAAGTCCTCCCGGAGATTGGCCGGCACGGAACGGAATACCATCCGCCCATTCACCAAGGTGCGCTCCACTCCAGAGCGCATCAAACCGATGGAGAGACGAGGAATCATCGCAGTCACTTCCCTTCTTACCTCCACATCCGGATCCCCCACTTTGGAAAATATCTTTTCGGTCAGGGCCCGATCGGAAATCGGTTGCCCGGAATCAAAATGTTCAATCAGTGAAACAATGCTGGCACGCCGAACCAGGGCACTTTCATCATCCAACCCCTCCAGCAGGAGGTAAGTGCCTCGGGCGTTGGGGTATTTCCCCAACAACTTCGCCGCCCCCAACCGGTCTCCATCCTGGGAGGACTTTAGTTTTTTCTCCGCTTCATCGAGGGTCTTCTCGAGATTGGAACGTGGCGGAGGAAGAAGAATCGACTGATTCTGCTCGGCGGGTTCATTTGCCAGGGGGAGGTCCGGGGATTCAGCATGACAAAGCGGAGCGAGCAGACCCCAAAGCGGGCGGGCAAAGTATTTCATCGCAAGCCCTCCTTCCTTCTCCAGATCCACTCTGTGCCGGCGAGCAGAAAGAGGAGTACAAATAAGGGCCAAATGTCAGCAAGGTCACTCCTGCGAGAGACCGTGGGCAAATTCTCCGACAACCTGGGCATCCACGACCGATCAAAGCGATCAATTTCGGTGAATTCGCCACCCGTCATCGTGGCAATCATCTGTAGGTCGCGAGAGTTGTAGCGGACATCCCTCGCCTCTTCGCTGGAATCTTTTACCCTGAAATGGGAGGTGTGCTCTATCGTTTCCCCGTCGGGAAACTTAAGTCGATAATCCACCCGATAGCTCCCTGCGTGGGCGGGTTTGAGTTTCCCGGTGTATGCCCCGGCCTCCCCTCCCTGCGGATAGAGGTTGAGGAAAAGGCTGTAATCACCCGGGCCAGAAATGTTTGCCTCAATCATTGCATCCAATGCCGGCTCAAAATTACCTCCCAGTGCTTCCACTTGAAGCAAAACTTCCGATCCTCGAAAAATTTCATTGTCTAAATTTTCCACCTTTAAGCGCTCCACTGCACCCGACCCCAACCATTCCACCACCCCCTGCCAAAAAAGAGTAAACTCCCGGTTACTCTCCGGATTGCGCAATGCGCGCCGCCAGTCCCCAGGGGATCCCCAGTAAGCAGACTTCCCTGCCCCGTAAGCCTGGACAACGAGGACTGATTTTTCCGGGTTACCCCGGAGGTTGACACTCCGGCGGGCTGCCGGGTTAACACGGGTGACCAAAACAGAAGGTATACTGTGCGGGAGAAAGTTTTGCCACTGTTCGATTTTTTTCTGATCCAAAAACAGGGGGTCGCTCAGCACCTCGAGCGATAAATCCTGCTTGGACCGTAAATCATCTCCGGCAATTGCGGGGAGCAGACCCCCAAGACTCGCCCGGCCATCTTTCAACGAACCATAGCTGAGCAGACCACCGCCTCTTTTTTGAACATAATCCTTGAGGGAGGAGATAATCGTGGAATTGAGCTCAGCAAGGCTACCCAGGTCAAGCACCACCACATCAAACTGCATCCAAAACTCGGGATCATCTGAAAAGCCAGCCACGGAAAGATTTTCCCCGACGGTGTGAAATACGCGCTCGCTCAGCTTGATTTGGGAATTTAACTGAAAACGCTCCGTCGCCAGGCTTCGTTTGATAAATGGATACAAGGGACTGAGGTGGTTGGACAAATGTAACACAGAAAAGAAATTGGGCGGACGCACAGGCAGGGAGAGAAAATCCTCATTATCTGAAGGATCCACATCTCCAACCAGTTGTGAAACCAACACCTGGTAGTTTTGAACCCCAGCAACCCCTACTAACTGGGGTTGGAACTGAATCGTTCGCCCCTCTCCGCCAAGGAGGGTCATATTGAGTTCATCCACCGGTTGTTCATCAGACCAAAGCTCTACCTTGCAGGTAACCTTTCCTGCAAAGGCATTGACCACCCTTGCATCCAATACAAATTCTTCCTTCGCGGTCACTGAGGTAGGTGGGTCGACAAAGCAAACGCTAAGATTTCCCGTCTCCCGCAATTCTCCGACGCCAATAACATTGACCGGGATTCCCTGCTCCCGGTACGCTTGGGCCACCTTTACCGGAGAGGTACCAAGGTTATTCCTTCCATCAGAAAAAAGAACCACTGAGGAGAGAGGCACCTCATTTTCCTCCTCCAGTAAATGGCTCAGGGTGTCGCCCAGAGCAGTCTGGGCAAAATCTTCAGCAACCTGCAAAGGACCGGAACCAATTGGCCAATTTTCACTGGCAAATCCCCTGCTTTCAACATGGCCATAGGTGGAGCGCAGGGACTGCACCCACGAACCTGAATCCCCGCTTAGAAGATGAGGGCGAACCAACTCGACCCGAGTCTTTCCATTCGCCTGATCCCGGGTGTTCATACTTCCAGAGAGATCAACCAAGGAAAGCACGCGAACCGATGAAGGATCGGGCGTGCTTTGTATAAGATGGGGTCTGAGTACCAAGATAAGGAGGAGGACAGCGACCATTCCCCTGACCGCAATCATCATCCATGCCTGTCCTGCCGAGAGGGTGCGTAAAAGCCGCCTTCCGTGCCATCCGAGAACGAGGATGAACAAAAGCACGGGAACAACAAGCCATTCGACATCATAGGGCCAATCAAATCCAAACCCGCTCATCATTTGCCCTCCGCGATCCTCCGAAAATATTCCTCCACCTGCTTCCGGTAGCGGGCAGGTGCCCTGGTTGCCTGCTGGTTTCTCTGGAGATGGTTCTCCACTGCCTCTTGCCAGAAAAATTGCTCAATTAACTGGGTGGCCTGCTCCACCGCACCAGCAGAGAGGGAACGGGCACTATTTAAGTCCTCTGAAAAGGCGGCCGCTTCGAACATACTGGTCAGATTCAACAACCTCTGATCTTCTTCGGACTGCGGAAGGTTGCCGATTGAGCGTGCCGCCTCCTCACTCATTTCCCTCAGTTCCCCCTCACCCAACGAACCAAGCCGGTCCTGCATCTCCTCAAGATGCTCGGCTAGGTTTGCTAATTCCGGGTTGTTTTCGTTTCTTAATTTGTCTTCCACTCCCTGCAAATCTTCCTCCAACCCACCAAGGGCATCCTCGACCTTTTCCTGCTCCCTGCCCGCCTGGGGGAATCCCTCATAGAGCAGAGAGTTTGACGCCCGACGGCCCGATTTCTCGAGCCCCTCATCCTTTGCCTCGCCCAGACCCTTGAGCAGGTCCTCCGTCGCCCGCTCCTGGTATTTGCCCAACGAACGGGCGGCCTGGTCTATTTTTTCAAGAAGGTCATTGATCTCCTGATTAATTGCATCCTGCTCCTCTTTCAGCCCCGGGCCCTGTCCGGCGGATGCTTCCCCGGTCTCGGAGCGGAGTTGGGACTGGGCGGAACCGAGCTGCTCCGCCTGCTTGGTCAGCTGGTCTATCATATCAGCGGCAATTTGCGACATCTCACTATTGATTCTTTGCCTGGCCCGGCCGAGGGCATCAGCGGCCAGCTCTCCATGGGGCTGGGCATCCTGCGGCCTGTCCCTACGAAGATCACCCGCACCCTCTTTCATCTCGCTACCTGCTTCCTCCAATTCAGAAACATCACCGAGCCTGCCCGTGCGGTCATATTTCCTGTCTTTAAAAGACTCTAAGTCCCGCCTCAATTTCTCCTGGTCATCGGAAAGTTTCTGGTTCTTTTGCCCCTCCTGTCCGGAGCGTACCGCTTGACCGATTCCCTGGTTGATCTCATCCTGCCTCTGTTCAAATTCCTTGATTTCCTCCAGGTCCTCCGCGAGCTCCTTAAGTTTTTCGGAAGGGTCCTCACTCGATTGGGTTTGCTCGGTCTCCTCCTGCTGCTCACCCTCCTCACCTTCCGACTTTTGGGGCTGTCCCTGCCCCTTGGCCTTCTGTTTTTCCATTTCCTGAAGAAAGGCATAGAGCTGGACCAGTTTTCTCAAGGTCTTTTCGGTGGGTTCTAGGGAGAGCTCCAATTCCTCCTCGCCGGCATAGATTTCTGTCTGTTCTATATGGTAAGTCGCTTCGTTAAGAAGTTCACCCAAGTCGAGGCCGTCGACGATGGGGAACCGGCCCTCAAACTCATCGTACACCTTGGTCATATCGTGCTTGAGTTCAAGGGCATCGGTGGAAATCTCCAGAGATTGACTCTCCCGCTCGCTGCCCTCCTCCAGCATGGCGTCGTAGGTATCCCTGATCATTTTTTTGGTGCGGTTGATAAATTCACGCACGGGAATTTCTTTGGTATCCTGCCCCATATCCCCACCCTCAAACTGGCTGTCCGAAGAATTTCCTTCAGGTGGAAGGATCTCTATAAAGTAAACTTCCGAACGGGCGATCTGTCCCTCCGGTTCCTTATTATCAACCGCAAATGCCATGTAGGTAAGTACGTCCCCCACCGCCAGGGCATAATTACTGAGATCCATAATGCCAGTGACCGCTTTTTCGCGTTCGACCGGGTCGACAAACAACGCATCCTCGAATTTCTCCCCATCGTGAGATACATGGAGGCGGATATCAGCCACACCAAAATCATCACTTGCATAGACTTCGATGAGCAAAGGATCTGCATCCACCGCAAGCTCCAGGTCCTTGGCAGGGTCGGTGATCTCGACCAGGGGCGGGTTATCGGGGATGGGGGACAGGATCACCTCATCGTGCATCACCTCCGCACGGTGAGGGAAGTCAACATCCTCAAGGCTCAACCTCCCACGCCATTCATCTAGCAAGGTGTACTCCCAGGAAAAAGTTACGCTGCCCTGCTTTTGCAGGCTGTAATTCCCCTCTATTGTGTAGAGATTTGCAGCTATATTTGGCGGAAGGTTTTGGGTGCGCACAAGCAAGGAAACCTCACTTCCCTCTGGTACCTTTATAAAGCCAAAACCATCATGGGAAAACTTGTCCAAATTCATGTAGGAGGGCGGAACGATATTCCAGGAGGCAAATTCGAGAACCGGAGGATCAAAGGGGCTCAACGCATACCACTCACTTTCCAGGGACTGGGTGGTGATCCGGTAATCCACCTTTTCGGTAATCGCAGGTAGCAAAAACTCCACCTGATTAAGAGACTGACCGGAAATCATCGGTGTGCGGGTGGAGGAACCACGACTCCGAGTCTCCAACCATGCCTGCACCTCTCCGCGGTGAGGTCGTAAAATTTCTGCGAAGATGGACACATCTGCTCCCCTACTAAACTCCGCATCCGGTGCCAGCACCTCCACCTGCGGACGGTTGCTTAAGCCCGTGCTGACGACAATCCCAGGATCCCCGCTTAGAGAATCGATCATTTTCTTGACCGGGCTACGTTCGAGGTTCCACCAGGACAGCAACACACCACAAACAAAGCCAAGTACCAGGAGGTTCCAAAAAGATGAACCGAGACCGAGGCTCAAACGCCAATCCACCTGCCCGCTCAGGGTGCCCATTTTTAAAAGTGCCCTTCTTTCCATTAGGTTGGGCGGGGATCTTTTCTGCTCAATTTCAACCGCGGTATTGAGCAGGTCACGCAATGCGGGATTGGTCGACTCTACCTTGCTGGCAAGATTATTGAGCGAGGGACGACCGATCCATGAATAGAGGACGATTCCCAAAATGAGCAGGAGAGACAGTCCTGCGACCACCGCCACCCACAAGAGAGCATCCGTCTCGCGGATGGGTGCGTAAGCATCGTAGAGGTCAAGAAGCAGGAGTAAGCCCGACCAGGCAAGAAAGCCGACCACCAGCGAAAAGAGCGAGCGTGCAAAAAGAAAAAAGCGGGCTTCCTTGTTTAGTCTGTCGATGAAACTAGGCATGGAGGAGAGGATCGTTTGCGCTATTTTTGTGTGCTGGCTTGGCAAGGATGTTTTCCAAGAGTAAAAAAAGGAAAATGGCTCCGGCTATCCACACCCACAGGGAGGTATCCCTGTTTTTTGCCATAAAGGAGGCCTTGTCTACATCTGCAGAAGTGGTCTGATTGTAACCCCTTATATGTTCGGAAATTTCAGAAACTGTAAAGACTTCCGGCATGGACTCTGCAATGGGCAGAACCACCTCCACCCAGTTGCTTCCCCTCTTGAAAAGACCGGGCTCGCGGGCCACAAATAGATCGTCCCCCTCCCCCAGCACTTCCCCTACTTCAAGCCTCACACGGGAGGTGTCCTTTTCCAGAGAGTGCCCAAATCCACCCAACTCGACAAGGAGGGGCAGAAAGGAATTACGTACAGGCAAATCCGTCCAGTCTGGAAGCAGGCGAAAGCTAAAGAGCACCAACCTCCCCCCGGAAGGATATTCCTTGCAAAGAACCAGGGGGTGCCCTTCCCGGTCCCGGAGTGGTACGATCAGCCCCGCTTCGAGCTCTTTGTACACGAAAAATTTCCGGATTTGGGAAAGGTACAAGTCACGGGAGGAATCTCCCGAAAAAACCTCATTCAGCCTGCCATGCTCAGGAAGGGTGTCGATCCGGAAAGGGGCCATCCGGAAAGGGGTGCGCGCAAACCGCACAAATGTATAATTAAGCAAGGAGGAATCCCTCAGTACCTGGTTCATCCGCACGGGAGATTCCCCGGGAGTGAGCAATACCGTGCCCCCTTCGTCCAGAAAGCGTTGAACGGCCCCGATCTGGGCACCCTCATTCATCCAGTCCGAACAGCCAAGAATTGCCAGAAGGGAAAGGTTCGAAGACTCCGGTGACAACCGCAACTTATCCGCAAGAGTGACGTCCACTTCCCACCGGCTCCAACCTCCATCCCCAGCACTCTCAAGTGCGGTTCCCAAGTAGGTCATTTCCTGAGCATCCATCTCCTGAGGATCAGGGGGCAACCAAAAGCCAAACTTTTTGGCAGGCGGAGGGGTAAGCCAGATCGTCCGGTTGTTGTCGATGGGCAGGTTGTCTTCCTCCTCCAACTTGACGGTGGCCTGGGCATAATCCCCGACGGGCATGACGAATTGTACCTGAGCAGTGCCGACACTGGGAAGCCTGACGGTTTGCACCATCTTCAACTCTGCCCCCGCATGCAGCGATACCTGCGTTTCGACAGGTTCGGTGTCCCAATTTCGAACCACAGCCCATATCCGCAACTTGTCCGCCCCGACCGGTACGACCTTTGCCTCCACCACCGCCCGGTTGCCCAAGCGGGAGTGCGGGGATTGGGCATCGTGCCCGACCGGCATGATCCGCACGGCGATGCCCTTGGCGGCGAGGTCACTGTAAACGCCCTGCCAGTTTGACTCCTGAAAGTCGCTGATCAAAAGGATTTCTTTTTCGCCATCCCTGGCTGCAAATAGATCCGTTATCCTGCCAAAAAGAGATTGCCCACTTCCTGCATCAAAGCCAGGTCTCAACGATTGGACTAAGGTAAGCAACTGGTCGACCGGTGTGCCCATGCTGTGTTCTAAGATCTCTCCGCTTCCAAAGGTAAGTAGACCGAACTGAGTAGATGGAACCTGCAATTCCTCGACAATTTTCGATTTTGCTTCCTCCCACCCCCCCCATCCGGACATGCTGGGACTGCGGTCCAGTACGATCAAGCAGGACTTCTGGGTATTGGGTGAAATGATGCTGGCCGCCTTGAAATAGGGATCAGCAAGCAGGAGGGCAATCAGGGAAAATAAGGCACAGCGCACAAGGAGCAATACCCAGTCGCTCGGCCGGCGTCTGCCTGTCCTGGGAATGCTGGAAACCCGCAAAAACCGCAATGTGGGAAAGCGTTTCTTATTGGTAATCTGCCGGTATGCCATGTGGGCGAGGATGGGCAGGCCCAAGGCAAGGGCGGTCCACAAAGCCAAAGGTTGCCCAAACTCAATCATCTTTTCCTTCCCCGCAGTCCGATAAACTGGTGAAGCACATAGCCGAGATCATCCGTACTGAGAACCGATTCAAAGTCGACCGAATTCTCCCTGCAAAGGCGGCTTACTTTTTGCTTATGATCAGCGACTTTATTTTGCACCTCCTCACTGATCAATTTTGGCGAGGTCGAAATTTCCGCTACCCCTTCCATTTCCACAAAGCGAAGTGCCTCCGCCTGTGGCAGGGTACTTTCCTCAGCATCCAGAACCTGAACACAGAGGCATTCATAGGAGGAAGAACGGGCAAACCCCAATCGTGCAGGGAGAAGGTCCTCGTTTTCTAAAAAGTCTGACAAATAAACCACCAGGCACCGCTTCGGTATGCTCGCCTGAATTTTTTCCCAGGCAGTCGCAGAAAGATCGGTCCCGCCAACTTGCATCCCTCCCATCGCAGCGAGCAGGCGGTGGAAGTGCCCCCGCCCACTTGAAACGGGAAGGAAAACCGGGCTTTGCTCGGAACCTCCAACCACGCCCACCTTATCGCCCTGTCGAAAGGCAAGATAAGCAAAACAGGCAGCCAGCATTTGAGCATACTTAAACTTCGAACACCCGGCATGCTCCCCTTTGTAGCCCATGGATGCGCTGCCATCCAAAATTAAACAAACCGAAAAATTGGTGTCCTCCTGATAGGTCTTTGAAACCAACTCATCCCGCTTCGCATAAACTTTCCAATCGATTGATTTCAAGTCCTCTCCTGCCTCATAGGGACGGTATTGAAAAAACTCCGCTCCCCGCCCCTGCCTCACACTTCGATGCACTCCAAAGATTGCCCCGTCCACCACCACGCGGGCAAGCAGAGACAAGTCCTTGATCCGGGTCAAGTGAGACGGATCGAGCAAGGCACTATCAGAGGTCGCAACCAAGGCAGAGTGGAGTCGGGAAGATCGAAATGATTACGCGGAAATGTTGGCCAATAGATGAGCGATGATCTCATCCGCCCCAACTCCCTCAGATTCAGCTAGAAAGCTGGGCAGAATGCGGTGGCGCAGTGCGGGAACCGCCAATTTCTTAATATCCTCGCAGGATGCATTGGCCCGCCCATCGAGTAAGGCCTTCGCCTTGGCGGCAAGTACAAGGGCCTGAGAACCACGGGAGCCTGCTCCCCACTTTGTGCGGGCAGATGTCCATTCGTCACAGCTTTCCGAACCGGGACGGGATGCCGATGCCAAACGCACAGCATAGGAAACCACATTTTCTGGGGCAGGCACTTGGCGGGTGAGGTTTTGCAACACCTCAATTTCGGGCCCACTAAGCACCGCCTCCGGCAAAGACCTGGAGTCTCGGGTGGTTTCTCCAACCATTTTGATCTCATCCTGCTCGGAAAGATATTCAATCACTGGATTCAACAAAAAGCGGTCGAGCTGGGCTTCGGGCAAGGGATAGGTACCTTCCAGTTCGATAGGATTTTGGGTGGCGAGCACAAAGAAAGGAGATTCCAGAGCCCGGGTCTGCCCGGCAACCGTCACCTGTCTTTCCTCCATTGCCTCGAGCAGGGCGGCCTGTGTCTTGGGGGGCGTGCGGTTGATTTCATCCGCGAGTACAACCTGGGAAAAAATGGGGCCGGGAGAAAAGCGGAAACTGCGCTTCCCGGTTGCGGGGTCCTCATCCACCACCTCCGATCCGACCACATCGGCGGGCATAAGGTCGGGGGTGAACTGAATACGCTTAAATCCCAGGGTCAGACAGTTGGCGAGGGTTTTGACAAGCAGGGTTTTGCCCAACCCGGGAATACCTGTAAGCAGGCAGTGTCCCCGAGCAAGCAGGGTGATAAGCAAATGCTCAATCACCATGTCCTGCCCGACCACTCCCTTTTTAATTTCGCCGAGTAAGCGGTCGCGTGTCTCAGATAATTTATCAAGTGCCTGTTCGGCTGTTGTTTCTGTCGTCATAAGTAGTAGTTCGTTCTAATCACACCAGTTCCGCATACAAATCCGCATGAAGTGAAAATGTCCCAATAAAAGGCGGCTTAAATAAAAAGGGGCAATCAAAGCTGCCCGGTAATTCTTTGTAAGCGTTCCCATTCCTCAATAAAGCGTAGCAGATGGGGCCGATTTTGCCCGGTTTCCAATTCCAGTAATTCGCGGACCAGCCTCTGCTCCTCGATGTACTGCTCGGTGGATAGAAGACCTGAAAAATGGGCAATTCTCGCCCAGAGAAGGTGCGTGGTAAAGGCATCAAACTCGTTGTACTCCACAATCTCGTCCAGCTTTCCCTCCAACCACATCTGAGCCACGGAATCTCCACTCACTTCCAATTTACCGGGAATCCCGCTAAGGGTGGCCGCCTGGTGCAGGGTTGGACGATCCCGGAATTGTCCCATCGCATCGGCCAAGTCCACATTGTAATCGGAATTCCTCGCATCAAAGTAATCCACTCCTTCCCATGGCTTGTTTGGACGATCAGAAAACCCAAATCCGGGCAATCCCTGAACAATGGCGCGCTGTACGATGATGGGTAGGTCTGCCTGCGCAGAATTGTATCCCACCAATTGGGGCTTTCTGCGACCGACCGATTTCATAAAGCTGGAGAGAATGGTCTTCTCCGAGGATTTTTCCGGATCGGAGGGATCTACGGGAAGCGATATGAGTTTTAGGCTTGGAGGTCCGCCTGGGGCACGCTCTCGAAGTATTCCGGCAAGCGAGACAATTCGGCAAAGAATCGTCTTAAGGTAGGGCTGAAAGTCAACCGGATCTCCCTCCTTGCGGGCACTCGCCCAGAGAGCTTCAAAGGATCGAGATGCCTCCCCGCCCGGATCATTGGCAGTGGGGCAGTCGTGCAGAATTTCAGCGGATTGCGGATCGGGGATCCATTCCACATCAAATGAAAATACGCTGTCTGCGAGTGTCTTGAGCATCAAACAAAAAGCACAGCACTTAGCTTGCGATCAAATCACCCACCTGTGCCAGCTTTTCCTCTAAAAAGGAATCGGAATCCATGACTCCCTCGGGAAGGGTCAAAATTTCAGGACGGTCTTCACCCACCAGAACAGTGTGCTCAAAATGGGCAGAGTATTTACCATCCACCGCGAGTGCCGTCCAACCGTCCTTGGCCATACGAATATGAGAACTTTCCATATTAACCATCGGTTCAATGCAAATGGCCATGCCCTTACGAAACTGGGGACCATTGCCTGACCGGCCAAAGTTGGGGATCTGTGGGTCCTCGTGAAGGGAACGCCCCACCCCATGGCCGACAAAATTCGTGATAATCGCAAATCCGGCTTTCTCCACATGAGTTTGTACGGCATGTGAAACATCGCCCACCCGATATTTATGCAGGGCCTGCCTGAGTCCGATATAGAGAGATTCTTCCGTAACCTTGAGCAATCTCTCCACCTCCGGATCCACCTGCCCGACTGGTAGGGTGCGGCAGTTATCACCGATAAAACCATTTTGACGAATGCAGACATCGACGGAGATTACATCGCCCTCCCGCAAAATCCGTTCCTTCACCCCGATCCCATGCACCACCTCGTCATTCACCGAAAGACAGGTGTAAGAGGGAAAGATACGATGCCCGGAACGGTAGCCCTTGCAGGCACTTTTCACCCCGAGTTCGTCCATTAATTGCCCGCCCTTCTCATCAATTTCAAAGGTGCTCATTCCCGGGCGGACAAATTTGCACAACCTGTCCAAAACGAGGGCAGCGGACTTACCTGCTTCACGCATCTTTTGTTTGTCTTTGAAGCTTTTACAAATCACAATCTTATTTCTTTTACGAATGCTTCCATTCAGCAACCCCAAAAAGCACCTGAATCGAAATGTAAAACGCGAATTTGGGTTTGATCCTTCTTGTATTCAGCAGTAACTCCTCCCCTATGCGGAATCGAATCTTCTCTCGGAGCGGTCGTTCTTGGCAATCACTTGCCTTTTGCCTGCTGACTTTGCCCCTCCTTTTCATCCCCCGGACTGAGGGAAAAGTTTCGGACCCACTCGTGTGCTTCATCGGCACCACGGCCGGTGAGAGAGGAGGGATTTATCAGGTCGATTTCGATTCGGCAAACGGGCGTTTTTCGGGTGCACGGTTGGTCGCAGAGGCGAGTAAGCCCAATTTCCTGACCTTTCATCCGCATCTCCCCAAACTCTATGCGGTCGCCAGTTGGGGAAATGCTACAGGTGTTATCGGATACGACATCTCCTCGAACAACAACCTCGCAGAATTCGCCCGCACCTCCAATCCGGACGGCCCGGGGTGCCATATTGCCGTGCATCCCACGGGAAGATTTCTGCTCACAGCACAATATGGAGGTGGCTCGGTCGCCCTGTTTCCACTCGACCCCAAGGGGAAAATGGGATCGCCCATAATAACCGAGCATAGTGGCGGGTCGGAGGTCCACGGAAACCGGCAAAATTCGCCACATCCTCATTGGTGCGGCTTCTCTCCATGTGGAAAGTACGCCCTAGTCCCAGACCTCGGACTGGATCAGGTAGTCATTTACAAAGTTGATCAGGAAGCACTACGCCTTGTCTATCACGGAGAAGCAATTGCCGCCCCAGGCAGTGGCCCTCGTCACCTCCGGTTTTCAAAAGACGGAAAATTAATTTATCTTCTCAACGAACTCGACCTGACTGTTCACACCTTTGCATGGGATGCAAAATCAGGAAGAGCCAATTCGTTCTCCATTGTCCATACCCTTACGGAAGAGACAAAATCAAAGGAATCCTTCAATTCAGCCGCAGAAATTGTGGTCCATCCAAGCGGGTCATTTCTTTACACATCAAATCGTGGACATGATTCTGTCACTGCCTACCGCTTGGACAAAATAGGCCAACCTGAAGTGATCCAAGTTCAGCCAGTAAGAGGAGCATTCCCCAGAAATATTAATATGGACCAAGCAGGAAACTGGCTATTTGCATGCGGGCAGCACTCTGGAACTATTAGTGCTCATAGGGTAAACCGGAATGACGGAAGATTAACCTATCAGAAAGGGGCAATCGCTCGTGTGCCCGATCCTAGTTGTTTGGTTGTATATGAATAACTGTGAATCTGTTTATTATCGCCCGTCAGAAAATTTCTCTTTCTTGACCGACCTTTCCACCAGTTCAGTCATGAATTTTCTACGTTCTGGGCTGGAAATAGTTTCTGCCCAAGTCAAGGCACTCTCGGGATCTGTTTTGTGAATTTTATTCACCAAAGTTTCAATCAGCGGATCCTTATTTACATCAGCAGGTATTTGATTAATCCAGTCGGCCGTTCCCACTGGATCCTGGCTTGACCATTTTTCAGCCACTTCATTCATTGCAGTAATTTTAGAAGGACCAGCAGGCAAGGATTCGGCCCAATTTGCTGCCTGCAATGGATCTTCTTTGGCCCAAAATTTAACAATTTCCTCAACCGCTTTGGTTTTGGAATTTCCTTCAGGCAAGGAATTTGCCCATTCCGCCGCTTGATTGACATCCTTGCGAACCATCTCCCGGGAAACATCCTCGCTAACCGCTACTTTGATTTCTGATTCTTCCATCGAATTGAGCCAATCTACAGCTCGATTCATATCCTCACGGGCAACTTTTTCCCCCAGTTCGCCATAGGCAAAGTTTTGCAGGGAGCCCTCAGGCAAGTTTTCTGCCCAGTGAATGGCCATATCCTCTCCCATACTCCATGCTTTCTCAAAGAGTATGTGAGCAGAACGTCCACGAATCCTCCCATAGGGCAATTCCGTCATCAAATCGGTAGCCCGTGGAAGATCGGTTTCGGAAAGACCGGAAACAATTCCGATGTAGTAGGGATTGTCCTCTCCATCGAAGTTTTCCTTGGCCCAGGAAATCGCCGAACCCGCATCCACCTGCGCCCAACCACTCATGATTGA
>Ga0181559_10002240_pt1 | contig 19142 bp, 15 predicted proteins | sample 011ome_21_FD_133752 | JGI IMG/M metagenome (GOLD analysis project Ga0181559, IMG submission 133752) | Coastal salt marsh microbial communities from the Groves Creek Marsh, Skidaway Island, Georgia - 011508AT metaG (megahit assembly) | ecosystem: Environmental > Aquatic > Marine > Intertidal...
AAGCCCGTATCAAATAAAACCGAGTCGTCTTCGCCTTCGAAGAGGGCTGAAAAGCTCCACTCACCTAGACCTCCGTAGTCTGAAATGTTCGTCGATAGCACCGTGACTTTGTAGGCGTTCTCGCCGAAAGCTGTTGAAGACAAAATGAGTAACAGGGCTAGAAGTTTTTTCATGCTGTTCGCCTACTAAATAGTGGGTGCCCCAATGTTGGCTGACTGCAGTGCTTGCTAATCGAGATCGTCTCGGCTTGGCTCAGTCGTTTATTATTTGAATTGTCCGTTCGCTCCATCCTCTACTCTGCCGAAGGCGGATCGGGATCCAGCTTGTCCTGAGTGCGCAACTCGAAATCACTGGCGTCATGCCGCTCGAGTAGCTGCGACGATTTGGCGCCGTACGGTCGGTTAACCATACGACCCCGTTTTACGGCAGGCCGCTGAGATATCTCATCCGTATACCGCTTCAGATTGGTGTAGGTGTGTGCTTCCAGGAACTCAGCGGCGTTATAGGCTTTTCCTTCAATCACTGACCCATACCAAGGGTAGATGGCCATATCGGCAATGGTGTACTCATCACCGCAGACATATCGGTTGTCTGCTAAGCGCTTATCCAGCAGATCTAGCTGACGCTTCACTTCCATGGCGTAGCGATCAATCGCGTATTCGATCTTCACGGGTGCGTAGGCGTAGAAGTGACCAAACCCACCGCCTAACATCGGTGTTGCGCCCATTTGCCAGAACAGCCAGTTAAGACATTCAGTTCTACCTACATGGTCCTTTGGTATGAACTCGCCAAACTTGTCCGCGAGGTAAAGGAGAATCGACCCAGATTCAAACACCCGCAATGGCGTCTCCTCACTGTGATCCATGAGTGCTGGAATCTTCGAGTTGGGGTTGGCCGCAACGAAGCCGCTGCCGAACTGTGAACCGTCGCCAATGTTGATCAGCCAGGCATCGTACTCAGCACCGGCGTGCCCCTTCGCAAGTAACTCCTCCAGCATGATGGTGACTTTCACACCATTGGGTGTCCCCAATGAATAAAGCTGTAGCGGGTGCTTACCAATGGGCAGCTCTTTCTCTTGCTGAGCACCGGCGGTGGGGCGATTGATGTTCGCAAAGGCCTGGTTGCTGTTTTGTTTCCACTCCCAGACCTTGGGGGGCTCGTAGGTATCGCTCATGGGTTTTCCCTTATTGTCGATTGGCGCGTCTGGTCTCAGTGTAGCGACTCAGTATCAATTCAGCGAATGCAATATTCGCGTGTCGCTTTGTTGGAGCGAGCACGGGGTTTAGTACTAAATCACGGCGACGCGTGAGGTTTTATCGTGGCTGGCTGAGTCATTGGTTTGAGTTCTGACTTAAGTCAGGTGTATTCAATTATCAGGTAGGCCCCGCTGTGTCTGCAGGTAAGTCGCAAAGCTCCCCAGCCAATGGCTCCCCATGTAGTGCATATCGCCTAGTACCGCGGATAAGCCTGCTTTTCGATGCGCCTCTACTGCAGTAGTCAGTGTTGAACGACGTGCATCATCACGCGGCAAGCCAGCGATAATCCCCTCGAGCATCCATGCGCGACTGGTGTTAAGGCCGTCGAGATGAGCCAACTTGCCATCGGTTTTGTCAGTAACAGTCGCCGGTTGTAACCAGGCTTCACCGAGATTGGCATCGAGTTCGGGGAAAAAAGTATCGAGCCACGTACTGAATTCAGTTTCTGTCATGACCCGTCGCATAAGATCAGCTTCGGCGATGCAGGGTGAGAGAAAGTCCTGACCCGAAGGTTCATAGGCTAATGGGCAGTCGCGATCATCGAGGTAGAAGGCTCGAATGCGCGACGTCAGTAGTGACTCAAATGCAACGTTGTCTGCTGCTCGGCTCCAGTCCAACATAAGGCCAAAGGCGAATGCGGTCTGACTGTGTTCGCCCGTTCGAATCGGGTGCGTTAACTTGGGTAGCCACGCGGTCATATTGTTAACCGCAAGCGCCTCGAGAGGCTCCAACTCAGTTAGCCACGACTTGGCTTCGGGGAGTGTTGACTGGCGCAGCTCAGTTGTCAGCTGCAGTAACCACGCGATGCCATAGGGCCGCTCAAAGGAAGTCATGCCGGGCCGTTGATAATTTGCTAACTCTCCGGCGATGTTGTCACGCGTGAAGCTCTGGTTCAGTTTGCTGATTACAGCGGGCCCGTCGATGAGATCTGGATGGGTGTTTAGAAGGCGTACCAGCAGCCAGTGTCCGTGAACAGACGAGTGCCAATCAAAGCAGCCATAAAAAGCGGGATAAAGTTCGCGCGGCGGCTTTAAGTCTTCGTCGCTGCTCATGAAGTGCGCGATCTTGTTGCTGTATTCCTTGTGGATGCAGTCGAGTGCGAGGTTTGCGAATACGGGTACGTACGAGTGTTCATTGTTGGGCAATGGCGCGAACTCGTGCGCTGAGTCATCTGCTGGTGCGCTAGTTGGATCTGCGCAAGCAGATAATACCAACAGGCAAGTCTGGAGTGACATTAGTAATCGAAGTTGCATGGTCAAAACACACTTAGCGAGAAGCACATAACGTAACGGTCGAGTGCTGTGCGGTAAAGTACGGTGTATTAATTTGAGTACATGAAGTTGAATCTCAGGCCCACAAACTAATGGCGAGTCTCAAGTCAATCAGGTAGTTTCGGTTTCGAAACCCTTGAAGGCAGCAGAATATGAAGAATCTAGCTATTGGTCCTATTGGCGAGCCGCTGACATTGCCGAACGGCACCACAGTTCCCCTGTCGCCAGCCTATGCAGCAGGGAATCTTATATTTCTCTCGGGCCAGCTAGCGTTTGACGCAGATATAAAGATTGTTAGCGGCGGCATTGTCGAACAAACCCAGCAGTGTTTGAAGAATATTGAGTCGCTTCTTTTGGAGCTTGGCCTTTGTAAGACTGATATCGTGAAAAGCACCGTATGGCTGGTAGCCAAGGAGGATTTTCAGGGCTTCAACAAGGCGTATTCAGCGTTTTTTGAGGATCACAGGCCAGCGAGATCTTGCGTGTGCTCCGGATTATTGGTCGACGGTGCGCTGATTGAGATTGAAGTGGTTGCCATGGTTAAGGACTGAGTGTTTTGAAGGCGCCGGTAAAGAATCAGAATAATGAAGTCATAAACTTAGTTGGGTTTAGGTTCAGAGAAATTCGGAAGGAGAATGGCTGGACCCTCAGTGAGGTTTCAAAACGAACGGGTATCTCAAAAGGCACCTTGTCGAAACTTGAGAATGGTAAAACGCAGCTGAACTTTAGCAGCGTTAACAAGTTGGCTACTGGATTGCAGTTGCCAGTCAGTGACTTAACCAACCCTCACTCAATTGTTTCCGGTAAACGGGCGGTTACGCGCGCACTGTCGGGAACTGTTTTTGAGAGCGTGGACATGGATTACGAGGTTCTGTGCAGCGATATTGATAACGCGCAGCAGGGCTTCATTCGGGCTGTTGTCAAAGCGAAGGCTGTCGATAGTAATCTTCCTTGGCATAGACACAAGGGGCAGGAGTTCGTTCATGTTTTGCGTGGTGTCCTTGAGCTGCATTGTGAACAACAGCCGCCTCTGACTTTAAACGTTGGTGACAGTGTCTTTTTTGATGCTTCTGTTGGCCACCGCTACATTAGCAAAGGTCAGATCAATGCCGAGATACTGATTACAATGTCACTGAACGGCTATGAAAACGTGGTTGATAGCCTGCCGTAGGTTTCGCTCTCGGGTTTCGTGGGTTGTTTCGAAATCGAAACTTTCATGTTAGTTTATTACTTTTATAGTGAGGGCAACGTATGACGCGGCGCCTATATGACGTGATCGTAGTGGGTGCCGGGATGGCGGGCGTATCGGTCGCCGCCGAGTTGTCAAAGCGCTGTTCCGTCGTTTTGGTTGAGCGTGAGACGCATCCGGCGATGCATGCGACGGGTCGATCTGCGGCGACCTATATACCGAGCTACCGTGCTGAAAACCCTGCGCTCAGGTTGCTTACTCGAGCGAGTGGTAGGTTTTTGAAGTCCCCCCCCGACGGATTTGCGGAAAATGCTCTCTTGAAGTCGCGTGGTCTACTGACGTTGCTCAAAGACATCGACGGTGCGTCATCGAGTCAAGAGCTTGCCGACCTCAATACTCTTCTGGAAGATCCAATTGTCATGCTGCCAGCTAGCGATGTCCGACGTCGCTTGCCGGAACTAAGTGCCGAGTGGCTGAGTGATGCTTGGTGGGAAGCGGATGTTCATGACATTGACGTTCATGGTCTGCATCAGGGGTATCTCAAGGTTCTCCGAGAGAACGGTGGTCGCATAGTTCTTGCAGAGCTTGCCTGTCCTCGTTTTGAAAACGGTGCTTGGCAAATGTCCGTTGCAGATGAATATCTTGAGGCACCTGTCGTGGTTAATGCGGCCGGCGCGTGGGCGGATGAGTTGGCCGAAAGTTCGAATGTCGCTCGGCTGGGTCTTCAACCAAAACGCCGCACGGCAATTTTGGTCTCGCCGCCAGCACATTGTGATGTAACTGATTGGCCAGTCGTGTTGGCTTATGACGAGAGTTTTTACTTCAAGCCTGATGCGGGGATGCTGTTGGTGTCGCCCGTTGACGCTCATGAGTCACCGCCTTGCGACGCCCAACCAGAGGAGATAGATATGGCTTATGCCGCCGACTTTGCGACCAAGGCTATAAGTGGGCTCGAGGTAAAGCGCATTTCTCACAGCTGGGCAGGCTTACGAACCTTCGCGTCAGACGAAACGCCAGTTATAGGCTTTGATACTTCTTCCCCCGGTTTTTTTTGGTGTGTGGGCCAGGGGGGACATGGGATTCAAATTGCGCCGGCTGTTGCAAAGCTGAGTGCTGCGATGATTAGCGGAGGCGATAATACTGTCGAACTCAGTGATCTAGGTTTTCTTCCTGAGTGGGTTTCGCCGTCTCGATTAAGCAGGATTAGAGAATGATTTGGAGCGTCATTTCGATGGACCCCTCGCTTCACAACCTGAAGATTCCCAATGATGGATTAATTCAGAAGGGCATCTTTCTGTGAGCTCATCTCGATTTTTCGCGGTCTATATAACCCCTCCATCGGTTTTCGTAGCGGTGCTCATAGGCGGTGGCTATGGCACCGGACGGGAGATAGTAGAGTTCTTTTCGAAACATGGGTTCGTTACCGGCTCGGTTGGATTGATAACATCGTTTTTTCTCTTTTTTCTTGTGCTTGGAGCAACGTTTGATGTGGCCAGACGTCTTCAGGCCTACGAGTATTCCAGTTTCTTTAAGCAGTTGATCGGTTCCGTATGGTGGTTGTATGAGGTTCTCTACGTACTCCTCGCTATGCTGGTGCTTGGTGTGCTCAGCGCGGCGGCGGGCGAGACAATGCTTCAAGAGTTTGGGCTGCCACTAAATTGGGGCTACTTGTTGATGCTGGTGCTTCTAACCGCTCTTTTACTCGCAGGCCGAACCTTTCTACAGCGCGTGCTGACTTTCTGGTCTGCAATGATGTTTATTGTCTTCGGCGTATATTTATTTTTCATCTTCGACCAGTTGGGTGGTGCCGCGAGAGTGTCAGTCGACTCCGCCCCCGCCCTCGCGGGTATCGCTAGCGGCGCTCTCTATGTGATGTACAACGTTGCGATAGCCCCTGTATTACTGTTTTCAATGCGTGCATTTGAGACTCGAGTGGAGTCCTGGACTGCAGCGGGGATAACGGCTTTTGCACTTGTTGTGCCTGCATTTATTTTTCATTGGGGCTTTACCGCCGTAGACCCCCTGTTACTGGATCAAGCTGTGCCGATGTACTGGATGATTGAGCAATTTGCACCCTCGATATTTAAGATGGTTTTTGTGGTGTTATTGCTTGGAACGCTTGTACAGACGGGTTCTGGATTGATTCATGGATTTATAGAGCGCGTAGAGCAGGCTCTCGCTGACAGGCAGCAGGGATCGCTGAATCGGCCTGCGCGGATTGGGATTACGATAGGTGCTTTGACGATTAGTTGGCTGTTGGCGCAATTTGGCCTGATCAACCTTATCGGTGCCGGCTACAGTGCAATGGGTGTCGGGTTTGCACTGGTGTACATAATCCCCTTATTGGTGAGATATTTCATTTTAAGAAATCTGGTACGGGATTAGCTCAAAAGCGGTACTTACAATTTTTTAGTTGACCCAACCTCGGTGCCTTTACTGACTCCTGACAACGTGCGTGGATCCATCCGTGGATCAGAGAAATAGTTGTTAAAGCTTGAAAGGCGATCAGGTGATCACTAGGGTGCAGGCTGGCCGTTCATGATAAGAGCATCGGGTATATTAGACCTCCGCATGTGCCTTCAACCGGCTAGCGTAATCAAGGAGATGCGGCCTAGAGCCTACTTTCTTTTTGTTTAAACAGTTAAAGACGATCAGAAATTCGGTGTGACCGTCAACGGCGCCGAGAGGGTTTGATGAAGTTACAACAAGCAAATAAGGTCAATCGACAAAAACAAGTTGTTAAAACCGCAGCGCGACTTTTCTCATCCACGGGCTACAGATTAACTACGGTTGAGATGGTTGCGCAGCGAGCAAATGTCTCTCCCGTTACGATATACAACAATTTTGAGAATAAGACCGGGCTCTTACTCGCAGTGTTAATCGATGAAGGGGCAGACATGGAGGAGGTTGGTGAGAGAATCGTAGCTCAGAGGAAGCCAGCCGATCTTAGCGTCATCTACAATTTGGTGGATGTATACGTCGGCCACCCCATGGAGTTCATGAATAAGGCGTGTTGGCGCGAGTCGCTCGCCGCCGCAATAACCTCCTCGAATAAGCGATTTATGACTGAGTATCAAAATGTCGACAAGCGCTTGGCTCGGCAACTGAAAGATGTGGTTTGTCGACTCCATGAGGAGCATGTTTTTGAGGCAGGCGTCGATGCAGATATTTTGGGCACCATCATATGGAACAATGTGAACCAGATGTTTACCGACTTCATTTCCGACGAGACTATGACGCTGCAAACGCTCAAAGAGTCATTGCACAGGCAAATCAGCGAGTTGCTCAATCTCGCGGGAAGGACACCTGCTACTACTTAGGTTGTTTGTCCCGCTACCGTTACCGCTTTATCAGGCACGGATAATACAATGTTGTCGCAAAACGCTGTCGCGCCAATGAACCCCCCGCACTGCCATACTGAGTTTTGAGAAGCACGATTGCCAATATTCGACGAACCAGCAGCTCAAGGAGGCGGATGGTTACTGAGCGTTTGCAAGACTAGGCGCCACTTGGATTAGCTTCCGATACACATTCGTAAAGATCAGCAAAGCCACAGCCGTTGCAATTGCGCAGAGGATCATGACGGAGCTATAGCCCTCTCCGTATAAGAGTATGGTTCCCGCAATCGTTGGTGCGATCGCCTGCGCAACTCCTTGAAGCGCGGGTACTAATGCCGCATACCGACCTGAGTGATCGATATTAGATAGCGTTCCAAGCTGAAAGACGTCAACAAATATCCACAGAAAGCTGAAAGAAAAGACACTGAATATGAAGGTAGTTTGATCAATCCTCTGTGCCATTACCAGCATACTCAAGCTCATCAAAAGCAATGCAAAGATCAGAGGTTTGGATTGTCCGAAATGGCGAGCGAGCCAAACGGTGAAAGCGGCAGCTGAAAGGCTACATATCTGCGCCCAAACAAGGGTGTCAGAGATAAGCTCAGCTGAAATATTCGCGTCAACGCCAGCTCGTTCTATAAACGCCCAGTAGGCGCCAACCATAATGTAAAAAGTGAAAACGGAAGCCAGACAAAGTCTCGGCAAAGCGGCAGGTATTGCCGGGCTGTTGGCGTCGGTGGTGTCCTCTGCATGTGCTTGCTTCGCCGGCTCGAAATACCGTGGGATCAAGGGGACAACTAATAGAATCGGTAAGGCTTCCAGGAGATAAAATCCGAAAATCCCATTGGTACCCCACTGTGCATCGATAATGGGGAAGATGAAGAAAATAAAGGCATTCATACTGACCAAAACAAAGAGCAATAAACTGTACGCCCAGGCCGTGTTGCGACTGCCTGCCAAACTCGCCGTGCAGGTTGAGTAACAGATGCCCGCACCAATACCGGCGACTAGCCGGCTCATTAATAAGGGTATGAGGGCTTGATTCTGAATAGACAGAGCGTTGCTGATGATGAGAAGCGTCAAGCCAACGTAAGCCAGCCTCTGACGATTCGTTTTCTCAACCAGCATGGCTGTCACCGTGGATCCTATGAAAAGACCCGTCATGTCTGCGGAGGCGATCCATCCAAGTTGCTGTTCATTGAATCCCAGTGAGTCCGCTAACGAGCCGACAAATAAGGGCATGCCCATCGCAACCCCGGTACCTGCAATGCCGAGTAAAATCGCCGCAAAGACGGCGGTAGGCTCATCAAATTTGTTCTTGGAGTCTTGGTTTAGCGGTCTGCTTCCGTGACCAAATAAACGCAGTAGACGAGCTTTGATGGTATTCGATCGGTCATTCACCTTTTTTCTCACTTAACTTATGTGTACTCGGGTTTTAGTGGGCACAACCCCAGAATGTTGTCGGCGATTTTTTCGGCAAGCATGATGGTTATCGCATTAAGATTCCCGGCCGGAATCGACGGGATAATTGACGCATCGACGACTCTGACATTGTTAAGCCCATGCACTTTGCCCTCTGCATTTGTGACGCTGTTATTGTCCTTTCCCATGCTGCAAGTTCCACACGGATGGTAGTTAGATTCCAAGGAGCGATGAATCCAATTCAGAATCTCTCGGTCATTTTCGAGTTCATCGACCCCGGATAATTCAGTGGTCAGGCGACCCTGCCACGCCGTTTGCTGAAACAATTCCCTGGTCGTTTTAACCATGTCGATGGCGAGGTTTCGGTCGCTTGCGTCGCTCAAGTAATTGAAGCGAAACTTTGGCGGACTTTGGGGATCCTTGCTATCTAACCAGAGGTGACCGCGACTCTTAGGGCGCTGCAAACTCGCGAAACATTGAAACCCTGGGTCTATTTTTATCCCCTCGGGCGCAAAGTCTCCGCGCATAGCTATGCACTCTAGTTGCAAGTCAGGGCGTATTTCAGCGCTTGCTAACGATAAAAAGGCACCAACTTCAAAGTGATTGGAGACCCCTAGGCCTCTCTTGAAAAGTAGCCAATCCAGTCCGGTTTTTATCCTACCGATGGGCGTGAGCTCGGCTGCAAGTGAATCCCGGTGATTGCGGGCTCCGTAATCAAAACACCATGCCGGGTGGTCATGTAAATTCTGGCCAACGCCGGGGAGGTGCATTGTTGTATTAATGCCAAGAGTGGATAAATGCTCTGCATCTCCCACACCCGACAGCATTAATAGATGAGGTGACTGAATAGCGCCGGCAGACAGGACGAGCTCACCTTCTACAGAGATATTTAGATCCTCGCCTCGTCTCTTCAGTGCCAAGCCAACCGCAGTGCCGTTTGAAAATTTTATTGACTCACAATGCGTTTCCAGCAGTACTTCGAGATTGGTTTTCTTAGGTGAGTCATACAGATAGGCCTGTGAGGCGCTGTGTCTTATCCCGTTACAAACATTTCGTTGTATTTCATGCGCCCCACCCTGATGAGCACCGTTGTGATCAGGATTGGTTGATATTCCCAATTCCGACGATGCACTTAGAAACGATCGAAAAAGGGGGTTGGTTATTTTAGTCTTAGTGACTGTTACTGGCCCTGAGAGTCCGCGATATTTTGGATCGCCAAGGGCATAGTTTTCGCTTCGCTTAAAGTAGGGTAAGCAGTGGGCATAACCCCACGTTTCTAGACCATTTTTACTCCAGTCGTCGTAGTCTGCTCGATTCCCCCTTACCCAGTTCATGCCGTTAATCGACGACGAGCCACCCAGCACCCGGCCTCTCGGAGTATAGGCTCCCGCTTTTGCATCCGCGCTTTGAAAGCTTTCCCGTTCCGCGAAAAACTTCCAGTTGTATCGATCCTTAGTCAGAGGAATCCCGAGCCCAGCGGGCATTTGAATAAAGGTGTTCCTGTCATTTGGGCCCGATTCAATTAAGAGAACACGTTTGGCAGAGTTCTCAGCCAGCCTTGCGGCAATCGTGCTGCCCGCGCTACCAGCCCCAACCACAATGTAGTCATAGGATGCGGTCGATGGATGTCGGACAAACTTCAAACCTGCCTCCACTTGCTCGGAATGTAATCGACCTGAAGATTCACCATACCTTACCCCGCCACTGCGAGATCTATAATGCACTGTGTTTGCTGCGTGACTCTCCGCCGCAGTTCGGACAATGGCATCTCATCATCGATGATAAATTCGGTAAACAACTGATTTGTGTTGTTCCAGAGAAGTTCACCGAGTGACTGCGCGTCATTGTCGCGCCCTAGAACTTTTTCGTCATGAAGGCATTGAAGCAGTCCAGTGACTTGGCGCTGCAGTTTTTTTTCGGCGGACCGATATTCCTTCGAGTACTGAGTGCCAGGGCTAGCTAGCGAGGCAGTCAAAGCTTGTCGCCAACATGACTTATTCATAAATTGCATTGGTTGCTCTATGTACAGCTCAACCAAACGGTTGATGACGGTTGTATCTCGAGGTTTCCGCTTAGCTATCAGCAACTTGCCAAGCAACTCGGTGTCTTTAGCTTCCGTTTCCAGTACGGCGAAAAGCAACCCTCGTTTGGTTTCAAAGTTGTTGTAAATAGTCATCGGGGAGACCCCCGCACGGTTCGCGACCAATGCAACGGTTGTTTTCCCATACCCAACTGATGAAAAAAGCCGTGCTGCCTCGTCGATGATTCGAGTTTCCCTGCTAGCCCTGTTTTTTGAGCTCAACTGCACCTCGTCAAAAAGAAAAAATAATTGTAGTTGACTACAAATATATTTTTCAATAGCCTCTTATTAAATTAAAAATAGCCTAAAACAAGGGGTAATTTGGATGTTTTTAGAAAAATTGAAAGAAAAAACTTTATTCAACTTCATTAAATTATCAGCAATATCCCCTCGAAAATTGAGCAATGAGGCTCTGCGTAATGAATCGCCTGGCAATCAGTTTCTAAGCGTAAAGACGCTACTAGCTGGCCTCGTCATCGTTACGAGCGCTCAAACGTCTGTTGCTCAAGAAGGCCCGCGCATTATTGAAGAGGTCGTGGTAACTGCAAGTAAGCGGGGCGACGTCAGTGCGCAAGATACGGCACTAAGCATCTCGGTCGCCTCGAGCGACATGATCGCCAAGCAAGGCCTCGTCGGAATGGATGACTTTCTTCGCGCAACGCCCGCCACGAACTTCTTGGATCGTGGCGCTGGTCGGAATGGCATTATTATTCGTGGCGTAACCGCGTCTCCACAGACCGATGCCACAGTGGGTGTTTATATAGACGAAACGCCCCTAACCGGCTTGGGCTCGTCATCTCCAGGCAGCGGCGGTAATCCAGATTTGAAATTTGTGGACATGGAAAGAGTTGAAGTGCTCCGTGGTCCTCAAGGCACCTTATATGGAGATGGCTCCATCGCTGGCACCGTTAGAGTCATACCTAATGCACCAGACCTAACCACTCTCTCAGGCGAGATTGCTGGAAACTCTTCGTCGACGGCAGGTGAAGGTGGCGACAATACAATGCTGCGAGGCGTACTCAATATACCCGTGGTAAAGGACACCTTTGCGATTCGCGTCGTCGCCTACGATTATGACAACAGTGGTTACTACAAGAGCGTTGCCGGTAGCAACGCAGACAAACAAATTTGGGCAGGCGCCTTCGGCGGAATCACGGCGGATAAGGGCGACGTCGGCAGTGACGAATACACCGGGGGAAGAATATCTGCACTCTGGCAAGTCACCGAGACCTTCGACGTGTCGCTATCTCACATTACGCAAGATATCGAGCAACGGGGGATACCTGAATCTCTCATGAATCTGGGTGATACCAATAGAGCCCCTTTCCAAAAGCTGGACGGGAGTGATGAATCACTTGGGATGGATTTCGATGTCACCAACCTCGATATGAATCTCGATCTGGGTCAGATAGAAATCGTTTCCTCTACATCAATTGCCGAGACAAACTCCCTTCAAGATCGTGACCTAGGCTTATACTTCGGCCCACTTCTTGGTGTTGACGATATTCCGCTTTTCCTCACAGATTCCGGCGATATAGAGAGCTTCACACAGGAACTCCGACTCAACACGCGTCTGGACGGATCCTGGCAGTTCCTTGTCGGCGCCTTCTATCAGGACATTGAGAATAAACAGTCGCAGGACTTTGTATTTGAGGGGGCTTCTGCGCTCGATCCCTTCGGAGGCTTACTGCTGTTTGAATCAAGACTCAAGGAGGATGTCGAGCAACTCTCTTTCTTTGGTGAGGTGACTTACGATCTCACAGAAAATCTGGCGGCAGTCGCTGGTATACGGCATTACGACTACGAGCAGACGGCTTCCGATAGCGCCGACGGCCTATTCAATGGAGGAGCCTCGACAAACACTCTTGAGGCGGACGATTCGGGACAGACGTATAAATTCGGCCTGACTTATGCGCGCAGCGATACGGCAACGTATTACGCAACCTTTTCTCAAGGATTCAGATTGGGCGGACCTCAAGCTGACGTCCCAGCAGATCTATGTGATCTCGATGGCGACGGTCTCATTGATGGTCTGGGTGTCGCTGCACCGAACCAAATAGACTCCGATGAACTGGATAGCTTAGAACTTGGCGCAAAGTTTTCTCTTGCCGACGGTCGTGCTGTCCTGAACGTGGCGGCTTACCAAATTGAGTGGGAAGGAATCCCAGTAGCGCGAACGGCCGACTGTGGTTTTGGCGTAACGCTAAATGCGGGTGAAGCAGAGAGCAGAGGCATCGAAGTCGAAGGGCAGTGGCTGCTGTCGGACATTTGGAGCCTCAACTACGGGCTATCCTACGTGGATACTGAGTTGACATCAGACGCCCCGGGCCTTGGCAGCGCAGGTGATCGCCTCCCCGGCACTCCTGAATTTCAAGCCTCTCTCGGTGTACAGGCTGATTTTGATGTAGCAGGCCGGCCACTGTTTGCACGCGCAGACATTGCACATACGGGCGAGTATTTTAATAATTTACAGGAGCAGGGGGTTGGCGCTGGAGACTTCACCACAATAAATCTTCGCCTCGGAGCTGATATTACCGAACGAATATCTCTGGACTTGTTTGTAAAGAATCTCACTGATGAAGAAGGCCTGACGTGGATCGAAACGGAAATTGGCGACGGACGTGCCAATTACATTAGACCCAGGACGATTGGGGTTGAGGTTCGAGCACTCTTTGGGCAATGAATCGTGTGACCTAATGGAGGCGCATGTCGGTATTAAACCGCTTAGACTCACATAGGCAGCTTCCGAGAAATGAGTCTGTCACAAAACTCAACACCACCCTCATGATGGCGCCCGCGTAACCTGCCTGGGCGCCGTTATCAACAGAAACCTGGAGGCCTACTTGTGAGAGCCACAGTGGATAACAGCCGCACCTGGTGAGGCCACGCCGTGCGCCTAAAGGATGTTGTCGAAAAGTGCCAGTTTCACGTCGATGAACATTAATCTATTTAACTTGCTTGTTCAGTCCCTCTGTCTAATCTGGCTTAGTGAGGAGTCGTGCGAAATGACGAAGTTCACCTAATGAAAGGCATCTATCGATCGTTAGCTTTTTTACTGGCGCTATCCATTAGCGCTTTTAGTCAGGCAAAAGAGCCCTTCTCGCCAATGGATTTGTTCAAGATTGCCTATGCGGCGAATCCGGTTGTCTCCCCCAATGGCCACGTCATCGCATTTGATCGCGTTTATATGGATGTCATGACCGATAGCCGTCGAAGTGATCTATGGGTAATTGACAACGATGGCAACAATTTGCGTCAAATATCGGAAGGTTTCGATGTTGTCGGTCCTTCCGCCTTCACATCAGCAGGGGACGCCCTAGCTTTTGTTGCTGTCAAAGATGAGCAGTTCAATATCTTTCGTCAAAATCTAGCCACTGGCGATAGAGCTAAATTGGCTGAGGATTTGGCAGGTCCCGCTAATCTATCCTTCTCGCCAGATGGGAAATGGTTGGCCTTTACCATGCCGGTTGCCTACGAGCCAGACACCATGGGTGATATCCCCATGGCTCCGGAAGGAGCCAAGTGGGCGCCACCCCTAGTGGTAGAAACACGTCATATGTATACCTTAGATGGGGCTGGTTACTTGCCATTTAGCAGTCATCAGGTTTTTCTGATTTCCACTCAAGGGGGTGTAGCACAACAGCTGACAGAGGGTCGAACAGACTATGCCAGCGCGCTGACATGGTTACCTGATTCATCCGCGCTCTTATTCAGCGCTAATAGAAAGAGTGACGTCAACAATCCGCTCGATACGGATATTATTCGGCTGGATATCGAGACGCGTGAGCTCACCCCTCTAACCAAACAACTGGGTCCGGATTCGACACCGCAGATATCTCCTGATGGCAAACGAATGGCCTGGATAGGAAATAAATACAGACGGGTCGAGATCCAGAGTCAGCGACTTTATACGTCCGGATTGGATGGCTCCGACACTAGGGAATGGGAAATTGATGGCGACTTCAGTGTCTCTGACTTCGCATGGCATCCGGATGGTGAGCAGGTATACGTACAGTATGAGGATCGTGGAAAGCTCATATTGGCGCTGCTTTCCGAGGACGGCTCTGTAACCAGATTGAGCGATGAGCTTTCTGGTTGGGAAATGGATCAGCCATATGTGGCTGGTAAGTTTTCAGCTAATGGAGGAGTGGCTGCATTTACCGAGGGCAATGCGACGACACCGAGTGAACTGGCAGTGGTTGATGGTGTGGGGCGCGTGAGGACACTTACCGATCTAAACCATGCGCTGCATAAGGCCGTTCAGTTTGCAGCGGCAGAGGAACACACGCTCAAGTCGAGCGTTGATAAGCGCGAAATACAGTATTGGATAATGTATCCCCCCAATTTTGATCCAGCCAATTCCTACCCGCTGCTACTGCAGATACACGGAGGCCCCCAGGCGGCTTATGGCCCTCATTTTGCGGCCAACAACCAGTTGTATGCGGCGGCCGGTTATATAGTGGTTTACAGTAATCCAAGGGGGTCGACCGGCTATGGTGATGAGTTTGTCCAGACGATCAGTCACAATTTTCCAAGTCAGGATTACGATGACTTGATGGATGTGGTTGACGCCACAGTCGCCTTAGGTTTTATCGACGAGGAGCGACTTTATGTTACTGGTGGCAGTGGTGGTGGCACTCTAACCGCCTGGATCGTGGGCAAAACTAAGCGTTTTCGAGCGGCGGTGGCGGTTAATCCGGTTATCAATTGGACCAGCTCTGCGCTGACCATGGACCTTAATAAATTGTTAGCCAACCATTTTTTCGCTGATCTACCGTGGAACGATCCCATGAGAAGCTGGTCTCGCTCACCACTCTCCCTAGTCGGCAACGTCACGACACCCACCATGCTGATGACCGGAGAGCAGGACATGCGTACGCCTATTACGGAGGCAGAACAGTTTTTCAATGCACTGCAGATAGAGGGTGTGGATACCGCTTTGGTCAGGGTGCCAGGAGCCAGCCACTGGATCGAGTTACGACCAAGCCAGTTGATTGCCAAGGTCAACGCGATTCTGGCCTGGTTTGAGCGCTACGGTGAAGCGGCTGTTGCTTCTGAGGACGCGTAAGGCAGGACGTCGACTTTCTGTGCAATTTTCGGCGTTTCTAACTCGGGATACTCAGACTACAGACGTTTGAGCTGAAATTTACGAGATATTGGAATCACATCCTATGGTAGCAAAACGTGATGGGTATAACTTGGACTCTTTCTATATCAACGGTGTGTGGAAAAAGGCCAGTAGCTCTGCGAATAAGATGAGTATCATCAACCCAGCCTCCATCAATGACATTGGGAGCGTGGCACTAGGCAGCGTTGCGGATGTTGACGACGCAGTGTTGGCCGCCCGAGTTGCATTTCAGGAATTCCAAGGCAGCACGAAAAATGAGCGTCTAGGGTATCTTGAGAACATTCTTGCCGTTTACAAATCACGGTATGAAGAATTTGTGGAAGCGATCTGCTTGGAAATGGGGTCGCCCGTGACGCTTTCTCGGGAGGCTCAGGCCTACACGGGTATCGAGCACCTTGAATCTACGATTGCGGCGCTTGAGAAGTTCGAGCTGCGAGAAGAATACGATGGCTATTGCCTTAAGTACGAACCTGTTGGCGTTTGTGGACTGATTACGCCCTGGAATTGGCCGATCAGCCAGCTGGTTGCGAAGATTGCGCCTGCTATTGCCGCGGGTTGTACTATGGTGGTTAAGCCCTCGGAATTCTCGCCTCTGTCTGCACAACTGTTTGCCGAGGTAGTGGATGAAGCTAATCTCCCTGCAGGCTTATTCAATCTGGTTTATGGTGACGGGAAAGAGGTGGGTCCCGCTATCAGTCATCATCCTCAGATCGACATGCTTTCCTTTACGGGATCTACCCACGCTGGGAAAGCTGTGGCACAGGCCGCCGCTATTGGCGTTAAGAGAGTCTGTCTGGAGTTGGGTGGAAAATCGCCAATCATTCTGACTGAGGGCATTGATCTTGAGTCTGTCGTACCAGAATGCGTATGGCTGTGTATGGAAAATACAGGACAGTCGTGCAATGCAGGCACGCGTCTACTGGTGCCCGAGAGCCTGCATGATGAAGTGGTGGAGATCGCAAAAAACGTGGCCGAGTCCTATGTCATTGGAGATCCCTTTCATGAAGCCACACAGCTTGGCCCGCTAGCCAATTGCGCCCAATTTGAAAAAGTCCGGTCCATTCTGGAAGACGCTGAGACCGAAGGCATCAAACCTGTGACAGGTGGCTCGGGGCCAGTGCCCGGCTGTGATTCCGGTTATTTTGTTCAACCAACTATTTTTTCAGGTCTGACTAAAAATTCGCCGATCGCAAATGAGGAGATCTTTGGCCCTCTCCTGGCGGTCATGCCCTACACTGAGCTTGACGAGGCGGTTGAGATCGCCAATCAAACACAATATGGACTCTCCGCATACATCTATACAAAGGATGAAAGTATTGCTGAGAATCTTTCCCAGCGATTGAGGTGTGGCATGGTTCACATTAACGGAGCACCCTTGGTGGCTGATGCTCCTTTTGGGGGTTACAAGCAATCGGGTAATGGTCGCGAGTGGGGTTTTTTTGGACTACAGGAGTTCATTGAAGTAAAGGCCATCATGTCGTGATCACGTAGGGAGAAATTCCAATGCTATTAACAAGATTACCTGCATCCAGCATTGGAGCAACATTGCTGGTGTGGTTCCAGGTGCTCTCGGTCAACGCAGAAGATATTGAGGGTGGATATGATGTTGGGGTGCATTACGATAAAGCCGAGGTGATGATTCCCATGAGGGATGGCGTCGAGTTGTTCACAGCCATTTACACACCGAAGCAGCGTACCGAACAATACCCGATCTTGCTCTACCGCACGCCATATTCAATTGGCAACTACGGCAGTAAAACATACCCCACCGCTAAGGCGATGGCCCCGTCGGCGGAGATGGTTGAGGACGGGTATATCTTTGTTTATCAAGATCTGCGCGGCACTTATAAGTCGGAGGGTAATTTTGAGATTACGCGGGTAAACCGTGAGCCACAGGATGGTCCTTTAGCGACCGATGAGAGCACCGATGCTTACGACACGATCGACTGGTTGATTAATAACATCGATGGTCATAGCGGGCGTGTGGGTCAGTGGGGTATCTCTTATTCAGGGTGGACCACTGTTCAGGGGATGATTGACGCTCACCCCGCATTGAAGGCCTCGTCACCTCAGGCGTCGCCATCAGACATGTTTATTGGCGATGACTGGCATCACAATGGCGCTTTCAGGCTGACCTATGCATTCGCGTGGTTAGATTTCGCGGCTCAAGACCGTGAGGCGCCTACCGAAGAGGCTCCAGAACCGTTCAGTTATGGGACGCCTTGGGGCTACGAATTCTTCCTAAACGCGGGTCCAACCTCCGAGATGAATAAGCGGTTTTTTAACGGCCGCGTTCCCGCTTGGGAGGACTTTATAGAGCACCCAAATTACGACCGTTTTTGGCAGCGCAGGAATATGCTGCAGTACATGAATAACATCGATCATCCTATTTTGAACGTGGCCGGTTGGTTCGATGCCGAAGACTTTTATGGGCCACTGTCGATCTACCAGGAAATCGAAAAACGCAATCCCGAAAATCAAAGTACGTTTGTCTCTGGTCCCTGGCGTCATGGTGGCTGGATGAGAGACGACGGCTCATCGTTGGGAGACTTTCAATTTGGAAGCAAGACCTCGGAGTACTTTAAAGAAAATGTGGTGACCCCTTTTTTCGCCTATCACCTGAAGGGGGAGGGCGACTGGGATGCTGACGAAGCAATCGTCTTCCAAACAGGCGCTAATCGGTGGCGGCATTTTGATGAGTGGCCGCCTAAAAACGTTGAATATAAACCGCTCTTTTTGGTGTCGAACGGTGCGTTAGCGTTTGAAAAGCCAGCCGCGACGTCATCCTCTGATGAGTACGTGAGTGACCCCAAAAAACCTGTACCTTTCACGAAAGATATTACGGTTGGCTGGCCCGGACACACTTGGATGATTGAAGATCAACGGTTCGTGTCGACACGGCCGGATGTGCTTGTTTACCGATCAGAGGTTCTAAAGGACGACCTCACCATCGCGGGCCCGATCTTGGCCAACTTGTTTGTCTCGAGTACGGGGTCCGACGCTGACTTTTTTGTGAAGCTAATTGATGAGTTTCCCGGGGATATTCCTGAGTCTAGCGGTGAAGCAGCTTCTATGGCGGGTCAACAAATGCTAGTGGGCGTCGAAGTTATGCGCGCTAAATACCGAGACAATTTTGAGTTTCCGCAGCCGCTTGAGCCCGGAGTTGTGACGCCTATCTCTTTCAACATTTGGGATAAATTCCACACCTTCAAAAAAGGGCATCGCATCATGGTTCAGATTCACAGTTCGTGGTTTCCAGCCTATGACCGCAATCCTCAGCAATTTACGGATATTTATCGTGCGCTACCTGAAGACTACAAGACCGCGACTCAGCGGATTCATCGCTCAAAAGATGCCGCTTCGAATTTGGTACTCCCGGTCTTGATCGCCAATTAATTTGGCTGAGGGGGGCGGCAGGATGGGCTTACGTGTTGCTGCTCCGTTGAACCACTATTTCG
>Ga0181559_10002243_pt1 | contig 19137 bp, 17 predicted proteins | sample 011ome_21_FD_133752 | JGI IMG/M metagenome (GOLD analysis project Ga0181559, IMG submission 133752) | Coastal salt marsh microbial communities from the Groves Creek Marsh, Skidaway Island, Georgia - 011508AT metaG (megahit assembly) | ecosystem: Environmental > Aquatic > Marine > Intertidal...
CAGAGACTGGCCGGGCTTTCAGGGAATGCATTTTGAGTAAAGGCAACTCCCGACCGGCCGATGAATTATTCCACGACTTCATGGGCCGGGCACCGGATGCAAATGCTCTGCTCATTCGCAGTGGACTCGCAGAAAAATCCGCCTAACTCCACAATTTCATGTCCACTAAACCTCAAGTTCTCGCCTGGCTGACCTGTGACAGTGTCTATGTCGACCCGGCCACCGGCAAACACACCCTCTTGGGCATTTTCTCCAGCCTGCGGGCCAAGGAATTTCCTGTGGTTCATCCCCGGATGGTCTGGTTTCTCTCCTTTTCCGACCTGACCATCGGGAAACATCAGCTGAAGATGACCATAGGATTACCGATGGCCGAGGAGGAACCCCGCACCATTATTGACCGCGAATTCGAATCTCCCGGCCCCCAGCACAGAATCAATCTGATCAATGACATTCACCGTCTGAAATTTGATGAACCCGGAAATTATTCAATCCTCATTGAAATCGATGATCAGGTGGTGCTCGCCAGTACCTTCCCAATTGTCGAAGTCAGCATGCCATCCTAACCAAATTAGCCTGTCTGCTTGCCCCTTGCCTACCTTCCTAATAAACGATAATTGATTTTCCTTATGCCTGATTTAATCGCATCCGACTCGACCAACCCCTCGCCCCTCCTCGTTGTGGGTTCGGTCGCCTTTGATAATGTCATCACTCCGCAAGCCGAGCAGGAAAGAATACTCGGGGGAGCCGCGTCATACTGTTCGTTTGCCGCCAGTTACTATGCCAAGGTAAGAATGGTTGGGGTGGTCGGAAATGATTTTGGAGAAACCGACCTCAACCGCCTGCGTGCCCGGGGCATTGACCTGGAAGGTGTGCAGCTTGACGAATCCGGCCCCACTTTCTTTTGGAAAGGGAAATACCATGAAAACTTCAACCGGCGCGACACCCTCGATATCCGGCTGAATGTATTTGAAAACTTCCGACCCGACCTGCCAGACTCCTACAAGGATTCCCCCTTTGTTCTGCTCGGCAATATTCACCCCGCCCTGCAGATGCATGTCCTTGACCAATTATCCGGTCATTCCTTTGTACTCGCCGACACCATTGATTTGTGGATCGAGACCGAGCGCGAAGCCCTTCTTTCCCTGATCCCAAAAGTCAGCTTGCTGGTGATCAACGACTCTGAGGCCGAGGAACTGACCGGTGAGTCCAATGTGATTCTCGCCGGCCATCAACTCCGCAAAATGGGCCCCGAGAGCGTGATCGTGAAAAAGGGTGAGCATGGTGCCGTGCTCTTCCACGAGGAGGGCCTCTTCGCCCTGCCTGCCTATCCCGTCACCCAACTCCATGACCCAACCGGGGCGGGCGACTCCTTTGCCGGAGCCCTGATAGGGAGGCTCGCTTCCCGCAACCGGGCCGATTTTTCCGCCATCAAGGAAGCGATGCTCTATGCCACCTGCACCGCCAGTCTCACCGTGGAAGCATTTGGGTGCGACCGATTGGAATCCGCCGGGAAAGCGGAAATCGAGGAGCGGGTAACCGCACTCAAGCAACTAATCACCGTTGCCTGAAAGAACTTCCCCGCCTCCGCACAGGTCTGCGCCACACATTTCTTCATGCCCTGGTCGCGGGAATTTGCCTTCCGGGTATCTTTCCTGCATGCTCTACCGATGAGCCAAAGGCCCTGAATCCCCGCACGGATAACCCTCCCTCGATGCATAGCGAATTGCCCACGCCGGAGGAAATCTCTCAGTTGCCCTCAGATGGTAGGCCCAGGTTCAACCGTTTGATTTTTGAGAGCAGCCCCTACCTCCTCCAGCACGCCCGTAACCCCATAAATTGGCGGGCATGGGGAGAGGAGGCTCTCGAACTGGCTGTAGCGGAGGATAAGCCCATCTTTCTTTCCATCGGATACACCACCTGCCACTGGTGCCATGTCATGGAAAGGGAATCATTTGAGGATGATGAGGTCGCCCATCTTCTCAATGAACACTATATTTGCATTAAAGTGGACCGGGAGGAGAGGCCTGACCTCGACCATGTCTACATGGCAGTCACTCAAATGATGACCGGGCGGGGCGGTTGGCCGATGACTGTAATCCTAACTCCGCAAAAAGTCCCCTTCTTTGCCGGCACCTACTTCCCCAAGGCATCCATGCTCGACCTCCTCCCTCACTTTTCGCACATCTGGAAAAAGGAGCGTGAAAAAGTCGGGGAAATCGGATGGGCGATCATACATAATCTTGCCCAAGCCAAGAAAAATCAGGCGGGGGGCGACCTCAATGCCACCCACCTCGACCGCTGTTTTGAGGCCCTCTCTCTTGCCTATGATCCCGTCTATGGCGGCTTTGGAAAGCAGCCCAAGTTCCCCACCCCCCATGCCCTCTCCTTTTTGCTTCGCTACCACCAGCGAACAAGTGAGCCAAAAGCCCTCGACATGGTCACCCATACTCTGCGGCAAATTCGACTGAGTGGAACCTATGATCAGGTGGGCTGGGGAATTCACCGCTATTCCACCGATCAGGAATGGCTCGTTCCCCATTTTGAAAAGATGCTTTACGACCAGGCACTCTTTGCCATTGCCTGCCTCGAAACCTTTCAAGTCACCAAAGATCCATTCTTTCAAGAGGCGTGTGAAAGCACTCTTGCCTATGTCGACCGGGAGCTTTCTTCCCCAGTGGGCGGGTTTTTCTCTGCCGAGGATGCGGACAGCGAGGGAGAGGAGGGAAAATTTTATCTCTGGACAAAAGCAGAGGTCTCCGCGGTGTTGGAAGACGAGATGGAGGCCCGCCTCTTTAATCAGCTTTTCCAACTGGAGGACGGAGGAAATTACCTCGATGAGGCCACCGGGAGGAAAACCGGAGCCAATATCCCCCACCCCGGACAGCCCCTTGTGGAATATGCCCGACTCAACAACGAGGATGCACCTTTGCTTGAACAAAGCGTGAAAAAAATCCGGGAAAAACTCTTTCAGGCCCGCGAGAACCGGACTCATCCGCAGCTCAACAAAGTACTGACCGACTGGAATGGGCTGATGATTTCCGCCTTTGCTCAGGCAGGCCGGGCTTTTCAGCGTCCGGACTTTGTGGAACGGGCCGTCCGGGCCGCCGCCTTCTGTCTCTCCGAGCTTCGTCTGGCCAATGGCCGACTAATGAAGCGCTGGCGCCTGGGGCAAGCTGGCCTGCCTGCCCATCTTGAGGACTACGCCTTCCTCATTCAGGGCCTGCTCGATCTCTATGAGGCCGACTGGAACCCGGCTCACCTCCTACATGCCCGTGAATTGACCGACCTTACCATCGATCTCTTTGCAGACTCCGAACAGGGCGGTTTCTTCCTTACCGCTAAGGATGGGGAAGCCCTCCTCACCCGACCCAAGGAAATATATGACGGGGCCATTCCCTCGGGCAACTCCATCATGGCGATGAATCTCGCCCGTCTCGGGAAAATGACCGGGGATCGGAAGTACCTCGACTGCCTGGAGCTTGCCTTCGGTGCCTTTTCCGGCTTTTTGCAGTCCAACCCATCGGGAGCGGAAAACTTCCTCCATTCTCTTGCTTTTATTCTCCACCCCCCCCTCGAAATCGTCATCACCGGAAATACGGACGATCCGCTCACCCAATCCTTTCTAAGAGAGACGGGGTCTTCCTTTCTCCCTTTTAAATCCGTCGTTTTTTTACCATCCGGTAAAAAGAACGGGGAACTTCTTCGCTTTTCTCCCCACCTCAAAGCCTTCTCCGCCACCGAGAAACCCACGTTTTTCATTTGCCGGGACTTTGCCTGCGAACAGCCACGCACACAGTTGGACGAGGTGAAAAAATTGCTGCACGACCTGGCCAGACCGGGAAAACTACCCGACCCGAACTAAGCTTGCCCGATCAGGCTTTCTCCGTGCAGGCGAGCAGGGTCTCGAAAAAGGGTTTCTTCTTTTCCTTGGCCACAACTTCCACCTTGGGAGGACAGAAACCAGCGTCCTCGATCAAGCGATAAAGCTCATTTTCTCCAAAGCCCAGCCAGTGATCGCCGTACAATTCCCGAGCCTTTTCAAATTGGTGTTTTTTTAAATCGATGACAATCAACTGGCCTCCGGGCTTAAGCACACGGTGGGCTTCGGCGAGGGCAATTTCCGGATTAGGAGCATGATGCAGGGACTGACTCATTAGGGCAAGGTCCACGCTCTTGGTGGGCAAAGGAACTTCTTCGAGGTCTCCCACCTTGTACTCGAGATTGAGCAGTCCCTTTCTCTTGGCCAAGTCGGTGCCCAACCGGACCATACTCCTGGAACTGTCCACACAAATGACCTTTTTCGCCCGTCCCGCGAGCAACTGGGAAATCATCCCCTCTCCAGCCCCGAGATCGACAATGGTGATCGCCGGCACCAGACGAAAGAGAAAATGCCCAATCGCTTCCCAGGTGCGACCAGGCACATAGTTCTTACCAAGCCGTTCAGCGACTTCGTCAAAGTAGCGCTCGGACTCGCGTCTGCGCCGGTCAATGATCCGGGTAAGGGCAGACTGGTCGGTTTCCCAAAATTCTTCCTCCGAATCGCCGGAAAGGGCCAGTCGGATAAATTCGCCCTGAGAGGAATCGTCCAAGTCCAGGGCGTAGTAGGTGCGCTTGCCGTCCTTGCGGTCGGAAACTAAATTATTTCTGCGCAGCAGGCCAAGGTGGGAAGATATACGGGACTGGCCCATTTCCAGAATTTCCTGCAACTCAGCCACCGATAGTTCCTGCTGTCCAAGCAGGCGCAACATGCGCAGACGGGTGGAATCCGATAATACCTGTAAGACCTCGGTAATCTTCATTTCGATGCCTAGAATCTAATTAGAACGGGCAAGAAGCAAACCCGTTTTACCTGAATGCCTTTCAGTTGGATTCACTTTTTAACTGGGATTGCCTCCCAGCCATAATTTTCGAAGAAGATTTAAACCCGGTCGACCCAACGGGACAAACCTTCAATCTTGAGGGACTGAGAATTTCCTTCGACATCAATCTGCACCTCCTCACCCACCGTCTTGCCGAGCAGGCTCTGGCCAAGTGGGGTGAGGTAGGAAAGAATGTTGTTGTCCGGATCACTGTCCCAAGCACCCAAAATTGTAAATTCCTTGGATTTCGAGGATCCACTTTCCAGAACTTGAACAATCGAACCGATTCCCACCCGATCATTGGACACTTCCGTGAAATCGGTAGGCTTGGCCCGCATCAGGTCGCCCTGAAGTTCTGCCTGACGGGCAAGCAATACTTTTTGGTCATCCTTGGCCATCTGATACTCCGCATTTTCCTTCAAATCCCCAAGCTCACGGGCCGCCTCAATGGCTAAAGAGTTGGCAGGAATCTTTTCCTTGGTGAGGACATCAAGATCGTCCCGTTTTTTGTCATAACTTTTATGCGAGACAATCAGGGACTCATCCAAAGCTGGTTGGCTAAGCGTGGATGAACTGGACTCCGAGTCACGGTCAATCAAGGACTGGATTTCTGGGTGCAACTTAATAAAACGGGCGAGGAGGGACTTTTTGGTAAGGTCCTCAAACCCGGGATTAAGCAGCAGTGCCTGAGCAAGATCCTTGGCATTTTCCAAGGTACCTTTGGATAATATGTCAGCGAGCAACTCCCGGTCATCCGAAAGAACTTCCGCCAGGGGAATGCGCTTGCTGGTTGCATTTTGCAGGGACTCGTAATCAATCGCTGAAAAAGTGGCAGTCAGTAAGCGGGGAGAGATCAGTTCGTCGAGAATATCCTTGAATTTGGCAAGCTTTCTAAATTTAAGAATCCAAAGGAGAACAGGGGCACGGAGTGTTTGCTCGTCAAGCCAAGTATTAATCGAGGAGACCACCAGTTTTTTCTCATCACGGTCGACCAGAAAATGGGCACACTCTCCGGAAAACTTTGTGTTGGTGAGTTGGAGGAGATGGACCACCTTTTTCTTCCAGTCACCTTCGTATACCCGGGAGACCAGGTCAAGAAAGCGGGAATGAAACTTGGCAGGTAGGAGGTTGGCCAGACCATGAAGATCGTCCTGGCACTCCTCTAAAATAGAAGCAGATGTGGGTTCGAGCTTTTCCACATCTTCCTCGACATCGCGGGCCAAATTGTTGCGCACCCAGATACCGTACAAACGGTCCGCCTGACTAAGGTTACGGGCTTCGAGAATGGCAATGGTAAGTTCTTGTAAGACTTGCGGAAGGTCAGCCTGTAAATCCTCTTTTTCGGCAGCTAGATCGAACAACTTTTCCGCAAGAACGATCTTTTCGTAAGATCTTTTTTCCTCAAAGAAATCCTGGAGAATTTCCTGCTCAGGCTTGACCGGTTCATCACGCAACACATAGGGCTCGTTCTTCTTGTTGGGAACGGCAATACGAGGATCTTTGACTAGAACCTTTTTGGTGGCTGTCCACCAGCGCTTGGCCTTGGCCGGTCCGAATAAATAGGAAAGAATACGCTCAATCTCACGGCTATTGACACACCCGTCTTCTCCCTTGGAAAGGATCATAATGATGAGCTCAGCCGGGTCTTTTTTGGCAATTTTTTCAATCTCTTCCGGGTTATTGCGGTGCTCAGAAAGAATATGGTCCTCGGGCACAACTTCCAGTTTGTCTATGCAAAAGACGGGATCCATCGCATGGCTGTCACTCTCGCTCTCCTCAAAATTGATAAGGATCATATTCCTCTCATCGTCATATCCGGTGATTTTACCGAAGCCCCAGCTTCGGTGAATGCAGTAGGCACCTGGCTGCATCGCAGTCAGGTTTTCACGTGAGGTTTCAAGGGCTGGATCTTGTTCGATCAGGCGATCGATCACTTCAGTATTCATGCAGTCAATGGAGTTTCGTTAGGCTTGTTTCAGAATGTTGTATATGCTGAATTTACTAAAAAATAGCGAGTTTAAAAGAGATTCCCCTAGCAGGTATCGGCTTTGGCGTCGACCTGGGGTTGCTTAACCCCAGTCAATATTAGGGCGGGAACGAGTAGCCAGACCGCTCCGATAATGTAGGCGACACTTGAGCCCAGGCTGAAATAGATCAATCCAGCTGCCATCGGCCCGACTGCCCGGGCAATGGATCCACAGGATCGGAAAACACCTAGATTAAACCCCTGCTCCGACTCACCCGAGGAAAGAGAGGTCAGGGCGGTAAGCGTAGGGCTGATCAGGGCGACGCCAGTGGACATCAAGAAGAGCCCGGGATAAAACACCGCAGCCGTATCCGCCGCGGCAATCGCCAAAAAGGCTCCCAAACCAACGAGAATGCCAAGGTGGGCCAGGTTTCTTTCTCCAACCACTCCGACAAAACGGCGGACGATCACTCCCTGCACCAGGATGAGCGTGCCCCCAATGAGCAAAAACATTTTCGCAAGGTCCCATGCATGGTAGGAAAACCTTTCCACAGCTAGAAAGGTCAGGGTAAACTCCATCCCACTAAACGAAATCATATAAAACAGGTAAGTTAAGCAGGTCCTTCGCACTGCCTGATTTCCCACTTTCCCCATGCCAAGAATTGCTGGAGTTACGCGGGACCGATCCTTCCGCTTCGCCTCAGGTAAAGTCTCTTGAAAACGCAAAAACAACCATAGCCAGTTAATTAGAGCGAGCAAAAGGCTGACCGCCGCAGCCGCCGAAAACGGAGTCATTTTTAAACCCAGCACTTCTACGCCGGACCAGTCCCAGTGCGAGGCAATTCCGCCCAAGGCAGGCCCAAGGACAAATCCCAAACCAAAAGCAATTCCCACAAAGGCCATTCCCTTGGAACGGTTTTCACGGGAGGTCACATCGGCAATGGCGGCGGTGGCGACCGATAGATTTCCACTGGCAATTCCTCCCAGTGCACGAGAGAGTAACAAGATCCAGAAAGCATCCGCAAAAATCCAAAGCAGGTAGCCCAGAGCGGTTCCACCAAGGGTGTAGGCAAGGACGCGCCTGCGCCCAAGACGGTCCGATAACCCCCCCCAGATTGGGGCAAAGAAAAATTGTAAGATAGCGTATAGAGAACCGAGTAACCCACCAAAAATCACCGTCTCCAATCGGAAGGCAGGGTTTTGAATAAAGCCGGTGTAACCCATCCCCTCAACCATCGAGACCAAACCGGAGAGAATACCCGTACCCATATCGCCCTCTTTGGCAAGGTAGTGATCGAGCATCGAAGGAAAGAGCGGGAAGATGACTGAAAATCCCACCATATCTAGGAAGATAGTCAGAAAGACCACTCCAAAAATGGACTTTGGCTTATCGCTCACCTGAATTAATTTTGACCGGACAACTGGTCGACATGCTCAAGGAGTGCAACCCGTGCATTCTCAGGGATCAAACCAGTCTGCCGGTCTCCATGGCGGAGCACCTGCTTGATCAGTTGCGAACTTGTAAAAAAGTATTTCGGGTTGGGCATGAGGAAAATGGTCTCGAGGGATTCATCGAGGTGCCGGTTCATCTGGGCCATCTGGAATTCATATTCAAAATCGGAAACCACCCGCAGTCCACGAACCAGTACCTGGGCACCGCGCAGTTTGGCATGGTCGACAAGCAGACCATCGAACGGTTCCACGGACACATTGGTGAGGTGGGATATATTCTCTTCAATTAAGCCCACCCGGGTGGAGGGGTCAAAAAGTGTGCTTTTGGCAGAATTTCCCGCCGCCACCGCCACCACGACCTGGTCAAACAAACGGGATGCCCGGGTGAGCACATCGAGGTGACCATTGGTCACCGGATCAAAGGTTCCGGGGTAAAGTGCGGTAGGCATAAAGAATCCACCCTAATTCCTGTCTCCCTCAAAGTCCATCCTCAAGGCTGTACCTCGTTGAGATTGCAAAGCCCACTTTAACTACTATAGGAATGACTACACTTTCTTCATGAATCTTCCCAACATCCTCACCCTTTCGCGAATTCCCTTGATGGTTATTGTAGCCGCCCTCCTTCACCAATGGCAGGGTGCACCCATCCCCTGGGCATCGACAGCGGCCTTCTTGCTCTTTCTCTTTGGGGCCCTGACCGACTGGTTGGATGGTTGGTTGGCCCGCAAGCTCGGGCAGGTTTCCGAGTTTGGAAAATTTATGGATGCCCTGGTCGATAAAATCTTCACCATGGGCTTATTTGTTAGCCTTCTCACCCTTGGAGTAATTGGGTTATGGGCACTGTTTCCTGTCCTTTTGATCCTCGCCCGGGAATTTCTTATCACTGGACTTAGACTAGTGGCAGCGGCCCAGGGCAAGACATTGGCAGCGGAAAAAGCGGGTAAAATCAAAACCGGTTTCCAGATTGCCTGCATCTCTTTTTTCCTTGGAGAAGGAGCGGTTCTGCACGACTGGACGCCATGGCTTGGAAGCGAAACGGCCCACTCCCTGGGGGCGATCCTTGAATTTCTCGGACAAGGCACCCTCATCCTCGCCTGCATGCTCACGGTAATTTCCGGATCAATCTACCTTTATAAATACTGGAACTTCTTTCTTTGCGAAGGATCCTCCGATTAATGAACCGTCTCACCCTCTGCATTGCCACCCTCGGTCCTTTGGGGCGCAACCTACCCGCCCCCGGCACCATGGGTTCCCTTGCCGGCACCCTCGTCTTCCTGCTCCTCGTACAGGTATTGGGATGGCATCCCCATGCCATCGCCCTTGCCTGCGTACCCCTTTTCCTTTTGGGGGTTCCTTTATGCAGGAGGGCGGAAATTCTTCTCGACAGAGAAGACCCCAAAGAAGTGATTTGGGATGAATTTATTGTTATCCCTATGGTTTTTTGGCCTGTTTCAGCTCAGATTTCCGGCAAACTTTCCCAGGAATTGTTCATTTGGTTGGTCGTTGGATTTTGCTTTTTTCGCCTGTTTGACATTTCAAAACCCTCCCTTATCAACCACTCTCAGAGACTTCCCGGGGGATGGGGAGTGATGATGGATGATCTTTTGGCGGCCCTTGCTGCGTCCCTAGTTCTTTTTGTTGCCCAAACTTTTTCTTTGTCATGAGGGGGTTCTGCCAAGTAATCTTAATCCGTGAGCGAATCCAGTACAGATAACCCAAGCGGCACCCCCCACTCTTTCACTCTCGAGGTGGCCAACAAAATGGGGGTGCATGCCCGACCGGCTGCCATGATCGTTCGCATTGCTTCCAAATTCCGTGAGGATGTGTGGGTGACCAAGGAGGGAGGGGACCGAGTGAACGCAAAAAGTATCATGGGCATCATGATGCTCGCTGCAGCTAGGGGCAGTCAGCTCATCTTTGAGTGCTCGGCAACGGAGGGTGCGGAGCTGGAAAAAGAAATGACCGAATTATTCTCGTCTAAATTTCAGGACGAGTAAGCCCGGTCCTTTTCCTTGCCCAAATTCGACATTTTTTCCTCGTAGAAATTTTTAAGCAGTTCCTTGACCTCTGATGGTCGGGATAGCCTTTCCGCCTTCCGGGTCAAGCGGATGGCCTCATCCATAGAAAATCGGCGGGCAAAAAACTTGAGGTCTGGAAGGAGCGGGACAGAGGCACTGAAAGAGCTCAGTCCAAGCCCAAGAAGGAGTGGTAAAAAGTGCGGATCCCCGGCAATTTCGCCACATACGGTGACGCTTTTTTCCTTTTCTTTGGTCACCTCAAAAATACTTTTAAGGGAGCGAATGACTGCGGGATGGTGCGGTTCATAGAGAAAGGCAATGCGGTTGTTTACTCGGTCCACGGCGAGAAGGTACTGCACCAGGTCATTGGTCCCGACACTGAAGAAGTCAACCTCGGCGGCGAGGAGGTCACAAATTGCCACCGCAGCAGGTGTTTCCAGCATGCAACCCACCTCAACATCATGATCAAAGTCCAAGCCCCGCTCCGTGAGTTGGCGCTTGGCGGTAAAGATAAATTCCTTCGCCCGGGTAACTTCTCCCAACCCGCTGATCATCGGCAGGAGGATTCTCACCTTGCCATGGGCGCTGGCCCGCAGAATTGCCCGCAGTTGGTCCAAAAATATCGGCGGGTTGCTCAGGCAGTAACGAATCGCCCGAAACCCCATGAAGGGATTGTCCTCCTGTTCCTTGGACCAGGCATCGAGGATCTTATCGCCACCGAGATCGAGCGTGCGAATGGTAATGGTCTTGGGTGAGCATGCCCGTACCATTGCGGCATATTCCTCGTACTGCTCTTCCTCCGAGGGGAGGGCATTTCGGCGCAGATAAAGAGATTCAGTGCGGTATAGACCAATGCCCTTCGCGTCACTTTTAGTAATCAGTTCCGTTTCCTGAATCGTATCCGCATTGGCCCAAAGGGTGATCGGCTTACCGTCCATCGTCTCAGCGGGCAGGGAAGACTCCTGGTCGACTAGATCCTTGGCTTTCTGCCGCTGAATACCCACTTTGCCATAACGATAGAGCGTGGTTTCAGAGGGGTTGATGATGACCACCCCCTCAAACCCATCGATGAGAATTTCGTCTCCTTCTGAAAGATCCTCGGTCAAACGTCTCAAGCCGACGACCGCAGGCACCCCGCTCGCCCGAGCCATGATCACCGCATGACTGGTCTGCCCGCCCGAATTAGTGGCAATGCCAAGAATTTTACTGCGGTCCAGGGAGGCGGTGTCCGAAGGGGTCAGATCCTCGGAGACAAGGATCTTGGGTTGATCCAAAAAGGCGGTTCCGGAAGAAGTCGCCCCGGCAAGATTACGCAGCAACCGGCTGGAGATATCCCGCAGGTCGGAGGCACGCTCCCGTAAATATTGGTCTTCAAGTTTCTCAAAAAAGGTCTGGTACTTCTCTGTCACCCGGAAAACACATTGCTCCACATTATCGCCCGAGCTTCTCACTTCCGAGCATACATCATCAATTAGAGCCTTGTCCTCAAGCACAAGCATGTGGGCATCAAAAATACCAGCCTCCTTCTCACCAAGGTTCTTGGCAACATCCTCCCGAATCTGGTTGACCTGCTCCTTGGTCTGCTCAAGGGCAGCCATAAATCTGGATATCTCATCTTCCTGGGCACTCTCCCCCACCTGATACCTGAGCACCTCGACCTGCTCATGCAGAAACCTAAACACCGGCCCATGAGCAATCCCCGGAGATGCAGGGATTCCGAAAAGCATTAGCTCTTTGGACTGTTGGTTTGATGGTTCCATGGTGGTTCAGAATAGGGCCAATCGTACATCATGAACGATTCCTGACTCATGGAAACTAAAATCATCCACTAGCCCATCTCGGGATGGACCTCGTTCAACCAGGCAAAACTCTCGTTTTACAGAACCAAACCTCCTCTCCCCAGTACTCAGTGATGCTCTGTTTTAGTCGTTCCTCATCATTAAATCCTCTAGGAAGAAAACTAAAACAGGCCGACCCACTCCCACTTATCCGGGGGCACAGGCCATATTTTGCCCGCAATTCCTCAAAGAGTGGACTAAAATAGAGGTATTTATGAAAGACGGCACGCTCAAGGTCATTAAAAACAAACTCATCTAGAGAAATTTCTCCCTCTTTCCATTGACGGATTTTTTGATGTACTTCTGCTTCCTCCGAATAAATTCCACGATTTTCCAAAATTCTGTAAATCTTTGCCGTGGGATGGCCAAGTGGAGGGCGGAAAAGAAACACCTCTTCAGGTGTCTTTGCAGGCAACTGCAGACCCTGTACCCTTTCCCCCCTGCCCTCCACCAGGCAGGTTCCCTGGTGAAGAAAGAACGGACAATCAGAACCTACCCCAAGAGCAATTTCATGCAGTTCGCTGGGATTAAGGGGTTCACCAGCGAGTAGGTTCACTCCCCGCAGGGCAGCCACCGCATCCGAACTGCCTCCACCGAGTCCTGCTTCCAAAGGGATGTTTTTGTTCAATAAGAGATCGAAACCGATCTTTTGTCCGGACTTTTCCTGCCAGGCACGAATCGCCCGGATGATCAGATTTTGCCCATTTTCCAACTCGGGATTGCCCGGACAGGAAAGCTCCATGTAACCTGGGTCACCCACTGGGGTGATCCTCAAAGTATCGCTCAGCTCAAGTTTGGTAATAATACTGACAAGGGAATGAAAGCCATCCCCACGCTTCCCGGTCACTGCCAATAGTAAGTTAATTTTAGCAGGTGCCTCCAGTTCTAAAAACTTAGTCATCTTTTTTATCTTCGGTCTCGGCCCGGTTCGGAAAAAGGAATCATCCCCAATCCTACCAATGATTGCCCCAAGGTAAAAGAATTGAATTGGCTCTCCGGCTCCCCCCACCATTATGGGGAAAATCCATGACATCTGATAATTCCCCTGAGATCATCCTCGCACTCGATGTGGATGACCGAAAGCAAATCAACCACCTACTCGCCCAAACAGGTAGCCGTCTACAATGGGTCAAGGTGGGTCTGCAAAGCTACCTCCGTGACGGCCCTTCCCTGGTGGAGGAAATTGCCGATTCCGGGAAAAAAGTTTTTCTCGACCTCAAGATCCACGATATTCCCAATACCATGGAGAAAGCCCTCGAAAGCCTTTCCAAACTACCAGTCGGACTTCTTACCCTCCATGCCTGTGCCGGTCCTGAGGCCCTCGAAAGATGTGCCCATTTTGCCCGCGAAGCTATGCCCGGAGTCACCCTGCTTGGAGTGACTGTGCTCACCTCGACCAACCAGGCGGGACTGGAAGCTGTGGGTGTGCACGGTCAGATCGACGACCAGGTCCTGCGGTTGGCCTCCCTCGCAGTCGATCGCGGAATTGGCGGCATTGTCTGCTCTCCCCTCGAATTACCCCGCCTTCGCCGTGCCCTGCCACCGTCCACCACTCTGGTCACTCCGGGTATACGCCCGGCGGATGCAGACGCCGGCGATCAGAAACGTATCATGACACCCGGTCAGGCTAAAACCGCAGGTGCCAACTACCTGGTCATTGGACGCCCCATTCTCGCCGCCCCCGATCCTCGGGCCGCCCTCGACTCTATTCTGGAAGAACTGGAAAATACCCCCGGATGATTGGTGCCCTGCTTTTGGCCGCCGGAAGCGGATCCCGGATGAGAGGAAAATTCTCAGACAAATTGCTCCAGCCCATTGGTCGTTCGGATGCGTTTTCCATGTCCTGCACCGCCTTTCTTCAGACGCCCGATGTCCAATCCATCGTCATCGCCTACAAGGACGCCCAGCAGCAACCCCTTCTTCAAACTGCGATTGAGCGGGCCATTCTCCACCTCCGTGCAGACAGAGAAGTCCCCCTCATCTGGGTGCAGGGAGGCGCACAAAGGCAGGACTCGGTACGGGCGGGTCTTCTCGCATTCCCGGCTGAGGTCACCCATGTCTTGGTCCATGACTGTGCCCGTCCTTTCATCCGCCCGGAAACCATTTCGGCCACCGCCCGACAAATTGCCAAGGACCGGGCAATTTCTGTGGCCCGCCCACTCAAAGACACCCTCCGTCAGCGCACTGAATCCACGGTCGATCCCGTCACCCCCTGCCCCACCCATACCGTCGAACGGGCCAACCACTGGCTGATCGAAACTCCCCAGGGTGCCCCAAAAAAATGGTTGCTTGATGGGTTGGATGAGGCTGAAAAGGAAAAGAAGACCGTAACCGATGATATGGCCGCAGTGGAACTGCTTGGGCATCCCATAGGCATGATCGAACCCGACTACCCCAACCCCAAAATTACCACACCGGAGGATTTTTCCTACGCTCAATTTCTTGCACAGTCATGAACCCGCCCCCTTTCCGTATTGGACATGGATTTGATCTTCACCGCTTAGCCGCAGGTCGGAAGCTCATTCTTGGAGGCATTGAAATCCCCCACGACCGCGGGCTGCTGGGACACTCCGATGCGGACTGTCTCATCCATGCCCTTGCCGATGCCATTCTCGGTGCCGTCGCCCAGCCTGATATTGGGCATCTCTTCCCCGACAACGATCCGGCAAACAAGGACATGGATTCCTCAATCATCCTTACCAAGGCAGTTGATCTTGCCAAAGAACAGGGCTTTCTCATAGCCAATGTTGACATCACCCTGATTGCCCAACGGCCAAAAATCGGACCATACATTAACGCGATTCGCAGCAACCTTGCCCCCCTCCTCAATGTGTCAGAAAACCAGATTGGCATCAAAGCAACCACCCACGAAAAGATCGGTTCGTTGGGAAGGGAAGAGGGAATTGCCGCCCATGCAGTGTGCCTGCTGTACCGGCACTAAGGTAAGAGAAATCCCCGCAAACGCAGAGCTGAGCGGAAAAGAGCGGGGAAAGTTAGGCGGAAACTAATTCCGCAGAGAAAAATCTCTCAATTTCAATCTGGGCATTTTCGGGACTGTCCGATGCATGCACCACATTGCGCATACGGTCCGTTCCCAAATCTCCACGAATGGTTCCCTTGGGGGCCGCGGTGGAATCGGTTGGGCCAAGAAGATCGCGTACGCTCTGAACCACATTCTCGCCCTCAAGAATCATCGCCAATACGGGGCGAGAACTCATAAATTGTGCGATCTCCGGAAAGAAAGGGAGGTCTGCCACATGGGCGTAGTGCTCGCGAAGCAAAGCATCATCCAACTGGATCATCCGGGTGGCGGAAATGGCATAGCCTTTCTCTTCAAACCGGGAGATTACCTGTCCAGCCACTCGGTTTTGCAAGCAGTCTGGCTTAAGAAGTATTAGTGTCTTTTCCATTTTTTATAAACAAGGAGTGTTCTTTAACAGAATTTTGTTCTGTCATCGAGCTTAAACCCAATACCGAGATAAGGGGGAAAAGCGGGATCACTCCTCCGCGTCGGAGTCTTCTTCCTTTACCGAAGTGGTGACCGCTTCATTTTTGGACTTCCTTTTGTTTTGCTCAAAGCGAAGACCAATATTTTCATCTTCATGGACAAGAACCTCAATCTGCTTGCCCTTGCGGATGTTTCCGGAGAGAAGAGCCTCGGCGAGGTTATCCTCCAAGTACTTTTCAACCGCACGGCGGAGCGGCCGGGCACCCAACTTTTTATCATAGCCATGCTCGATAAGAAACTCTTTTGCCTCGTCGGACACCTCCAGCTTCAACTTGCGCTCTTTCAGTCGTTGGGAAACTTTTTCCAGTTCTAGGTCGACAATGGAGCCCATATGCTCCTTGAGCAACTGCCTGAAAATAACGATCTCGGTCAGTCGATTGAGGAATTCCGGTTTAAATACCTTTTTCGCCTCATCCATAATCTTGCCTTTGACCTTTTCAAAGTCCTGCTCGGCATCGCTCACCGAAAATCCCAGCGATGTGTTACGCTGGAGAATCTCCGCACCCACATTGGAGGTCATGATCAGGATGGTATTGCGGAAGTCGACTTTGCGTCCCAAACTGTCCGTTAAACGGCCATCTTCCAAAATCTGCAACAATATCTGGGCCACATCGGGGTGGGCTTTTTCGATTTCATCAAAGAGGATAACCGAATAAGGCTTGCGGCGGATGGCCTCGGTTAATTGACCGCCCTCATCATGCCCGACATAACCAGGGGGAGAACCAATCATCCGGGAGACCGCATGCTTTTCCATGTACTCGGACATATCGATCTGAATCAACGCATCCTGTTCGCCAAATATTCTTTCGGCAAGCACCTTGGCTAGGTGAGATTTTCCCACCCCGGTTGGTCCGAGGAACATGAACGAACCAATCGGACGCTTGGGGTCTTTAAGGTCCGCACGGGAACGACGCAATGCCTTAGCCACCACCTCCGTCGCAAAGTCCTGCCCGACAACATGTTGGCGCAAATCCGCTTCCAGTTGCATTAATTTCTTGGTCTCTTTCGACTCCATACGGTTGAGCGGGATACCCGTCCAATCCGCCACCACCTGGAGCATATCATCCTCGGTCACTTCCACTCGGTTTTGTTCGCGGTTTTTCTTCCACGACTCAAGCACACGCTCACGCTTGGCACGAAGTTTTTTTTCTTTATCCCGGGCCTCGGCGGCTTCCTCGAAATTTTGGTCCGAAATGGCTGACTCTTTCAGGGCACAGACCTCCTTGATCTCTTCGGAGAGATCCTCAATTTCCTGAGGTCGCTTCATCGACTCCATCCGGGACCTCGCCCCGGCTTCATCAATGGCATCGATCGCTTTGTCGGGGAGGAACTTTCCGGTGACATATCTTTCGGTCAACTTGGCTGCCGACTCCAGTGACTTGTCCGAATAGGTGACATTGTGGTGGTCCTCGTACTTCGGACGAATGCCCTTTAGAATTTTCACTGTATCCTCGATCGAAGGGGCCTCCACCTTGACCGACTGAAAACGGCGGTCCAGTGCAGAATCTTTCTCAATATACTTACGATATTCAGCCAAAGTGGTTGCACCGATACACTGCAGTTCACCACGACTAAGAGCAGGCTTAAATATATTGGAAGCGTCCATCGCTCCCTCGGCGGCACCAGCTCCCACGATGGTGTGCAATTCATCGATGAAGATAATGATGTTTTTCGATTTACGGAGTTCGTCCATCACCGCTTTGATCCGCTCCTCAAACTGGCCCCTGTATTTGGTACCGGCAACCATCAGGGCGAGGTCCAAAGTGACCACTTTTTTATCGATTAAATTTTCAGGAACCATACCCGAAGCAATTTGCTGGGCCAACCCCTCAACAATGGCGGTTTTACCCACCCCTGCTTCCCCAATAAGAACAGGGTTGTTCTTCGTTCTACGGCAGAGCACTTGGGTGACCCGGCGTATTTCCTGTGCCCTGCCGATCACGGGGTCCATTTCCCCCTTGCGGGCAAGCTCGGTAAGATCGCGACCAAATGCTTTGAGGGCGGGGGTCTTTACATCCTTCCCCTTTTCCTCAGGTTCCCCGCCTCCTACCACCGAAGATTCAGCCTCTTCATTGGAAGCGAAGTTGGGGTCCAGTTCAGAAAGAATTTCGTTGCGGCAGCGGTCAACATCGACATCGAGGGATTTGAGCACCCTCGCAGCCACGCCCTCCCCTTCCCGCAATAGACCGAGTAAAATATGCTCCGTTCCCACATAGCTATGGTTGAGAGACTTCGCCTCCTTGCCGGCGAGGGCCAGCACCTTTTTCACCCGTGGTGTGTAGGGCACATTGCCGGATGGCTTCGCTTCCGGCCCTAGGCCCACCTGTTCGTCCACTGCCTGTCGCACGGTGTCGAGGTCGAGTCCCATCTTTTGGAGGACATTAACCGCCACGCCCTGCCCAAGGTTGATTAACCCGAGGAGCAGGTGCTCAGTCCCGATGTAATTGTGGTGAAAACGATCCGCCTCTTTTCTCGCCAGGGCAAGAACCTGCTGGGCCCGCGGAGTGAAATTGCTCATTGGTTCAGACATAGTAATTTATTTTGGTTCGGGGGTGAGAAAAGTCAACTGATGGCATCCAAGTTTAATTGGGGAAGCCGGGAAAATTCTTTGCGGATAAACTCGGCACGCAAGTGGTCACGCTGCCCCGGCTCGATCGCCTGCCCTGCACTTAGCTGCACATGACCGGGCTGGATTTCGATAAACAATCGATCGGCCAGGCTGCGATATCGTTCCGGAATAATTCCAAAATCTGCGGCCAGGCGGATAAGGGAAAGGTAGTCCATGGCCTCGGCACTTTGTATCATGTAGCAGCACTTCAGGGCGCCGAGAGAGCGGCTGATTTTGTCGACTAGGCGCATGCCGTCGTCTTCCATCAGTTTTTCCCGGGCCATGGATTCCTGCTCGACAATGTTGTCGAGAGTGGTCTTGAGGCGCTCAATGATAGCACTTTCGGACTCACCAAGAGTCTGCTGGTTAGATATTTGGAAAATACTTCCGCTGGCATCGGAGCCCTCCCCAAACAAGCCACGTACTGCTATGCCCAACAGGTTGACCGCATTGATCACCTTATCCATATTTTTAGACATCACCAGACCGGGCAGGTGCATCATCACTGAAGCCCGCAGACCAGTGCCAAGGTTGGTCGGGCACGCCGTGAGAAATCCGAGTTTGGAGTCAAACGCATAGTTCAACTTCGACTCAATGTGCGAGTCTAGACAGTCCGCAACATCCCAGACAGAAGAGAAATCGAGGCCATTGCCAAGAACCTGAATTCTCAGATGATCCTCCTCATTGACCATAACGCTGCAGGTACGGTCATTGGAGAGAAACAACCCGCTCGATTCCTCCGCTTGAGAAAGTTCGGGACTGATCAGGTGTTTTTCCACCAGAATCTGACGGTCAAGCTCGCTCAGATCGTCCACTTCCACCACAGTGCCATTTTTCATTTCATCGACCCCGGAAAGAGCATCGATACACATGGAAAGGACTTTTTTC